>Ga0163215_100067_pt1 | contig 348580 bp, 356 predicted proteins | sample SynspAceP_FD_185934 | JGI IMG/M metagenome (GOLD analysis project Ga0163215, IMG submission 185934) | Saline lake microbial communities from Ace Lake in Antarctica - Synechococcus sp. Ace-P (Hybrid Assembly) | ecosystem: Environmental > Aquatic > Non-marine Saline and Alkaline > Saline | place... | reverse complement strand
ACTGGGGCAGCGACAGGCTGGCCTGGAACTGGATCCGATTCATAGCCATGGCAGTGACGACTGGTATATGCGTACCAGCCTAGGTCCCAAAAGGGCTGCCTGCGGAGCTTGCTGCCTAATCAAGTTGTATGATGGAGGTGTAACCTACATTGATATTTCTTCTGAGCTGAGGTCACACGGCCTTTATCTTTGTCAAGCTGTTTTCAATATGAATGGATGGTGTGACGCCATCTACGGTGGGAAATATTGGCCATGAGACCAGCATCTCTGCACTTGCTGCTTCAGGATGATCAATGCTAAAAAATTGGGTAGAACGGCTAGATTCCAAATCGATGGCTTACAAAACGACGGTCGGCCCTGCTTCTCTTGTTTCCTTTGTGGCCCACATTTAGTCCATCTAACATAATGAGTCTTTTGTCAAACTTCTACCGCTCTCCCCTGCTTAATGGCCTGAGAGGGGTCTACCATAGTATGCAATATCGAATTGAGGGGGCACCGCCTGGGCTGATCATTCCCTCTGGATCTTCATGGAAACTGAACCGACTCATCGAACAACTGAGTCCGCTGGCTACGGAGCACCATCTCATCCGGGTCGGGCCCGATGGCGATGGAGGCTACCTGGTACCCGACGACTTGTCTGGGATAGCAGCCTGCTACTCGCCAGGTGTCAGCGACACCATCGGTTTTGACCTTGACTGCGCGCAGCGCGGCATGAAGGTCTTCCTTGCGGATGCATCGGTTGATGAGCTTCCCGTGGAGCATCCCGGGCTCTCCTTCACAAAGAAGTTTCTGGCCTGCTGGGAGGACGACACACACACCACCTTGGATGCTTGGGTTGATTCCACTCAGGCAGATGACAGGAAGGCCGACTTAATGCTGCAAATGGATATCGAGGGCGCCGAGTACCAGGTGCTGGCGAGTGTGAGTGATGCTTTGCTCTCTAGATTCAGGATCATCATCATCGAGTTTCATCACCTCGACCATCTATGGAACCAGGGCTTTCTCTACCTTGTGGCCCCGATCTTCAAGCGCCTGCTAAGAAGTCACTACTGTGTTCACCTCCATCCCAACAACTGCTGCGGCTCGATCGTGCGCGGTGGTCTGGAGATTCCGCGGATCATGGAATTCACGTTCCTCAGAAAAGACCGCGTTTCCGCTGCCGCGTCTCCTCTTCATCGATTCCCCCATCCCCTGGATGTGGACAACACATCCAGGCCCCAGCTCGTGCTTCCCGAATGCTGGTGGAAGCCGACGCTATAACCGCCTTCCACCCATGCCGGTGATCGTGGATGACCAATTGACCCCTCAGCTCCTATCCAGACTTCCCGGCCCCAGATGCTGAGACGAGCGCTTCGTTATCTCCGGCACAGATTCCGATCACTGGTGGGTCCTCCCCAACCCACTTGCGAGGATCGGCTGCGTCAGGAATATCTTTGCGATTACAGTCTCTTTCATGACTACGCAGCCTTTTCGAGCGGAACGCTTTATCGCTCAGCCACTGGTCTCAGCGACGCCAACCTCGAGGCCTTGATCTCCATTGAGTATCACCGCCTGGAGAAAGGGCTCTCCCATGTCCAGCGCCGTGCTTCCTTCGGTGCCGACGCAGCCCAGCGGTTGGAGGATGCCCTGGGCGAAGCCCACGCGCGCGGCTTGGGCACACCTATCACGGCCTATGCCGGGGAGGTGCTGGCGTCGTACCAACGGGAGCTGAAGGGGAGCGACGCACCCACGGTGGGCTGGCGAACCCTCACCCGCGACAACGTTCTCTCCGCCAGCTCCATCGACGCGCGGGCTTTCTTCACCTCGCGCCATAGCATCCGCTGCTTCGACCCCTCCCAGCCGGTGAGCATCGACCGCATCCGGGAGTCAATCAGCCTCGCCAGCCACACGCCTTCGGTGTGCAACAGGCAGACATGGCGCGTGCTGATCTGCCAGTCTGATCAGGCCAAACAGGCGGCACTAGCACTGCAGAACGGCAACCAGGGCTTCGGCCACCTCGCCAGCCATGTGCTGATCGTGGCTTCGGATCGCTCCTGCTTCGCCTCGATCGGGGAGCGCAACCAGCCATGGATTGAGGGCGGGTTGTTCGCCATGAGCCTGGTCTACGCCCTTCATGCCCAGGGCCTTGGCACGTGTTGCCTCAACTGGAGTGTGGACAACCAGCGGGACGCCGAGCTCAAGAAGGCGTTGAACATCCCGGCTTCCTATGCGATCGCCATGATGATCGCCGTGGGCTCGCTGCCTCCTGAGATTGCGGTGGCCGAATCCCGCCGGCTTGTCGCCGACGATCTGATGGAGCTCCGCTGACCATGACGATTGCGGTTGCCGGTATCACCGGATTCCGAAACCGAGGTGTCGAGGCGCTTGTCCTTCCCGTGCTGGCCTTTCTGCGTGAGCGCAGGCCTGCCCAATCAATCACCGTGCTCACCTGGAGCCCGGACTACGACCAGCAGCGCATCACCTGGCCGGAGGTGGCGCTGCAGTCCACAGCCTTCCGCCGCTTCGGCGCCTCCGCGCCCCCCCGCCCGCGCCACGTCCGGTTCCGGCATGCCATCAGGACCCTCCTTCGCCGGGGCCCGGAGCAGCCCGGGGCTGCCGGCTTGATCGATCCCACCCTCGCCCGACAGCTGCGGGGCCATCGCCTTCTGATCGTCACAGGCGGCGATGTGTATTCCTCGGAGTATGGCCATGAGTCGCTCCTCTACTACCTCTCCCTGATCCACACGGCCGCTCGCGAAGGGCTCATCGTTGTGCTGCTCGGCCATACCGTGGGTCGGTTCAATGATCCTGCCCAGGAGCAGGCCTGGCGCTCCGCCGTTGCCCATGTGAGCCTGCTCACCACGCGCGATCGCCTCAGCTATCACTATCTCGAGCAGATCGACGCCCTAGCCGAGCGCACCGAAATCTGTGCCGATGTGGCCTTTGCGCTTCCCCCCGCGCACCGCGTGCCTAACCTGGGGCTCGCTGAGGCCGGCCTCCCTGTGCTCGCCCTGGCCATCAGCGCGGGCTTACACCGCTGGTGTTCGCTGAGCGCTCTGGAGCACCAGCAAACATGGGCCCGGCTCCTTGAGGTGGCCGTCACGCAGTGGGGGTTGGCCGTTCTCCTGATCCCCCACGTGCATGAGCCCTACGGTGACGACCGCACCATGGCGACGGTGCTGCATCGCGCCACGGGGTTCCATCCTGCGGTGACGGTGGCGGCCGAGGACCTCAGCGCCGCCGAGTACAAGCGCCTGATCGGCGGCTGCGAGATGCTGGTTGCCGAGCGCATGCACGCAGCCATCGCCGGCCTGTCCACCCTGGTGCCCACGGCCCTGGTGGCCTACTCCCTCAAGGCCCAGGCTCTCGCCGCCATGGCCTATGCCGGCTTGACGCCGAGCCCCGAGCGGATGGTGATCTCCGCGGATTCCCTCTGCTACCCCTCCAGCTTCGAAGCCACACTTCACAGCCTCTGGCAGAGCCGGCAGCAGAGCCGTTTTGCGCTGCAGCGCAACCTCCCGGAGCTGCAGCGGCTGGCCCAGGCCAACTTCACGCACCTGGAGGCGCTGCTGCGCGGGGCCGACCTCTGATGAACATCCTCATCGTGACGCCGGAGCTGCCCTGGCCACCGGATGCCGGTGGCCGTGCCGCGCAGTTCGCCACCCTGCGAGCCCTACAGGACGACCACGTGTTCAGGATCGTGCTCACCCGCCCGATCGAGAATCTCCACGCTCTCGCCGCCGAGCTTGAAGCCCGGTTGCCCCACGTGCAGGTGATCCGGGGCGAGCAGGTCGCGCCGCCGCTGCCGCGAGCCTCCGCTGCCAGATCTGCGCTGGCCCGCGTGTTGTCTGGCGTGCGGCAGTGGATGCGCCGACGCCGCAAGCCTCCAGCGGAGCTGGAGGCTTGCCCCCTGCCCGAGAGGCCCTACTACCCGTTCGTGCCGCTCCCAATCGAGTGCATCGAAAGGATCCTCAGCCAGCGGCACTGGGCCGGGCTGATCCAGGCCGAATTTCATGAAAGCCTGTTCACCGCTTTTCTCCCGCTGGCCGGCCTTCCTCGCCTGTTTGTCTGTCATCAGGCCCACGCCCTGTTCTGCGAGCGCTTCTACCAGCAGCTCTGCGCTTCTCAGGCCAATGGCAGTTCAGTCTCGGATCCTCAGCTGCTTGGTTGGCTGAGGGAATCGGACAGCCAGGCTGCCCGCTCAATGGAGGCCGCCGTGCTGCGGCGCTTCCAGCGGGTGATCACCTTCACGGCCGAGGATCGCGAAGCCCTGCTCCGTGCGGATGCCGGGCTGCCCATAGAGGTGAGCCCGTTTCCCCTCCCCGCTGACATCCAGCCGATGGCCCCCCGGAACATCGGGCGTTGGCGGCAGCGTCTGGTGTTCGTCGGGCCCGGCCACTGGCATCCCAATGTGGAGGCCGTCGGCTGGTTCTGCCGCGAGGTCCGGCCTTTGCTCCTGGAGCTCGCCACCCCCAGCCAGTGCACGCTGCATGTCTACGGGAGATGGCCTCTGCCGATCCAACAGTCCCTGCAGGATCAGGGGGCCGTCTTCCATGGCTTTGTCCCCGGCCTCGCCGAGGAGATCGCCGGCTGCATCGCGGTGAATCCGGTGTTCACCGGCGCCGGCCTGCGCACGAAGGTGCTGCTAGCCGCGGCCTGCAGTGCCCTGGTGGTCAGCACCGGTGTGGGCTGTGAAGGCACTGGGTTTCAATCCGGCCGGCACTGCCTGCTTGCGGATACGAGCCAAGATTTTGCGGAGGCCATTGCACGCCTGCTGCACTCTCAATCGCTTTGCGAGCAACTGGCAACGAATGCCCACGACCGACTCAGGCAGACCTTCAGCGCCGACGCCGTCCGCCGGCGACGGAACGCGATCTACGAGAGCCTGCGGAATGAGGCGGCCCAAAAGACGTGAAGATTCGCACCATTGCCTTCTACCTTCCCCAGTACCATCCCATTCCCGAGAATGATGCCTGGTGGGGCCAAGGCTTTACGGAATGGACGAATGTCACGGCGGCACGTCCCCGATTTACCGAACATTCTCAGCCCCACCTTCCCGCCGATCTTGGCTTCTACGACCTGAGACTTCCTGAATCCCGGGTGGCGCAGGCAGATCTTGCCCGTGGCCATGGAATCAGTGGATTCTGCTATTACCACTATTGGTTCCACGGTAAGCAGCTTCTGCAAAGGCCCTTCGAAGAGGTGCTTCGTTCCGGTGATCCAGACTTTCCCTTCTGCCTCTGCTGGGCCAACGAACACTGGACAAGAAGCTGGAACGGACGCGACAGGGATGTGTTGCTCCACCAGACCTATTCAGCAGAAGACGACATCCGTCATATCCGGCAGCTCACCGCTGCGTTCCGGGATCCGCGCTACATGCGCATCGATGGCAAGCCCATCTTTCTGGTCTACCGGGTGAGCAAACTCCCTGATCCAGCCGCTACCGCAGCGCGCTGGCGACAGGAATGCCATGCACTGGGAATTGGCGAGATCTCCCTGCTGACTGTGGAATCGATCCAGGAATGCCATGGTGATCCGCGAGAGATCGGCTTTGACTACGCCGTGGAGTTCCAGCCGGACTGGACTTGTCTGCCAGCGCCCCTTCGCCGGAGCAGACGATGGCGATTGATGAGGGGGCTTGGACTGTCCAGTCCCAGCTTTGTGCAAGACAGCGTGTTCTCCTACGGTGCTGTGGTGGACGGGATGCGTACGAAGCCGATCCCCTCGTATCCCCGCTTTCCCTGCGTGACCCCTTCCTGGGACAACTCAGCACGGAGAGCAACCCATGCCACCATCCTTCATGGCTCCACGCCGGATCTCTACGCAGAGTGGCTGGATCATGAAGTCAGCCGACTGCCGGAGCGGAGGCTGCCCGAGCCCATACTGTTCATCAATGCCTGGAATGAGTGGGCAGAGGGGAATCACCTCGAGCCGGATCAGCACTGGGGACTGCAATACCTCGAGAAAACCAGAGAGATCCTCCTGGGAAGAAATGATTTAGCAAAATGATTCTCGTACTGCGGCAGCGATCCCAGATCTCCAACCGGCTGGTTGCCCTTGCAGCCCTGACGAGTTTCTGCATACGACATGATATCCGTGTCCTTGTCCTGTCATTGAGTGACTACAGGGAGATGTTCGAAGCCGGTGACCGAACACACCGAATTACGTTGCTGTTTCTGCCATTGAGCCTTTACCGGCTGTTGTGCCGCATTGTCTCAAATCGTTTTTCCAGGCGAATCCTGCAGTGCTGTCCTGGGATCAACTATCTCAATGAGACACGTTCATGGGCGGACCTTCCACCCAGCACGCTTCAACGCGGCCTCTGGATCATTGATCAGGCCGGAGACTGGTGTTCGAGCATGCCGGCAGTCTCCCATGCCGAGGCTCCAGTCATCAGAAAGATCTTCCGTTATCGTGAGCGATATCACCAACAAGCCTATTCGGTATATGCTGATGCACGTGCGAAATCCAGCATCCTGATCGGCATCCATGCCAGGCGTGGAGACTATTCTAGGCATCGAGGTGGGGTCTGGCATTATAATGAGAGCGACTATCTAGACTGGATTGAGCAGGCAAAACACGAATTTCGGCGTGCTGATGAGGGCCAAATACATTTTTTGCTCTGCTCGAATGAGCCCGGATTCCTGCAGGCACAGGCATCAGATTCTCTCACCGTCTCGCCACTCTCTGATGGGCCTACTGATCAGCTGCTTCTGTCGCTGTGTGACGTGATCATTGACCCCCCATCTACCTTCAGCGTCTGGGCGGCATTCCTCACAGAATCCAGAATCTTGCATCTCTTCTCCCGAGATCAGCGGTTGTATAGATCCCAGCTACGCGAGAGCACATTGTTTTATGGTTGGAGTCCCAGGCTTGAGCGAGCCGCTCAGAAAGCCTAGTCATGTCTGTGCAATCATCTGCAGATCGCGGTGGCTATGTCCTTGTGAAGTCCTTCCGGGGTGCCGGTCTGGGCGATGCATTGCGAGCAGTGATTCTGGCATTGCTCTATGCTGAAAAAAACGATCGAAAGGTGCTCGTCGATTGGCATGATGGCACCTTCGGCCCTGAAGGGGACAATGTGTTCCAACTGCTGTTTCGCCTGGAAGGGCAGCACGCCCAGGCTGAATTCTCTGCTGTTCAAAACAGCACCTCAGTGCTCCCGCCGCGCTGGGATGGCAGTCTCCAGCGAACGATGCTCAGCCTGTGGATTGAGGATAGGATGAGAGGATGGGATCGGCAGGAAGCGCGGGATATCTATTCATTCGATCAAAAACAGCCACATGATGCTCAGGTCTGTGTCATGTGGGACTTTGATGCTCTAGCAAGCTACAGTCTCTCTGACATCCAGGCTGGAGTGCGCAAATGTCTGCGCCTGCAACCTGAGATCGAGCTGAGGCGCACAGCGTTTACTGCCGAGCACTTTGGCTCGGCCATGCTGGGCGTACATATCCGAGCAGCCAATGAACAAGTAGTAACGAAGTCGTCGCCTAGTAAATCTGCGATTCTTGCAGCAGTCCGGCGGAAGCTTAATACCGGTCTTTACGATGGAGTGTTTCTGTCTACCGACCATCTGCCGACGCAGCACTGGTTTCTGAAGGTCTTTCCTGGAACCGTTGTGAGGCAGAAGCCTTTCTCCGATGATGAATCGCCTCTGCACCTCACCGATTTCGGCCAACCCCGTCTCGAGCAAACCAGGGATGCACTCATGGACATGGTGTTGTTGTCGTCATGCCACGCCATCATCCATCCTGGAAACTCATCGTTCAGCCTCTGCGCCATCTACCTGAGCGACCTTCCTGCCACATCTCTCATTGCGATGCAGCGAACCCGTTCGCGTGCTCAGCGCATACTCACTGGGCTCACCAGGCTCATCCGCTGGAGGAGGCCTTGAGCGTGGCTGAGCTTGCCATCCTCGTTCCCGTCTATCAGCGTGAGGAAGGAGCCATTCGAGCTGTTCGCTCTGTCGTCAGTCAGGCCCACCAGGAGCTGTCGCAAGGCTCGCTGACGCTTCATGTTCGCGACGACGCTTCGAAAAGCATGGATTCCGAGCGATTCAAGGCTCAGTTACTGTCCATCCATCCCTGTATTTCTATAGATTTCAATGCCGTGAATCTCGGCATGTCGGCGAATATCCGTTCCATGGTTCTTGAATGCAAGGCTGCATTCTGTTCGATCCTCACCGACGACGACTGGCTTGAGCCAGGAAGCATCGACCACCTGCTCTCTGTGATCCGTCGCCTCGAAAACGATCGTAGCCATTCAGTTTCAAGCATTTTTTACCCGCGATACTCCTACACGGAATCAGGTGCGCATGCCTGCACCAGTTGCCGCATCGCATCGGCCGACGTTGTGTTTCCCTCTGACCCGGTGACCACGATGCGCCTTGCGGACAAGGGCTACATCCTCACCGGCTTGTTCTTTCGCCCAGATTTGGTTGACCAGGAGTTCTGGGCGAGATACGAAAGCAATGCCTTCTTCCCGATTCTCTACTTCGCAAGCCTTCTCAACCGAGGTAGTTGCATTTATTTCGATAAGCCTTTGGTTCATCACACTGTTTTTAATCTATGCCACTGGGAAGCCTGGGGCGCGACGACCCAGGCTCAGCAGGAGCGGCTGTGCCGGGATTTTCTTGCGGCCATTTCCTTGGTCTACCGCTACTTGAAGCCTCGTTGTCGATCATTGAAGGATCGCATCCTGCTGTGGCCGCCAGCGATGCAAGCTTATCGCAGACGCCTGGTTGAAATGAAGGGCTGCGTCTGGCATGCGCCCTTGCGATGCATACCGAAGGCATTGTGGCTCGAGCCTAGGTTCCTCATTTCCTTCAGTGGGTTCCTGTACTTCTCCGTGAGAACCCGGTCTGGTCGCCCAGATCGTATGTCGTTCTCTTCTCAATGAATCAGGGTCTCGTCAGTACGATTGTTCCGGTCTACAACCGGCCACGGCTGCTTGCGGAAGCGGTTCGTTCCGTGCTGCAGCAAACTTATCCCTCCATCGAGATCGTGATCGTGGACGATGGATCCACTGACGCTACTGCAGATGTTGCCGATACGCTCTCGAGAGAAGCCATCATCCCCGTCAAGGTGATTCGCCAGGTCAACAGTGGTCCAGGCGCAGCCCGGCAGAGGGGTCTGGATGAGGCACGGGGCGAATTCATTCAATTCCTCGACAGCGACGACCTGCTCTTGCCGGCAAAGTTTTCCGCCCAGGTTGCTACCTTGCAGCGCCGGCCTGAGTGTGGCATCTGCTACGGACCCAGTGCTGAAGAGAATCATGCTTCCAACCCACCAGGACGCGACTGTCCGATGAGGGCCACCGGTGAACTCATCGATCACCTCTTCCCCAGGCTGTTGACGGAACGGTGGTGGACCACCAGCTCCCCTCTGTACCGCCGTACCCTGCTGGATCAGATCGGGCCATGGCAGCCGTGGATCAACGAGGAAGACTGGGAATACGACGCCCGTTGTGGTTCCACTGGGACTCGCCTAGTCTGGGTAAATGAGCTCTGCTCGATTCGCCGCATCAATCTAAGCGAGGAGCATTTGAGCGCTGGAGGTAGCACAAATCCGCGTAAACTGGCTGATCGTGCCATGGCTCGTCGCTCGATTTTGGAATGTGCAGGCAAGGCTGGTGTACAACCGCGTGCACCAGAGATGATGCACTTTTCCAAGGCTGTCTTTCTCTTGGCGCGCCAATCGGCCTTGGCTGGTGAACGTTCCATCTCCGCACAGTTCGATCGGCTTGCTCAGCAGGCTGCACGGCCGTTTATGCTTATCAGGATAAAGCAGATCCTCTGGCGCCTAGCACTCAGCCTGGTTGGAACTGGTTGTGCAGACTCCCTAAGTTCTTTCGTCTTTAATAGGCACCAGATATTCCGCTTTTTCTCCAGGCCTTTTTCTGAGCGCTAGCCAGCCAGTCTCTGTATGTCTTCTCACTCAATTACCAGCGAGTCTTGCGTGCTCATAGAAAGACGCTTACTCTGATTTCTTCCATCCGCCATGCTTGGAGTGAATGCGATGATCTAGATCGCTATCGGAGCCTCCATCATTTTCTGGCCTTGGATCCTCCAGTCTGCGCCAGCGAGGCTCACTCAGTAAGCCTTGATCTTGGATGTGGTTTTCATCCGAAAAATCCATTTAGCGCCAATCGATGCTGTGGTATTGATATTCGGATTGAGGATTCTGCTAATTCTGATTTCTTGCGGAAGACAGATCTAACAGTGCAGCCAATCCCCTTTCTGGATAATTCTTTTGACTATGTTACTGCTTTCGACTTTCTTGAGCATGTTCCGAGGGTTCTCTGGCTGAGGGGCGCAACAAGATTTTGCTTTGTTGAGCTCATGAACGAGATTTATCGGGTGCTCAAGCCCCAAGGTCTTTTTCTTAGCCTTACTCCCGCAATCCCTTCACGGGCTGCCTTTTCAGATCCTACCCACATCAATTACATCACTGCGACCACCTTTCCAGTGTATTTTAGTCAGCATGTCAATACCTATCCATCTGCTGTGAGCTATGGGTTTAGCGGCAACTTCGACTGCCTCAAACAGGGGTGGATTGGCGGCCATCTTGCCAGTTTGTTGAGAAAAACAGGCCGCCAGGGATTTGCTGATGCCTAGGCGACCCTCGTTTGGCGTGATCCTGCCCACCTATCGGTCTGAACGCTATGTAGGTAACACCCTTGCTTCTATTTTCAATCAAACTCTGCTGCCCTGTGAGATTCTGATCTCTGATGATGGATCCCACGACAAAACCGCAGATATTGTTCGTGCGGCTGCCGCGAATGCGCCAGTTCCAGTTCGCTTTGTAGTGAATCATGATCCTGCTGGCATAACTGAGAACTATCTCAACGCCCTTCGTTACGTCTCTCCATGCGACTACGTGGCAGTTGCTGATCATGATGATGTATGGGTTCCCCGTCGACTTGAGTGCCTGCTTGATGCGTTCTTGCAGAACCAAAGTGCCACGCTTGTTTGCTGCGACAGCCTGCTTGCAGATGCCCAAGTAAATCCAACCGGTGGAACCCTGCGTGGTGGGTTCGCCAGCTCGATTCGGATCTGCAAGCAACATCGGAGGATGGGAAGTTTTTCTTCTTATCTCAAGGGCGGTCTCCCCTGTCTGGCCCACACTCTTGCCTTCCCTTTCTCGCTTCGGGACGCGATTGTTGCGAAGCCCGCCTCGATTCCACAGTGGTTCTTTGAAGAATGGCTCACCAGTGTGGCCGCCTGTTACGGCGATCTGGTCCTGATCCCAGAAGCTCTCACCCTATACCGCTGCCATCCCCTCCAGGCCAGCCATACTTCCAGGCAGGCTGCGAAGTCAGAACCATCCTTTGCCAACCTGCTCTCGCCACCGGCCAATACCGAAAGCCGCCTGCAGAAACTTCACTACTGCCGATCGATGCTTAAAGCCAGATGTTCGGCCACAGGCGCGCTTACCGATGTCTCTGTCAAGCTGGACCAGCTCGATGACGCTTGCTGCTTCCTGAGCACCAGGCTTAGGGTTCGAGATTCATCAACGCGTCTCAGTGTTCGTCTACGTGAATTCATCAGCCTGTTGTTATCCGGTGGCTACCGTCGCTACGCCTCAGGTCTGTGGAGTGTTTGCAAGGATCTAGTGGCAATCCTGCGTAGCCTGTGCTTTGGCTGAACGCTGGCTACATTGATGAAGATATCTGTCGTTATTGCAGCCCATGGCCATGCTGCTCAATTGCTGGATTCTCTGACTTCAGTTTTTTCCTCCTATCGCGGAGACATGGAGTGCATTCTTGTTCTCGATGGCGGGATTGATACTGATCTGAGCGCCGACCTGAATACAATATGGGGAGATGAGAGTAGGTTGATCGTTGTTGCTGCACAGAAGCTTGGTCTCACCAAGGCCCTACTTGCTGGATGTGACATGGCTCGTGGAGACTACATCGCCCGCCTTGATGTTGGGGATGTTATGGCATCAGATCGGCTCCACCACCAAGCCTCCATCCTTGACTGCCACCCCGAATGCGTTCTTGTAACCAGTGATGTTGAGGTCTGTGGCCCTCGATGGGAGCACCTCTTTGTGAAGCGATGCCAACTCCCCATGGCTAAGCCGCGTTGGGTCAACACCGGCCCTCCTGAGCAGGGTCTCTCGATCGATATCCCCCACCACGCTTCGGTGATGTTCCGGCGCAGTGCCTATGAGGCCGCAGGCGGCTACCGGCCGGAGTTCTATTTCGGGCAAGACTGGGACCTTTGGTATCGCCTCGCGGAGCAGGGCACGTTCATCCACATCCCTGAGGTGCTGACACGTGTGCGACTGTTTACCTGTGGGCTCTCTTCGCGTCATTGGCGTGAGCAACGTGCCATTGCGGCCCTCTCCCGAGCCTGCTACGCAGCCCGCCGCAGTGGCCATCCTGAAGCCCCTCTGCTGGTCCAAGCTGCCCGAGTTCGCCCCAGGCCACCAGGTTGGCGTCTGCCAAGCTGGTGGCCTTTCGATCGACACCAGGCCGAAGGCGCCTATTTCATTGCCGAGTCACTGCGCCGCAACGGTGATCCGCGCTGTCGGCGCTATTTTGCCGAAGCTTTTCGCCACGGTCCCTGGCTGCCGAAGGTGTGGCTTCGAGCTACCCAATCGCTGCATCTCTCCGCGCATCCATGATTGTACTTTCGGTGGCGATCCCCACCTATGGGCGCGAGCAGGTGTTGATCGATTCCATCGAATCCTTGCTTGCTCTGGATCCACCGCCGGAGGAGCTGCTGGTCATTGATCAGACGCCCGATCACGAGCCCAGCACCAAAGCGCACCTACAAGACTGGAATCAACAGGGACGGCTGCGCTGGATCCGCCTGAAGCAACCGTCGATTACCGCTGCCATGAATCGAGCCCTGCTGGAGGCCCAAGGCCAGCGTGTGCTGTTTCTTGACGACGACATCATCCCCTCGCCTGGGTTGCTGCACGCCCACCTGGAGGCTCACCGCCACTGGCCTGGAGCCCTAATTGCGGGCAGGGTGCTGCAGCCTTGGCACCAGGGACAGCCCGATGCGGAAACTGCGGCACCCTTTCGCTTCAACAGCTTGCAACCCCGCCCGTGCAGTGAGTTCATGGGAGGCAACTTCTCCCTTCCACGCCAAATGGCGCTCGATCTGGGCGGCTTTGATGAGAACTTTGTGCGTGTTGCCTATCGCTACGAAGCAGAACTTGCATATCGCTGGCGCCAGGCTGGGTTGAGTATTCGTTATATTTCTGAGGCGTTGATAGACCATCTCCAAGCTCAGCGTGGCGGCACCCGCAGTTATGGCCAGCACCTCACAACAACTCGGCCTGATCACTGTGTTGGTTCGTTTTATTTTCGCCTGCGTACGCAGCCATTGCTGCCTGCCTTGCTGGGATGTTTACGTGATCTGCTCCGGTCGGTGATCACACGCCATCATTTACGCAGACCCTGGTGGATTCCGCTGGGCCTTCTGGCGCAGCTGCGTGGATTGGCCTGGGCTCTTAGATTGCATTACAGTGGTCCGGCTCTGGTACGAGTTACGCTCTGCACCAATGGCCTCCAAGAGCGCCAGTTGTGGTGATTGAGGCTGCGACTCCTGCTCCGGAACATCTTCTTAGGCAATCAGCAGATGTTCAAGACCCTGAGCTTTGCTGTTCTGCTTGGAGTTTAAAGTTTCCATGCAGGCTGCATTGACAGCGGTTCTGCTAACGCCGGATCAGGCAAGCTTTTCGCCACCATGTGGCTTTCTCAGTTCTTGATCATCGTTGCATTTTCCTTCTGTATTACCAAGCATTATTTTCGAGCCTTTTGAGACTTTCTATTGAAAGGCTTCTTCCATATTAAATGCTTGTCTGCAGACTCATATAATTCATGATCCGTCTTGCTGTTGTTGTCAGCCACCCGATTCAGTACTACGCCCCCTGGTTTGCTCTCCTGGCGGCCGATCCTGGGCTGGAGTCAAAGGTGTTCTACCTTTGGGACTTCGGTATTGCCGAGCGCCATGATAAGGGCTTCGCGCAGAGTGTTCGCTGGGATTTGCCGTTGCTTGAAGGCTACCCCAGCTGCTTCATACCCAACCGCTCGCCTGATCCAGGCACGCACCATTTCGGTGGCCTCGATAATCCCAAGCTGGTATCGGTGCTGCTGGCCTGGCGACCCGATGCCGTGCTGCTGTTCGGCTACCCCTTCCGCAGCCACCTACGCCTGCTGCTTGATCCACGTCTGAGGCGGATTCCGATCGTTCTGCGGGGTGATTCCCACAACCTTGCCGGTGAGTACTCCTGGAGCACTGGGTTTGTCGCCATGCTGCGCAGGATGCTGTTTCGCCGCTTCACGGCGGCCCTGGCCGTGGGCCAGGCCAACGCGGCTTACCTCCGCGCCGCCGGCATCCAGGCGGATCGGATCGTGCTGGCCCCCCACGACGTGGACAATCAGCGTTTTCAGGCCGCTGCCCCTGCCGCTGAGCGTGAGGCGCAGGCCTGGCGCCATAAGCTTGGCATTGACCCAGCCGCTCCTGTTGTGCTGTTTGCCGGCAAGTTCGAGCCCAAGAAGCGGCCGCTCGATCTGGTCGAAGCCTTCAGCCGCCTCGATCACCCCAGCGCCGTGTTGGTGCTGGTGGGCGCCGGTGCCCTGGAGTCTGAGCTCCGGCACCGCGCCGCCGCCCAACCTGCCGGGAGGGTTTGGATCCTGCCGTTTCAGAACCAGAGCGCCATGCCCCGCGTCTATGCGCTGGCGGATCTGGTCGTCTTGCCCTCTGTGGGAGCCGCTGAAACCTGGGGGCTGTGCATCAACGAGGCCATGAACCTGAGCCGGCCGGTGCTCGTAAGCAGCCATGTAGGCTGCGGGCCCGATCTGGTGATCCCCGGCCGTACTGGCTGGATCGTCCCCGCAGGTGATGGCGCCGCCTTGCGCGCCGCCCTGGCTGACGCTCTCTCCGATCCGGCCCGCCTGCGCCGCATGGGAGTGGCGGCTCGAAAGCACATCGATCGGTTCAGCTATTCGGCCACCACAGCCGGTCTGCACCAACTGCTGCGGGCGGCCGTGTTTCGATGAGCCGTCCGACGGTGGTTGATCTGCTCTGCCCGGAGCTCTATGCCCGCGATGGCGGCGTGCAGAACTACGGTCGCACCCTGCTGAAGGGCTTGCTGCAGGTGCTCCCGGCCGAAACGCGCTTGCGCGTGTTCGTGCGCAACGACTTTTCCTCCCACATGCCTGTGGCTGTAGATCCGCGTCTGGAACTCCACCCCTGCGGATCCCGCCTGCCGCTGCTCTCCCTGCTTCAACTGGTGCTCGTGGCACTGATGGCAACCATGCGCCGTCGCCCGGCCTTGGTGATCGCCACCCATCCGCACCTGGCTCCCCTCCAGCTTCTGCTGGGCCGGCTGGCGGGCTGCCCCACCTGGGCGGCGGCCCATGGGATCGACGTCTGGACCCTGCGGTTCGGGCTGCGCCGCTGGGCTCTGCAGCGGCTGGAGCTGGTGCTGCCGGTTAGCCGCTACACCCGTGATCAGCTGCACCACCAGCTCGGCCGGCGCTGCCCCGAGCTGGTGGTGCTGCCGAACAGCTTCAACCAGAACCGCTTCCGCCCTGGCCCGCGCCCAGTGGCCCTGCTGGAGCGCTACAGCCTGAGGCCGGAGCAACCCCTGATTTTCTCGATCACGCGCCTCTCCAGCAAGGATTGTTATAAGCACATCGACGCGCTGATCACCGCGATGCCAGAGTTGCGCAAGCTCTGGCCCGATCTCGTGCTGCTGATTGGTGGCGACGGCGACGACCGGCCGCGGCTGCGCCGGCGCGTTCAGCAGCTGAGGCTTAGCGAAGCGGTGTTGCTGCCTGGCCGCATTGCCGACGCCGAGCTGGCCGATCACTACCGGCTCTCCAGCCTTTTCGCCCTGCCGAGCGAGGGGGAGGGCTTCGGCATCGTCTTTCTCGAGGCGCTCGGTTGCGGCAAGCCCGTGCTGGCCGGCAACCGCGATGGCTCAGTGGATCCCCTCGCTGATGGGGCCTTCGGCTGCCTGGTGGATCCGCGGTTGCCCCTGGCGCCGCCCTTGCGGGCCCTGCTGGAGGGCTATGGCGAGGAGCTCTGGTTCCGGCCCGAGGCTCTTTCCGCTGCAGTTGCCGAACGGTTTGGCTCCGGCGCCTTCCTGGCCGGGCTGCAGTCCCTGCTGGCGCGGCTGCCGGTCCTTGGGGTGGAGGCTTAGGCCATGTGTGGCATCGCCGGCCTACTCTCCACTCGCCCAGGCGACGCCGGGCCCGAACTGGCGGCGGCCCTCGATCAGGCCCTGGCCCACCGCGGCCCCGACGACGCCGGCCACTGGCACGAGAACGGCACCACCCTGGTTCACCGGCGCCTGGCAATCCAGGACCTCTCACCCGCCGGCCACCAGCCGATGGCCTCCGCCTGCGGCCGCTACGTGCTGGTGTTCAACGGCGAGATCTACAACCAGCGCGAGCTGCGGGCCGATCTTGAGCGCCAGGGCCACCGCTTTCGCTCCGGCGGCGACACCGAGGTGCTGCTGCAGCTGCTCATCCGCTATGGCAGCGCCGCCCTGGGCCGGCTGCGCGGCATGTACGCCTACTGCCTCTGGGACCGCCAGGAACGCCGGGCACTGCTGGCCCGCGATCCCTACGGCATCAAGCCGCTTTACATCTGGCAGGGGCCAGGTGGCGAGCTGCTGTTCGCTTCGGAACTGCGGGCCCTTCTGACCACGGGGCGGGTGCCGCGGCGTCTCGATCCGCGGGGGTTGAGAGCATTCCTGGCCCAGGGCAGCCTGCCTGCCGAGCGCACCCTGGTGGAAGGGGTGTGCGCCCTGCCGCCGGGCGGCATAGGGATCTGGCAGGAGGGCCGCTGGCACACCCAGCTCCACTGGCAGCCGAGCTACGCACCGGAAGCGCCGCTTCCCTACCCGGATCTGGTGGCTTACACCCGGCAAGCTCTTGAAGCCAGCGTCCAGGCCCACCTGCTCGCCGATGTGCCGGTGGGGTTGTTCCTCTCTGGCGGGCTGGATTCTGCGGCGGTGCTGGCGCTTGTGAGCCGTCCGCTCACCACGATCACGATCGGCTTCGCTGAGCGGGCCTTCGATGAATCGGAGCAGGCGGCGGCCCTCGCCCGCCATTTCGGGGCTGAGCATCACGTCCTCCCTCTCGGCGCCGCCGAGGCGTGGCGCTTCCTGCCTGGTTTCCTGGCCGCGATCGACCAGCCAAGCGTGGATGGCTTCAACAGCTATTGCGTGGCCAGCCGCGCCGCCGAGCTTGGCCTGAAGGTGGTGCTCAGCGGCCTGGGCGGCGATGAACTGTTCGGCGGTTATCCGAGCTTCGCCCGCGTGCCCAGCGCCTGGGCCCTGCATCGCCGCCTAGATCCGCTGGCGCCGGCGGGGGCCGCCTGGCTGAGCCGTAGCCACCGTGCCGGTGCCCAGCGCCTCGCGGCCGCCCTGCGCCGTCCTGCCTCGATTGACAACACCTATCGTTGCCTAAGGGGCCTGTTTGCTCCGGCGGAGGTGGAGCGGCTACTGGGGCACTGGGCGCTGGCCTCCGCGCCGGAGCACGGCCGGGTCGGCCACGAACCGATCATCGACCCCGAGGACCAGCAGCGCTACCCCGACCCGTCCGATCGGGTCGCCTGGCTGGAGAGCAGCCTCTACATGGGCAACCAACTGTTGCGCGATGGCGATGCCATGACGATGGCCTTCGGGCTTGAGCTGAGGCTGCCGCTGGTGGATGCCGCACTGTTTCGCGCCCTGGCCTCCCAGCCGGCGGCGCAGCGCCTGGCAACCGGCAAGCGCCTGCTGCGGGATGCGGTACCGGAACTCAGGAGCGTGCTGCCGGATCGTCCGAAGCAGGGATTCCTGTTTCCCTTCCAGCCCTGGTTCGACACGCCTGGATCCGAAACGGGCGAGCAATTCCTGCTGCCCAACCCCAGCACGCCGGCGGGGCTGGACATGGGACCGTGGGCTCGTCGCTGGGGTCTGATGGTGCTGAACGACTGGCTGCAGCGGCATCTGGGGCTCATCCTTCCCACCGCCCCTCCGATGAGCGCACGTTCGTGAGCCTGCGCATTTCCCTTCCCTACCTCTGGGGTCACCCGCTCGGCCGGCGCCACTTCGCCAGCACGCTAATGCGCTACGCGGGATGGCAGCTGCGCTGCCGTCTGCGGCCCGGGCCGGTGGTCATGCCATGGATCAATGGCACCTCCCTTTGGGTGGATCGCGGCCTCACCGGTGCCACCGGCAATCTCTACTGCGGCCTGCACGAATGGCCCGATATGGCCTTCGTGCTGCATCTGCTCCGCCCCGGGGACACCTTCGCTGACATCGGAGCCAACGTGGGCAGCTACACAGTGCTGGCCTCCGCCGCGGTGGGTGCCAGCACTGTGGCCTTTGAGCCAACACCCGACACGTTCGCCTGGCTGCAGCGCAACCTGGCCCTGAACCACCTCGAAGGCCTTGTTACTGCTCATCAAGCAGCTGCGGGCGCTGCGCGGGGCACAGTGTTCTTTCGCATCGACCAGGGATGCATGAACCAGGTTGTGGCCGCTGGCTACAGCGGCCACTCTCAGCCGGTTGAGGTTGTTGCCCTCGATGACATCCCCTCGATGACATCCCCTCGATCGCCCACGCCTGCTGCTGGAAGCTCGACGTAGAGGGCTATGAGCCCTCCGTCCTGGCGGGTGCCGCCCGCACCCTTGCCGAGGCGCCCCCCGCCGCAATCCTCTGTGAAGACCGCAGCAAGCCAGTGCAGCAGCACCTGAGTGGAGCCGGGTTCCAGGCCTGTTCCTACGACCCCTGGACTCGCACCCTCAGCCTCGATGTAGCCGCCTGTGGCGGCAACCAGCTATGGATCCGTGACCTCGACTGGGCACGCGAGCGGGTGAGCACCGCACCGGTCTTTCAGGTCCTGGGTCAGTACGTTTGAGCCGATGCGTGTCCTGCACCTGATCCCCTCAATCAGCCCCCGGCGCGGGGGTCCCAGTCAGGCAGTACTGGCGATGACGTCTGCCCTGCGCCACCAAGGCGTCGAGGCTTCGATTCTCACCACCAACGACGACGGCCCTGATCATCTGAGTGGCTTTCCTCTGGGCCGCTGGCACGAGCATGCCGGCGTGCCGGTGCTAGCTTTTGCGCGCTGGAGCCCACCGCTGCGGGTGTTGCGCGAGTTCGCTGTCAGCCCCGCTCTGGTGAGCTGGTTGCGGTCTCACCTGGCCGACTACGACCTTCTGCATGTGCATGCCTTGTTCTCCTTTCCCTCGACGGTGGGCATGGCGCTGGCACGGCGACGGGGGGTGCCCTACATCGTCCGCACCATCGGCCAGTTGCAGCACTGGAGCTTGCGGCAGAGTTCCTGCCGCAAGCGGTTGCTGCTGGGCCTGATCGAACGCCGTAACCTCCAGGGAGCTTCCGCTCTTCATTTCACGAGCGACGCTGAGCGGCGCGAGGCCGCTTCACTGACTCTGTCAACGCCCTCCTTCGTGCTGCCGCTGGGTGTGGAGCTGCCGCAAGTTTTTGGCCAGCTTGTTAGCGAGCGTCTCGACGCGCCGGTCCGCTTTCTGTTTCTCTCGCGTCTTCACCCCAAGAAGCAGTTGCCGCTGTTGCTGCAGGCCCTCGCCCTGATGCGGCGCCGCAGGCCGCACGCCCAATGGCATCTCGACATCGCTGGCGATGGCGAGCCTGCCTATGTGGCTGAACTGCGGCGCCAGGCAGATCAACTTGGCCTGACTGAGCAGCTTCAATGGCATGGCTTCGTGGCGGGTCAGGCCAAGGCCGAGCTCCTGCAAAAGGCCGACTGGTTCGTGCTGCCCTCCGCCGCCGAGAACTTCGGCATCGCTGCGATCGAGGCACTGGCCTCCGGCACACCCGTGATCCTGACGCCTGAGGTGGGCATCGCTAGCCAGATTGGGGCTGCTGGTGCCGGCCGCTTGGTGGAGGGCAACGTTGAGGCGCTGGCTGAGTGTCTAATGAAATCCCTCATGGGCCCTTCCGTAACAATGCGGCAGGCTGCTCGCCGGCTGGCCGAAACGTCTTTTTGTTGGGACGCGATTGCCATCGAACTAAAAACGGCATACGCCAATAGTCTCAATGCGGTTGTGGAGGAGTCCCCGGCATGTCGCTCGTTTTGATCCTGCTGCTGTTCGGCGATCTGGCACTGCTGCTTCTAGGAACCGACTGGAGAACAGCTCTCACGGCCACCATTGCGGTGGGGTTTGTTCAGGATCCCTTGCGCAAGATCACATCCAACCAGCCTGGCCTGATGGTGAGCCTGGTGCTGGTGTTCTTCCTGCTCAGCGCCGCACTCTGCTACCGGAGACGCGGCAGCTTGATGATGCCACAGATCTTCCAGGGACAACGTCAGCTAACCACTCTTGTGCCATTTTTCTTTGTTCTGATTGGATTACAGGCTGTTCAGTCGTTCCTGCGTTTCGGATCTCCTACTCTGACAATGATTGGTATCGGCTTCTATCTGGCCCCCTTTCTTGGCCTGTGGATGGGCTATCAGGTTGGCCTAGAGCCGAAGTCCTTACGCAAACTGTTGGGTGTTTATTTGCTGCTTTCCATTCCTTGGTCCTTCTCAGTCTGGCTCTCTCATCAGGGCATGGATTGGGGGCTGCTGTTGAAAGAAGTTGGGGGGGGGATTCTGATCAACTTCGAAGGCTTCTCAAAGCAGGGCGCATCAGGGTTTTGGCGCACTAGCGAGGTAGCAGCCTGGCATCTTGCCGCAGCGGCATGCCTGCTCCTCGTTTTTGGATGGTCAGGGCCACAGCGATCTACCTTCAACATCTATGGCTTGGGATCGATCGTTTGCAGCTTCCTAACCCTTCTAACAGGCAGACGGAAATCAATTGTTCTAGTCGTGACCTTCGTGCTTGTCATGCTGGTGCTGTTCAGCCTGAGTGGAAACATCCGTCAGCGAGATCGCCTGATAACGGGAATTCTTGGCCCCTTGGGCTTGTCTGTGATCGCAATCATCATTCTTTCTCCTGATTTATTATTAGATATCAACCCGTATTTATGGCGCACTAGTACAGCATGGGGGGAAATTATCCCCAGGTTTCACCTTCTTGGAATAAACACACTTCTTCCGGCACTTTTTCTAACCGGTGGTATCGGTTTCGGCGCAGGTGCTGCGGCGCAGGCCGGAGACATTCAATTTAATCAGGTCGAGGCGTTACAAGGGGTGCGCGCTAGTACGTTTGAATACGTCGCAGAGGGAGGCCTTAGCAAGCTAATCCTAGAACTTGGCCTTCCTGGAATCATCCTGATCGGATTGATTGTTTATCATTTCTTCTTGCTGATTCGCCGAAATCTTAGCCTCCTTACCATGTTCGATTCTGCCACTAGCAATCTCTACTGGGGCCTGTTCGGTTTTGCGATTGCCAACATCCCCTTCTTCATGGGAGCCAGTCAAATCTACGGAGACCCCTTTGTATTGCTATTGTTGGGGATTTGCGCGGGATCCTGTCTGTCGATCCCCTCGATTGTTAAACGGCACTCTAGTCAAGAGTCTTTAATTCTTCCGGTAAATTCACTTGCCTCGGCGGAAGTTTTTACTGAATAGCCCTCCCAGGAAATGCCCTTGATTTACAGCCGCTCTAAATGGCTTCGCTTGACAAAATCACCCTGCTGATCCTCACTTACAACGAGGAAGACAACATCGGCCGGGTGCTGGAGCGGCTCAGTTGGGCCCGGCGGATCGTGGTGATTGACAGCGGCAGCACGGATGGCACGTTGGAGATCCTGAGCCGGCATCCCCAGGTGGAGGTGTTCAGGCGCCGTTTCGATACGCATGCGCGCCAATGGAATTTCGGCTTGGACCAGATCAGCGAGGGCTGGGTGTTCAGTCTGGATGCCGACTATCTGATCACCGACCGGTTGCAGCAGGCCATCGCGCGGGTCATTGATAGCGATTCTCCATTCATGGCTGGCTACCGAATTCCCTTCCGCTACTGCGTGTTTGGGAGGCCCCTCTCTGGCACGGTTCTTCCCCCCCGAATCGCCTTGTTTCGCCACGAAGTAGGCCGGTACGTGGATGATGGCCACACCCAGGATCTGGTGCTATCTGGCCGCTGCGGAGTGCTGAGTGAGCCGATCCTGCACGACGATCGCAAGCCACTGTCCCGCTGGCTCTGGGCCCAGGAGCGTTACCTGCGCTTGGAGGTGGCCAAGCTGAACGCCACCCCCACCGCACAGCTCTCCCGCTCCGACCGCGTCCGCCGCCTCTATGTGATCGCCCCGTTTGCCATTCTGTTGATCTGTCTGATCTGGAAGCGGGGCCTGCTGGATGGCTGGCGCGGCTGGTTCTATGCGTTTCAGCGGATGTATGTGGAGCTTCTGCTGAGTGTGATGTTGATGGAGGAGCGCTTGAAAACAATGAAAATCGCATAGTTACGATGTCAGCAGCATTAAATCAATTCTCCAAAAATGTCTTTATTGTTGCCCACCGAGAAGACGTCTCAGTATTGAGCAAAGTGCTGATCTCCGAAGGTTTTCTAGTGCAGATTGTGCGCGGTCCCTACTCGGAACAAGAGCAATCCTGTTCCGCCATCTATCGATGTCTCGTTAATCATGCCAATGCCTGGCGCATGGTTGCAATGAGTGATGCACCCTCGATTATCGTTGAGGCAGATTTTGTTCCGGTATTGGGCTTTGGAGGGCTGACACTGCCCATTCCTGCAGATCGTATTCATACTAGCTTGGCATATCTTTATGCCTGTGGCCCTCAGTTTTGGGATATGCCGTCGTCTCCAAAATGTGCCCGAGGCCATGCCGGGGGAACGGTGGCGTATGTAATAGCTCCAGCAGTGGCAATGATGATGCTGAAATTTTTTGAAGAACAGTGCATTGTCAATCCCAGCGGTGTCTATGCTCCTTGGGATGCAGGGTTAGGCTATTGGCTTAAGGCACGCGGTGTTGAAAGCTACCTCCCCTATCGGCAGTTTGGGGAACATGGTGGCATTGCTAATCCAGAACATTCGAAATCAGGGTTAGGCCGGTCTCACCAAGCTGATGCGCTAAAAGGTCCTTTGGCCTTCATGCCCTTCTACGCCCGTGGCAGCAAGGCCACATTCTTGCGAGTTCGGTTGCGAGCTAGGATTTGGGGGTGGGCTCGATTGCTGGCTGGCCGTTCGCTTTCTTGGCATGATTTAGTGCGTACTAAACCGTTAAGGATGTTCGGTTTCGCTGTTGGCCGGTTGTTGATAGCGCCACATATCCATCGAATGCGATGACACCCTCTCGCAATGAAGATTAATTTAATAGGCTGCGAGCAAAATTCATGGCCTTGTAAAATCGCTTATCTTGGCCACTTACAGCGCCTCATTGTTTTGGTGGACTTGTGAGCTACACAAAATTGATTTGCTTCAAAGGATGCGAGGTGGAGGAGATCAACACCGTCATGAATGACTGAATTTTGTGGCCAGGCGCACTGATGCCTCGCTACGCCGTTCTCCAACCCGGCGCCCGCCACCACTACGCCGTACCGGCCGTGCTGGCCGATGCCGCCTGCCTGGCTGCCTTCTACACCGACATCCACGCCGAGCACCGCCCGCTGCAGGCGCTGGCGCGATGGCTGCCCAGCCGTCTACGGCCTCGACCCCTTGAGCGCCTCCTGAGCCGGCGTCTACCCCAGGAGTTGCCCCGAAATCTGGTGCACGACCAGCCGCTCGCCATGCTCTGCCGCCGCGACAGCGCCGCTCCCTTGCTGCAGCGCGCTCTGCGCGAGCGCTTCGCGGGGGCAGAAGCCGTTTACACCAACTTCGTTCACAACGACCTTGACGCCCTCCGCCAAGCCAAGGCGTGGGGCCTGAAGGTGGTGCATGAGCAGTTCCTGGATCCAGCCGCCGGCCTGCTGCTGCTCGATGAGCAACGCCGCTATCCCGGCATCGAACGCCGCGGTCCCGGCAAAGATTCCGTGGCGAGGGATCTGAGCCGCACCCTTGAGAAATGGAGCTTGTGTGATCGGGTGCTGGTGCCGTCAGCCGCTTGCTTGGAGAGCGCCGTGGCGCTGGGCTGTGATCGGGCCCGGCTGCGGATCGTGCCCTATGGCGTGCCGGAGCAGTGGTTGGCGCTGGAGCCTGATCCCCAACCTGGCCGGCTGCTGATGGTGGGGCAGGTGGGCCTGCGCAAGGGCAGCCACGTGCTGGCGGCGGCCTGCCGCCTGTTGCAGGCGAAGGGCCTGCGCTTCGAGTGCCGGGTGGTGGGTCCGCAGCTGGTGAACGTGAGCGATCCCCTTTTCTTGGGCCCCACCTATCTCGGAGCGGTGCCCCGCAACCAGGTGCAGCAGGAGTTTCGCCGAGCTGATCTGTTCGTGCTGCCCACCCTCGCCGAAGGCATGGCGCTCTCGGCCCTCGAAGCCATGGCCTCTGGCCTGCCGGTGATCACCACGCCCCAGTGCGGCTCCGTGATCCGCGACGGCATCGAGGGCTTTCTCGTGCCCATCCGCGACGCCGAAGCCCTGGCCGATCGTATCGAGCAGCTTTTGGCGGACAGGGCCTTACGCCATTCCATGGCGGCGGCGGCTCGCCAGCGGGCCCAGGAGTACAGCTGGGCCCGCTATGGCGAGCGGCTGCTGGCGGTGCTGGGGGCGATCGGCGCATGAGGGCCCTTCTGGCTTTGCACCGCATCGGCCCGTATCACAATGCCCGCTTCCAGGCCGCGCTCGCGCATCTCGATCTGGAGGTGCTCGAAACCCGGCCCCACTCGCAGGAATATCCCTGGAGCTTCGAGCCTGCCGGCACCTATCGCCGCCATGCGCTTCAGGGTGCCGACGGCCCAGAGCAGGATCCAGCTGCACGTTTGCTTGAGCGGCAACTCACCGCCCTGCTCGATGGCGTGCGCCCCGATGTGGTGCTCACCGTGGGCTGGGCCGATCGGGCCTACCGACAGCTGCTCTGGCAGGCGCGGCGCCGCCACATTCCTGCGGTTTTGATTGCCGACAGCCGCTGGCGAGATGCGCCGCGGCAGCATCTCAGGGAGTGGAGCAAGCGCCTGCTGCTGCGCCATTACAGCGCCGCGCTCGTGGCCGGCCAGGAAAGTCGCGCCTATCTCATAGAGCTCGGATTCCCCGCAGCAGCCATTGTTCAGCCGTGGGATGTGGTGGATAACGCCTTCTTCTCGGCTGCTGCAACCTGCGCCCGCAGCGAGGCGTCAGCGCTGAACAAGCTGCCCCACTTTCTCTGGGTAGGGCGCACCATCCCCGAGAAGAATCTTGATGGGTTCTTGGCCGGCTATGCCACCTATCAGCGCCAGGGCGGCGGCTGGGGCCTGCGCCTGATCGGCGGCGGTGGAGAGGGCCCGCAGGCCATAGCCCTGGGCGAGGCGATCGCTCGGCTGCCCCAGCCGGAGCACGTTGGCGTGGAGCCCTTCCTCAACCAGGATGCGATCGCCCGCGCCTACGGCCAGGCCTCAGCCCTGGTTCTGGCCAGCCGCAAGGACACCTGGGGTCTGGTGGTGAATGAAGCGATGGCGGCAGGGCTGCCCGTGATCGTCAGCACGGCCTGCGGCTGCGCGGCTGATCTGATCACCCCCAGCGAAACAGGCTGGCTGTTTGATCCAGCCGATCCCGACCAGCTCACCGCCGCCCTGCACCGCGCCGAAGCCCAGCAGCCCGCTCAACGCCTAGCGATGTTGGCTGCCGCGCAACGGCGCTTGGAGGCGTTCAGCCTGGATTCTTTTGCTGGTGGGCTGGAACAAGCCGTTGTCCAGGCCCATGGCTATCCCAGGTTTCCGCGCGGGGCTGCCTTTCTGGCGCTGGCGCTTGCCTGCCAATCTGAATCGATGGTCTGGAATGGGGCAACGGCGGCTTCAAATTCTGCCGCTTCCTCCTGACTCCAGACGCCGATCAGGGCATCGAGATCGTGGTGAGAGGCGGAATGGGGCAAGTCGCTCGACTCGTGCCTTGTGTTGTCACTGATGGTCGCCATCACTTCATCTCCGTGATGATGACTTGAAGCTAGCAGTGGTCACCCTTTTGCCCCGGCCCGTGCAAGACCTCGGCCACTACCGCCTCCCCAGCTGGTGGACTCCTGGAGCCCCGCGCTGGCGCCAGGCCCTCTGGCTCCTGGTCGGGCAACCGCTGCTGGCCTCCGATCTGCCGGGCACGCCCTGGCGCCAATGGCTGCTGCGGCTGTTCGGGGCGCAGATCGGCGTTGGTGGCCGGATCAAACCCAGGCTGCGGGTGAAATGTCCCTGGCGCCTGGTGGTGGGCGACCACTGCTGGCTGGGGGAGGCGGTGTGGATCGACAACCTGGCGCTGGTAACCCTCGGCGATCGGGTCTGCGTTTCCCAGGGTGCCTATCTCTGCACCGGCAACCACGATGTTCGTTCGCCCGGTTTCGATCTGAAGGTGGCGTCGATCCAGATCGACAGCGACGCCTGGATCGCAGCCCAGGCCGTGCTGGCACCTGGCACCCAGGTGGGGGCTGCAGCGGTGGTGGCGTTGGCTGCGGTGGCCTCCGGGCTGATCGAGCCGGGCGTGATCGTGGCAGGGCACCCGGCGCTGGTGGTGGGACGTCGCTGAGGAGCTTGCTTATGCTCCGGCAGCGAATGGATTCCTTGCACCTGCCTTCCGAGCCGGTTTCGATCCTGCATCTCTCCCGCACCGACGGGATTGCTCCAGGGGGTGTCGATAGCTCCGTTGGCCAGCTGGTGGAGGCTCTGCAGCAGCGAAAGGTCGCCGCGGAGTGGTATTCCAGTTGCGGCCAATTGCCCGTACTGGGCGATCGTCGCCTGGCCGCTCAGTTGCGCAGCCTGCGGCCGGATCTGCTGCATGTTCATGGGCTCTGGCAATTCCCCACCCGCGTAGCGCGGCTGCTGGAGCAGGAGCTGCCCGTGCTGATCGCTCCCCACGGCATGCTCGATGCCTGGGCCTTGGCCCGGCATCGCTGGAAGAAATCGCCGGTTTGGCATCTCTGGGAACAGCAGACCCTGGAGCAGGCCCGTTGCCTGCATGCGCTCAGCCACTCGGAGGCCCGCTCGATCCGGGCCCTCGGCTTTCGCGGGCCGATCGCCATCCTTCCCAATGGCACCCCAAGCATTGATCGCTCCCAGCCGCGTCCACCGCCGCCCTGGAGCGAGCGCGTGCCTGTCGGTGAGCGGGTGCTGCTGTTTCTGGGCCGCCTGCACGCGAAGAAAGGTGTGGCCCCGTTGCTGGAAGCCTGGAGCCGTCTTGGGCCGGAAGCGCGCCGGAAAGGTTGGTGGCTGGCGGTGGTAGGACCGGAAGAGCCGCTGCATCGCCTCAGCCGGTATGGATCGGCGGATCTCGATCGCTGCCTCACCTTAGGGGCCCGTTTTGCTGCCGAGAAGGAGGGTTGTCTGGCGGCAGCTTCAGCCTTCGTGCTGCCGTCGCTGAGCGAGGGACTGCAGTTAGCGGCGCTTGAGGCGATGAGCTGGCAGTTGCCTGCTCTGCTCAGCCCGGCCTGCAATCTGACTGAGGCCTACGCCGCCGGAGCGGCGCTGAAGGTGGAGCCCACAGCCGACGATCTCGAGCGGGGTCTGCGCGAACTGCTGAATCTTCCCGACGCGGAGCTCGCGGCGATGGGGGCACGCGGCCAGGCGTTGGTGGCAGCGCAGTTCAGCTGGCCTCGGGTCGCGGCCATGGCTGCCCAGCTGTATGGCTGGTTGCTCGGAGAGGCGCCATGCCCTGGGTTCGTGGAGCGCCAAGTTGACCCCTGAAGCACTAGCGGAGGGGCTGCTGGATCGATCGTTGGTAGAGCGTGTGCCAGGGAGTGCCGGCATAACGGTCGTGCAGGGCATTGCGCAGCACCCGCGGCAGGGTTCCGTCGCTGGCATGGGCCAGCAACCGCTGGGCCAGTCTTGGCTGTTCTATTGCCACCGATGGCCGGATCCGGGCAATTTCCTCGCGCATCAGCTGCGGGAATCGCTCACTCAAGCTGCCGGGATGACAACGCAGACCCGCCAGCAGTTGATCAACAAGCTGCGGGTTTGTGGTACTGAACAGAAAATCGCTCAGTTCATATTCGAAAGCCACCTTCAGATTCACGTTGAAGCCACCAAAACGCTGCCAGATCGCCTTGGAGAACAACAGGCTGCCGGTGAAGATGTTGGCGCCGCGCTGAGAATGATCCAGATCGGTCGTCCAGGTGTAGGTGGTGCGGCTGACCCGGCCATGACGATCGAGCAGGGCGCTGTGCCCGATCACGGCGTCGGCCTGATGCTGAGCCATAGCGCGCGCTGCGAGGTTGATGGCCCTGGCGTTGACATAAACATCGTCGGCATTGAGCCAGCCAAGGATGGTTCCCCTCGCCATCGCAAAGCCTTTGTTCAAGGCGTCGGCGACCCCTTGATCGCTCTGGCTGCTGATCCGCAGGCGCGCATCCTCAAAGCGGCGACAGAGCTGCAGGGTGTTGTCGGACGAACCGCCATCGATCACGATCAGTTCGAGTGGCGCGTCCTGCTGGCCGAGCACCGAGGTGATCGCCTCCTCAATCGTGGCCTCCGCATTCAGGCAGGGCATCACGATCGAGCTGAACGCTTGGTTGCTCATGCGTGGAGCCGGTCTGCGCGCAAGCCAGCATGCTGAACGAACAGAGCAGGCTGAAAGCAGATGGGTTGGAGCCCACCCTGCTGATAATTGTTCCCACGCTGGATTCCTACCGGTTGTTGCCGCGGCTGCTCGACTCGCTGCGCCGCCAGACGTTCACGGGCTGGAGCGTGCTGTTCATCGACGGGCCGAGCGGGCCAGAGCATCGCGCTGTTCTCGATCAGCTTTGCCATCAGGATGCCCGCTTCCGCTGGCAGCCGCAGGATCCAGCCGAGCCTGGGATCTTCGCGGCCATGAACCAGGGCTTCGCCGCCGCCGCCCCGCATGACTGGCTGCTGTTCTGGGGCTCCGATGACTGGGCACCAGCACTGGATGTGTTGGAGCGAGCCATGGCAGCAATAGAAGATCTGACTGCACAGGCTGCACCGCCTGATCTGCTCGTTTGCAGGGGCCGCTATGTGAAGGGCTCTCGCCCAGGCCGTGCCACCGCTTTTCGCTGGCGCGGAACCTACCGGCGTTCCCTGTTTCTGGGGTCGACGCCCCCCCACCAGGCCACCCTGATCGGGCCAGGCGCCCGTTCCCGCCTGTCCCGTTACGCCCCAGGCTTTCGCCTCTCCGCAGACCTCGACTACTTCTTGCAGCTCTGCCGCGATCCGCAACTGCGGGTGCAGACGCTTGATCTTGAACTCGTCCACATGGCGCTGGGAGGCGTCAGCGGCGTCCAGCACCGCAGGCGCCTCCAAGAGGTGCGTCGCGCCTACCAGCGCGCCTTTGGTTGCTGCTGGCCCTTCCCCTATCTGTTGCGTTACGCCCAGAGGTTTCTCAGTGCGCTGGCGTAAACCACCTGCCCTGGTGGCGCTGGCTGCAGTGGCGGCCAGCGGCTGGCTGGCCTGGCCCTGGCTGGCGCCAACGCTCTGGCCCGCGGCCGGCGGCGCAGCGATCGTGGTGCTCTCCGAGGATCCGCGCCGCACCACAGCAGCCCTTGATCTCTGGCAGCAGGATCCCACGCGGCAGCTGGTGATCCAGGGCTTTCCCTACCTGCAGGGAATCGCCCGCAGGCAGATTGCCGCTCGCCAACCGGGACCGGCGGCGCTGGCACGGGTCACCACGCTCACCTGCGGCGTCGACACGGTGGGGCAGCTCACCTGCCTGGCCGACTGGATCCGCAGCCAAAGCGGCAGCCTGCCGCTGGGCCAGGTCACCCTGGTGACCGATCAGCCCCATCTCCCCAGGGCCCAGACCATCGCTGAAATCGTGCTCGGCGCCAAAGGAATCCGCGTGGAGGGTCTGGGGGTGCCCATCGACGAACCGGCCGAAAACCCGCTGCGGCGCCTGCGCGACCAACTCCGCTCGCAGTTCTGGCGCGCCACCGGCTGGGATGGCAGGCTTCGGCCATGACCTCATGGCGTGGAGCCGATCGCCTGGCCTTTGGAGTGAACGATCTGGTCCAGGGGTGGACTAACCTGATTTCAGAGGTCTCTTCGAATCCATGCAACTTGAAGAGTCACCGGCTGAAGCGAGGCGCATGGTGAACGTGCATGAAGCGAAGACCCACTTCTCGCGTCTGATCGATGCGGCCCATGCCGGCGAGACGATTGTGATCGCCAAGGGTGGGCGTCCCTGGGCCAGGCTTGTTCCCCTGGAGGAGTCCCAGCCCAGGCGGCAGCCCGGTGTGTTGAAGGGCCGCCTACACCTACCCGGGCTGGAGGTGTTGCTGGCTCCGCTCCCTGAGGAAGAGCTGCACACCTTCGAGAGCTCCTTGCTTCCCTGATGCAGCTATTGCTCGATACGCACGCCCTTCTCTGGTGGTTGGCCGAGCCGGAACGACTTTCCGCACAGGTGCTTGCTGCTCTCGTCGATCCATCTCAGCAGGTCTTCGTCAGTGCGGCATCGGCCTGGGAGATCGCCACCAAGCACCGTCTGGGCCGGTTGCCCTCCGCCGACATCCTGCTGCAGGAGGGATGGACGCTGCTGGAAGCTCAGGGCTTCGTGGCTCTGCCGGTGACCTGGCGCCATGGCCTGCGGGCCGGCAGCTACGCCCTGGCTCACCGTGATCCCTTCGATCGCCTGCTTGCCGCTCAGGCGGAACTCGATGGTCTCACCCTGGTCACGGTCGATCCTGCCCTGGCCAGCTTCCCCTGCCGCAGGTTGTGGTGAGCGGTGCGCCAACCCTGGTGATCTTCGGTGCCAACAGCCTCTGCGCTGAGGCATTGATCAAGCTGCTGCAGGCGGGCACCTCCTGGGTTGGGCTTGGGCGACACCGCCCACCAGGTGTGGCCGGGCTGTGCTGGCACCACTGCGATCTCAGCGATCTCTCGGGGCAAGGGCTTGAGGCCGCCGCCGCTGCCCTGCCCCCGGGGCCCCAGATCTGGATCGGCTTCGCCCCCATCTGGCTGCTGGCGCCCTTCCTGGCTGCGATGGCCCGCCACAAGCCTGAAGCACTCGCAGAGCTGAGGGGAGTGGTGGCTTGCTCGTCGTCGAGCGTGATCACCAAGCGCTTCGCCGCCAACCGCTTCGATCGAGAGCTGGCGGCGCGTCTGGCTCACTCCCAGACCCTGCTTCTGGAGACCTGCGAGCAGCTGGGCGTTCCCGCCCGGATCCTGGCGCCCACCCTGATTCACGGCCGCAGCGCCCATCACGCCGACCGCAATGTGGAAGCGCTGCGAAGCTTGTTGCGCCGGCTGCCGCTGCTTCCCCTTCCAGCCCAGACGGGCCTGCGCCAGCCGATTGCCGCCGCCGATCTGGCTGCGGTGGCTCTTCAACAGGGGCGTGAGATGGCCAGCACCGCGAAGGAATCGCCCCTGAGTGAATCAGCCGTGCTGCCGCTGGGTGGAGACGAAACCCTCAGCTATCACGCCCTGCTGGCGCGGATCCAGGCGGGCGATCCGCGCGCGGCCCGCTGCCGGCTGCTCACCCTGCCCACCTCTTTTTTTCAGTGGCTGGCGTCACCGCTGCTGCTGGTGTCGCCGAAAACTTTCGAGGCGGTGTTGCGCTTGAGCGCGGATCTGGCCGGGTTTACTTGTGTTGCTGATCTGCTCGGGCGTTCGCCCCAGCCGTTCCAGGTGCAGCCGCCGCCATGAGCACTCCCCTCGCCTCGGCCTGGATCAGCGTGCCGCTGGCGGCACTGAGCTGCTGGCTGCTGCTGCTGGTGCTGCTGCCCCTGCTGCGCCGGGGCCTGCTCGATCAGCCCAATGCCCGCAGCGCCCACCGCCTGCCCACGCCGCGTGGCGGTGGGGTGGGCTTCGTGTTGGTGAGCTGCCTCTGGGGCTTTCCGTTGGTTCCGCTGCTCTGCGCGCCCCTGGCGCTGGTGGGGCTCCTTGATGATCGGCTGAATCTGCCGGCGGCCCTGCGCTACGGAGCTCAGCTGGCCACCGCCATCGCCTTAGTGTTGGCCGTCGGGCCGTCACCGATTGCGCCACTGCTGCTGGCCGTTGCCTTAGTGGCGATCACGGCAGTGATCAACTTCTTCAATTTCATGGATGGCCTCGATGGCCTTGTGGCCGGTTGCTCGGCCGTGGTGTTCGCCGTAGCCGCGATCAGCTCCGGAGCGTCCTGGCTCTGGCCCCTGGTGGGGGCCCTGCTGGGCTTCCTGATCTGGAACTGGAGCCCGGCGCGGCTGTTCATGGGCGATGTGGGCAGCACCTTCCTTGGTGCGGTGTTCGCCGGGGTGGTGCTGCAGGCTCCCGGCGTTGCCGATGGCCTGGCGTTGCTGCTGGTGGCCGTGCCGTTGCTGGCCGATGCCCTGATCTGCGTACTGCGGCGGCTGATGGCCGGCCAGCCGGTGTTCCAGGCCCATCGGCTGCACCTCTACCAGCGCCTGCAGCAGGCCGGCTGGTCGCACCGTCGGGTGTGCCTGGTCTACCTGGTGGCAACCGCGCTGATCGGTGCGGCGCTGCTGGCGGGTGGCGGGGTGGCTGGGTCGGCTGCGGCGGCCGTGGTGCTGGCCTGGGGTGTGGCGCTCGATCGCACGCTGGCGGTGCCGTTTTCCACGGCGGTTCAGCAGGCGGATCGGTGATGGAGATGGCCGCTGAGGCTGGCTTCCTGGCTGAGCTTTTGCTCCAAGTCCTCAGGCAGTCTCAGGATGCGCCTGATGCCCTAGGACATCGACCTGGTCCGGAGAGAGGCCCTTGCACAGCAGGGCCATGCGTTCACCTGGGCGGCAGCGGTGGAACGGTTGGCGGGGATTCTGGGCTGAAGGGATTCAGCACCTGCACCCCTGTGGGGATGAAATGGCGAACGTTGCGTGTCACCACCTGCAATCCGTGCTCCAGTGCCGTGGCTGCGATCATCAGGTCAGCGCCGTCATGGCCGATCTCCGCTGAAAGCTGGCCCCAGCGTCTGGCGATGGCACCATCGACAGGAAGGATTCGCTGGCCATACAACAACAGCAATCCCTCCAGCCAGCCCTGCAGACGCCTGGCGAATACGGCATCAACCTTCTGCTTAATCACGATGCCCCGCTCGATCTCTCCAAGACTGATCACACTTAGATAGAGATCATCGGAATTCTGCTCACTGAGCCAGGCCACCACGCCTGGATCCCGCCCACGCCTGCGCAGTTCTGAGATGACAACCGTATCCAGTAGAAACACTTACTCCTCCCAGTGCCGGGGCTCCAGTTCAGCGCGCTCGATGCTGCCGTCGTCCTGAGGCAGCTCCAGGAGCAGCTCCACCATGCTGGGCTGGTTTGAGCGCTCCAGCCGTCGCAGGCGTTCGTACTCCTCAACTCCTAACACCACCGTGGCGGGTTTGCCACGCCGTGTGACCAGTTGGGGGCGACCGGCCATGGCGGCGTTCACCACTGCACTGAAGCAGTTCTTGGCGTCCTGCAGGGTCCAGACTTCCGATGCCATGGCCTTTTCCTGGCTAGATGATCAAGCTAGCTGTTTAAGAGCCGAAAAGGCCTGTCCTTGATGAGGTGAAGGTTATGTCCGGCTGGAATCCTTTTCTGCGCCCTACTGGAGCCCGGCGCGGCTGTTCATGGGGGCAGTGTTCGCCGGGGTGGTGCCGTTTTCCACGGCAGTTCAGCAGGCCGAGGAGCGGGGAGGCTGAATCGATTCAGACCATCCCCATCACGCTCCTAAGTGCCTGCTCGAGGGTGGCCATCTCCGCTCTGGTGAGGATGGTGAGGGGGCCTTCACCGATTCGTGTGCGATCGAGGGCGCGGGGCTGTTCGGCCATGGCATAACTGTTGCGCAGGAGCCGATCACGGGCGGGCACGCTCACCCGCAGGGCTTCGGCACCGCGGCGCTGCTGGGTTGTGAGGGGCACAACAAGCACTGTGGCGAGCCCCGCCTCCGAAAGCGGATCCGCCTGGATCACCACCACCGGACGGACTTTCCCTACTTCTGCGCCCTGATTCGGGTGGAGGCGCGCCACCCAGATCTCGCCGCGGCGAATCATCGCCACCAGAGATCGTTCTGTGTATCGGCATCGCCACTTACGGGATCTGTCTCCGCCCGCTCCAGGGCTTCGTTCTCGGCCGGCAGGAAGTCGGCTGCGGCGGCGAGGGCTTCGGCGCAGGCCGCTGGGTCGGAGGCCAGCACCCTGGCGGCGGCCTCCATGGCCGCTTCCAGGCGCTCTCGCTCCCTACGGGAGAGGAGAGCTTCCAGGGCCTCTCGGATCAGCTGGGAGCGGGGCTGGCCGCTGAGGCTGGCTTCCTGGCTGAGCTTTTGCACCAAGTCCTCTGGCAGTCTTAGGCTGACGGCACCCATGAAGCACATTCTGCAAGTTTTTCTGTATCACAAATTGTAGGACGTCTCGTAGGGCTTCACGGCATGTCAGGGATAGATCAAGCCAGTCGACCGGGCGATGCAGCAGGTGGCGATCATGTCTTCGAATTGGCATCCGCTTAGAAGGTGTGACGCACTTCGTGATTGCCCTGTGCTGGCTGGATGATCAGACTTGGATGAGCTGCAGCACAGGAAAGACCTGCCGATAGCCCTGGGCATCACGCGTCAGCAGCTCGCAGCGCTCGATCACCGCATGGGCACCGATCAGGACATCCGACAGGATCATTTGGCGTGTGCCACCTCTGGAGCGGTAAGCGGCATGGGCGCGGGCCGCCAGAAAGGCAGCTTCTCGGGGAATCGGCCGATAGTTGTAAAGATGAAGCGGCAGCGCCTCATCCACCACCTCGATCCTTTCATAGGCAAAAGCCACATCGCCATCGATCAGCGCATTGATCGCTACGGGTCCAGCGGTTAGGCAGCGGGCCCGGTGATCACATCCAGCAGCACATAGGAATCCACCATCGCCTCCTGGGCGCGCTGAGGCCCCTCGTCTTCCACCTTCTCGAGCACCACCCGATCGCCAACCAGCCGAAACTGCACCCCACAGCTGGGATGCAAGCCCGCCTGCTCACGAATGGCCTGGGGGATCGTGACCTGGCCCTTGCTGGTGATGCGCATGCGAATTCTCCCATGGCTCAGTAAGACACTTCCTTGAGCTGTGGGGGCTTCGCTATCGACTAGAGACACTTGCCTGCCCAGGATCAGCCTGAAGGATGGGCGCTTGATGGGCGCACGCACTTGTCTGTTCCAGGATGAGGTGCAGGTGTTTCCCTTGGAGCGGATCCAGGCGGGTAATCCGCGCGCGGCCCGTTGCCGGCTGCACCGCTGCTGCTGGCACCGAAAGCCTTTGAAGCGGTGTTGCGGTTGAGCGCTGATCTGCCCTGGCGTCCGCCCCAGCCCTTCAACGTGCAGCCGCCTCGATCACGGCGGTGTTCGTCGGCGCCTGGTTCAGCCGGCTGCTGCTGGCCGTTGCCCTGGTCACGTGTGTTCCCTGCTGATCTTTGCCCCAGCCGCGATCAACTCCGGACAGGCGTGGCTCGAGCCCCTCGTGGGAGCCCTGCTGGGTTTCCTGTGATGGTCTTGGATTACTCCTGGTGGCTGGGGTCGATGGCTGGAGCGCACGACTGCAGTGCCTTTTGAAAATGCTGCCAACACCTAGGGACAGAAGGCAGAAACGAACCGTCAGAGCCAAGGATCAGAGCAGGTACTGTTGTTTTTTTCCATCAATTCACCTGATCAAGACTCTGGTACTTTTCGATTTTTGATCACACTGAAATTGTCATTCCTATCAAGCTTCTCCGTGGCGCCACATTTCTGCTTGTGACTTTCGCGTCTATAAGCTCACAACAACCAGCTTACTTAAAACAGAACGCCTGATCAGCAGCTTTCACTTCTTTAGCTCTTAACTCAATACCACTAGAAGCTGTCATCTGTCCACAAAAAAGGAATCCAAATCTGTCGAAACCATTAATAATCAACCCAATTGGAACAGGAAAAATTATCGCCAGCCCGTTGCATTAAAGGGTAAATGACTTTAACCATTCCGGAAAAGTCTACCAACGGAAGATAGAGAAATTTAAAACTATATCCGGCTTTAAACGGTCAGGACATTTTGTAAGAGCTTTTGCTGCTAGTTGAAGTGTATCGTCTTCTGAGCTTAGCAAGACATGCTAAAAATGGTGCAACTGCAACAGCAGAGAATGGAGAGGGAACAACTTCTGTCACGATCTTGTCGCGAACAGCATCATCGAAATCAGCAAAAGAGTTTGCCTGAACTGCAAACCCATCTGCTGTAATGACATTATCTTGAAAATATGTAAGAAGAGCATTACCTCCTCCAATCGGCAAGCCATTGACCCGAATGCCAGCAGCTTCAGCAGCATTCCTAGCAGCTACAGTTTCCAGTCTTGCATTTTCGTCATTGCCAGGACTATTGGCTACTCCATCACCTGAAACATCAATAACAAGATTAGAAGAGTGGTACTCATTACTTGTAATCTGAGCAACCCCTGCGTTGATGCCACAACTGATGCAGGTGAAATCGTCACCTTCCCTTGCAAGGCCGGGAAATAGATTAGCGAAAGCTGTGATTTCAGCATTAGTCTGGAGCAAAGTCCAGCCAATGGAGGGAGCAAAAGCAGTTGTACTCCACTGACCTACAGCAACAGCAATACCTCCTGAGTTGACTATATTTGCCTGGACAACGGGGTCAAGAAAAGCGAGTTGATATCCACCAAGTTGTAAGTTATATTCGGATGTATCGATGCTGCCAGACACATCGATTGAAATGAACAACTCTTGAGCAACAGGCGTAAGCGCATTAGCCGATTATGGCGCCACAAGCCCGAAGCCAACCACAGCTGCCCCAAGAGTAAGGGCAGAGAAGAAGCGTGGCGAATGACTGATCATGAAATTGATTATTACAAGACTTGAGCGTTTGACTTCATCAGCTGGACAGTCGCGGAAGTGGCACGGTGCAGAATTGGCTTATTTGAGCCAGGTGTCAAGCCCCTTTTTCCAGCGCTTGAGATTTTGGCGATTGGGAGCCAAGGAAGCCAGCCCCCTGGGTGAGGGGCTTGGCTCAGAATGGATATCGGAATAGTAATTGTAAGCGGTGCTTGGATCAAGTCCTTGAGCTCCCTCACTGTAACTCCCATAGCCATAGCCTGAGTAGCCGTAAATGTTGGTGCGATCTCCCGTGGCGATCCGCGAATTGGTCACCACGCCCAGAAGCGGGGCACCGGCGGACTTGATGCGCTCCACCGCCTGAGCCGGGAGCTGGCGGTCCACCTTGTTCAGGCCCACCACCAAGAGGATGCCGTCGAGGTTTTCGGCCAGCAGGGAGGCATCGGCCAATCCCAGGGCTGGTGGGGTGTCGTACAGAATCAGGTCGAAAGCGTCGGTGTCGGCAATCTCCTTGACCAGATGGCCCATTCGCTCAGAGATCAACAGCCGCGGTGGATCCGGCACGCGCCGGCCGGCAGTGATCACCTGCAAACTGGGATGTTCTGGCACGGTCTGCAGCATGGAGCGCCAGTCAGTGCCCTGGTCCGTGAGCAGGTTGGAAAGGCCGCTCAAGTTGTTCAGTCCGAGCCTGTGATGCACCTGGGGTTGGCGTAGGTCGGCATCAATCAGCAGCACCCGCTTGCCCAGTTCACTCAGGGTTTTGGCCAGCAGCACAATCAGCAAACTCTTGCCCTCCGAGGGCACCGAACTGCTCACGGCCACCGATTTCACTGTTCGGTCGCTGTTCAAGAAGCGCAGGCTTGTGTAGAGGTTACGGAAGGCTTCTTGATAGGTGAAACGCTGGTAGCCGGCCATGCCGGTCTGCTGGGCGTCAAGGTCTTTGAACAGGAAGCGCTTGTCGCGCCGCACCCCTTCGAAAAACGAAATGTAGGGAATGTGACCCAGTAGCGGCACCTTGAGTTCGTCACGCACTTCACCGGCCGAGTGGAACACATGATCGAGGCGATCACGAATCAGGGCCGCACCAGCTCCGGCGGCCACGCCGAATAGCAAGCCTTGCAGCAGCCCTTGGCCCAGCAGCGGTGCCACGGGGTTTGGATTCACCGCCGTGGGGCCGATCACCTTCCAGGGCACGTTGCTCTGGGCGATCTCCAACTGGAATTGATCGCGGGTGCTTTGGTAACTCGCCAGGTTTCCCTGGGCGATGGCCAATTTGGACTGGAGGGCTTCGTATTCGCGCAGCAGCGCTGGTTGGCTGCGGAAACGGGCGTCGGTGCCGCCAATCTGGGAGCGCAGTGCCGCGATCGACCCGTCCAGCTGCTGCAGGGTGGCATCCACCGCTTCAAGTTCCTTGCGCTGCAGCGCTGGCTGCAGCTTCTCGCGAGCGCTGATCAAGTTGACCAGGAAAGGCGAATTGGCGGTGTAGATCGAGCGGGCCGTGGCGATCTCGGCGTCTAAGCGGTTGAGTTCGCTGAGCAGAGGTTGGTTGGGCACATCAAGGGTCACGCTCGTGCCCGATCGGGCTGATTCGCTGCCACCTCCATCTCCAGCGGTGCTTGTGAAGGTGCGGGCTGTCAGCCGCCCGGCGGCCACATCGGCGCGCACCTGCTGCAGACGGCGACGCTCAGCCAGCTGGTTCTCCAACGACTGGCGCAGCGTTTCGGCCTGGCCGCGTACCGAGGCCGCTTCCGCCTCAGGCGCCAACACGTTGTTGCTGGTTCGGAAGCGCTCGAGTTCGCCCTGGAGCTCAGTGCTGCGCGCCTGCAGATCAGGAGCCTGTTTATCAAGGAATTTGACCCCTTCGTTGAGCTTCTCCCGGCGCTGCTGCAGGGCCCAGTTCAGGTAGGCCTGCTCTGTGAGCAGCAGGGTCTCCTTCACTATCTCAGGGCTGCCACCTCTGGCTTGCACGGAGAGCACACCCGCCGCCAGGATTGGATTGGCCTGGTTGGGATCGGCGGCCACCAGGCTCACGTCCACCTGGGGAATCGCCTGATCGGGATAACGGCTCTGCAGTTCGCTGACCACTGGCTCCAGCACCGCTGGGCTCTCCAGCACCCGGATCAAGGTGGGCACGTCGTTGCGGCTGACGTTGCGGGCCACCGAAGCGATGGCGCCGGTACCGGCACCGGCTTCCCCGCCGGCCCCGCCGCTCTCATTGATCGGATCGGAGATCAGCAGGCTGAAGCCGCCCAGAAACACCGGATTGTTGATGCGCAAATAGACCGCGCGCAGACCCGCGACCAGCGTGACGGCCACCGCGGTGATCAGAAAAATGCGGCGGCGACGCCGCAGCATCCGAACAATCCCATTAAGGCCAATGCCGCCACTTTCTTCTCGGGGCGTGGCCGCCGGCAGCAGCGCATAGGCGGTTGGCGCTGGGGTGTCCGGTGTGCTGGAAGCCATTTCTGGAGCCCTTTGAGCTGAGTGTATGGGAAATCAAGTCAGGGGACAGGCCATGGCCGCTGAAGTCTTTCCACGCACGCACGCACGCGCTTCATTCGCAGGCATGCGTCGTAACGTCGCGGCAGGTTGAGGTCGTCCACCCTCCATGACAATTGAGTTGCAGGACGACTTCAGCCGTCGCAAAGCTCGCAGCCTCGGACGCCTCTGCTCCTACACCTTGTTGTTGGTGTTCCTGGCCAGTGTGCTGACAACGCTGCTGCCGCCCCCGTTCGGTGATTCCCAGCGACTGTTGGCGGTGATGGCTGAGGTGCTGGAGCGCTCCACCCTGCCAGCGGTGGCGCTGTTGTTTCTGTTCTTTGGTTTCAGCGGCGACGCCCTGCCGGCCCTCTGGGAATGCTGGCTGGCGCGTTGGCTGCGGCCTCTGCTGCGCCTGGCAGCCCTGCTTTACTTGCTCACGGCCGTGGCGGTGGTCGGGGTGGGGCAACAGATCTCCACTAACGCGTCGGCTTCATTTGAGGGTCAGGTGCGCACCTCCCAGGAGAGCCTGAGCGAGTTCCGCAGGCAGCTGGATGGGGAAACCAGCGTGGAGCGGCTGCGGCGGGTGGTGGCCGGCCAGCCCCAGATCCTGCAGGCCCTGCAACAGGAGGGAACCCCCCTGGATCAGAACAGCACGCTGCCGGAGCTGCGACAGCAAGTGGAACGGCTGCTCACCAGGGCCGAGGCCAACCTGCGCCGCCAGAGCCAGGTGGCGCGCGCCAATGCCTCCGGTCAGCTGGCCCGCCAGATGGTGAGGCTTGGCCTCACAGCACTGTTCTATTCCTTGTATTACCTCGCTGCGGCGTTCATCTGGCCGCGGTCGTTGCAGACCACCGTGGAGCGGGTGCTTGAGGCCCGCCGGCTCAGGCAGGCTTTGGAAGACGACGAGCTGGAGCCCGAATCAGATTCGGGCGAGACTGCCGCATGATCCGGGCCTCGGCGGAAGGCTGGGCTCGGCTCACCCTGCTCTGCTCCCTTGCGGCAGCCCAGCTCACCTTGCTGGTCCGCTCGGGCTTGGCTGATTTCGCCATCATGGCCAGCCTCTCCTGGCTGGCGGGGGGCTTGCTGCTGTTGGAGCGCGAAGAGCAGGGTTCCAACCCTCCCCTGCAGCAGTTGTCGGGCTACAGGGTGGTGCCTGCCCTGCTGTTGCTGCTCTGGAGCCTGCTGGTGCTCAGCCGCGTGGCTCGCCTCTACGACCCCTTGCTGCATCTGCTGCCCCTGGCTTCCCTGCTGGGGCTGGGCCTGCTCAGCGGCCTGGCCTGGCGCTCCACTGATCTGGCCAGCCTGGGCCTGATTGGCGCTTTGCTGCCGGGCCAGGTGTTGATCAATCGCTTCCTGCCCACCGATGCTCTGGCCTCGCTCACCGCCTGGATCTCCTCGCTGCTGCTCTGGGTGCTGGGTCGTCCTGCCTTCTCCGAGGGCAGAAACATCCTCTTGAATGACAAAGTTCTGGTGGTGGATGCCAGCTGCACGGGCGTGAACACCATGGCGCTCTGCCTGGCGGCGGCATTGGTCTTGGTGATTCTGCTGCCACCTCCTGCCCGTCCGCCCTTCCCCTCGCGATGGCGTTCTCTGGCAGCCGGAATCGTTCTGGGCCTGCTCGCTGTTGTGATGGCGTTCGTTGTCAATACGCTGCGTATCGTCTTGCTGGCCTACACCGATTTCAGCCCCGGCCTCGAAGGCCTGGACCAGTGGCGCAGCTTCAGCTTCTGGCATGAGGGGCTGGGCGCGAATCTCTTCTCGCTGGCGGCCATGGCCCTGACCTGCCTGCTGTGGGTGCTGGTGCTGGAGCTGAATCTGCGCCACACCCGCCTGATGCAGGGCACAAAGCCATGACTGGGGCACCGTGGGCTCTCTTCGCCCTGGCCGGTTGGGCCACGCTGCTCTCACTGGAAACCTGGTTCCGCTCGCCCGGGGCCGGGCCGTGGCCAGCCTTGCCGGATCAACTCGAGCGTCAGGGCCGTCTCTACCAGCGGGGGCCGGCGGCTGACGATCCTGGCGATCCCCCGCCAGCACTCACCCTGGTGGCAGCAGCCAACTACCAGCCCGCCGGCGCTGGCGGGGGGGCACCGATTCGGCTGCGTCTGCTCACCTTGGCCAGCAGCGGCACCGGCGTCGAAATGCCTGTCGAGGCGATCGGCCCGGCCCTGATCGGACCGGGCAGCAAAGGGCGCTGCGTCGTGCTGGATAGGAATGGAACGATCCTGAGCGAGCAGCCCACCGACGCGGCCTGGCAGGCCTGGAAGGCCCCCCAACGGCCCAGCCCACAGGAGATTGGGACCTGGCTGGCCGGCCTGCGGCCTTACCGCGCCAACACTTGCCTGTGGGAAAGCCTGCCCCGATGATCCGGCCTGATCGGCTTGTTCTGCGCCTGCTGGAGGCGCTGCCCTTCCCCGAGGTGCTGAGCCGGCGCCTGATGCTGATCGCCCTTGATTCGGCCCTGTTCGTGTTCAGCTTCTGGCTGCCCTTCGCCCTGCGGCTGAATCAACCGTTCTCGCCGATGTTGCGCAGCAATCTGTTCCTGTTGCCCTTGGCGGTGGCCATCGGCATCGCCGTGCTGGGGATCAGTGGCTGGTATCGGGGTCTGACGCGTTACACGGGTAGTCATGCGCTCTATGCCCTGCTGCCTCGCACGGCCTTGATCGTCTTGCTGGTGCTGCTGGTGAGCACCCTGGTTGGCCATGACGATCCGCCCTTCCGTGCCTTCTGGCCGCTGGTCTGGCTGTTCTGTTCAGGTGCCCTGATCGCCAGCCGGATTGTGTTGCGTGATCTGTTGCGTTACTGGCTGCGCGTCCGCGGCGACGGCCCAGCGGCTGTGGCGTTGGCCTCTCGTCCAGCGAGCCCCAAAATTCCCACCCTGGTGTTCGGCGCTGGCCAGGCCGCCTCATTGCTGCTCTCTGAGTTGCGCCACCACCCGCGCTTCGAGCTCGTGGCGGCGGTGGATGATGACCCCACGCTCAGCGGGCGGCAGCTGCAGCAGCTGCCGGTCCATTCCAGCCGTGATCTGGCGGCGCTGATTGATCGCTACGGCATCCGCCAGGTACTGCTGGCCATCCCCTCAGCTCCATTGGTCAGGCGACGCGAATTGGCGCTGCAGCTCCGTGGGATGGGCTTGACCGTGCTCTTGATGCCCTCCCTGTCCCGGATCGCCACGGGCGAACAGGCCGTGACCGATCTCCGCCCCGTGGCGATCGAGGAGCTGCTCGGCCGCGACCCCAGCCCGCCTGACCCTGATCTGCTGCGGCTTCCGGTCTGCGGGCGCTCGGTTTTGGTCACCGGTGCCGGCGGCTCGATCGGTTCGGAACTCTGCCGCCAGATCCTGCGCCAGCAGCCCGCCCGGCTGGTGTTGCTGGAACAGAGCGAAGCCGGCCTCTACGCCATCGAGCAGGAGTTACTCGGATCGCTGGCGACGGAACCGGGCCTGCACAGCCATCCGTTGCTGATTCCTCTGCTGGGCGATGTGCGGGATCAATCGCGCCTCCAACAACTCCTGCTGGAGCACAACGTTGATGCGCTGTTCCACGCAGCGGCCTACAAACACGTGCCTCTGGTGGAGGGCAACATCTGTGCGGGGCTGTGCAACAACCTCCTGGGCACCCGCTCGGTCCTGGAGGCCGCCATGGCCTGCGATCTCGAACGCTTCATCCTGATTTCCACCGACAAAGCCGTGCGCCCCACCAATGTGATGGGGGCCAGCAAGCGCGCCTGTGAACTGCTGGTTCAGGCTGCCGCGGCCAGGATCACCGCCACCGGAGCGGGTCCGGTCTGCTCGATGGTTCGCTTCGGCAACGTGCTCGGGTCTTCCGGTTCGGTGGTGCCCTTGTTTCGTGAGCAGATCGCCAGCGGCGGGCCGCTCACCGTGACCCACCCCGAGATCACCCGCTACTTCATGACCATTCCGGAGGCGGCCCAGCTGGTGCTGCAGGCCGCGGGCCTCGCCCAGGGCGGTGAGGTCTTCCTGCTCGACATGGGCGAACCGTTGCGCATCGTTGACCTCGCGCGCCAGATGGTTCGGCTCTCCGGTTGCCGACTCCGCGACGCCAACCATCCCGACGGCGACATCTCGATCCAGTTCACGGGCCTACGACCCGGCGAGAAGCTCTATGAGGAGCTGCTGATCGGGGACTCAGATTGTCCCACCGCCCATCCGCTGATTCATCTGGCCCACGAGAGCGCTCTAGCCGCCGATCGCCTCTCCGAGCTGATGGACCAGATGGAACAGGCTCTGGCGGTCTGGGATGAGCAAGCTGCTGTGGCTGTTCTGCAGCAACTGGTGCCCGAGTACGGGCCGAATACTGCGAATAATGAGCCCGCAATCACCCCCTAGCCAGGATCGAAGTACCGGCTGTTGTCGGCACGCTTCTGACGCTGGCGCCCTGCTTCCCGGCGGCTGAACTCGCTCACGCTCGGGTTGGCCACCACCGGATCCACATGGGCCACCTGCTCCCAGAGTTCGCGCGGTGCCCAGCGCACCGTGTGCTCCACCCGATCCAGCCGTGCCACATGGCACCAGCGGCTGCAGCCGCACTCAGGACAGAACAGTTGCTCCAGCCATTCGTTGCTGAGCACCAGCACCGGGTAGGCCTGGATCAGCAGGCGGGCCTTCTTGTCGCTCATGCCCCGTTGCTTGAGCTCTTCGGGGGTGAGCAGATGCAAAAAATACTTGCGGCCGTTGCCCAGCAACTGCTGCTCAGGGTGGGCTGGGCAGAACAACTCCCGCTTGCGTGGTCGGCGGTTGCGACGCGGCGTTTCAGCTGGTGGCAGGAAGGAGGGCGTCAAGACCAGGTGTGCTCAGCGGCACGAATAGGGATCAAATTCTGACTTGGCAGGGTCGCTCTGACTGCCGCTTCGATCACTTCTTCAATCACTTTGTCTCCATCCAGTTCGCTCCCCAGCCGGTGTCCACCACCAGGGGAACGCGGAGGCGAACGGCGTTCTCCATCACCCGTTTCACCGTGGCCAGAACGGTGTCGAGGGCGTCGGGGGCCGCCTCCAGCACCAGTTCGTCGTGCACCTGCAGCAACAGTCGGGCGGGCAGCCCTGAGGCGCGCAGCTCCTGATCGAGCTGCACCATCGCCAGCTTGATGATGTCGGCCGATGAGCCTTGGATCGGTGCATTGGCCGCCGCCCGCAGTTGCTGAGCTTCCATTCCCGCGCGGCGGGCCACCTCCAGCTCGATCTCTTCTGGTGGCTTGCCTTTCAGCCGGCCGAGGCCACCGGGGTCAAAGGCGAAGGGGCGGCGACGCCCCAGGATTGTCTCCACATAGCCGCGACTGAGGGCCAGCCGCTCCTGCAGCTCCAGAAAACCGAAAACCCTGGGGTAGCGCTCTTTGTATTTCGAGAGAAACTCCTTGGCCTGCACCTGGCTCACGCCTGTTTCGCGCGCGAAGCGCTGGGCGCCCATGCCGTAGATCACGCCAAAGTTGATTGTTTTGCCCAGGCGGCGCTCCTCTGCTGTCACCTCGGTTTTGTCGAGTAGCAGGCGGGCGGTGAGGGCATGCACGTCGTCGCCGTTGGCGTAGGCCTCCAGCAGCACCTCTTCGCCTGAGAGGTGGGTGAGGATGCGCAGCTCGATCTGGGAGTAATCGGCGCTGATCAGCTGCCAGCCCTCCTGGGGCAGGAAGGCCTTGCGGATGCGGCGGCTGAACTGCGTGCGGATGGGGATGTTCTGCAGGTTGGGATGGCTGCTGGAGAGCCGTCCGGTGGCGGTCACCGCCTGGTTGAAGTCGGTGTGAACGCGGCCGGTTTCTGGCTCCACCAGGGCTGGCAGCGCATCCACATAGGTGCTTTTGAGCTTGCTCAAGGTGCGGTGCTCCAGCACCAGCGGCACCACCGGGTGATCGGCCTCGAGTTTTTCGAGCACGGCCGCGTCGGTGCTCCAGCCCGTTTTTGTCTTGCGCGATTTTTTGCGCTCCAGCCCCAGGGTGTCGAACAGCAGCTCGCCCAGTTGTTTGGGTGAGGCCAGGTTGAACTCCACACCAGCGGCTTCGCGGGCACCGGCCTCGAGGCTGGCGAGAGCGCCGGCCAGTTCTTCGCTCAGGGTCGCCAGATAGGGCTTGTCGATGCGAATGCCGGTGGCCTCCATGCGGGCCAGCACCGGCTCCAGCGGCAACTCCAGCTGATCGAGCAACTGCGGCAGGGCTTCCCCCAGCTGCTGCAGCTGGCCGCGCAGCAGCGGCGTCAGCCGCCAGGTGAGGTGCACATCCATGGCGCAGTAGCGGGCGGCGGCTTCGATCGGCACCCCTGCGAAGGTGTCGCCCTTGGCCACCAGCGCGCTGAAGCCCTCGGGCGCGAAACCGAAATTGCGCTCGGCCAGCACCTCCAGCCCGTGCTTGGCATTGGCATCGCGCAGGTAATCGGCCAACAGGGTGTCCATCACCACCCCCTCCAGGTTCAGGCCATGGCGCAGCAGGATCAGCCGGTCGTACTTGGCGTTCTGCAGGGTTTTGGGGTGCTGGGCACTCTCCAGCCAGGGGGCCAGGGCCGTGAGCACCCCATCGAGGGGCAACTGCCGGGGTGGCACCGGTGCCTGCTCCAGCAGATCAGTGGCTTCCCCGAACTGGTGGGCGATCGGGATGTAGGCCAGATCGGCGGGGGCCTCACCCCAGCAGAGGCCCACTCCCACCAGCTCCGCCTGGAAGGGATTCAAGGAAGTGGTTTCGGTGTCGAGGGCGATCGGCCGGGCGGGATCGCTGGCCGCCATCAGCCGCAACAGCAAGGCTTCGAGCTGCTCTGGGCTCTGGATGATCTGGGGCTGCAGGCTGGGCGCACTTGGATCAGCGGGGCCTGGTGCGGTTTCCTCTGTGCTGGCGGCCGTTGATGCTGCAGACGACGGTCTGGCCGCTGCGGAATCCGGCGAGCCCTCAGCTTGGTGATCGGCCGAGAAAGCCTTCTCAAAGGCCGCCAGCTGCCGGGCCAGGCTGAACAGCTCCAGCTCTTCTAAGCGCAGGCCCAAGGCGGCCCCATCCACGGCGCCGAGCGTCAGCCGCGGTTCGGCCGGCAGGGGGATGTCGATCAGGATCTCGGCGAGCATGCGCGAGCGATAGGCGTTCTCACGGTCGGTTTCGAGCTTTGTTTTGAGGGCACCTTTGTGCTGATCGAGGGCCGCGTAGATGCCATCGAGGTTGAGGTGGGCGTTGAGCAGGGTGATGGCGGTCTTGGGGCCCACCCCCTTGACGCCGGGGATGTTGTCGCTGGCATCGCCGGTGAGGGCCTTGAGGTCCACCACCTCCTCCGGCGTCACGCCGAGCTTGGCCACCACTCCCTCACTCCGGATCAGCAGCGGCCCTGAACTCTTGGCGTACGGGCCACCACCCATGTAGAGCACGGCAATGTCGCGCGCGTCATCGACGAGCTGGAACAGGTCGCGATCACCCGAGAGGATGCGCACCCGCCAGCCGGCGTTCGCCGCCCGGTTGGCCAGGGTGCCGAGCACGTCGTCGGCCTCGAAACCCGGTGCCATGCACAGGGGCAGATCCATGGCCCCAGAGAGGATCTCCTGCAGGTTGGCCAGATCGCTGAAGAAGTGCTCCGGGGCCACATCGCGGTGGGCCTTGTAGCTGGCGTCGGCCTCGTGGCGGAAAGTGGGCTCGGCGGTGTCAAAGGCGATCACCACCCCCTGGGGGGTGAGGCCCTTGACGTTGTCCAGCAACGCCTTGAGGAAGCCATAGGTGACGCTGGTGGGCACCCCCTCCTTGGTGGCCAGACCCCCCTCACCGCCCTTGGCGAAGGCATAGAAGCTGCGGAAGGCCAGCGAGTGGCCATCCACCAGCAGCAACAGGGGCTGCTGAGGCGGACCGGCCTGGGACTGGGGGGCTGCCTTCATTCGCGCCAGCCTGCCACTTCCTGGGGCATTGTGAGCGAGCAGATCCCCTTGCCTACCATCGGTTTCTTTCAGCTCTGGTTTGAGCACCATTGAGATCGAACCGAAAGACCCCCAAGACACCTCGATCAACGCTTGAATCTTCCGATCACCGATGCTCCCGAGCGGCTTGAACTGCTCTGGGGAGTCACTGTTTTTGCTGGCGCTCTGGCCCAGCTGACGGCCGTGCTCACGGGCCTGCCGGCGGTGGTGCTGCTGCTCTCCGCCGGCCTGGTGATCGGCCGCTCCGGCCTTGGCCTGGTCAACCCCTTTCAGCTGGGCAGCGGCCTCGAAACCGTGGTGGGGCTGCTGGTCAGCCTGGTGCTCTTTGATGGCGGCCTCAAGCTCAACCTGCCCCAGCAGGTGGCACGGCTGGCGGTGCTGCGGATCGTGCTGGTGCGCTTGCTGCTGGCCCTGCCCTGCGGCCTGCTGGCGGCCCACTGGCTGGCGGGGCTGAACTGGCCGTTGGCGGCGGTGTTCAGCGCGATCGTGCTGGGCACCGGCCCCACGGTGGTCACCCCCTTGGTGCAGCAGATGCGCCTCGCGCCGCCCCTCGGAGAGGTGCTTGAAGGCGAAGGCCTGGTACTCGAACCATTCGCGGCCGTCCTGGCGCTGCTGCTGCTGGAGCTGGTACTCGGTGGTCTGGGCGGCTGGAAGCAACTCGGTATCGACCTGGTGATTCGCCTCGGTGGCGGTGTGGTGATCGGCCTCCTCAGTGGCCTGTTGCTCTCCGAGCTGCTGCGCCGCCTGCCGGTGGATCCCACCAGTGGCCTGCGCCTGCAGCTCACCCTGGGCATCCTCTTTCTGATGTTCACCGGCTGCGAAGTGCTGCTGCCCGAGTCGGGCTTGCCGGCCTCCGTGGCTGCTGGCTGGATGGTGGGTCGCCGTGACCAGCTCGATTCCGCCCAGCTCGAAACCCTGATCCGCCAGCTGGCTCAGCTGGCGGTCAGCATTTTGTTCCCCCTGCTGGCCGCCGATGTCTCCTGGGCGGAGCTCAGCCCGCTCGGTTTCGGTGGCGTGGCCTGCGTGCTGGCCCTGATGCTGGTGGTGAGGCCCCTGGCCATGGGGATCGCCACAGCCGGCTTACCGCTCAGCCTGCCCCAGAAGGTCTTGCTGGCCTGGCTGGCCCCACGCGGCATCGTCACCGCTGCGGTGGCCAGCCTGTTCGCCCTGCGGCTCGATGAAGCCGGGGTTCCCGGGGCCGGCCAGCTGCAGGGCCTGGTCTTCCTGACGATCCTGATGACGGTGGGCATCCAGGGGCTGACGGCGGCCCCATTGGCGAAACTGCTCGGCCTGGTGCGGCCCGCCCCCAGCGAAAACGAAGTGGACGGCGAAGAGACCAGCGAAGATTCGCTTGGCTCAGGTGGCGAGGCTGCGCTCAAGGCGTGAGCGATCTTCGCCGCTTGGGTGCAGCAGGCACCAGGTGGTGATCAGATCCGGGCCCTGCAGGCTGCCGAGCAGTGCCGCCCGCAGGCTCTTCATCACCACGCCTTTCTTGACGCCAGCCCCACTGGCGGCTACAGCCAACAGCTCCCGGGCCGTGGCGTCGGCCAGCGGTTGATCGCTAGCCGGCAGCGCCTCCAGCAGGGCAGCGAGCGCCGAGCGGGCCTCCGCCGAAGCCAGCTGTCCGGTCGCGGTCGCGTCGTAGCCGGGCCATTCAAAAAACGGACGGGCCTGGTCGAGGCCGTCTTGCAGGGTCACCAGCGACGGGCCGAGCAGGGCGGCGAGTTGCTCGCCCCAGGCCCCATCAGCACTCGAATCCCACCAGCCTGCGGCCTGCCAGAGCGGCAGCAGTTCAGCCAACAGAACGGCAGGGCTGCGCTCATGCAGCACCTGGCTGTTGAGCCAGTTGAGCTTGTCCCAGTCGAAGCGGGCTCCGGCCCGGTTGACCCGCTCAAAACCAAAGGCCGCCGCCGCCTCCGCCAGGCCGAAACGTTCAGCCATGCCCTCGGGCGGCGACCAACCCAGCAGGGTCATGTAATTGACCAGCGCCTCGGCGGTGTAGCCGCGGTCGCGGAAATCAGCCACCGAGGTGACCCCATCGCGCTTGGAGAGCTTGCGCCCTTCGCCATTGAGGATCAGCGGGGTGTGGGCAAACACCGGCAGGGGCAGCCCCAGCGCCTCGTAGAGCAGCAGCTGCTTGGCGGTGTTGGCGATGTGGTCTTCGCCGCGGATCACATGGCTGATCGCCATGGCGGCATCGTCGACGACCACCACCAGGTTGTAGAGGGGATCGCCGATGTCCGCTGCCGGGGCGCGGCGGGCAATCACCATGTCACCGCCGAGGTCGTTGCCGCTCCAGCGCATCTCACCCCGCACCAGATCACTCCAGCCGATCGTGGCCTGGTCGTCGATGCGGAAACGGATCACCGCCTCGCGGCCTTCGGCGGCAAAGGCTGCCTGCTGGGCAGCGCTGAGATCGCGGTGGGCATTGTTGTGGCGTGGCGGTGCGTTGAGGTCCTTCTGCTCCTGGCGCATCTGCTCGAGTTCCGCCTCGCTCATGAAGCAGCGGTAGGCGTGGCCGCTGGCGAGCAACTGGGCAATGGCGGCGCGGTGGGCTTCGATCTGCTCGCTCTGGATCACCGGCTCGCCGTCCCAGCCCAGGCCGAGCCAGGAGAGGCCATCGAGGATGTTGGCGGTGAATTCCGGCTTGGAGCGTTCCTTGTCGGTGTCCTCGATCCGCAGCAGGAACGCACCGCCGTGATGGCGGGCGAACAGCCAGTTGAAAACAGCGGTTCGGGCCGTGCCGATATGAAGCGTGCCGGTGGGGCTGGGAGCCAGGCGTACCCGCACCGTCACAACAACGTTCTCCTTGATGACAAGGGCTCAAAGAGCCAAACGGGACTGACGGGATTCGAACCCGCAACTTCCGCCGTGACAGGGCGGTGCTCTAACCGGTTGAACTACAGTCCCAGATGATGCGAACCGGCAGCGTACTGGCAGACGGGAATCAACCCGGCGCCGGTGCGGCTATCGGTGCCGCCAGAGCGACCACGGCAGTATCAACCGCCGCCTGTCCCGCCGTCAACCAGGAGTGGGCAGGCGGTGCAGCTCCACCAACATCGCCGCGATGCTCTCGGGATTGGCCGCCCGTTCGTCGCTGCAGCTCAACTCGCGCCCCAGCACCGTGGAGCCGAGGTGGGAGAACTGGAGCCGCATCGCGCTCAGGGCCTTCTGGCCGCTGCCGCCGCTGTGGCTGGAGAGCGCCACCGGCAGGCCGTTGAAGAGGCTGCGGAAATCGCTGGTGGTCCGCGAAAGCCAGGCCAGGGCACTGGAGAGGCTGGGGGGCAGCGAGCCGTTGTACTCAGGCGCACAGATCCACAGCCGCTGGTGCAGGCGCAGTTCAGTGGCGAGCCGATCCAGATTCGCTCCTGGTCCCACCGCTTCGGCCGCCGGGGTGTAGAGCGACAGACCCAGGGCGACAAGATCGATCAGCTCAACGCCGTGCCCCTGCTCCGCCGCAATCGAGCTGACGCGTCGCGCCAAGACGAGGTTATGGCCATTGCTGGCCGCCAGGATGAGCATGAAGACGCCAAAGCTGCAGGGAGCCTAGGGACGGAAGCCGGCCGGTTCGATCAAGCGCACCTGGTTACCCCGGGCGGTGAACTCACGACCCTGGTCGCTTTGGACAACAACACGACCACCGGATTTGACCCGGATCACCCGGGCACGGACCCAGCCAAGAGCCGCAGACTCCAGAACTTTGACCACATCACCGGGCTGTAAATCCAACTCCATGTCCGGAACCAGGAAAGTGCAGGAAAGGGCATCGAGCGCGCCGTGGAGGACTTGAACCCCCGACATCAGGTTTTGGAGACCTGCGTTCTACCAACTGAACTAACGGCGCAAGAAGAGGCCCTTTCGCCCGGTGCCCAAGGGCAGCACCGGGAAATTGAAACGACGAATAAAAACGTTGGAACGAAACTTCAGCGATCGAAACGCTGTTTGACGCGGGTGGCCTTACCAACCCGATCGCGCAGGTAGAAGAGCTTGGCCCGGCGAACCTTACCGCGCCGCTCCACCTTGACCGTGGCCACCTGCGGGCTGTGCAGCATGAACACCCGCTCCACACCGATGCCCTGGAAGATGCGCCGGACGGTGATCGTTTCGTTCATGCCGCCGTGGCGCTTGGCAATCACCACGCCCTCGTAAGGCTGAACCCGCTCCTTGTTGCCCTCACTGATGCGCACGCCCACGCGAACGGTGTCGCCCACATAGAGCTCAGGCAGATCGCTCTTGAGCTGCTCGGCTTCAAAGGCCTTAATCAGGTCATAGGCGCAAAGCTTGGGGCCAGCCGGCTTGGCAGCCTCTGGGCTTGCCTCTGGAGCTGCCGTTGCAGTAGCTGCCGTTGAATCGGTTTCGTTGATTTCCGCTGCCATCCCAGTTCCGAGGTTTCTGGCCAAACAACAACTGTAACGCCTCAGCTTTCAGGCTCTGTCTTGGGCTTCGCCTGCGCTGAACGGCGCCATTGCTGCACCGCCATGCCGAAGCCGGTCGCCAGCATCCAGAGCAGGCCCAGCCCATTGAGGGCCACATAAACCGTTTCGCCATGGCGACCGAGCCATTCGCCCTCGTGCAGCACCATCAGCACGTGGGCCTGGTCCCGGCTCAGGCCTCCCCAGTCACGCAGCAGGCGGTAACCCATGCCGCTGAGCACGGTGAGCAACAGTGGTGCCAGCACCAGCGGGGCTAAGCGGCCGTGCCAGCGCCGCAGTCTTGCCATGGCCTGCATGGTCGCTGCCGGAAAGTTGGTAGCTTGTGATTCTGAATTGTTAGGGCGCCCGTCGATGAATCTGTTCGCCGACCTGCTGGCCACGGGCACCGCCACACCGAAGAAAGCGGCGACGGCCACCGCCGTTCAGACCGGTCCGCGCATCCAGAAAGGCCGCCGTGGCGTTGAGATCAAGTCGGCGCGCGAAATCGAGATCATGCGCCAGGCCAGCCGCATCGTCGCCACCGTGCTGCGCGAACTGCTCGAACTGGCCGCTCCCGGCATGACCACCGCCGACCTGGACCGTCAGGCCGAAAAGCGCATCCGCTCGATGGGGGCCACCCCCAGCTTCAAGGGCTATCACGGCTTCCCGGCCAGCATCTGCGCCAGCATCAACAACCAGGTGGTGCACGGCATCCCCAGCTCCAAACAGGTGATCCGCGCAGGCGACCTGCTCAAGATCGACACGGGCGCCTACTACGAGGGGTATCACGGCGACAGCTGCGTGTCCGTCTGCGTGGGTGAGAGCTCCGAGGAGGCGCGCCGGCTGAGTCGGGTGGCCCAGGAGTCGCTGATGAAGGGCCTGGCCCAGGTCAAGGCCGGCAACACCCTGCTCGACATCGCTGGCGCTGTTCAAGACCACGTCGAAGCCCACGGCTATGCCGTCGTGGAGGACTACACCGGCCATGGCGTCGGCCGCAACCTGCACGAAGAGCCTTCGGTGTTCAACTTCCGCACCAACGACCTGCCCAACGTCAAGCTGCGTGCCGGCATGACCCTGGCGGTGGAGCCGATTCTCAACGCCGGCAGCAAGGTCTGCCGCACCCTGGCCGACCGCTGGACCGTGGTCACCGCCGATGGCAGCCTCTCGGCCCAGTGGGAGCACACGATTGTGGTTACCAGTGACGGCTGCGAGATCCTCACCGACCGCGACTTCTAAGCCCGACTGGTCAAGCGGAAGTAGCCGTGGCGCAGGGCCGTCACCAGCGGCATCAGCGCATAGGTGAGCGGGTTGGGGGTCACGATGATCAGGCCCAGATGGCGGCGTGCCTGGGCGATCACCTGGCCGGCCACAAAGTCGGCGCCCATCACGCCGTAGGGATTGAGGCCGGACCGGAACGGCCCTAGCACCAGGCGGCGGATGCGGCAGGGGTTGGCGCCGCTGCAATCGAGGGCCCGTAGGCTCAGCAGCTGTCCCAGCAGCCGCTTGCTGATCTCATACAGCGGGCTCACTGCCGGCAGGATCTCCGCCTCTGAGGTGTTCACCCACAGCTCCCGGGCCGGGCTACCGGCCGGGCGCTCCGGCAGGGAGAGGAACAGCTCCACCAGCCGCCAGGCGCTGAGCGCGTTCACCTCCAGGCTGCGCTCAACCGCTCCAGCACTGCGGTCACCAAAGCTATTAACGCCGTGGTTGATCACCAGAATGTCCACCTGCTCGAGCAACGCGCCCAGGGCCTGCTCCTCCCCGCAGCGCCACTGAACCGAACGCAGGGGGATCGGCGCACCGGAGCTGCCCGCGATGCTGAGGGGGCTGGTCTGGCTGGTCAGGCCGATCAGCCGTGCTCCCTGGCCATCGAAGCGGCGCAGCAGGGCCTGACCCAGAGAACCAGCGGCGCCACTGACCGCCACGGTTCGATCGCGCAGGGGAAGAAGGGGGCGGAACACCGGCAGGGAATCACACGGCCACCCAGTGTCGGTGGCCGGTTGCCATCGGCTGAGCGGCCCCCACCTAGATTGGGTCTCCCTGGCGCAGATCATTCATGAGCAGCACCCTGCTGATCGGGTCCTGCGATCCCTTCAGCGGCAAGTCGGCCCTTGTGCTCGGTCTGGCGCGCATGCTCACCCGCCAGGGCGTGCCCGTGCGCTTCGGCAAGCCGCTGGCCACCAGCCTTCGCCTCGGTCGCTCCGGCCAAGACGATGGCGAGACACGCCTGATCGACGATGACGTTGCCTTCATCGGCAGCATGCTGGGCCTGGCCGCGGCCAATTTGCTGCCGTCCCTGGATCTGCAGCACCCGGACACCGCCAGCGATCGCCTGCTGGCGGGGTCATTGAGCGCCGGTGATCGTTTCACCCAGCTGCAGCAGCAGCTGCAGGCCTACCCCGATGGGATCAACCTGCTGGAAGCCGCCGGCAGCCTCAGTGAAGGCTTGCTTTACGGGCTCAGCCTCTCCCAATTGGCCCAAGGCCTTGAAGCGCCGGTGGTGCTGGTCCACCTCTGGGCCGACAGCCGCAGCGTGGAGCCCTTGCTGCAGGCCCGCTCCCAGCTTGGTGAGCGGCTGGCCGGGGTCGTGCTCAATGCGGTCAACCCTGAGGACGTCGAGGGGATGAACGCCGAGGTGGTGCCAGCGATCGAACGGCTCGGGCTGCCGGTGTTCGGTGTGATGCCGCGCAGTCCGTTGCTGCGCAGCGTCACGGTCGAGGAACTGGTCGAGCGCCTCGGCGCCCGGGTTCTGTGTTGCCCCGAGCGGCTCGATCTGCTGGTGGAAACCCTCTCGATCGGGGCGATGAACGTCAACTCCGCCATGGAGTTCTTCCGCCGTCGCCGCAACATGGCCGTGGTCACCGGCGCTGATCGCACCGACATCCAGCTGGCGGCCTTAGAAGCGTCCACCCAGTGCCTGATCCTCACCGGTGTCGGTGAACCGATGGCCCAGCTGATCAGCCGGGCGGAGGAACTGGACGTTCCGGTGTTGAAGGTGGAACACGACACCCTCACCACCGTGGAGGTGATCGAGCGGGCGTTCGGCCATGTGCGCCTGCATGAGTCCGTCAAGGCCAGCTACGCGATGCGTCTGGTGGAGGAGCACTGCCGCTTCGAACGCCTGCTCGAGCGCCTGCAGCTGGCGAATGGGCTTGCCCCGCAAGGGCGCTGCTAGTTTCTTGCGGTCGATTGCCTGATCTCGGTGACCCGGTCTCTTGATCTGCCCTCGCTGGACCGGGTGGATACCCTCGCCCAGGAGCTGGCCCTGCTTCAGGACACGGGCAAGCGCCGGATCGCCATCCTCGGCAGTCGTCACGTGCCGGTGGTGTCGATCCACCTGGTGGAGCTGGTGTCGCGATCCCTGGCCCAGGAAGGGCACAACCTGGTGACCTCAGGCTCCCAGGGCGTGAATGCGGCGGTCATCCGCGGGGTGCTCAGCGTCGACCCGGCCCGGCTGACGGTGCTGCTGCCCCAGAGCCTCGATCGCCAGCCAGGCGAATCCCGCGACCAGCTCGAGCAGGTGCTCCACCTCGTGGAGAAGCCCGAGCACGACGACCTGCCCCTGCCGATGGCCAGCAGCCTCTGCAACCAGGAGATCATCGGCCGCTCCGACCAGCTGATCTGCTTCGCCTTCCACGACAGCGAAACCCTGCTCTCCAGCTGCCGCACCGCCGAGGACATGGGCAAGGTGGTCAGCCTGTTGTTCTTCGATTGATCAACCCCCGATCAGGGATCAGGGGCGGCCAGCACCTCCAGTCGGGTGCCGACCCGGCGCAGCACGACCACCTCATCGCCCGCAGCCAGGCTGCCGGCCGCTGCCTCAAGCAGTTCGGCCCGCCAGCTCTGGCCCTGCCAGCGCACCCGGCCCTTGCCGAGATGGTTGAAGGCCTGGATCACTTCAGCCCGTTCGCTGCCGGGGCTGCTGAGTGCGTCGGGCTGGAGGCGACCCCGCAACGACCAGCGGCGCAGAACGCCGTAGCCCGCCAGGAACAGAACCAGGAATCCCGCCAGCTGCAATCCGGCGGCCAGGCCCGGCCACAGGGCGGTCAGCGCCGAGAGCAACAGGGCGGCGACAGCGCCGATCAGCAGGCCATCGATGCTGGGAAAGATCCATTCCAGCAACAACAGGCCACCTCCGGCCACCAGCCAGATCAGGGGGATCATCAGGGCAGGGGCCTCATCGAAACAGGGCGGCGAAATCCAGTCTGGAGGAACTGCCTGCTCGGGGCGAGAACGCGCCGTCCCTAGCCTGGTTCGGCTCCTCGATTGAGGGGAGTTGTCCTGCGCACTGGCACCCCATGGAAGGTCTGCTTTCGATTCCCGCCCTGCTGGTGATCGCCGTCCTCGGTGCCAGCGGCGTCAAGGTGACCAGCGGCGGCCGCTCGCTGCTGGTGGAGCGGCTGGGCCGCTACGACCGCCAGCTGCAGCCTGGCCTCTCGTTCGTGCTGCCGGGCCTGGAGCGGGTGGTCAGCAACCAGTCGCTGAAGGAACGGGTGCTCGACATCGCCCCCCAGAAGTGCATCACCCGCGACAACGTCTCGATCACGGTGGATGCGGTGGTGTATTGGCAGTTGCTGGAGCATGCCAAGGCCCACTACGCCGTCGATGATCTGCAGGCGGCGATGGTGAATCTGGTGCTCACCCAGATCCGGGCCGAGATGGGCAAGCTCGACCTCGACCAGACCTTCACCACCCGCCAGGACGTCAACGAGATGCTGCTGCGCGAACTCGACCAGGCCACCGATCCCTGGGGGGTCAAGGTGACCCGGGTGGAGCTGCGCGACATCATGCCCTCGCCTGGCGTTCAGCAGGCGATGGAGATGCAGATGAGCGCCGAGCGCGAGAAGCGGGCGGCGGTGCTGCGCTCTGAAGGGCTGCGGGAGGCCGAGGTGAATGCCGCCAAAGGCCGGGCCGAGGCGGTGCTGCTCGATGCCGAAGCCCAGGCCAAGCAGCAGGAGATGCTGGCCAAGGCCCGGGCCCTGGCGGCCGGCGAACTGGCCCGTCTGATCGATTCGAGCCCGTCAGGCTCCGAAGCCCTGCGCTTGTTGCTGGCCCGCGACTGGATCACCATGGGAGAAGAGCTCAGCAACGCCAAAGGCGGCAGCGTGCTGATGGTGGATCCCCAGAGCCCGGCCTCGCTGCTCACCGCCCTGCGCGGACTGCAGCAGGGGTGAGCGGCCAGCACCAGGCCCGCCAGGCTTCAGCAGCTTCAGCCCGCCACCACCGCTTTCAGCCCCTCGCCGTAGAGCACGGCGCTGCAGAGCAGACCGACCAGCCAGCAGAGCCCGCGCAGGGGCGGCACATTGCCCACATAGGCGCCGATGTAGGCGACACGCAGCAGCGGATGCAGCCAGGCCGCCGCAATCGCCAGCGGGGCATCGACGCCGGCCAGCAGCGCCAGCAGGCAGGCCGGCGCATGCAGGCTGAACGACTCGAAGCAGTTCTGATGGGCCCAGCTGGCCCGCTTGCCCCAGGCCGGCAGCCGCTCGAACATCGCCCGCGGGGCAGCCAGATCGGCGGGGGTGAAATCGGCCTTGGCGCGGCCCATGCCGAGCGGAACCAGGCTGAAGACCACCACGGCGCCAGCGAGCAGCAACGACCAGGCCGGAGCTGCCGCCGGGCTGCCCAAGGAGACAGTGGCGAAAAGGGTCGCGAACATGGCGGCTGCGGAGGGTCGGAGGCCTCTTTCTAAGCTGGGCGCCCCCCTCGCCGCGCTCCCTTGCCATGGCCGACAGCTACTCCTTTGACGTGGTTTCGGATTTCGATCGGCAGGAGCTGGTGAACGCCATTGATCAGGCGCGCCGCGAAGTGGGCCAGCGCTACGACCTCAAGGATTCCAAAACCGAGATCGAGCTGGAGGAAGCCAGCCTGACGATCACCACCGCCAGCGACATGACCCTGGAGGCCGTCACCGACGTGCTGCGCCAGAAGGCCACCAAACGGGAGCTGTCCTTGAAGATCTTCGATTTTCAAACCGCCGAGCCGGTGGGCGGCAACCGCGTCCAGCAGGTGGTGAAGCTGCGCAAGGGCCTCAGCCAGGAGCTGGCCAAGAAGCTCTCGAAAACCGTGCGCGACCAGATCAAGAAGGTGACCGTGGCCATCCAGGGCGAGAGCCTGCGGGTCACCGGCAAAAACAAGGACGACCTGCAGCAGGTGATCCAGCTGCTGCGCGCCGAGGACCTGGAGCTGCCGCTGCAGTTCGAGAACTATCGCTGAAGCCAGCTCCCTGAAAGCTGTGTGCTCCGGTTCCGGCTGGCAGTTCTGGATCGACCGGGGCGGCACCTTCACCGATCTGGTCGGTCGCGCCCCCAGCGGCGAGCTGGTGGTGCGCAAGGTGCTCTCCGAGCAACCCGGGCAGCCGGGAGATCCCGCCGTGGCCGCCATGCGCACGCTGCTGGGGGTGGGCGCTGGCCTGCCGCTGCCGCCAGGGGCGGTGGAGGAGGTGCGGCTGGGCACCACGGTGGCCACCAACGCCCTGCTGGAGGGCCAGGGCGCCCCGACGCTGCTGCTGATCACGCGCGGATTCGCCGATGCGCTCTGGATCGGCGATCAGCACCGCCCCGATCTGTTTGCCCTTGGCATCGAGCGTCCGGCTCCCCTGTATCGGCAGGTGCTGGAGGTGGAGGGGCGGCTGGCGGCCGATGGCCAGGAACTGGCCCCCTTGCGGCTCGATGCCGAGCTGGAGGAGGCGATCAGCCAGGCCCGGACCGGCGGAATCAGCAGCTGCGCCGTTGCCCTGCTGCACAGCTGCCGCCATCCCCGCCAGGAGCGGCAGCTGGGCGACTGGCTGCAGCGCTTCGACTTCCACCAGGTGGTGCTCTCCCACCGGGTGGGCCTGCGCCCCCGCCTGCTGCCCCGCGCCCAGACCTCCGTCGTCGAGGCCTGCGTCGCCCCGGTGCTGGCGGCCTATCTGGAGCGGCTGCAACGCGAGCTGGGGCCGCATTGCCGCCTGCGGGTGATGCAGTCGAGCGGGGGATTGATCGCCCCGGAACTGCTCTGCGCCAAGGACACGATCCTCTCCGGCCCCGCCGGTGGCCTGGTGGCCGCCGTCAAGCTGGCGGGCGGGTCCACGCCGATCGTCGGTTTCGACATGGGCGGCACCTCCACCGATGTGTTCCATGCCGAGGCCGCCGGGCCGGGAAGTGGAAATGGACGTGGCGATGGCGTTTGCAGAGGAAGTGGCTTGGAGCGGCTGGAGGAGACGGAGATCGCCGGTCTCCGCCTGCAGGCGGAACGACTGCCGATCCACACCGTGGCGGCCGGGGGTGGCTCGCGGCTCCACTTCGATGGCCAGCGATTGCAGGTGGGGCCGGCCTCGGCCGGGGCCGATCCAGGCCCGGCTTGCTACCGCCGCGGCGGGCCGCTCACCATCACCGACGCCAACCTGTTGCTGGGCCGCCTGCAGCCGGCGGCCTTTCCGGCGGTGTTCGGCCCCGGCGGAGATCAGGGGCCCGATCCGGAGCTGGTGAGCCAGCTGTTCGAGGAGCTGGCCGAGCGGGTCGCCCTGGCGACGGGACGGGCGAGCACGCCTGAAGCCCTGGCCGAAGGAGCCCTGGCGATCGCCAACGACCGGATGGCCGAAGCGATCAGGCGGATTTCGATCCAGCGCGGCCATGACATCCGCGGTGCCACCTTGGTTTGCTACGGCGGCGCCGGCGGCCAGCACGCCTGCGCCCTCGCCGAGCGGCTGGGCATCCGTCGGCTGCTGCTCCATCCCCTGGCCGGAGTGCTCTCGGCCTATGGCATCGGCCTGGCCGACCAGCGGCTGCTGCGCGAGGAGGTGGTGCGTGAACCCCTCGATGCGGCGCTGGTGGCACGGCTGCGGCAGCGGGCCGCCGCGCTGGTTGAAGCGAATCCCGCCCCCAGGGCCGAGTTCAGTGTTGGGGTGCGGCTCGCCGCCAGTGAGCTGACCCTGCCGTTGCCCCTGGCTGCGGCGCCGGCCCTGCGCGAGGCGTTCGAGCGGGCCCATCGCCAGCGCTTCGGCCATGGCCCCGAGGGCGACGGGCCAGAAGGTCCGGATCTGGTGGTGGAGTGGCTGCTGGTGGAGCTGGTGGACCCGGGCCCCGAACCGGAAGCTGTCTGCCCACCTCCATCCGCCTCGCCGCAAGGGGGCAAGGACCAACCCATCCGGCTCTACTGGGGAGGCGAGTGGCACGACGTTCCCCTGCACCGTCGCGAGGATCTGCCGCCGGCAGCGCGGCTGAGCGGGCCGGCGCTGGTGGTGGAGGCCAACGGCAGCCTGGTGCTCGCCCCTGGCTGGAGGGCGGAACTGCAGGCCGGCGAGATCCTGCTGCTGACCCACACCGAAGCGCCTGGCGATGCACACGCCCATCGGGGCTCCGAGGCCGTCGATCCGGTCAGCCTGGAGCTGTTCAACCATCGCTTCAGCGCGGTGGCCGAGCAGATGGGCGTACGGCTGCAGCAGAGCGCCCGCTCGGTGAACATCCGCGAGCGTCTCGATTTCTCCTGCGCTGTCTTTGACGGGGCCGGCGAGCTGGTGGCCAATGCACCACACATCCCCGTGCATCTGGGCTCGATGGGGGCCAGCGTCGCCGGCCTGCTGGCGGCGGTGCGCCGCGGCGACCATCCAGCGCTGCGGCCCGGCGATGGGATCGTCTCCAACCACCCCGCCCACGGCGGTACCCACCTGCCCGATCTCACCGTGATCACACCGGTGTTCACAGGCGGGACTGGCAATGGCAATGGCAATAGCAACGGCAACGAGCAGCCCTTTCCACTCCCTGATTTCTTCCTGGCCTCTCGCGGCCACCACGCCGATGTGGGCGGGATCACCCCAGGTTCGATGCCCCCCTTCAGCCAAACGCTTGAGCAGGAGGGGCTGCTGCTCGACAATGTGCCGCTGTTGCGCCAGGGCAAACTCCTGGCCGATGACTGGCGGCGGCGGCTGGCGGCTGGCCCCTGGCCAGTGCGCAATCCCGAGCAGCTCCTGGCCGACCTGCAGGCCCAGGTGGCCGCCAACCAGCTGGGCGCCGGGCTGCTGCAAGCCCTGGCTGAGCGCGAGGGGCTGGGGGTGGTGCGGGCCTACATGGCCCACGTTCAGGACAACGGCGCCGAGGCGGTACGGCAGGTGATCGATCGCCTCACTTCGGGTCAGTTCCGCCTGCCCCTCGATGGCGGCCTGATGATTGAGGTGGCGGTGCGCATCGATCGCCGCGGCCGCCGGGCCGTGATCGACTTCAGCGGCACATCCGGCCAGGATGGCGGAAACCGCAACGCGCCCCTGGCGATCACCCAGGCAGTGGTGCTCTACGTGTTTCGCTGCCTGGTGGGGAAAGAGGTGCCACTCAACGCCGGCTGCTACAGGCCGCTGCAGCTGATCGTGCCGCCCGGCTCCCTGCTGCACCCGGGGCCAGAGGCCGCGGTGGTGGCCGGCAACGTCGAAACCTCCCAGGCGATCGCCAACGCCCTGTTTGGAGCGCTCGGCGTGATGGCCGCGGCCCAGGGCACGATGAACAACCTCAGCTTCGGCGACAGCCGCCACCAGTACTACGAGACGATCTGCGGTGGTTGCGGCGCCGGCCGCCAGCTGGATGGAGTGGGGTTTGCCGGCGCCTCGGCCGTGCAGAGCCACATGACCAACTCTCGCCTCACCGATCCCGAAATCCTTGAGGAACGCTTTCCGGTGCGCCTGGAATCGTTCGCCCTGCGGCGGGGCAGCGGTGGCAGCGGCCGTTGGCCCGGTGGCGACGGGGTGGTGCGGGAGATCCGCTTTCTCGAGCCGATGACCGCTGCGATCCTCTCCGGATCGCGCCAGGTGGCGCCCTTCGGCCTCGCCGGCGGTGGTCCTGGCCAGCCGGGCCGCAACCGCTGGATCGGCGCCGATGGCCGCGAGCAGGAGCTGGGTGGCAGCATTGAGCTGGCCGTGGAGGCCGGCGACAGACTGATCATCGAAACTCCCGGTGGCGGTGGCTATGGCAAGGCCTGAACAGCGGCTGGGCCTTCTGAGTTGGGGCCTGCTGGCGAAGTGCTTTCTGGGGAGCGGCCTGCTGCTGACACCTCTGGCCAGCGCCAACGTGCTGCAGGAAGGCGGAGAGCGCTTTTCGCCGGTGCGCTCCAGTGGCGGCATGGTGGCGAGCCAGGAAGCTGAAGCGTCGCGGGTAGGGCGTGACATCCTGCGCCGGGGTGGCAATGCCGTGGACGCCGCGGTGGCCACCTCCTTCGCCCTGGCGGTGACGCTGCCCCAGGCCGGCAACATCGGCGGCGGCGGTTTTCTGGTGCTGTGGCGGCCCGACACGGCAACGGCAGGAGCGCCCCTGCTGGAGGGGGAGACGCGGGTGGGACGGGGGCGGGCGGTGACGATCAATTTCCGGGAGAAGGCCCCCCTGGCTGCCCGGGCCGATCTCTTCCTTGCTGCCGATGGATCGGTGGATCGCCTCAAGGCCACCCGCAGCCTGCTGAGCACGGGCGTGCCTGGCACCGTGGCCGGGCTGGTGCTGGCCCAGCGCCGCTACGGACGCCTGCCGCTCGCCGCCGTGATCGCCCCTGCGATCGCCCTGGCCAAAGATGGAATCGTGGTCAGCCACGAGCTAGCGGGCTCCTTGAAGGCGGCGGCCCCACGGCTCAAGGCCGACCCCACCTCAGCCCAGCTGTTCTTCAAGCCCGGCGGTCTGGCCTATGCGCCCGGTGATCGGCTGCGCCAGCCCCTGCTGGCCGCCACCCTCGGCCGCATCGCCCGCGAAGGGGAAGAGGGTTTCTACGCCGGGCCGGTGGCGGACCAGCTGGTGGCCCTGATGCGTGAGCAAGGCGGGTTGATCACTGCCGCCGACCTCAGCGCTTACCGCGCCAGGGCGATGGCTCCGCTGATCGGTGATTGGCGCGGCCATGCCGTCATCGCCATGCCGCCACCCAGCTCTGGGGGCGTCACCTTGATCCAGCTGCTGCGCATGCTCGAGGGCTTCGATCTGGCGGCCATGGGGCTCAACAGCGCCGCCAGCCTGCACTTGATGGTGGAGGCGATGAACCTGGCCTACCTGGATCGCAACGCCCTGCTCGGTGACCCCCGCTTCGTGGCGATGCCCCTGGAGAAGCTGCTCAGCTCCGCCTACGCCTCCCGCCAACGGGCCCGCATCCAGCTCAACCGCCATACGCCCTCCCTGCAGCTCTCGCCACAGGCACCTGGCCTCCAGGAAGGCCCCAACACCACCCACCTCTCGGTGATCGACCGTGACGGCAGCCTGGTGGCCACCACCACCACACTCAACTTCGCCTTCGGCAATGGGGTGAGTGTGCCCGGAGCCGGTTTCCTGCTCAACAACGAGATGGACGACTTCACGGCCAAACCGGGCGTGCCCAACGCCTTCGGCCTGGTGCAAGGGGAGGCCAACGCGATCGCGCCGGGCAAACAGCCGCTCTCCTCGATGGCGCCCACGCTGGTGCTCGACCGACGCGGCGGGCCACTCCTGGCCACCGGCAGCCCGGGTGGCAGCCGCATCATCACCATCGTGCTGCAGGTGCTGCTTAATCGCCTCGAGCACGGCCTCAACCTGGCCTCAGCCGTGGCCACCAGCCGGATCCACAGCCAGCTCTGGCCCGATCAGCTCAGCCACGAGCAGGGCCTCAGCCCCGACAGCCTGCGGTTGCTGCAAAACCTGGGCCACCAGTTGCAGCCATCACGGGCGATGGGCTCTGCCCATTCGGTTGAGGCCCTGCCGGAAGGCGGCAGCCTGGGGGTGGCGGACCCCCGCCGCTCCGGAGCCCTGGCCATCGGCGAATGAAGCCCACTCCCGCAGACTGTGGGTAGCGCCCTTGCAGCTGGATCCTTGCTTGCTTCCCTCGCCCCTCTGGGCCCTGTCGCCGAGATGACCTCCCAGGAATGGATGTGGAGCGGCGGGCTGATCCAGATTGCCCTGCTCCTTGGCGCCGTGCTCGGTGCCTTCTGGCTGGTGGGACGCCGCAAGGAAGAATAAAAAAAATGAGCTGCTGACAGAACGAACCTTCAGCTGGGTGAAGCGGCCTCTGCAGCCGAAGCTGGCGCCGTTAACAGATTCACGGCCGAGAGCGCCAGGGCCACACCGAACAGCGTGCCGAGGGCCCAGAGGCTGTCGCTGGGCCACTGGGCAACCAGCAGTCCCCCGAGCAAGGTGGTGATCAGCCCATCAATAAGAACCAGACCCCGAGCCGGAACGGCGCTGGCAGCGGCGGCGGCCAGTTCCATCACCCCCTCGAAGGCCACCAGCAGGCCAACGAAGAGCGTGAGGCTCACCTCGCTGCCCACCGGATTGAGCAAGATCCAAACGCCGGTCCCGATGTAGAGCAGGGCAGAGAAGCCGCGAAACACCCTGTCGCTGAGGCTGCCGCTACCGGTCAGTCGGATCAGCTGGGCCACCCCGGCGGCGATCGCCACCCCACCGATGCCGATGGTCAGCAGGGTGGCCGAGACGAAGGGAAGGGCGATTGAAAGGCCGGCGGCGGCGAACAGCAAACCGGCGGTGAGCCAGCGCAGCGGGCGGGAGGCGGGAGCCGTCAAAGCGAAAAAACGAGTGCGTTCAGGCTAAGGGGGGTCTGATCAACAAGCTCAAGGAGCGTTTGGATAAGCGAGCAGGGTTCGCAGAAGGCCCCTCCGCAAGCTGGAATGGGGGGACAGCTTCATCCCCGCCCATGTTCGAGCTGTTGCCCCAGCTCAACGATCGCAACCTGCCCTGGATGGACACGATCCATCCGATCGTGGTGCACTTTGTGATCGCAATGGCCCTGATCGCCTTCGTCTTTGATCTGATCGGGGTCTGGGCCAAGCGGCCGGCCCTGTTCGAGGTCAGCTTCTGGAATCTGCTGTTCGCCACTGCGGCGATCTTCATCGCGATCATCTTCGGCCAGGTGGAGGCCGGACTGGCCAACCCCTACGGCGCCTCGCGCGACATCCTCAACCTGCACAGCACCCTGGGCTGGGTGCTAGCCGGCGTGCTCTCGGTGCTCACCGGTTGGCGTTATGTGATCCGCAGCCGTGACCCGCTCAAGCTGCCCCTGGCCTTCCTGGGGGCCGGCGCGCTGCTCAGTGCCCTGGTGGTGGTCCAGGTGATACTGGGCAACCAGCTGATCTGGGTCTACGGGCTGCACACCGTCAGGGTGGTGGAAGCGATGCGGGCAGGACAGGTGTGATGGATCCAGCCAACCTGCACCTGCTGAGCCTGGGTGCCAACAACCTGCCCTACCGGTTGCCGATCCATCCGAACCTGGTGCATCTCAGCATCGGCCTGTTCGTGATCGCGATTGCCTTCGACATCGCCGGGGCGGTGTTTCCCCTGGAGAAACGGCTGTTCCGTTTCCTGGCCTTGCCGGTGACCCGCGCCGGCTTTCACGATGTGGGCTGGTACAACCTGTTGGCCTGCTGCCTGATCAGCTTCTTCACCGTGGCCGCTGGCTTCGTGGAGATGCAGCTGGCGGTGCCGTTGCCGGGCGTCGTCAGCAGCTTCGGCATGGGCAGCACCGCCACCATGCTCTGGCATGGAGCCGGCGGCGTGGCCCTGCTGTTCGCGATCGTGGCGATGACGCTCTGGCGCGGTTTCCAGCGCTTCGACTGGCGCAGCGAAATGGGCCGTCAGGTGCAGTGGAGCTACCTGCTCACCGGCGTGCTGCTGCTGGGCGCCATGGCCTGGCATGGCACCCTCGGCGCCCAGCTGGCTGTTGAGTTCGGGGTGCATGTGACGGCCAACCAGCTGCTGGCGGCCGGTGCCGATCTCAACGAGGCCCTGCCATGACCAGCACGCCGTCGCGCCCCAACCTGCCAGCCATCGCTGGGCTGGTCTTCTGGATCGGGCTGCTGGTCTGGTTCAGCTTCTGGATGGGCCAGCAGTCCTTCGGCTGGCTGCCGGTGCAGGCCTCCAGCGCCGCACCCCTGGTGGATGGCCTGTTCAGCTTCGAGACAGCCGTTGCCACCTTCGTCTTCGCCGGGGTGGTGTCGGTGATGGCCTGGGTGATGCTGTTCAACCGGGCGGCGAAGTACGACATCAGTGACGCAGAGCCGATCGAGGGCAACACCAAGCTCGAGATCATCTGGACGGTGATTCCACTGCTGCTGGTCATGGGGATCGCCTATTACACGATCGATGTGAACCGCCAGATCGGTCTGATCGGACCGATGGACCATGTGCACGGCGATCGGCTGGCCAGTGATCAGCAGCCCGCCAGCGGTGCCGCCGTGGCCCCGCAGGCCGAGATCGAGGTGATCGCCCGCCAGTGGTCGTGGGAGTTCCGCTACCCCGGTGCGGCAGTCAGCGCCACCGAGCTGCACCTGCCGTTGGATCGCCGGGTGGGATTGCAGCTGCGCAGCGAGGACGTGATCCATGGCTTCTACGTGCCGGCGTTCCGGCTCAAGCAGCAGGTGATCCCGGGCCGCTCGATCGCCTTTTTCCTCACACCCACCCGGGAGGGCCGCTACCGGCTGCGGGATTCGGAATACAGCGGCACCTGGTTCGCCGCCAACCAGGTGGATGTGGTGGTCCAGAGCGAAACCGACTACCAGGACTGGCTGCGCCGGGCCAGCCGCCTGCCGCTGCAGCCCGGACTCAGCGATGCCTCCAGGGAGTACGCCCTGCGCCAGAGCCGCACGCGGCCGTCGGGATACGCCACTGTGGTTCCTGCGCCGCCGCCGATGGTGAACGTCCCCGGCTCCAACACCCTTCCCCACGACGGTTGATCGCGCCATGACCATCACCCCTTTCGATCCGGGCCTCAGCGCCGCCCCCACGCCGCAGCCCAAGGCTCCGAACAGCTGGAAGCGTTACTTCAGCTTCAACACCGATGCCAAGGTGATCGGGATTCAATACATCGCCACCGCCCTGATCTTTCTGTTGGTCGGCGGGCTGCTGGCCATGATCATGCGCGGCGAATTGATCACCCCTGAGGCTGATCTTGTTGATCGAACGGTGTACAACGGCCTCTACACCATGCATGGCACGATCATGCTGTTCCTGTTCATGTTCCCGGTACTCAATGGGCTCAACAACCTCCTGATCCCCTGCATGATCGGCGCCCCGGACATGGCCTTTCCGCGGCTGAATGCGGCGGCCTTCTGGCTTGTGCCCGTCTTCGGTGTGATCCTGATGGCCAGCTTCCTGGTGCCGGGTGGTCCGGCCGCCTCCGGCTGGTGGTCCTATCCGCCGGTGAGCCTGCAGAACCCGCTGGGCTTCCTGATCAACGGCGAGGCGCTCTGGATTGTGGCCGTGGCCCTCTCGGGTGTGTCCTCGATCATGGGGGCGATCAACTTTGTGACCACGATCCTGCGCATGCGGGCGCCGGGGATGACCCTGTTCCGGATGCCGATCTTCTGCTGGACGGCGCTCTCCGCCCAGATCATTCAATTGATCGGCCTGCCGGCCCTCACCGGTGGCGCCCTGATGTTGTTGTTTGACCTGGTGGTGGGCACCTCGTTTTACAGGCCGGAGGGCGGCGGTGATCCGGTGCTCTATCAACACTTCTTCTGGTTTTATTCCCACCCCGCCGTCTATGTGATCATCCTGCCGGTGTTCGGGGTGTTCTCCGAGCTGTTTCCGGTCTATGCCCGCAAGCCTCTCTTCGGCTATCGCTTTGTGGCGATGGCCTCGTTGGTGATTGTGGCGCTGAGCCTGGTGGTCTGGGTGCACCACATGTTCCCCAGCGGCGTGCCCCAGTGGATGCGTGATCTGTTCATGGTCACCACCATGCTGATCGCCGTGCCCACCGGCATCAAGGTGTTCGCCTGGCTCGCCACACTCTGGGGCGGCAAGTTACGGCTGAATACGCCGATGCTGTTTGCCCTCGGCGGCCTGTTCAACTTCGTGTTTGCCGGCGTCACCGGCATCATGCTGGCCACGGTGCCGGTGGACATCCATGTGAACAACACCTATTTTGTGGTGGGGCACTTTCACTACGTGATTTATGGCGCTGCCACCATGGGCGTGTATGCCGCGATCTATCACTGGTTCCCTAAATTCACCGGCAAGATGTATTACGAGGGCCTGGGGCAGCTCCATTTCCTGCTCACCTTCATCGGCACCAACCTGAATTTCTTCCCGATGCACCCGCTCGGGCTGATGGGCATGCCCCGCCGGGTGTCGTCCTACGACCCGGAATTCGCCTTCTGGAATGTGCTTGCCAGCCTCGGTGCCTTTCTGCTGGGGGTCTCGATCATTCCCTTCCTGCTCAATCTGGTCAGCTCACTGGTGCGCGGCAAGCAGGCGCCGGCCAACCCCTGGAACGCGATCGGCCTGGAGTGGCTGCTGCCCTCGCCACCTCCGGCCGAGAACTTCGAGGAGAACGTACCCACCGTGATCAGCGGCCCCTACGGCTACGGCAGCGGCCTTCCCCTGGTGGAACACCAGGAGCGCTATCCCCGCGCCACTGATTTCCTCGCCACTGGGCAGGCCTGAAGCGATGACCCTCACCCCCGCCAGCCCAGATCCCCTCTCAGGCCTTGATCAGAACGCCGGCCCGACTGACGGCCACGCGTCCGGTCACAGCAGCCATGCCAACCACAGCCTGACGGGATTCATCATTTTTCTGTGCTCCGAGAGCATTATTTTCTTCGCCTTCTTCACCGGCTACGCGGTGTTAAAGCTCTCCTCGCTCAACTGGCTCCCCCCTGGCGTGGAGGGCCTGGAGTGGCGCACGCCCCTGGCTTACACGGCGGTGCTGGTGTCCAGCAGCGGCACGATCGCCCTGGCCGAATGGTTCCTGAATCGCGGCAACCTCTGGGGATTCCGTGCCTTCTGGTTGCTGAGCATGGCCATGGGCACGGTCTTTCTCTATGGCCAGGCGGTGGAGTGGGCTGGGCTGTCCTTTGGCATCACCAGCGGCAGCTTCGGCAGCTGCTTCTACCTGCTCACGGGCTTCCACGGCCTGCATGTGGCCAGCGGCGTCCTGCTGATGGGGCTGATGCTGATTCGTTCCTTCCGCGCCGGCAATTATGAAGGCGGCGAGCAGGGGGTGGTGGCCGCCTCGCTGTTCTGGCATTTCGTCGATGTGATCTGGGTGCTGCTGTTCCTTCTGCTTTACGCCTGGCCGGCATGATCATTGACGACGCCCACTACGACATGATCGTGATCGGCAGCGGCGCCGCTGGAGGCACCGTGGCGGCTTCCCTGGCCGCCAAAGGCCGCAGGGTCCTGATCCTGGAGCGGGGCGGCTCCCTGCCCCTGGAAGACCAGAACGTCTCCGATGTCGATCTCTTTCAGAAGGATCGCTATCACCCCAGTGAACAGTGGTTCGGCACCGACGGTGACCCCTTCAACCCCCAGGCGATCTATGCCCTGGGCGGCAACACCAAGATCTGGGGCGCCGTGCTTGAACGCATGCGCGAGGCCGAGTTCGACGGCCTGGCGATGCAGGAAGGTCAGGCCCCGCGCTGGGGCCTCAGCTACGCCGAGCTGGCCCCCTGGTATGACCGGGCCGAAGCCCTGTACAGGGTCCACGGGCAGGCTGGCATCGATCCCACCGAGCCAGCACGGGCCACCGACTTTCCCCACCGGCCCCTGGCGATCGAGCCCTTTCTCGAGCCGCTGCGCTCGGCCCTGGAGCGGCAGGGTTGCCGTCCCTACGACCTGCCACTCACCTGGTCAGAAGATCCAGAGGATCCCAGCGGCGATGCCGAGTTGTTCGGTGTGGCCGCCGCCCTGAAGCACCCGGCCACCCAGCTGCGCACCGGGGCCAAGGTCACCCGCCTGCACGTGAACCCCAGTGGCAGCGACGTGCGGGGGGTGGAGGCGGTGATCGACGGCCAGAGCTGGCTGTTCCGCGGCGACCAGGTGGTGCTCGCCGCCGGGGCGATCAACACCCCCGCCATCCTGCTGGCGTCGGCCAGTGATCGCCATCCCGAAGGGCTGGCCAACGGCTCAGGCCAGGTGGGCCGCAATCTGATGAAGTTGCAGCTCAGCGCGATTCTGCAGCTGGCCACATCAGCCAATTCCGCTCGCTATCCCCGCAGCCTCGGCGTCAACGACTACTACTGGGGCGATCAGAACGTCAGTTTTCCGCTCGGCCATATCGAGAACGGCGGCGGCGTTCTTCAGGATCCGCTCTTCGCCGAATCGCCGCCGGTGCTGTCGCTGGTCACGAAGCTGCTGCCCAACGCAACCTTGGCCCAGCTCGCCTCCCGCTCGGTCTGTTGGTGGGCCACCAGCGCCGTGCTGCCAGACCCTGAAAACCGCATCACCCTGCGCAACAAGCGGATTCGCATTCAATACCTGGCCAACAATCTCGAAGCCCACGACCGGCTGGTTTACCGCTGGCTCGACACCCTGCAGGCCGTTGAAGCCGACCCCCAGACCCAGGTGGTCAAGAAAGCCTGGATCCATCCCCGTGGCGAGGCGCCGCTGGCGGTGATGGGCTACGCCTGCGGCACCTGCCGGATGGGCAGCGATCCCGCCATCTCCGTGGTGGGCCTCAACGGCCGTAGTCACGAAGTGGGCAACTTGACCGTGGCCGACGCCAGTGTTTTTCCCAGCTGCCCAGGCCTCTCGCCCGGCCTGACGGTGATCGCCAACGCCCTTCGCTTGGCTGAAGCGATCGCCTGAGCGGGGTCTGGAATCGGATCGCCTGAGCCGTTCCCTTTAGGGTGGTGGCCCAGGATTTGGCAGAGGTGATCGTTCATGGCCGAGGCCAGAGATAACGGCTCCCAGAGCGGCCTGCTGGCCAGCGTCATTGGCGGTGCCGTGCTCGGCGCGGCAGGACTGGCTTGGTGGCTGTTATCGGAAGCGGAACGGCGACGGTTGGCCCTGCGCCAGCGCCGTAGCGTCCGGCTCTCCCGCCTGCAGGAAGGGTCACGGGATGGGGAGCTCGGCGGCCAACGTCCGCTGATGGACTCCGAACTGCAGCACAAGGTCAAGGAGCTGAACCGGGCAATCGAAGACGTGCGCCGCCAGCTCGAAGGCCTCAGCCCCGAGAGCTGAGGGGAGTGCCAAAGCCGGGTCTGGCGAATCGTTAGGTTGCTATCCGCCTCCCTGCCGATGCCCATGCTCCGTTCCGCCGCGATCACCGCCGGGGTCCAGCGCTCCCCGAACCGGGCCATGCTGCGGGCCGTTGGCTTCGGCGACGGCGACTTCGACAAGCCGATCATTGGCATCGCCAATGGGTACAGCACGATCACGCCCTGCAACATCGGCCTCAACGCCTTGACCGAGCGGGCCGTGGTTGCCGCGCGGGAGGCGGGCGCCATGCCGCAGACGTTTGGCACCATCACCGTCAGCGACGGCATCTCGATGGGCACCGAGGGGATGAAATATTCGCTGGTGTCGCGCGAGGTGATCGCCGATTCGATCGAAACCGCCTGCAACGCCCAGAGCATGGACGGGCTGCTGGCGATCGGCGGCTGCGACAAGAACATGCCCGGCGCCATGCTCGCCATGGCCCGCATGGACATCCCGGCGATCTTTGTCTACGGCGGCACGATCAAGCCCGGCAAGCTCGGTCCCTGCGACCTCACCGTGGTCAGCGCTTTTGAGGCAGTGGGCCAGTTCTCCGGTGGCCGCATCGATGAGGCCGAACTGCTGGCGATCGAGAAGAACGCCTGCCCCGGTGCCGGCAGCTGCGGCGGCATGTTCACCGCCAACACGATGAGTTCGGCCTTCGAGGCCATGGGCCTGAGCCTGTCGGGCAGCTCCACCATGGCGGCCGAAGACCCGGAGAAAGCCGAGAGCGCCGCCCGCTCCGCCGAGGTGCTGGTGGCCGCCATCGCCGCGAGCATCCGCCCCAGCGACCTGATCACCCGCGCCTCGATCGAGAACGCGATCAGCGTGATCATGGCGGTGGGTGGCTCCACCAATTCGGTGCTGCACCTGCTGGCGATCGCCCGCACCGCCGGCGTGCCGCTCTGCATCGACGATTTCGAAACCATCCGCCAGCGGGTGCCGGTGATCTGCGATCTCAAGCCCAGCGGCCGCTTCGTGACGGTGGATCTCCACAACGCCGGCGGTATCCCCCAGGTGATGAAGCTGCTGCTCGATGCCGGCCTGCTGCACGGCGACTGCCCGACGATCGAAGGCAAAACCCTGGCCGAACTGCTCGCTGCTGTGCCCAGTGCCCCCCCCGCGGGCCAGGAGGTAATCAGGCCCCTGTCTGATCCGCTGTATGACCAGGGGCACCTCTCGATCCTGAAGGGCAACCTGGCCACCGAAGGCGCCGTTGCCAAGATCAGCGGCATCAAGACCACCACCATCACCGGGCCAGCCCGGGTGTTTGAGAGTGAGGAGAGCGGCCTTGAGGCCATCCTCGCCGGCGAGGTGGTGGCCGGCGATGTGGTGGTGATCCGCAACGAGGGCCCCGTCGGTGGCCCCGGCATGCGCGAGATGCTCTCACCCACCGCCGCGATCATCGGCCAGGGACTGGGGGATTCGGTGGCCCTGATCACCGATGGGCGCTTCAGTGGCGGCACCTATGGGCTGGTGGTCGGCCACGTGGCCCCCGAGGCCGCCGTCGGTGGCGCCATCGCCCTGATCCAGGACGGCGACACGATCACCGTCGACACCAGCCTGCGCCTGCTCCAGCTCAACGTGACCCCCGCCGAGCTGGAGCGCCGCCACGCCATCTGGTGCGCCCCCGAGCCCCGCTACCGCACCGGCGTGCTGGGCAAGTACGCCCGCCAGGTGAGCAGCAGCAGCCTGGGAGCGGTCACGGATCAGCCCTGAACTAACAGCCCTGAACCATCAGGACGGCTGAAGCGAGGGTCCCAGCAGGGCCCGCAGCCGCCGGGCCAGGGCTTCGAGCGGGGCGCCGCAGTCGGGGCGCTCGCAGCGCAGGCCACTCTCCCCATCCATCCAGACCGGGTGGTTGCCTTGCCAGAGCATGGGTTGCTGCGGCTGGGCCGGCCAGCTCAGCATCAGGTGCAGGTCTTCGCCGCTGCGGTAGATCTCCAGTTCGATGTCATCGAGCGGCAGGCGGGTGCCGTCGCTGCTGCGCGGCTGGATTCGCAAGGTGCAATCGAGCTGCTCTTCGCCGAAGCCATCGCCAGCCACCACGGCATGGAGATGGGGCTTGAGGCAGAGGTCTGCCGCCGCCGCCACCCGCCTGCAGAGGGCACCGGGCTCGCTCAACGCACGGCCCTCAAGGTAGAGCCCGGATCGCCACCAGCCCGAGGCGCAGCGGTCCGGCCCGGAAGCCGGCATTGAGCTGGCCGTCGTCGCCGAATTTCGAGTGCAGCACCTGCAGGCGGGTGATCCGGCAGGCATCGAAGCGCAGCGGCAGGTTGAGCGGCCGGGCCCGCACCGAGGGCCGCAACTGATCCAGGGGGATCTCCACCCGGCTGACTCCATCGGCGCTGGTGTCGAATTCCGTCACCCAGCGCAAGCCTCCGGGGATCAGCTCGGTCAGGCCGGCCAGCCCGTCGGCACAGGCCACAGCCAGCTTGTAGCGGCGGCCATCGCCGCGCAGCTCAAACTCAAGGGCCCGGTAGGCACCCAGATCCAGGGGAGGGGAGAAAAGCGGCGAGCGACAGCTCACAAAGCCGCCGCCCTGCTCCACCACCTCGGCCTCCAGCACCAGCCCCTCGGGCCCCACCCGGCAGACGCCCGTGCTGTTGCCCCCCATGACGGTGTCGTTGAGGGCCAGCCAGCCGCTGAAACCATCACCGCTCACCACAAGCAAGGGGGTCGCCATCAGGGCTGCTTCGTTGGATCCTCCAAGCCTGCCGCAGCGGCGGCATCGGCCAGGATCAGCACGGGGGTGCGGGGGCGCACCAGCCGGGCCGGCGTGCGGGCTGCGGGCTCGTTGGGATCGAGCAGCCGTTGCAGGGCCTGCTGTTTGCCAGAACCACTCACCAGGATCACCACCTGCCGGGCCGCGCTCAGCACCGGCGCCGTAAAGGTGACCCGGGGCAGCCCCTTGCCCTCGCTGACCGTGACATTGCAATCGACCACGCCGGTGGCGGCGGTGCCGGGGAAGAGCGAAGCGGTGTGGCCGTCATCGCCCAGCCCCAGCAGAATCAGATCGAAGATCGGCGGTTGGCCAGGGCAAAGCTGGGCCAGCAGCGCGTCGTAGGCGGCGGCGCCCCGTTCGGGGCTCTCCAGAGCGGTGGGGACCGGATGGAAGCAGGCCTGGGCCCCGGGGCCCTCAGCCAGCAGGGAACGGCGCAGCATCAGGGCATTGCTGGACGGGTCATCGGCCGGCACCCAGCGTTCATCGCCGAGCAGCACATCCACCCGCTGCCAGGGCAGGTGGTTGGCCGCCAGCAGGTGATAGGCCTGCTCCGGTGTGGTGCCGCCGGCCAGGGCGATCTGGGCCCGCTCCCGTTCCGCCAGGGCCAGATCGATGCTGGCCGCGATCGTTTCGGCGGCCAGGCGCGAGAGCGCCCCCCGATCGGCCGCTGTTTCCAGCCGGTAGGAGGCCGGGGGATGGGCGCTCACAACAACCACTCGGTGTGGAAGCTGCCGGGCTGGTCCACCCGCTGATAGGTATGGGCGCCGAAGCAATCACGCATCGCCTGCAGCAGGTTCTGGGGCAGGCGGCCGCTGCGGTAGCTGTCGATGTAGTCGAGGGTGCTGCTCAGGCAGGGCACGGGAATGCCGGCCAGGGCGGCAGCGGCCACCACCTGGCGCAAGCCGGGCAGTCGGCTGTTGATCTGGGCGGCGAACCAGGGATCCACCATCAAGTTGGTCAGCTGCGGATTGGTGTCGTAGGCATTCTGGATCCGTTGCAGCAGGCGGGCGCGGATGATGCAGCCCCCCTTCCAGATCTGGGCAATCGAGGAGAGCTGCAGGTTGTAATCGTGCAGCGCCGAGGCTTCCACCATCAAGGCCATGCCCTGGGCATAGCTGGCGATGCAGGCCAGGATGACGGCATCGCGCAGGGCCGGCAGCCCATCGGCGAGGGCACCGAGATCGGCCGTTGGCGGGGCCGGTGGGGCTTCGATCACGCTGGATGCGCTCTGGCGCTCGCCGTGCAGGGAGCTCATCACCCGGCCATTGAGCGCCGCATAGATCGTCGGCACGGCGATGCCCATCTCCAGGGCGCTGACCACGGTCCAGAGGCCGGTGCCTTTCTGGCCCGCCACATCGAGGATCTTCTCGACCAGATCGCCGCCGTCCTCGGGGTCGCGGGTGCGCAGGCACACCTCGGTGATCTCCACCAGATAGGAGGAGAGCTCCTCCAGTTGGTTCCAGCCATCAAAGACATCGGCCATCTCCAGGCCGCTGAGGCCGGCCGAACGCTTCATCAGGTCATAGGCCTCGCAGAGGATCTGCTCGATGCCGTATTCGATGCCGTTGTGCACCGTCTTGACGAAGTGCCCAGCGCCACCGGGGCCGATGTAGGTGACGCAGGGGCCATCTTCCACCTGGGCAGCCATCTTGCGCACCAGGCCTTCGATCGCGTCGTAGGCGCTCTTGGTGCCGCCGGGCATCATGCTTGGCCCCTCCAGGGCGCCCTTGGCACCGCCGGAGACGCCCATGCCGATGAAGCCGAAGCTCTTGCTCTCCAGCTCCTTCACCCGCCGCTCGGTGTCGGTGTAGAGGGAGTTGCCGCCATCGATCAGCAGGTCGCCGTCTTCGAGCAACGGCGAGAGCGTGGCGATCATGGCGTCGATCGGCTCACCCGCCTTGATCATCATCAGGATGCGGCGTGGGCGCTCCAGGGCACCCACGAATTCCTCCAGGGTGTGGGCCCCGACGATGTTGAGCCCAGCGCCCCGGCCGCTCAGAAAGTCTTCGGTCTTGGCGTAGGTGCGGTTGTAGACGACGCTGGAGAAGCCATTGCGCTCGGCATTGAGCACCAGGTTCTCGCCCATCACCCCCAGGCCGATCAGGCCGAAGTGCGCTTTGCTCATGTGTGGTTGGGTTGGATGAACCGGTCCTAGCCAGTGTGCCCTTCGCAGCGACGCCCATGGGTGTCGCTGCAGGGTGTGTCAGCAAGCGCTCAGAAGCCCCTAGATCACCGTGCCATCGGCGATCGTGGCGTTCTTCTCCACCACGACGATGCCGTTGCGGATGTAGAAGCCCAGCTCTGGCCGGTCAGCTTCCTCGATGCGGTCCTTGTTGACGATCGTGACGTTGCGGCCGATGCGGACGTTTTTATCGAGGATCGCGCCCTTGACGGTGGTGCCATGGCCGACGCCAAGGGGGATGCCGCCGCGCTCGCGCAGCACGGCCCGTTCCTCCGAGGATTCGTAGTAATCCGCACCCATTACCAGGGTGTCTTTCAACACCACCTCGCCTTCGACCCGGGAGCGCACACCGAGCACGCAGTGATGAATGCTGCAGGCCTGGAGCAAGGAGCCCTCGCCGATGATCGACTGTGTGACCTGGGTGTCCAGCAACTTGCTGGGAGGCAAATAACGCGGCCTGGTGTAGATCGGAAATTTTTCGTCGTAGAAGGAAAAGGCCGGCCTGGGTTGATCGGTGAGCGCCAGGTTGGCCTCATAAAACGCACCGATGGTGCCAATGTCTTCCCAGTAGTCGTCGAAGAGATAACTCTGGAGGTTGTCGCCACGCTCCAGGGCCAGGGGAATGATCTCCTTACCGAAATCGGTGGCGGTGGGATTGCGGGCCAGCAGGTCGAAGAGGGTGTGCCGGTTGAACACATAGATTCCCATCGATGCGAGATAGGGGCGCCGGGCCGCCTCGGCTTCGCTCAGACCAAGGCTGGCGGTGTCCACCTTCATCGATTCCAGCGCCGCACCTTTGGGCTTTTCGCTGAATTCACGGATGCGGCCGTCGCGCTCGGCGCGCATCAGGCCAAAGCTTTCGGCCTGGGCCTGATCCACCGGCAGGGCGCCCACACTCAGATCAGCGCCGCTGTTGATGTGGTGGTCCACGAATTGGCTGTAGTCCATCCGGTAGAGCTGGTCACCGGAGAGGATCAGGTAGTGGTCCACGTCCCATTCCTGGAACAGCCACTGATATTTACGCACCGCATCAGCCGTTCCCTCGAACCAGCTGGGGCTATCGGGCGTCTGCTGGGCGGCGAGCACCTCGACAAAACCCTGGCCGAAGCCGGCCGAGAGGTTGTAGGTCTGGGTGAGGTGCCGGTTGAGGGAGGCGCTGTTGAACTGGGTCAGCACATAGATCTTGTTGACACCAGAATTGATGCAGTTGCTGATCGGAATATCGATCAGACGGTATTTGCCGGCCAGGGGCACGGCTGGCTTGGCCCGCATCTTGGTGAGCGGGTAGAGGCGCGTGCCTGCTCCACCGCCGAGGATGATCGCCAAAACCCGCTTCATCACTCACTCCTTGTAGGGCTGCATGCAGCACACCTGAACCGTACTGGACCGGCTGACCCAGACAGCCAAGCCCCCGCCAAGAACCCATGAATCTCTGGTTAAGAGGGAGCTTGGCAGCCAGGCTCAGCCCTCGCCGCTGCCTTCATCGAGGGCGAAGAGGTCATGGAGAGCCTGCATGGCCAGGTGCCGTTGCTGCCGTGGCTGGGGGGCCCGCAGGTTGGTGACCGGGCTGTGCAGCACCTTGTTGATGATCCCCTTGCTGAGCGCTTCGACCACCTTGCGCTCCCGCGCCGAGAGATCGGGCCCCATGCGGCTGAGCGCTTTCTGCAACTCCTGTTCGCGGATCACCTCCAGGGTCTGGCGCAGTCGGTTCAAGGTGGGCACCGCCTCAAGCCCGTCCCACCATTCCAGGAACTGCTGGGCCTCCTCCTGCAGCAGACCCTCGGCCTCGGCGGCGATCTCCCGCCGTGACTCCTGGTTGCGGTTCACCACCTCCTGCAGGTCGTCGACATCAAAAGACTCCACGCCCGGCAGGACGCTGACCCCTGAGCTGATGTTGCGGGGAACGCCGATGTCGACCAGCATCAGCGAGGAGCGCCGGTTGAGCGACTGCAGCCGGGCCTGATCGATGATCGGCTGCTCTGCTGCCGTGCTGGTGAACACCAGCGAGCAGGTGCTCAGGCAGTGGTCGAGATCGCTGAGCGGCCGGCATTGCACCGGCAGCTCCGGGAAATCGGCCGCCAGGGCTTCGGCGCGCTCAACGGTGCGGTTGAGCAAGACCAGGGCCTTGCAGCCCTTCGACTGCAGATGCTGAAGCAGCAGGCGGGCCATCCGACCGGCTCCCACCACCGCCACCTGTTCCTGGTCAAGGCTGACGAGTTCGTCTAAGCCCCGGGCCTGGCCCACCTTGAGCTGGGCCAGCTCCACGGCCGCCGAGCTGATCGAGACGGCGCCGGTGCCCAGGTTGGTTTCGGTGCGCACCCGCTTGCCGGTGCTGACGGCCTGGGTGAGCAGGCGGTTGAGGATCGGGCCAATCGAGCCATGCTCCTGGCCGAGCCGCACCATCTTTTTGACCTGGGAGAGGATCTGCCCCTCCCCCAGCACCAGGCTGTCGAGCCCGGAAGCCACCCGCATCAGGTGGGACACCGCCTCGGCGTGGTGATACGTGAACAGGTGGGGGGTGAGTTCGCCGAAATCGAGGCCAGAATGGCGGCTGAGGAAGGACCCCACCGCCGTGATCCCCTGCTCTGGACTGCGCAGCAGGGTGTAGATCTCCAGCCGGTTGCAGGTACTGAGGATCGAGGCCTCCAGCACCTGGGCGTCACCGCGCAGCTGTTGGAGGGAATCCTCCATGGTCTGCTCGGGAATGCTCAGCCGCTCACGGATCTCGACCGGAGCCGTGCGATGGCTGAGGCCGACGACGGCGATGTGCATAGGGTGGGCGCTCAGCGCAGCGCGACGCTCTGGGCGCCGGGCTTGATGTGGATCGTGTCGGTGAAGCGGGCGCTGGTGTCGAGCGAGCTGATGATCAAACTGCTGGTGCGGGTGCAGTCGGCCTCGAACACCACGCCCTTGAACAGCAGGCCAGGGGTGATGCCGCTGCCAGCGAACACCACGTTCTCGCCCGAGGCCAGTTCCTCGGCCTCGTACACCTTGTCGATGTCGGTGATGCCCATGGAGTTGAGGCGCTCGATGTTGCCCTCCTTGGTGTAGTCGGCCCATTCGGAGGTCTGGGCGATGGCCGGGTCATAGACCAGCTGGCCCTGAAAGTGGCCGCCCAGGCAGCGCAAGGCCGCCGCTGAGATCACCCCTTCAGGAGCAGCGCCGATGCCCATCAGGCAGTGGGTGCCGGTGCCGGCAAAGCCGCAGGCGATCGCAGCTTGAACGTCGCCATCACTGATCGGCTTGACCCGGGCGCCGGTGGCGCGGATCTCGGCGATCAGATCCTTGTGGCGGGCCCGCTCCATCACCACGATCACCAGATCGCTGGCGGGCATGCCCAGGCAGGCGCTGAGGATGGCGATGTTCTCCGTGGCGCTCTTGCGGATGTCCACCTTGCCCTTGGCGGCCGGGGGCGCCGCCAGCTTCTTCATGTAGAAATCAGGTGCATTGAACAGGCCCCCGCGGTCAGAAGCGGCCAGCACGGCCATCGAGCCGTCCTGGGCGTTGGCGCAGAGATTGGTGCCTTCGCAGGGATCCACGGCGAAATCCACGCCCGGACCCGTGCCGCTGCCTACTTCCTCGCCGATGTAAAGCATCGGCGCCTCATCGCGCTCGCCCTCACCGATCACGATGCGGCCCTGCATGGCGATCGACCCCATCCGGGTGCGCATCGCTTCGACGGCAGCTGCATCGGCCTCATCCTTCTGGCCCAGACCGGTGAGATGGGCCGAGGCGATGGCGGCCTGCTCGACGACTTCGAGCAGTTCCTGAATGAGGGTGCGATCCACGTGGGTCTGGCAGGGGGGAGAGAGCGCAACAAGGGAAAGACCGGCAGGTCAGCTGCCGCAAGGCCTTTCAGGGTTGAAGCAATCGATACTCTATCAGCGCCGATTGGCTTGGTCCCGGCGTCCGGGGCGAGGCGTTCCGGCCGATTCCTACAATCGCTGAGCACCCTCCGCCCCGGTGGCCCCAACCATGAGCACGAAGCCTCTGGTGATCGCCCCTTCGATCCTTTCCGCTGATTTCGCCCGCCTCGGAGATGAGGTGCGCGCCGTCGATGAGGCGGGAGCCGACTGGATCCACGTGGACGTGATGGACGGCCGATTCGTTCCCAACATCACGATCGGCCCACTGATCGTCGAAGCGCTGCGGCCTGTGACCGCCAAGCCGCTCGATGTGCACCTGATGATCGTCGAGCCCGAGAAGTATGTGGCGGATTTCGCCAAGGCGGGAGCCGATCACATCTATGTGCAGGTTGAAGCCTGCCCGCACCTGCACCGCAACCTGGGCCAGATCAAGGATCTCGGCAAAAAGGCCGGAGCCGTGCTCAACCCCGGCACCTCGCTCGACACCCTGGAGTACTGCCTGGAGCTCTGCGATCTCGTCCTGATCATGAGCGTGAACCCCGGCTTTGGCGGCCAGAGCTTTATCCCCTCAGCGGTTGAGAAGGTGCGCCGTCTCAGGCGGATGTGCGATGAGCGCGGCCTTGATCCCTGGATCGAAGTGGATGGCGGCCTCAAGGCTGGCAACGCCTGGCAGGTGATCGAAGTGGGCGCCAATGCGATCGTTTCGGGCTCTGGGGTGTTCAACCAGCCCGACTACCGCGAAGCGATCAGCGGCATCCGCAACAGCCGCCGCGAAGCCCTGCTTGTCTGAGCTGCGCCCCTGACCACCCGCTCTGCCGATCAGCCCCCGATGGGTTGATCGGCAGTTTTTTTATGGAAACCGGCCAGGATGGATGGTCACCGATTGTCATCATTCGCCGGCCTGGGCTCAAGCCCCGAGGAACCAGCCATAGCTGTGCAGGCCGATGCCGAGAAGGTTGACGCCGATGTAGCAGACCACGATCACCACCAGTCCTGCCACCGCCACCAGCGCCGGGCGCCGGCCCTGCCAGCCACGGCTCAGGCGCGTGTGCAGATAGGCCGCATAGACGAGCCAGCAGATCAGGGCCCAGGTTTCTTTCGGGTCCCAGCTCCACCAGCTGCCCCAGGCCTCGTTGGCCCAGACCGCGCCGCTCACCAGCCCAACGGACAGCAGCAGAAAGCCAACGGTGATCGTGCGATAGCTGAGGCTGTCGAGTTGCTCGTTGATGCCGATCGCCACGCTGCTCAGCTGGAGATCGCCGCCGCTGGTGGCCAGCTTGGCCTGGCGGAAACCACCGCTGCCGATCGAGCTGCTGCGCAGTTGCAGGGCCTGGTCGCGATCGGTGAACAGCACCGCCAGGGAGAGCAGCGAGCCGACCAGCAAGGCGGCATAGCTCACCATGATCACGCTGACGTGCATCACCAGCCAGCTGGAGCGCAACGCCGGCACCAGAGGTGCCGCTTGCTGCAGCCGATCAGGCAGAGCGAAGCTGGCGAAGGCGAGGCAGCCCAGTCCCATCGGCGTGGCGGCAGCTGGCACCAGCGGTGAGGGCCAGGAGCGCTCCACCAGCAGCTGGGTGAGCGTGCAGGCCCAGGCCAGGAAGCAGAGCGACTCGTAGAGATTGCTGATCGGGAAATGGCCCGATTCCCACCAGCGCAGGGTGAGCTGGGCCGTAAGGCTCAGATTCGCGGCCGCCACCAACAGGCGCACGGCCGTGACACTGCGGGTGGCTTCCCCACTCACACTCCAGAAGGCCAGCGGCAGGGCAACCAGCAATAGCCCAAAGGCCAGGAGGCCAAGGGCGAGGACCGGGTCATTCACGGCAGCCAGCACGTCGAAGAAGCCAACAGGTTTCAACCAGTCTGCCCGCTGACCCCGCCTCAGCGACTGGCCTGGCGCAACATCACCAGGCCAATCGCCAGGCCGATCAGCACCGGGGCCCAGGCCGCCAGGAACGGTCCCACCGTTCCCTTGACCCCAAGCGAACTGAAGATGAAGGACATCAGGTAGTAGGAGAAGATCAGCAGGACGCTGATGCCAAACCCCTGACTGCGACTGGTTCGACCAGCCGGCCTGACCCCGAGGCTGCTGCCGATCAGCCCGAACACAACACAGATGGCCGGGAAGGCGAATTTCTCCTGGATCCGCACCCGCAGGCGCCTGGCTTCTTTGCGATCACCCGCTTCGCTCAGCAGTTTCTCCGCACTGATCGCCTGGGCTACCGTCATGCTGGCGGCATCTTTTGGTAGTTCGGCCAGCTTCATCGGCCCCTGATCGAGGGGATAGAGGTAGTTGTTGAAGCGGGCCGAAGTGGTGGCCTGGTCACCCTGCCCCACCAGCACGATCTTGCCGTCAAGAAATTCCCACATCCCTTCGGCCTCACTCCAGACGGCACGATCGGCACTGAGGATCTGGGTTCCGCTGTCGCGGCTGAAATCGAGCACGGTGACATCTTTCATCTCACCATCCCTGAACTGGCGGGAATAAAAGAGTTGCGAGAGGTAGCGTTCGCTCTCCCCTTCCTCATCGGCCTTTTGCCTGCGGCTGAAGCGGGAATAGATGATGTTGCTTCCCGTCTCCGCCGCCACTGACTTGCCCAGCGCCTGACGGAGCGTGTCGGTCGCCTGGAGGTTGGCATTCGGCACGATCAGGTCGTTGAACAGGAAGGTGATCAGGCTCATCAGCACCGCCACCAGCAGGGCTGGAACCACCATCCGCCAGGTGCTCACACCCAGGCTGCGCAAGGCTTTGAGTTCGCCGTTGCTCGACAGGCTGCTGTAGGCCAGCAAGGTGGCCATCAAGGTTGCCATCGGAAACGACAGCACCAGGAATCCGGGCATGCGCAGCCCTAACACCTGCATGGCGGCTGCCACTGGCAACCCGGATTCCGCCACCCGGCGCACCAGCTCGAAGACCACCCCCACCGACAACGAGACGGCCGTGAAGGCGGCAATACCAAAGAGCAGCGGACCGACGAGTTCGCCGACCAGCCAGCGATCCATCAGCGGCAGTCGCTGCAGCTGGATCCCCAATTGACGGGCCGGCCGGCCGATGGCCAAGCTGATGTTCATAGCTGAAAGGCGTCACCGAGGTAGTGGCGGCGGACCAGGGGATTGTCCGCCACTTCGTTGGAGCGACCGGCGGCAAGAATGCTGCCTTCGGTAAGGATGTAGGCCCGATCGGTGATCGCCAGGGTTTCGCGCACGTTGTGATCGGTGATCAGCAATCCCATCGATCGTTCCTTCAGCTTGCTGATCAACGCCTGCAGATCGGCAACAGCGAGAGGATCAACGCCCGCAAACGGTTCATCCAGCAGCAGGTAGCGGGGCCCCTTGGGACCCACCGCCAGGGCTCTGGCCACCTCACAGCGGCGACGCTCGCCGCCGGAGAGCTGAAAACCCTGCCGTTGCTGGAAGGGGCCGAGGTGGAACTCATCGATCAGCTGGTCCAGGCGCTCCCGGCGCTGGGCCATCGGTGCCCCGCTTTCCTGGAGGGCCAGCTGCAGGTTCTGACGGACCGTGAGCTGGCGAAAGACGCTGGGTTCCTGGGGCAGGTAGCCGATGCCCAGGCGCGCCCGCTGCGGCATGGCCAGTCCTTCCACATTCTTGCCATCGAGCACGACCCTGCCGCGATCGGGTTTCAGCTGGCCTGTCACCAAATTAAAGGTGGTGGTCTTACCGGCGCCATTGGGCCCAAGCAGCCCCACCACTTCGCCGGGATTGAGCTCCAGGCTCACACCTTTGACCAGGGGGCGCCCGCCCAGGCTGAGGGCCACGTCTTCGAGCGTGAGGCTCATCGCGGCAGGGAGGGGGCAGCCGCCGGCAGGGTCTCCTGGAGGCGCAGTTGGCTGAACACCTGTTGACCATTGCTGGGCTGGGCCAGCACCTGCTCGCTGTCGACCATGTAGATCACCCGTTCAGCCCGCAGCAGATTTCCGCCTTCCTGCACCACATCCACATCGCCGCTCAGCACGATGCGACCTTCGTTGGTGAAGTATTGGGCCTGGCGGGAGGTGGCCACCAGGCGCCGATCGGGATAAAGAATCCGCACATTGCCGATCGCCGTGATCACCCCTGTGACGTTGTCGGCCTTCTGGCTGTCGGATTCAATCGTGAGCAGGCCGGTGGGGGCAGCCGCTGGCGGCGCGGTCGCCACGCCAGGGTTCTGGCCCCTGGCCGGGACGGGAGGCGAGAAGGCGGCGAGCAGCAACAGGCCCAGTGGCAGTGCAAAGCGCAAGCTGCGCGGCGCTGGCCAGCGGGTCATCTGAGCCGGAATGGTCCGCTCAGGGTTCCGCATGAAGGGGAGCAAAACTGGGAAGCAGGGGTGTGCGTGGTGATCGCGGCCAGGCCCAGCGCTCGCCCCAGATCAGGACCAATCTACAGATCACAGCCGGACCTCACCCACCCAGGGATGTGATTGGCTGCAACTGGGGCAGGGGCAGGTCTTGGGGGTTTCCGTTGCCCTGCAGGCACTGCAAGCGGTCACGAACCTGATCCCGCAGCGGGGCGAGGTTGAGACCGAGGCAAACAGCGGGGAAAGGGGCCAGGCGACCGAGCCCCTCTCCCAGTAACAAGGTGGCCCCGCGGCGATTGCCACGCTCGAGGTGTAGGTGGGCGACGGCGATCTGCAGAAAGCTCTGCAGGACATCCCGATCGGGGCCGAGGGTCTGGTGCCAGAGCTCCTCGAACCCGTCATGGCAGGGATACCAATCGCCGGAGTTGAAGAGGGCCACAGCGGCCAGGAAACGGGGATCAGCTCCCAGTTCCTGGCTCATCGCTTGGCTGGCTTCTTCATGGCCAGCTTGCGCAGCCGGATCGACTCGGGGGTGACCTCGAGCAATTCGTCGGGGCCGATGTACTCCAGGGCGCGCTCCAGGGTCATCTGGATTGGAGATTGCAGCGTGTCGAGCACTTCAGCGCCAGCCGAGCGGATGTTGGTGACCTGCTTGGCCTTGCAGACATTGAGTTCGAGGTCGGGCGGGCGGCTGTGCTCGCCCACGATCATTCCCTTGTACACCTTGGTGCCAGGGGTGATGAAGAACTGTCCCCGGTCTTCGGCGCCCTTGAGGGCATAGAACGTGGCGGTTCCTTCCTCGTAGGCGATCAGCACGCCATTGCGGCGGGTTTCGAACTCGCCCTGCATCGGACGGTATTCAAAGAAGGAGTGGCTCATGATCCCGTCACCGCGGGTGGCCCGCACGAACTCACCACGGAAGCCGATCAGACCACGGGCCGGCACGACAAATTCCAGCTGGGTTCGGCCGTCGGCGCCTGTTTCCATGTTCTGCATCTCGCCCTTGCGCATGCCGAGCTTCTCGATGCAGTTGCCGACAGCGGCCTCAGGCACATCCATCACCAGGGTTTCGACCGGTTCGCAGGGGGTGCCATCGATGGTGCGGAAGATCACCTTGGGCTGGGACACCTGGAACTCGAAGCCTTCGCGCCGCATCGTTTCGATCAGGATGCCCAGGTGAAGTTCACCGCGGCCACTGACGGCGAAGCGATCCGGGGAGTCGGTGTCTTCCACCCGCAGGGCCACGTTGGTGAGCAGCTCCCGCTGGAGCCTGTCGCGCAACTGACGGCTGGTCACGAATTTGCCTTCTTTACCGGCAAACGGTGAATCGTTGATGACAAAGGTCATCTGCAGGGTGGGTTCGTCCACCCGGATCAACGGCAGGGCCTCGGGATGGTCGGGGCAGGCGACCGTTTCGCCGATGTTGACCTCGTCAAAGCCGGCCACAGCCACCAGATCACCGGCGCTGGCTTCGGCGATCTCGACCCGTTGCAGGCCTTCGAAGCCCAGCAGCTTGCTGATCCGGCAGCGCTTGATGCTGCCGTCTTCACGAATCAGTGAGGCGGTCTGGCCAGAGCGGATCACACCGTTATGGACGCGGCCGATGACGATGCGACCGAGAAAATCGGAGTAGTCGAGCGTGGTGACCTGCAGCTGCAGTGGCTTGTCCACATCCCCAACCGGGGGCGGCACATGGCGCAGGATCGCGTCGAACAGCGGCTTCATGTTGTCGCTTTCAGTCGCCATGTCCGGCTTGGCGAATCCGCCCATGCCGCTGCCGAACAGATAGGGGAAGTCGCACTGGTCGTCGTCGGCGCCGAGCTCCAGAAAGAGATCGAGAACCTTGTCGACCGCCTGCTCGGGGTCGACCCGCGCCCGATCGATCTTGTTGATGAACACAATCGGCCGCAGGCCTTGCTCCAGGGCCTTGCGCAGCACGAAGCGGGTCTGGGGCATCGGCCCCTCGTTGGCATCGACGATCAACAGGGCCCCATCGACCATGCCGAGGACCCGCTCCACTTCTCCGCCGAAGTCAGAGTGACCAGGGGTGTCAACGATATTGATGCGCGTATCGCCGTAGGTGACGGCCGTGTTCTTGGAGAGGATGGTGATCCCCCGCTCCCGCTCCAGGTCGTTGGAGTCCATCACGCAGGTGGGAACGGCCTCACCGTCACGGAAGATGCCCGACTGCTGCAACAGGGCATCGACCAGAGTTGTTTTGCCGTGGTCAACGTGGGCAATGATCGCGATATTGCGAATCGGTGCGCGCTTAGCTGGGGCGCTCATACAGCGGCCGGGTCAATTGATCACCTTATCTCAGCTGCTTGCCGGGTCGTTTCAAACAGCTTGAGAGCTTCGGCTGATCCCTCGAAGCGCCAGTGCCACGGCTCATAGCTGACCCCTTGGTCGTTGCCTTGCGGGAAGGAGAGTTTGAAGTGATAACGGTTGGCGTTGCGCTCCAGCCAGAGAAAGGCCGGTGTGCGATCGAAGACGTCCTTCAGGTTCGTTTCCGGCCGGCTGCCATCACCCAGATCCACCGCAAAGCCCGTGCTGTGCTCCGAAAATCCAGGTGGAGCGCTCACCTTGGCCCGCTCTGAAGCGCTCTGATTGCGCTCTGATTTCACCTCAAAGAAGATGGCTTTCTGCAACTCAACGTCACGGAAGGCACTCAGCAGCCGCAGATCAACGCCGGCGGCGGCGGCATCGCGCTTCATCGCCAGCAGGGATTCGGCCGCATCGACATGCAACCGCAGTCCGGGCGCGACGCTGACCAATCTCTCCGGCGTCGCTTCGAGATAGGGGTAATGCCCCAGCAGCCGGCCATCGGGGCTGGGGCGCGCCTCGATGCCGGCCATGGGGTCCGTGCTGCGCTGACCAAGGACCTGGGGAAAGGAGAGGGCCAGCACCGCCGTCAGCGTGGCCAGGCCAAGGGCAGCAGCGAGCAGGAACGGCCAGCGCCGCGAGGACACCAGGGCTGGCCGGGCGCTGCGCCGGGCGAGCGGGATGTCATCGGGGATCTCCTTTGTCGAGTCCCGGAACAGTGAACGGGGCGGCACTCGCGGTGGCACGCACCCTCTCCAACAAGCTTCGAAACAATCGTAGAGGCGCCCTGGCGAAGGATCAACGCAGAGGCCTCTAACGGTGTTAGCTTCGGGCTCAAGATCGTTCCAGCGGAGCAGGTTTCAAGATGTTGCGAGTCGCGGTAGTGGGTGGCGGCCCGAGCGGATCCTGTGCTGCTGAGGTGCTGGCCAAGGCCGGCATTCAGACCTGGCTGTTTGAGCGCAAGCTCGACAATGCCAAGCCTTGCGGTGGGGCCATTCCGCTTTGCATGGTCGATGAGTTCGATCTTCCCGAGTCGATCATTGACCGGAAGGTTCGCAACATGCGAATGATCTCTCCCTCCAATCGCGAGGTTGATATTCATCTCGGCAATCAAGACGAATACATCGGCATGTGCCGGCGCGAAGTCATGGATGGCTTCCTGCGCGACCGCGCCGCCAGCCTGGGAACCAAGCTGGTCAACGGTTTGGTGCAGAGCATCGACACCGGCAAGAATCGCCAGGGTCCTTACACCCTCCAATACGCCGATTATTCCGCTGGTGGCCCCACCGGCGAGATCAAAACCCTGGAGGTGGATCTGATCGTCGGCGCCGACGGGGCCAACAGCCGGGTGGCCAAGGCCATGGACGCAGGTGACTACAACATGGCGATCGCCTTCCAGGAGCGCATTCGGCTTCCCAAGGAGGAGATGAGCTACTACGAGGACCTCGCCGAAATGTATGTGGGCACCGATGTGTCCCCTGATTTCTACGGCTGGGTGTTCCCCAAGTACGACCACGTGGCCGTGGGTACCGGCACGATGCAGAAGAACCAGTCCCTGATCAAGGGCCTGCAGAAGGGCGTTCGCGCCAGGGCCAGCGACCGTTTGCTCGGTGGCGAGGTGATCAAGGTGGAAGCGCACCCGATTCCCGAGCATCCCCGTCCGCGGCGGGTGGTGGGCCGGATGGCGTTGGTGGGCGATGCCGCCGGCTACGTCACCAAGAGCTCCGGGGAAGGCATTTATTTCGCCGCTAAGAGTGGGCGGATGTGCGCCGAGCAGATCGTTGCGGCCAGCGCCAACGGCAACACAATCCCTACGGAGAAAGATCTCAAGGTTTATATCAAGAAGTGGGATCGCCAGTACGGCGCCACCTACAAGGTGTTGGAAATTCTCCAGAACATTTTTTATCGCAACGACGCCGCCAGAGAAGCCTTCGTCGAGATGTGCGATGACAAGGATGTTCAACGCCTCACCTTCGACAGCTACCTCTACAAGCGGGTGGTGATGATGAATCCCTGGCAGCAGATCAAGCTGACGCTGCTCACCTTCGCTTCCGTACTGCGTGGCCACGCCCTCGCTCCCCAGGGCTATAAACCCGTGCCCAGCGCGGTCAGAACCGAGGAGGAGATGGCTGCCCAGCGGCTCCATCTCTCCAATGCCGCGGGCACAGCCACCGGCACAGCTGATGCTCCCGAGGTGCACTCCACTGCCAACGGCAACTCCGCTGCCGGCCATTCAAAAGCCGGATCAGCCGTGGACATGACCAAACAGGTGCGCGAACCGGCCCTGGCGAGCAAGCCCTGAGCCAACTGGCCAGCAAAGCCGGCTCAATTGCCGGCTTTGCTGGCCAGTTGGCTGAAATCGGCGAGCACCAGGGCCTGGTTGCGCAGCAGGGCCAGCAGGTTGAGACGATTGCTGCGGATGGCCGGGTCATCGGCCATCACCATCACGCTGCTGTCGCCATCGAAGAAGGCCGCCAGGGCTCCTGAGCTTGCCGCCAGGCTGGAAGCCAGGGCTTCGTAGCTGGAGCTATTGGCCAGGGGCTCCAGGGTCTGGAGGACCGTCAGCATGGCCTGCTCACTGCTGGCGCTGAACAGGCTGGGGTCGACCACACCCGCAGGGCTGAGGATTCCTGCAGCCAGATCTGCCTGCTCGGCCAGGCGAGTGGCCCGCTGCACCACGGCCTGCACTGGCGCCAGGGCCCCGCTGGCCCGGAGCTCGGCCAGCAGTTCCACCCGCTGGCGGGCATCGGCAGGGTCAGCCAGCAGGCGCTCGGCCGCCACGCTGCTGCCGGCCACGGCCTGGACCAAGTCGGCGTCAAAACCGCGCTCCTCGAGCAAGCTGATCAGCCGCAACCGCAGAAATTCAGCCAGCTCCGTGGCCAGGGCCGCCGGCTCGATCCCCAGCGCCGGCAACAGCTGCTGCCATTGCACGGTGGCCTGACGCAACACCGCGATCAGATCCAGGGCCCAGCCCCGCTCCCAGAGAATCTGCACCAGCCCGTTTCCTGCCCGCCGCAGGGCGTAGGGATCGGAGGAGCCACTGGGCCGATCACCCTTGGCATAGACACTGAGCAACAACTCAAGCCGCTCGGCAAGCGCGACGACGGCGCCGGCCTCGGAGCTGGGTAAGGCATCACCGGCTCCCCGCGGCAGGTAATGCTCCAGCACGGCCAGGGCCACCGGCCGGGATTCGCCTTCAGCCAGCAGGTATTTGGCCCCCATCACGCCCTGGAGTTCGGGGAATTCGCCCACCATCTGGCTGACGAGGTCGTGCTTGCAGAGGTGGGCGGCCCGCCGTGCCGCTGCCGTTTCGGGCTCCGCCAGGGCGAGATGCTCGAGCAGCAACCCAGCCAGCCACTCCAGTCGCTCGGCCCGCTCCAGCAGGCTGCCCAACCCTTCGGCGAAGGTGACGCTGGCCAGCTGCAAGCGGCGTTGCGCGCTGGGGATGGCCCGATCTGCCGCCAGGAAGAACTCCGCATCGGCCAAGCGGGCCCTGAGCACCCGTTCGTTGCCGCGCTGCACCGTGGCTTGGGCCTCCGGCCGGCCGTTGCCGATGCAGAGGAAGGCGGGCAGCAGTGTGGCCGTGGCGCTCAAGGCCAGCGGGTCGGACTCGGCCTCGGCGCGCACCAGGGGCACATAGCGCTGGTGGGAGCGCATCACCGTGCTGAGCACTTCCGGCGGCAGGGCAAGAAAGCGTTCGTCGAGCCGTCCTTGGATCAACGTGGGCGACTCGACCAGGTCAACGAGCTCATCAAACAGCTCGTCTGGAAGGTCGGGGCTGGCCGACAACTCCCCGGCAGCCCGTTGCAGCTGGCTGTGGATCCAGTCAGCTCGCTGCTGCCGTTCCACCTGCACGCCGGCCGCCGCCAGGGTGGCCGCATAGGTTGATGCGCTTGGGATCGTCACCGCTTCGGCGCTGAGGCGATGGCCGCGGCTGAGGCGCCCGCTCTCGACAGCCGGATCACAGCCGCTCAGGGCCACTGGAATCAGTTGGTCATCGAGCAGGGCCACCAGCCAGCGCACCGGCCGGCTGAAGCGGCGCTCGCCCGTGCCCCAGCGCATGAACCGCCGGCCCTGCAGGGCGCTCACCCAGCCCGGGATCTGCTCGGCCAGCACCGAGAGGGTGGGCTGGCCGAGCTGAAGGCTGCGGGCAAACACGAACGGTCCCTTGGCCGTCTCGCGCACCTCGAGGGCTTCGGGCGCCACGCCACAGCGGCGCGCAAAACCGATGGCCGCCGCGGTGGCCACGCCCTCGCTGAAAGCCTGGGCAGCAGGCGGTCCCTTGCGCTCCTCTTCGAGATCGCTCTGGCGCTCCGCCAGCCCTGCAACGCTGATCGCCAGGCGCCGCGGGGTACCGGTGCCATGGACGAGCCCATGGTCGAGGCGCAAGCCAGCCAGCGCCTCGCGCACCTGCCGCTCCAGCTGGGGGATCGCAAGGCGGACAAAATCCGCTGGCAAATCCTCGGTGCCGATCTCCAGCAGGAATGTGGCCACGGTTGCCTCTCGGGAGCCCCTGACTGTATTGAACGCCTTTGGAGCGCCCCTTGCTTCGCTACCTTCTGTGGATGACGGCGCCGTTGTTGTGACCCTTTCCCCGACGCCTCCGAGCAAGTTCGAGCAGCTCAAGGCGAGCAGTGACCACCTCAAGGAACCCCTGGCCACCGAGCTGAAGAACGAGAAGCCGTTCTTCACCGATGGGGCGGTCCAGATCCTGAAGTTCCACGGCAGCTACCAGCAGGACAACCGCGACCATCGCCAGAAAGGCCAGGAGAAGGACTGGCAGATGATGCTGCGCCTGCGCAGCCCCGCCGGCCTGATTCCCGTGCCGCTCTACCTGGCCATGGATGATCTGGCCGACCGACTCGGCAACGGCACCCTGCGGGTAACGACCCGCCAGGCGTTCCAGATGCATGGCATCGCCAAGGCCGACCTGCAGGAGGTGATCGGCACCATCGTGCGCGCCATGGGCTCCACCCTGGCCGCCTGTGGTGACATCAACCGCAATGTGATGGCGCCGGCAGCGCCCTTCGAGAAGGGGGGCTATCCCGCCGCGCGCGCCCTCGCCGAGCAGATCGCCGATCTGCTCGCTCCCCAGGCCGCCGAAGGCTCCTACCTCGATCTCTGGGTGGATGGCGACCACAGTTATCGCTTCCGCCCTGCCCCTGAGGTGAACAAGGCACGGGCCCGGCAGCAGCAGGGGGCCCTGTTCAGCGGCGATGCCAGCGAGCCCCTCTACGGGGGCACCTACCTGCCGCGCAAGTTCAAGGTGGCCGTCACGGTGCCAGGCGACAACTCCGTTGATCTGCTCACCCAGGACATCGGCCTGGTGGTGTTCACCGATCCGGGCGGACGGCTGCGCGGCTGCAACGTGTATGTGGGCGGCGGCATGGGGCGGACCCACAACAAGGAGGACACCTTCGCCCGCACGGCCGATCCGCTCGGCTACGTGGCCGCCGAGCACATTCTCGATCTCGTCCAGGCGGTCGCCGCCCTGCAGCGCGACCACGGCGACCGGGAGCTGCGCCGCCACGCCCGGATGAAATACCTGATCCATGACCGGGGCATCGCCTGGTTCAAAGGCGAGCTGCTCCGCTACTTCCCCCATCCGCTCAAAAGCCTGCGGCCGGAACCCAAGGCCAAGCTCACCGACTATCTCGGTTGGCATCGCCAGAGCAGCGGCCTCTGGTTCGTCGGCCTGCCCCTGCTCTGCGGGCGCCTGGAGGGAACGGTCAAACAGGGCTTGCGGCGCCTCGTTGAGACCTACCAGCTCGATGTGCGCCTCACCCCGAATCAAGACCTGTTGCTCTGCAACATCGGCACCTCCCAGCGCTCCAGCCTGCGGGCGGCCCTGATTGCCCTGGGCTTTGCCGCACCGGAAGCACCGGGTCTTCTCGCGCGCCATGCCCTGGCCTGCCCAGCGCTGCCCACCTGCGGGCTGGCCATCACCGAAGCGGAGCGGATCCTGCCGGCCGTGCTCGATCGCCTCGAAGTACTGCTGCAGCGGCTGGAGATCGAGCAACCGCTGCTGGTGCGCATGACCGGCTGCCCCAATGGCTGCTCACGCCCCTACATGGCCGAAGTCGGTCTGGTGGGCAGTGGGGTGGAGCAATACCAGCTCTGGCTGGGCGGCACACCGAACCTCACCTGCCTGGCCACCCCCTACCTGGAGCGGATGCCGCTGAGCGATCTGGAGTGCACCCTGGAGCCCCTGCTGTGCGAATGGAAATCGACCCAAAACGGGGGCCGGCCGCGCAGCTTTGGTGACTTCGTCGGCAAGCTCGGTCCTGAAGCGGTGCGGGCCCTGTTGCCCACCAACTGATGATCGGTCGCCTGCTGTTGAAAAGGCTGCCGTTCAAAGGACTGCCGTTGAGAAAGTTACTGTTCGGTTTGATCGGCCCGATCGCCGCCTTTGCCGCCGGCGCCGCCCTGGCCCAGGGCCGTTCGATGCCGCCGCCGCCAGCGGCCCCGGTCACGACCTACCGTCCCGATCAAGCCACCTGCCAGAGCGACAACATGCTCGGCGCCTACCGGCGCCAGCTGCAGCAGTTCGCTGGCCAATCCACCAAGGTTCTGCTCCGGCTGCGCCAGGTGCAGCTTGAAATGGCTGAGGCGAGCCTGAAGGACTGTGCCAGCCAGAACCTGCTCAGCCGCGATGAGGCCGACCGGATCTGGCGTGAGCTCCAGGCGATGCCCTTGCCTCAACCCTCGGCTAGCCAGCGGCCGTAACAGGCGGTTGGCTGCCGGGAACGCCAGGCCCAGAGCTGGTCGCCATAGCTGAAATGCCACCACTCGTAGGGATGCTGGCTGAATCCCGCCACGGCCATCGCCTCGGCCAGCAGGCAGCGGCGATGGTGCCAGAGGGCGGCTTGGCTGCTGGGATCGCGCGCCGCTTCGGCGTAGTGATCCGGCTCTGAAACCGCAGCGATCGCATCGATCTCGCCGCCCATCGCCAGGGGGGAACCGCTGGCCTCAGCCAGGGTGAGGTCAACGGCCGCGCCGGTGCTGTGCGGCGGCGGCGTGGCTGGATCCTCACTGGGTGGCGCCCAGAAGCGGCTCACCCGCTCGCGGATGGCCTCCCGCTCGGCACTGGCCGTCTCAGCCGCCACGCCCCGGAGGGCCCATTCACTGGCCAGGGCGTGCTCCACCATGAAGGCCTGGACCGCCACCGGCCGCCAGGCATCGAAGATCGCCAGCCGCAGGGCTGGATCCTGGCGCTGCAGCTGGGCCTGGGCGATCAACAGGCGCTCCACCACGCCCTGGCGCAGCCGGAAGGGACAACCGCCGTTGCCATAGGGGGCTCCGAGGCTCTGATACGGATGGGGCTCAAGGCGATGCAGGCTGGCCGGCAGGGGGATCAGCGTTTCGCCGTTGTCGTCGATCGCGACCGTGCTCCAGGGACGTGGCAAGGGATCAGCTGGCGGGTCGCCGCAGACGATGAACGCTCAATTCAAGCGGGCGGCGTCGGCCTGGCGCTGTTCGCTCAAGGCCTGGCGCAGGCCCGGATGGACCGCCAGCTCAGGGTCGCCCGCCAGGATCTCCTTGGCCACCTGGCGGGCCTGCTCGAGCACCTCGCCGTCATCGCTGAGGCTGGCCAGGGCCAGATCCGGCAGGCCGGACTGGCGTGTGCCAAGCACCTGACCAGGACCGCGCAGACGCAGGTCCATCTCGGCGATCTCAAAGCCGTCGGCGGAGCGCACCAACAGCTCCAGGCGCTGGCGGGCCAGAGGATTTCGGCTGTCATTGATCAACAGGCAGTGGGAGACCGCCGCACCCCGGCCCACCCGGCCGCGCAGCTGGTGCAGCTGGGCCAGGCCGAAGCGATCGGCATGCTCAATCACCATCACGCTGGCCTCGGGCACATCCACGCCCACTTCCACCACCGTGGTGGACACGAGCACATCGGTGGCGCCGCCAGCGAAGGCGGTGATCGCCGCCTGCTTGTCGTGGCTGTCCATGCGGCCATGCAGCAGGCCGACACGCAGGTCGGCGAGCACCTCGCCGCTGAGCTGGTTGTGAACCTCCACCGCTGAGCGCAGGTCCAGGGTTTCCGATTCCTCCACCAGGGGCAAGACCACATAAGCCCGCAGACCCAGGGCCACCTGCTGGCGAATCAGCTGGTAGGCCTGCTGCCGTTGACTTCCCCGCAGCAGTTGGGTACACACCGGCGTGCGACCGGGGGGCAGTTCGTCGATCTGACTCACCTCCAGATCGCCATGCACGGAGAGGGCCAGGGTGCGCGGAATCGGGGTGGCCGTCATCGTGAGCAGATGGGGCTGGAGTCCCTTGCCAAGCAGGCGGTTGCGCTGGCGCACGCCGAAGCGGTGCTGTTCATCGACCACCACCAGGCCAAGCCGGGCGAACTGCACCGGGTCTTCGAGCAAGGCGTGGGTGCCGACCAGCAGCTTCAACTGACCGTTGGCCAGATCCTGCAGCAGTTCCTGGCGGCGCGGCCGCGGTGTGGAGCCGGTGAGCAGGGCGGTGCTGATGTGCATCTGGGGCAGCCATTCGCCCAGCTTGCGGGCGTGCTGCTGGGCCAGCACCTCGGTGGGAGCCATCAGGGCACCCTGGCAACCCGCCTCGATGGCGGTGAGCAGGGCCGCGATCGCCACCACGGTCTTGCCGCTGCCGACGTCGCCTTGCAGCAAACGGGCCATGGCCTGCTCCTGACGGAGGTCGGCGCGGATCTCAGCGAGCACCCGCTGCTGGGCCGATGTGAGCGGAAAGGGAAGCAGGTCCAGGAAGGCCGCCACCAGGCTTCCCTGGCTCGCTGGCAGCACCAGGGGCTGGGTGGGACGGCTGATCTGTTGCTGGCGCCGTTGCAGCAGGTTCAGCTGCAGCAACAGCAGCTCATCGAACACCAGGCGGTGCCGGCTGGCCCTGAGCTGCTGCCGGTCTGTGGGCGCATGGATTCCCTGCAAGGCCTGCGGGCGATCGATCAACTCGAGCCGCTGGCGCAGGGCAGCGGGCAGGGGATCGCCCCAGGGGCCGGCGGCCGGCAGCACCGCTGCCACCGCCTGGCGTAGGCGATCGGCGGTGAGGCCCTCGGTGAGCCCATACACAGGCAGCAGACGACCGATCTGGCTGGAGCGCACCGGCGCATTGGGGGCTTCGAGCACTTCGATCAAGGGGTCCTGCAGGCTGGGACCGTAAGGCGTTTCCTTGACCAACCCACTGGCCGCCAGGGTGCAGCCCAGCGGGTACAGGCGTCCCTGGGACCTCAGCCAGCCCGTGGAGGTGAAACGCTTGCCGGCGAAAAATTTGCTGATCCGCAGCCGTCCGGTGATGTCCTGGAGCTGCAGTTCCAAGATCGAGAGGTTGGGATTGCGCGGACTGGCAAAGGCATGGCAGCGCCGCACCGTGGCCACGATCGTGGCGGTCTCACCCGGCACCAGGGCATCGATGCGCAGCAAATGGGCGTAGTCGAGGTAGTCACGGGGGTAATGGCGCAGCAGGTCGCGGGCCAGCAACAGGCCAAGGCCAGCCAGCCGTGTGGCGGTCTTGGGGCCGATGCCGGCAATTGCGGCCAAGGGGGTGTCCGGCCCGATCGGCGCGGCCAGCGGGGTGGCTCTGGTCTGGCTCACGGTCTGGCTCGCAGCCAGGCGCAGGCGCGGCGGGGCGAAGGGGGTTGCCGGCTCCAGGCTGCGGCGCAGGCCATGCAGCCGCTCGCGGCAGCGCCGCACCAGGTTCTGCCGGGCGCTGAGGCTCAGCTTGGCGTAGGCGCTGAATTCCGCCGCCAGGGCGGCCAGGGCAGCATCAAGGCTGGGTGAAGCAGGCCTTGCGGCCAGCTCGTGGCAGCTGCGCGACAGGAAGCTGCTGAAGCGCTCCCGCCGGCCTTCGAGATCTGCGAAACCGCGCGCGGCTTCCAGCTCCAGGGCCTTCTGCAAGGTCGCGATCCTGCCTGCCAGAGGCTGGTCGGCCCCAGGCTGGGGGGAGCGGCTCAGGGAGGAGTCGGCAGGTTGGTTTGGCTGTCTTCCAACCACTGCTGCTCCGCCTCAAGCGACCGGGCCCGCCGCTGCCAGTGGCGATACTGCCGGGCCATTTTGCTCACATCTTGCCGTCTGCGCTCCAACCGGCGGCGGCAGGTGCGCAGACGGGCCTGATCGAACTCCAGATCAGCACTGCGCAACAGCAAACCGATCGCCTCCAGTTGGCCGGCCATGCCGTCAGGGCCAAAGGGCAACGACAGCCGCAACAGGTTGGCTGGGGCAGGCATCGCCTCAACCTGACCGGCCAGCACGGCGTCGAGAAGATTGATCGGCAGCAAGCTGCGGGTCAGACCGAGGCGAAGCAGGTCGAGATTGATCGCATGGGAGAGGTTGCGCAGCCGCCGCTCCAGGGCCCGATCGAGGGAGTCCCACCACTTGAGCAGCTCAAGCGGTTGCCGGGGCACAAGCGAGGGCTCGATCGCTTCGGTGGTCTCCCCATTCCCTGGCGTTCCTTCCTGATCGTCAGCCTTCCTCTCCGCTTGTCCTTCGAGCTCAGCCTCCGTTTCTCCCAGCAGTTCGGCGGTTAGGACTTCAACCACGTCTGAGTCGTCATCTTCAGAGTCGTCGTCGTCAGAACCGTCTTCATCGTCATCGCCTGAGTCGTCATTGTCTTCGTCGCCTAGGCCCTCGTCGTCGCTGTCGTCAACGGCAACGTCCGCCCTGGAGCGACTGGCCTCTGAGGCACCTATCGGTCCCACCAGGGTGGCCAGGTCGGTGAGACCCGCCAGCCCCGGCAGGCCCGAGGCGAACAACTCAGCGGAGAGGGGCAGATCAAGGCCGAGCCGCACCGAACCCGGTGGCAAGGGAGCCTGGGCCGCAGGCGAGGAAGCCGTCTCTGAATCGCCCCCGTCCAGCATCGACGCCATCAGCCGCTGTTGCTCCCGCCGCTGCTGGCGCCTCCGCTCCCGTCGCACTTGCTGGCCGAGCACCACCAGTTGCTCCAGGGTGAGCAAGCAACCGCAGCGCTTCACCAGCTCAGCCAAGCGCTGCTGCAGCTCCTGACGCCGGCCTTCAGCCAGGGCACCATAACGCTCTGGAACCAGCTGGGTGGCCACATGGAAGGTGGCCTGCTGCACCGCCATCGGCAGGCCTTCCCTGAGCACCTGCAGGTAGAGGGCCAGATCCCTGTACAAAGCCCCGTTGCCTTCCAGCAGCCGCTGGGAAAGCCGCTCAAGCTGGTCGGTGGCCTCCGTCAATGCAGTGGCTCTGGAATCCAAGGCCATGGGGGGAGGAGGAGAGGGCTGGGCAGGGCTCAGGCGAAGGTGCTCAGGCGCGATGGAGCTCAGGAGGTGCTCAGGCGGTGCCGACGCCCATTGAAGCCACTTCGGCAGCAAAGTCGCTCTGCTCGACCTCAATGCCTTCGCCGAGGGTGTAGCGGGTGTAACGCCGAACCTGGATGTTTTCACCGAGTTGGCCGGCCACCTGCTTGACGAGTTCGGCCACCGTGATCGAGCTGTCCTTGATGAAGGGTTGATCCAGCAGGGCCAGCTCCTTGAGTCGCTTGCCGATGCGCCCGTCGACAATCTTTTCCTTCATCTTGTCGGGCTTACCGGCGAGGTCGTCGCGGCCCATTTCGATCACCTTCTCGCGCTCAACGATCTCCGCTGGAATCTGATCGGTGCTGACGTATTCGATGCTGGGGCAGGCGGCGATCTGCATCGCCACGTTGCGCAGCAGATCCTGGAAGACATCACCGCGGGCGACGAAATCGGTTTCGCAGTTCAGCTCCAAAAGCACGCCCACCCGGGCACCGGTGTGGATGTAGCTGCCGATCGAGCCTTCAGCAGCGGTGCGACCCGCCTTCTTCTCGGCGGTGGCGATCCCCTTCTGACGCAACCACTCGGTCGCCTTGGTCATGTCGCCATTGGCTTCCTGGAGCGCCTTCTTGCAGTTCATCATTCCTGCGCCGGTCTTGTCGCGCAGTTCCTTGACGAGCTTTGCTGAAATCTCAGCCATGGGGAGAAAAGGAGAAGAGAGAAAGGGGGAGGAGAGCTGGAATGGGATGGGTGAGGGAGGGCCGGCCAGGCGGACGGCCCCGGGGCCTCAGCCCTCCTCGTCTTCGCTGGCCCGTTGATCGGTGGAGTCGCCGTGGCGGCCCTCATTGATCGCGTCGGCGAGGCGACCGAGCACGAGCTGAACGGAGCGCACCGCGTCGTCGTTGCAGGGAATCGGCACGTCGGTGAGATCGGGATCGCAGTTGGTGTCCAGCATCGACACCAGGGGGATATCGAGCTTGCGGCATTCCAGAACCGCGTTGGATTCGCGGCGCTGGTCGACGAGGATCACCACATCGGGCAGGCGGCGCATGTTCTTGAGACCGCCCAGATACTTCTGCAGACGGTCCAGTTCGCGCCGCAGCACAGCGGCTTCTTTCTTGGGGCGCATGGCGATGGCGCCAGACGATTCCATCCGCTCAAGATCCTTGAGCCGATCGATGCGGGCGCGCATCGTGCTCCAGTTGGTGAGCATGCCGCCCAGCCAGCGCTGGTTCACGTAGGAGGCACCGCAGCGGGCCGCTTCAAGGGCGATCACCTCGGAGGCCTGCTTCTTGGTGCCGACGAACAAAAAACGCTTGCCAGCGCGGGAGGCACTGCGGGTCCATTTGTAGGCGTTGTTCATGCAGATGGCGGTCTGCACGAGATCGATGATGTGAACTCCGTTGCGCGCGCAATAGATGTAGCGCGACATCTTGGGGTTCCAACGACGGGTTTGGTGCCCAAAGTGGGCACCCGCCTCCATCATTTCGGAGAGGGTTACGACAGCCATGGTTAAGGGGTGGGGTTTCGGGTTCGCCTCCACCTGCCAGGGATCAGAGCGGAGCAGCTCTATCGCCAGCTCCAGTGGGAGTGGGGATAGGAGCGGCCGGGATTCGCCTGAGCACCCGAAACGGACAGGTGTGCGGTGTTTTTAGGGACTACCCAAGCTACCAAAGCGCTTGCTGGGCTGATTTTCAGCTGAGCCCAGCGGCGCGGGCTTCGCGGAAGAGGGCGCGCACACCGATGCGGTTGAGCGGCAGGCGCAGCAGTTCCATCGCCAGGTCGGAATGGCCACGGCGCAGCAGCCAGGCCAGCAAGGGCCTGAGGCTGCGCTCATTGAGCAGGCCACCGGCGGTGAGCAGTTCCCAGAGCAGCCGATGCAGCCAGGTGAACTGGATGATGAAGCGCACCCGACGGGTGGGGTGTTTCCGGTAAAAAACCAGACCCATCCGGGCCCGTTCCTGCTCCAGGCGCACCAGATCGGGAACCTGCTCCAGGCTCAGGGCCGGGTGCCAGTGATAGCCGGGGGCCTGCGGGCAACGCACCAGCACCACGCCCATCCGCCGCAGCCGTTCACCCAGTTCCAGGTCTTCCCAGCCATAGAGCCGGAAGCCCGTGTCAAACAGGCCGGAGCGCTCCAGCAGGTCGCGGTCGATGGCCACATTGCCGGTGGCGAAATAGGCCCAGGAGTGATCGCTGAGCTTGTGGGGCTCGCTGCTGGGATCGGCGAAGTTACTGGTGTTGATCACCGCGCCGTAGGTGAAGCACAGTTTGTTACCGCTCTGGCGCCAGTGGCGCTCCAGGGCTGTGGCATGGGCGGCAAGGAAGCCGGCCGTCACCACCAGATCGCTGTCGATGAAAACGATCACGTCTCCGCGGGCTTCATCCACACCGCGATTGCGCCCGGCAGCGGCACCGCCATGGTCCTGCTCGATCAGGCGCACATGGGGAAAACTGGCTGCCTCCTGGCGCAGCCACTCGGCGGTGCCATCGGTGGAGCCGTCGTCAACGACGACGACCTCATAACGATCAACCGAAGCGGCCGGGTCCTGGTTCTCCAGGGCGCGCAGACACTTCTCGAGGATCGGTCGCCGGTTGTAGGTGGGGATGACGACGCTTGGAAACATGCGTCTGCGGGTCAGTCGGCGGCGCCGCCGTTGTTGGCCGTGCCGGTGACGCCGTTGCCAGCGCCTTCACCGCGACCGTCGTTGCGCAACTTGCGCTTCTTGAACTTACGGGCGTAGGAGCGGTTGCGTTCCTGCTTTTCCTTCTTCAGATTCCTGCGTTTCGACATCGAGAACCGTTGTTCTTGGGGATAGAAAAACCATCCTACTCCTGGCCATCAGGCCAGGGCCACCAGTGGAGCAGACGAGGGAGAGAGCCGGAGGCGGCCATCCTCCATTTCCACCAACCGATCAGCCACATCGAGGATGCGCGGGTCGTGGGTCACCAGCAGCACGGCGCAGCCCTGCTCGCGGGCCAGACCTTTGAGCAGATCCACCACATCCCGGCCACTGCGGCTGTCAAGGGCGGCGGTGGGTTCATCGGCCAGCAGCAGCCTCGGGTGGGCGGCCAGCGCCCGGGCGATCGCCACCCGCTGCTTCTGGCCACCGGAGAGGTCGTGGGGGGCCTTGGCCAGGTGGTCGCCCAGCCCAACCGCCCGCAGCCATTCGCGCGCCTGATCACGCCGGGCCCGGTAGCTCAGACCCGGCAGCAGGTCGGAGCCCATCTGCACGTTCTGCTCGGCGCTGAGACAACGCAGCAGGTTGTGGCCCTGGAAAATCATGCCGATCTGGCGGCGCAGGCGCTGGCGCTGGCCCCGGCTCGATCCCTTCAGGGCCTGCCCCAGCACCCGCACTTGGCCCTGCTGAACCTGACGCAATCCCCCCACCAGGGTGAGCAGGGTGGTCTTGCCGCATCCCGATGGGCCCGTGAGCAGCACCACCTCGCCCGGGTGGATGGAGAGATCGACGTCCGCGAGAACCTGGCGGCGCATCTCCCCTTCGCCATACCAATGACAAAGGCCACGAACCTCCACCGTCGCCGGGGGCTGGGATCCGTCGGAATTTGATCCATTGGCCTGGGATCCATTGCGGTGAGTGGAGGAGGCCATGGGCTGAAGGGTTGGGGGCCGCGATGGGTTCTGAAGCTCTGGGCCGATCAGAAGATCTCGGCTGGATCGGCGTCGGCCAGGCGGCGCATCGCCATCGTGGCTGAGCCCATGCACATCACCAGAATCAGGCTGAACACCACCACCGCTCGGGTGGTGTTCATCTCGACCGGCAATTTGGTGGCGGCACGCACCAGGGCATAGAGCCCCTGGCCCACGCCATAGGCCGGCAGATAGCCGAGCATCGCCAGCAGCAGGCCTTCCCGGGCCACCACCCCCAGCAGGGAACGGAGCGGATAACCCATCGCCATCAAGGTGGCGTACTCCGGCAGGTGGTCGCTGACGTCGCTGTAGAGGATCTGATAGACGATCACGCAGCCGACCACAAAGCCCATGCCAGCGCCAAGGGTGAAGATGAAACCGATCGCCGTGCTGCTGCGCCAGTAGTCCTTCTCGGCTTCTTCGAATTCGCTCTTGGTCAGCACCGACACGTCCTGGGGCAGCAGGGCCTGCAAGCGCGCCTGCACGGCGACCGGATCAGCCCCGGGGGTCACCCGGATCAGGCCCACCTCGATGCTCCCGGGCGGCGTGCCGGGCCTCAGGCGCAGAAAGGTTTCGCGGCTGGTGATCAGGTTGCCGTCGGCACCAAACGAGGGGCCCAGGCCCACCAGCCCGGCCACGCGCACCCGTTTGCCGTCCACCTCGGTTTCAACGGTGCGGCCTTCGCGGAACCACTCGCCCACCGGACCGAATTCCTCCCTTGACTGCTCATCGAAGAGAACCCGGCCCTGCTGGGTGAGCGCCTGGGCCTTGATCTTCAGCTCCGGGTCGAGAAACAGCGGATCGTTGGGCTCAAAGCCGATCGCCAGAATCGAGCGGGTGCTGCGGTTTTCTGGGTTGCGCCAGATCATCAGGTTCCAGTTCACCGGCGTGATCCCTGCCACCTCGGAATCGGCGAGGCTCTGCACCAGCCGCCGCCTCGGAAAGCCGGACATGCTGACCGAGCTGATCGTGCGCGGGCTGATCAGCACCAGATCGGCGTCGAACTCCTTGTGGATCGTGACGCTGGCATCGAACAGCCCGTCGCGGAAGCCCAGCTGCATGAACATCAAGATGCCGGCGAAGCTGATGCCCGCCAGCGCCACCGCCAGCCGCACCGGTTGGCGGGTGAGCAGCAGCCAGGCCAGCGGAATCGCCCGCGCCCCCCAGAGCCGGCCCCAACAGCCCCGCCCGCTCACGGCAGAAAACGGGTGATCGTTTTCATTCCCACCAGGTTGCGCACCCGGTTGGAATCCTCTGGATCGAGGCTCAGCCGCACTTCCACCACCCGGGCGTCGGCGTCGCCGGTGGGGTCGGTGGAGAGCACGTCCCGTTGACGCACCTGGGGGCTGATGCGGATCACCTTGGCGTTGAGGGTGCCGCTGAAACCGCCGTTCTCACTGGTGATTGTGGCCGGTTGACCCACCTGGATCCGGTTGATGTCACTTTCATAAACCTCAGCCACCGCTTCCATCCGGTCGCCGGCGCCGAGCTCAAGGATGCCGGCATCGCCGGGCCGTTCGCCGACCCTGGCCTGCAGCCGCAGCACGGTGCCGGCGATCGGGGCCGTCAGCACGGTGTTGACCAGATCGGCCTCCACCTTGACGAGCTCGTCGCGGGCTTCCCGCAGGCTTCCCTGCACTTCGATCAAGCGCAGCTCGCGGTTCTCCAGATCCGCCGCGGCCGTAGCGCCTGCCTTGGCCAACTGGCGATAGCGGTTGATGTCACGCTCGATCACCACCAACTGGCGGCTGAGGTTCTCAATGCGGCTGCGCAGCAACTGTTGTTCCGCCTGCAACGGAGGGCCGTTATCAAAGCGGGCCAGCAGCTGGCCGGGCACAACCCGATCGCCTTCCTGCACCAGCAACGCGGTGATCCGGGGACTGCCGCCGATGCCGGTGATCGGGGCGGCGAGCTTGCGCACATCTCCGGCTGGCTCAAGCCGGCCGAGGGCCGAAACGGCTTCGGCTGGAACCACCTGCTTGGGCAGGGCCGCCTGCGCAGGCGGGGCCGATGGCTGGCCCAGCTTCCAGACCAGGGCCCCAGCGCCGCCGAGCACGAGTAGCCCAACAAGAGCGATCAGCCAGCGACGCTGCCACCAGGCCCCAGGGACGGCGGCGGGCTCGGGTCGTCGAACAGGAGTTCCTCGATGTAACGGTTCGCCCAGGTTGGGTTGAACGCCTTCTCCAGAACCCGTCGTGTCTTGTCGTTGCGTTTCTGTTGCTGGCAATACGACAGCTGCCCGTGATAGCGATTCAGGCTAGCGGCGTGGTCTGGGGGCTGCTCGCTGCCTTCAATCACGGCCTTGCCGAGCACGGCCAGGAGCCCCTTGACCTCCTCGATGAACCAGCCCTCTTCGGCGGGGGTCACCGGCCGCACGAAGCGCACGAAAGGGGAGAAGATCGTGCCCCAGGCCGGCAGCTCGCGCGGCTGGCTGAACGGGTGGACCGGCAACGCCTCCAGGCCAGTGACGATGCCGGCAGGCAGGGTGGCACCGGTGGGCGAAAGATCGGCGATGGCGGCGGAGACACCGGCCGGGCCCGCGACGATGTCGGCACCGAACACCGGTAGATCGAAGCGGGGATCCGGGAAAAACACGCAGTGAAGGATTTGCAGACCGGCACCGAGCCGGGCTGTTTCGAGGTGAAGTTTGCGCAGGCCCCGGCACTGCTTCAACTCGTTGCGGATGAACAACTTCTCGCCATCGAGGCTGCCGCTGATCGCTTCGAGGTCTGGAGCGATCGGCAGGGGAGCTAACCCCGGCAGGCTGCTCCAGCTCTCGCGGATTTGGTCAGCCAGGGCATCCACCAAGGGGTGGATGCTTCCGGCGTGGGGAGCGGTTCTGGTCACGAACGCTGCTTCAGCCAGCAGAATGCAGATCCTCCCATGCCTGCAGGTTCTGCCTGCACAGTTCCCCACTTGCCGCTTCCAGCCGAATCGCCCGAGATCTTCCCGGCGCCCCACAGCTCCAACCTTGCCAACGGGGTGCGTGTGGTGAGCGTCGACCAGGAGCAGGCGCCGGTGGTCTGCCTGGATTTCTGGTGTGCGGCAGGAAGCCGCACCGAAACAGCTGAGGAGTCGGGGATCGCCCACTTCCTTGAGCACATGGTGTTCAAGGGAAGCGGCCAGCTCGCCGCCGGTGAATTCGATCGGCGCATCGAGGCCCTCGGTGGCAGCAGCAACGCCGCCACCGGCTTCGACGATGTGCACTATCACGTGCTGATTCCACCGGAAGCGGCCCACGAAGCCCTCGACCTGCTGCTGGATCTGGTGCTTGATCCCCGCCTCCATGCCGACGACTTCGGCATGGAGAAGCAGGTGGTGCTGGAGGAATTGGCCCAGAGCGAAGACCAGCCTGAAGAGGTGGCGTTTCAGCGGCTGCTGGCCCTGGCCTGTCCCGGCCATCCCTATGGCCGTCCGATCCTCGGCGACCGCCAGGCCCTGCTCGACCATGACCCGCAACGGATGGCCCAGTTCCATCGGCGGCGCTACCGGGCCGAGAACTGCAGCCTGGCGATGGCCGGTGCGGTCGGGGCGCTGGAGCTGGAGCGCCATGTGGCCGCCAGTGCCTTGGTCACTCTGCCCGCCGCCAACGATCTGATCGAGGATCCGGGCGGTGCACCCTTTCCAAGCCTGCACCTGCAAAGCGGCCGCCACGACCTGCGTCTACCACGGCTTGAGGCTGCCCGCCTGTTGATGGTCTGGGAGTTTCCGGCTGCAGCCGATCTCGACGCCATTGCCGGCGCCGACCTGCTCACCACCCTGCTGGCTGAGGGCAAGCGCAGTCGGCTGGTGCAACGGCTGCGGGAAGACCTCAGGATCGTCGAGAGCATCGACCTGGATCTCAACGTGCTGGAGGCCGGCAGCCTGGCCATGCTCGAAGCCGTCTTTGAGGCGGAGCAGGCCGACCAGGTTGAAGCCGAGATCGCCAAGGTGCTGCGTGAGCTCGCCGATCAGCTCCCCACCGAGCAGGAACTGGAGCGCGCGCGGCGCCTGGTTTCCAACGGTTATCGCTTCGGCCTGGAATCGGCCTCCTCGGTGGCTGGCCTGACCGGCCACCAGGGCCTCTGGGGGCGGCTGACTCCGCTGAACCATCCACTTGAGCTACTCGCCGGCTGGAGCGTGGAGCGGCTCAAGGAGCAGATGCTGCCGCGACTGGATCCCGACCTGGCCTGCCGTCTGCTTGTCTTGCCGGCATGAGCCATGCCCCCACCCCCCGCTTGCCGGAGCCGGAGAGCTTCACGCTGAAAGGCGGCTGCCCGGTCTGGGTGATTCAAAGGCCCGGCCCGGCGATCGTGTCCGTCAAGCTCCTGATCCGGGGCGGCAGCTCTGGAGACCCCGCCGGACAACGGGGGCGCGCCCAGTTGCTGGCCGGACTGCTCAGCCGGGGCTGCGGTGACCTCAGTGGTGAGGCCCTGGCCGATCTGGTTGAAGGTCTGGGCGATGAGCTGCGCTGCGAGGCGTCGGAAGACGGCCTGCTGATCAGCCTCAAGTGCGCCAGTGCCGACAGCCCGGCCCTGCTGCCCCTGCTGCAGACGATGGTGCGCAACCCCTGGCTGGCCAACGACCAGATCAGCCTGGAGCGCCAGCTCAACCTCCAGGCCCTCAATCGCCAGCGGGAGGACCCCTTCCAGCAGGCCCATGATCTGCTGCGCCACCAGCTCTATGGCGACGGTCCCTATGGCCATGACCCCCTCGGGGTGGACCAGGAATTGGCCGCCCTGGGGCGACCCCAGTTGCTGGAGGCCGCCGACCAACTCGGCCGCCAGGGAGCGGTGCTGGTGATCGCCGGTCAGCCGCCAACCCAGCTGCGGGCCCTTCTCGAGCCCAGCGGAGATGGCTGGCCCACCACTGCTCCGGCGATGGCACCCGGGCCTGCCGGGCGCAGCGTCGCCTCCCTGGCCTGTGAGGCCCAGGACACCGAACAGTTGGTGCTGATGCTGGGAGCCGTCACGGTTCCGCTCGGCGATCCCCGCTCACTGGCCCTGCGCTTGCTCCAGTGCCATCTGGGCATCGGCATGTCGAGTCGCCTGTTCGTGTCCCTGCGCGAAGAGCAGGGCCTGGCCTACGACGTCGGCGTTCACCTGCCGGCGCGACGCGGCGGGGCCCCCTTTGTCTTCCATCTCTCCAGCTCGGCGGAGCGAGCCGCTGAAGCCACCAGTCAGTTGCTGCAGGAATGGCAACGGCTGCTGGATCAACCGCTGAGCGACACGGAATGGCAGCTGGCTCTGGCCAAATACCGGGGTCTGGTCGCCGCGGGCCGTCAGACCTGCGGTCAGATTGCCGATCGCCAAGTTCTGGTGCTGGGTCACGGTCTGGAGTGGACCTACCCGGATGAGGCCAGTCGCCGCGCCGAGAAGCTGACCCCAGGCGATCTCTGGACCTGCGCCCGCAGCCTGCTGGCTGGGCCCAGCCTCAGTCTCTGTGGTCCAACTTCGGCCCTCTCAGCCGCCGAGCGGGTCTGGTCCGCTCATCCGCTGAGCTCTTCGGTCTCGGCGACGCTGAGCTGATCGGCCCGCAGCAGGAAGGTGCCGCGGCGGAAGCGAACGGCCAGCTCGTTGCCCGACTTGAGGGCCGTCACCTGGCCGATCTCACCGACATCCACCAGGTCGGGAGGCCGCAGCATCGGCCTGGAATCGGCGGTTTTGAGGTAGTCGGGAGGCAGCTTCAAACGCACCCTGGCGCCGATGCTCAGGGGGGTGGGGTGCTCAAGATCCGCAGAAGCCATCATCAAAAACGCTCCGTGACTCTCCACTACAGCAGGATGGAGAGAACCATTATCTCTGCGTGTGCGGGCCTTAGCCAACTGGAGCGGCGCCGTTGTCGGATTGCTGCTGATCATCAGTGGAGGTCTGATTCAGACCTTCATTCCGCTGCCGGCCTCAGGGGGTGGCGTCATCTTTCAGGAATTGCCCGTCACCGCCCAGGTGCCAGCCCTGCTGCTCACTGCCCTGGTCTGCGGCCCACGGCCCGCCCTGCTGGCAGCGGTGGCCTACCTCAGCCTGGGGCTGCTGTTGATGCCGGTCTTTCAAAGCGGTGGCGGCCTGGCCTATCTGCTGGATCCAGGCTTCGGCTATCTGGCTGGCTTCGTTCCAGCGGGCTGGCTGACCGGCCGCCTCGCCCGCCAGGAGGGGATGGGCGATCTGTTGCGCCTGCTGGGGGCGGCCCTGATGGGCCTGCTGGTGATTCAGCTCTCTGGCATCGCCAACCTGCTGATCGGTGGGCTGGCCGGCCGCTGGGGTGACAGCCTGGGCGATCTGCTGATCGGCTACAGCCTCGGACCACTCCTGCCCCAGGCACTGCTCTGCTGTGCCGTGGCCGTGCTGGCGGTGCCCTTGCGCAAACTCCTTCTGGTCGAATCATGAAGCCAGCTATTCCCTGATGACAGCCATCCCCTAATGACAGCCAGCCCCAACCGAGGCCGACGCATCGCCTGGCTGGCGGCCGTGGTCGTTGTGCTGCTCGATCAGCTCAGCAAGCTCTGGGCCGTGGACGCGCTCAGTGAGGCGGTCCCCAGAGACTTCATCCCCGGGGTGTTGCGCCTGCGGTTGTTGTTCAACACCGGCGCCGCCTTCAGCCTGTTCAGCCAGGCCACCGCCGTGCTGGGGCTGGTGAGCTTTGTGGTGGCGGTCGGCCTGGTGATCTGGATCCAACGCCAGAGTGCCCTGCGGCGCTGGCAGGCGCTGGGAGTGGGCTGCCTGCTGGGCGGCGCCCTGGGCAATGGCCTCGATCGCTGGCGGCTGGGCGGGGTGGTGGATTTTCTCGATCTGGTGCCGATCCGGTTCCCGGTGTTCAACCTGGCCGATGTGGCCATCAACCTGGCGGTGCTCTTCCTGGCCCTCGATTTCTGGGAGGGCCAGCGCCGTGCTGGGCGTTGAGAGGTTGAACAAGGGCCTGCCAGCGGCGGCCCCGCCGAGCGAGGCCTTGCTCGACGTGTTCCAGCCGGGCCGGGCCAGCCGCCGGATCAGCCTTCACGGCGGCCTCTACCGCATCGGCCGCGACAGCCAGCTGGAGATCCGCATCGATCACCCGGCGGTGAGCAAGCGCCACGCCCTGCTTGAGCAGGTCGGCCAGGACTGGCTGATCCGTGACGACAGCTCCACCAATGGCCTCTACTGGCAGGGCCGGCCCATCCGGCAACTGCTGCTGCGCGACGGTGATGCGCTGCGTTTTGGCCCCCCCTCCGAGCCGGGCCTGCCGGAGCTGGTTTTCCAGAGCCGATCAAGGCCGCGCCTGCTGCGACTCGCGGCGAGCGCCAGCCTGGCGGCCGCTGCCGCCGCCATCGCCGGGGTCGGCCTGCTGGGGCTCTCCCTGCTGCGGGTGCCGGTGCGCGGCAGCCTGGCGCCCGTGCGCGGCCCGCTGGCCCTCTACGACCGGCAGAACCGCCCGCTCAATTCCCCTGAATCCAGCGAACACCGCGAAAACAAGACCCTGAGCGGCTATCCGAGCGTGCTGGTGGAGGCCTTGCTGGCCAGTGAGGACAGTCGCTTCTGGTGGCATCCCGGCGTCGACCCGATCGGGACGGCCCGGGCCCTGGTCACCAACGTGCTGGGCGGCAGGGTGCTGGAGGGGGGCAGCACGCTTACCCAGCAGCTGGCCCGCAGCCTTTATCCCGAACAGGTGGGCCAGGGGGAAACCCTGGTGCGCAAATGGCGGGAATTGCTCGTGGCCCTGCAGCTGGAGGCGCGTTTCAGCAAGGCAGACCTGCTGCTGAGTTATCTCAACCGGGTCTATCTGGGGGTGGGCTGGGGCTTCGAAGATGCCGCCCGCTCGTTTTTTGAAAAGCCTGCCGCCAAGCTCAGTTTGGAGGAGGCCGCCCTGCTGGTGGGCCTGCTGCCTTCTCCCAACGGCAACGATCCCTGCAGCAACCCCCAGGCCGCGCTCAAAGCCCGTAATGGGGTGTTGCTGAAAATGGCTGATACCGGGCGCATCAGCGCCGACCGTGCCCGCCAGGCCCGGCGCCAGCCGGTTCAGCTCGGGGCCAACGCCTGCCGGGCCGGCCGCAGCCGACCGGCGCCCTTCTATACCGATCAGGTGCGCGCCGACCTGGAGGATCTGCTGGGAGCCGATGTGGCCGCCGAAGGCAACTTCCTGGTCGAAACCCATCTCGACCCCGCGCTGCAGCAGGTGGTGGAACAACGGTTGCGGCGCAGGCTCGACTCCGGCGCCCCGGCCGGCGTCGACGAGGGGGCGGTGGTGGTGCTCGATTCGCGCAGCGGCGGGGTGCTGGCGATCGCCGGCGGCCGCGACTACCGCCGCAGCCAGTTCAACCGGGCCAGCATGGCTCTGCGCCAGCCGGGTAGCACCTTCAAACTGTTCACCTACCTGGCCGCACTGCAGAAAGGCCAGGCGCCCGGCAGCGGCATTCGCTGCGATGCCCTCACCTGGGCAGGTCAGACATTCACCAGTTCCTGCCGGGGCAACCTCAGCCTGCGCCAGGCCTTCGCGGTCAGCAGCAACACCGCGGCCTTACGCCTGGCCCAGCAGGTGGGGCTCGAAAAGGTGAAGCAGATGGCCGAAGACCTGGGCATCCGCACGCCGCTTGAGGCGGTTCCCGGCCTGGCCCTCGGTCAGAGCGAGGTGCGCTTGATCGAGCTCACCGCCGCCTACGGGGCCGTCGCCAATGGCGGAATCTGGCATGCCCCCAGCACAATCCGCCGCCTCACCGACGCCGAAACCTGCGGCGGCCTCGAGAGTGCCCGCTGCCTTGAGCGCCAGGAGGCCCCTGATCGGGTGATCAGCCCGGCCAGGCCCGTGCTCAAACCCGAGCATGCCAAGCAGATGCAGGGGTTGCTGCGCAGCGTCGTGCGCGCGGGCACCGGCGGCGGCGCCTCCCTCGGCGGGGAGGAGGGCGGCAAGACCGGCACCACCAACGAAGGGCGCGATCTGGTCTATGTGGGTTATGAGCCCAGGCGCCACTGGGTGATGGGCATCTGGCTGGGCAATGATCAGAACAAGCCCACCGCTGGCTCCAGCGCCGTGGCTGCCGCGCTATGGAGCGACATCATCCGCGCCTCCGGCCCGGTGCCGGCTAGCGCGTTGAAGGCCAAGGCGGCCGGACCCTGATGCGGCGCTTGCGTCCCTGGCTGTGGTTCGGAGCCGCCCTGCTGGCGGTGGTGGCTCTCTCCCTGCTGCTGCAGGCCGTCAACACCTTGCTCTGGCAGCTCAACGTCCTGCTGCCCGCCTGGCTGGTGGGTCCGGTGCTGCTGCTGATCATCGGAGCTGGCGGCCTGCTGGCCCTGCGGCTGGCCTGGCCGTGGCTGCTGGCCTGGCGCGGGCCGCGCCGCCGGAACGTGTCATCCCAAGCGCTACGTGAACCGCTCGCCAGCCGCCAGGAGGCGGCGGAGCGCAACCTGCAGGCCATCGACCAGATGCTGGAGCGCGTCCGCGACGACGTCGCCAAGGAAGTCCTGCGCCAGGAACGGGAGCAGGTGGAAGCCGACCTGGCCCGCGGCGACCTGGTGCTGGTGCTGTTCGGCGCAGGCTCATCCGGCAAGACCTCCTTGATCCGCGCCCTGCTCAACGAAGTGGTGGGGGAGGTGGGGGCGCCGATGGGCTCAACGGCCGATTGCCACAGCTACCAGCTGCGGCTGAAGGGTCTGCGCCGCGGGCTGCAACTGGTGGACACGCCGGGCATTCTCGAAGCAGGCGCAGATGGCCGCCAACGCGAAACCAATGCCCGCCAGCGGGCCGCCCGGGCCGACCTGCTGATCCTGGTGGTGGACGGGGATCTGCGGGCCACGGAACTGGAGGTGTTCGAGGCCCTCGCCGGCCTGGGCAAGCGGCTGATCCTCGTGCTCAACAAATGTGATCTGCGCGGCGACGAGGAAGAGCGCCGCCTGCTGCAGCTGCTGCGCCAACGAACCGCCGGCCGGATCGAGGCGGGGGACGTGATCCCCGCCAGTGCCGCGCCCCAATCGGTGCCGAGGCCCGGCGGTCAACCGCTCCAGCCCGCTCCGGAGATCGAAGCTCTGCTGCAGCGTCTGGCCACGGTGCTCAAACAGGACGGCGAGGAGCTGATCGCCGACAACATCCTGCTGCAGAGCAGGCGCCTCGGTGATGCGAGCCGAGAGATGCTGTCGCGCCAACGGCGGCGGGATAGCGAAACGCTGATCGAGCGCTACATGTGGATCGGCGCCGGGGTGCTGGTGGTCACGCCCCTGCCGGTCGTCGACCTGCTTGGCACCGCGGCGGTGAACGCCCAGATGGTGATGGAAATCGGCCGGGTCTACGGCGTTGAGATCTCCCGCGCCAGTGGCCAGGAGCTGGCCCTTTCGGTGGGCCGCAGCCTGGCCGGCCTCGGCGTGATCAAGGGAGGGCTGGGCCTGATCGGCTCAGCGTTGACGCTGAACCTGCCGGCGTTGGCCCTCAGCAAGGTGGTCCAGGGGGTGAGTGCCGCCTGGCTGACCCGTATCGCCGGCCAGAGCGTGCTGACCTATTTCGAGCAGGACCAGGACTGGGGAGACGGCGGTCTGCAGGAGGTGGTGCGCCGCCAGTACGACCTCAACCGGCGGGAGGGAGCCCTGAAGAGCTTTCTGGAAGCGGCTTATCAGCGGGTGGTGGAGCCGTTGCAACGGCGGAAGGATCCGCAGCTGCCACCACGCCCAGGGCCTCGGGAGGGGGGGGCAGGAGCGGGCCGCGGGCGTCGAGCACGGTGATCAGCCCGAGGTAGAGCACCCCGATCAGGATCGAGATCGCTCCGGTCAGGATCGCCACCCAGCGGCCCCTGACATTCGGTTCAACCATGGGAAACCCTCGCGCCGTTGTCGTTTCCAACCGCACCCAGGCTGGCAGCCCCGATGCCGGCGTTCGGAGCGGCGTTCGGAGCGGCGATCGTCGGCAGGGATCGCTTCACCACGGCCACCAGCATCTCCAGTTCAGCCTCTCCAGTGTGGGGATTGCCCAGCACGGCCTTGAGGTGGTGATGGCCGTGATACAGCGGGCGCGAGAGCATCAGCTGCTCCGCCATCAGATCGGCGCGGCACTGGGCCGACCAGCTAGCGCTGGCACTGGCGTCCAAGCCAGCGGGCCGGAAGGCCAGCAGGTGGAGAGGCCCGCTCAGCAGGCTGAGGGCCCCCTGGGGAAGGGCGGTTTCCAGCGCGCTGCGCAGCCGCCGGCGCCGGCCGATCGCCGCTTCGATCAGCCGGTCGATGCCTTCAAGACCCAGCTGGCGCAGCCCAAGCCAGAGCTTGAGAATCTCGGCGCTGCGGCTGCCCTGCAGCCCTGATTCGCCTCCATGGCAGGGGCCCCAGCTCGGCTCCATGTAGGGCAGCCCGGTGGCGAAGGTGGCCGGCAGCAGGCCGGGATCGGCGAGCAACAGCAGCGACGAGGTCTTGGTGATTCCCAGCAGCTTCTGGGGGTTCAAAGTGATCGAATCGGCCAGGCCGATTCCCTCCACCCGCTCGCGGTGCCGCTCGCTCAGCGCCAGCACCCCACCGATCGCCCCATCCACGTGCAGCCAGACCCCGTGCCGGCGGCAGACCGCAGCGATGGCAGTCAGGGGATCGACCGCCCCGCGCACGGTGGTACCGGCGCTGGCCACCACGGCGATCACCGGCCTGCCCCGCCGCTCCAGTTCGATCAGTTCGCGCTCAAGCTGGCCGGGATCGAGCCGGCCCGCCGCGTCCACAGGCAGGCGGCGCAAGGCCTCGGGAGCCAGGCCCATCACCACCAGCGCCTTGTCGATCGACACGTGGAGATCGGCACTGCCGATCACCACGGCCTCACCGCAGGTCTGCAGGCCGCGGCTGTGGCGGGCGGTGACCAGGGCCATCAGGTTGCTGAGGCTGCCGCCGCTGGCCGGGACACCGCTAGCGCCATCGCCCAGGCCGACCCGGCGGGCCAGCCAGCCGCAGAGGCTGCGCTCCAGCCGGCTCAGGGTTGGCGACAGCTCCTCCGCCAGCAGGTTGTTGTTGAGGCCGGCGCAGACCAGATCCGCCACCAGCGAGGAGGTCAGCGGCGGCGGATCGAGGTGGGCCAGGGCACCGGGATGGCCGGGGTTGTAGGAGCCCTCCATCAGCAGCTGCAGATCTGCCAGCAGCCGCTCGCCACTAACGCCAAGCAGCTGCGGCTCCACCTCCGGCAGCAGGCTGAGCCCCGGTAGGGGCGGACGATCAGCCGCCGTTCCCAACCAGCGGCAGAGGTGGTGGGCGGCCTCCTGCAGGAAGGCTTCCAGGCCGGGATCGAACGCACCGGGCGAGGCGAAGGGAAGGGGGTCCAGCACCCGACCTAAATCAGGCGTCACAGCCAAGGGCAGGGCGGATTGGGATTTCATTCTGCTGGTCGGCGCGGCAGGAATCCTGGCCGAAGCGAGAGCGCACTCTGGCGAAATGCCAGCCTGAACGGGCCCGTGCACCGGCGTGCTCCAGACCGTGCTCACTCCCACTCAATTCGGCACGGGATGGCGGCAGCTCTGGATGGAGCGACTGCTGCGGCTGGCGGCGCTGGCCGGTGAACGGGGCGAGATCCCGGTGGCGGCGGCGGTGCTCGATGGCAGCAGCCGTTGCCTGGGCTGGGGAACCAACCAACGCCAGACCCGCCAGGACCCGCTCGGGCACGCCGAACTGGTGGCCCTGCGCCAGGCGGCCCTGCTGCGCGGCGACTGGCGCTTCAACGGCTGCACCCTGCTGGTGACCCTGGAGCCTTGCCCGATGTGCGCCGGCGCCTTGATCCAGGCCCGCATGGGAACCGTGCTGTTTGCCGCGGCCGACCCCAAACGTGGGGGGCTCGGCGGCTGCCTCAACCTGGCGACAGACCCCAGCGCCCACCACACCATGGCGGTGCAGGGCGGGCTGCTCGGCGCTGAAGCCGCCACGCTGCTGGAAGGCTGGTTCAGGCGGCGGCGACGGCAACAGCGCCTTGATCGCTCGGCTGGGAGGAGCGAAAACCGGGCAACTCCGTTTCCAGCAGATTGAGCAGCAGATCCACGTTCTCGGCGCGGCTGTTGTAACCCATCAGGCCGATGCGCCAGACCTTGCCGGCCAGGGTGCCCAGGCCGCCACCCACCTCGATGCCGTGGCGGTTGAGCAGGTGAAGGCTGAAGGCCTTGCCGTCGATGCCTTCAGGGATGCGCACCGTGGTGAGCGTGGGCAGGCGCAGGGGCTCGGGAACATGCAACTCCAGCCCCAGCCGCTCAAGCCCTGCCCAGAGCCGCTCGGCATTCTGACGATGGCGGGCCCAGGCGTTCTCCAGGCCCTCTTCCGCCAGCAGACGCAGGGCTTCGCGCATGCCGAAGTTCATGTTGACCGGCGCCGTGTGGTGATAGACCCGGTTACTGCCCCAGTATTGGTTGAGCAGGGAGACATCGAGGTACCAGTTGGGCACCTTGCCCTGGCGCTCCGCCAGCTTGGCCTCGGCGCGGGGCCCCATGCTGAAGGGTCCGAGGCCGGGGGGGCAACTGAGGCCTTTCTGGCTGCAGCTGTAGGCCAGGTCGACGCCCCAGGCATCGAGATACACCGGCACAGCGCCGAGCGAGGTGACGGTGTCGAGCAGCAGCAGGCAGTTGTGGCGACGGCAGAGCTCGCCGATGCCCTCCATCGGCTGGCAGACGCCCGTGGAGGTTTCGGCATGGACGATGGCCAGGATCTTCGGCTGGTGGCGCAGCAGCGCCGCTTCGATTTCCGCCAGGGTGAAGGCCTCCCCCCAGGGCCGCTCGATGGTGTGAACCTCGGCCCGGTAGCGCTGGGCCATGTCCACCAGGCGCAGACCGAAGTAGCCCTTGACGGCAACAAGAACGCTGTCGCCAGGTTCAACGGTGTTGGCCAGGGTGGCCTCCATCGCCGCACTGCCGGTGCCACTCATCGGAATGGTGAGGCGGTTGTCGGTCTGCCAGGCGTAGCGCAGCAGCTCCTGCACCTCGCCCATCAGCTCGATGTAGAGCGGATCGAGGTGACCGATCGGGCTGCGCGCCAGGGCGGCCAGCACGGTGGGATGGGCATTGGAAGGGCCTGGACCCAGCAGCAGCCGTTCCGGGGTGGCGATCGGTCCGACCGAGAGGCGATGACGGTCGCTGACGGGGGCGGAGGGGGACTGGGAGACCAAGGCCAGCGGCGCGAATGGAAGAGAAGTTGAAGACTACCCAGCCAGGCAAGGGCGGATGGGCGGCATTCAGCCGTTGCAGGCCCTAGCGAGCCCGAACGTTGACCACGGCAAGACCGCGGGCCATGTGGTTGAAGGGGATGCGCGCGAGATCGGCATCGCCGAGGCCCTCCTCGGCCAGCCGCTCGCTGACCACATCGGCGAGCAGGGAGATGCTGCGCACGGTGGGGCCGGTGGGCACACCCAGGCTCTTGTAGGTGTCGTCTAGGCCGTTGAGCACCCGTTCATCGAGGATGGTGGGGTCCCCGGCCACCAGCGCGTAGCTGGCGTAGCGCAGGAAGTAGTCCATGTCGCGCAGGCAAGCGGACAGCCGGCGGGTGGTGTAGGCGTTGCCGCCGGGCAGCAACAGCTCGGGATCCTGGGCGAACAGCCGCTGGCTGGCTTCGCGGACGATTTCGGCGGCCTCACGGTTGATCATCTCGGCGGCCGCCAGGCGCGCCTGAGCCTCGGAGAAATAGCCGGAGATCCGCTCGATCGCATCGCGATCGAAGTAGCGCCCCAGCTGGTCATACCGACCAATCAGGCCGGTAATGGCGTCGCGCATGACAGGGAGATCGATAGACCTTGCACGGAAACTAGCATCTGGGATTGCCCAGAACCCTGTCCAGCCATGGGATTTCAAGAACCTGACAGAAAGGGTTACGCAGCCCCTTCGGCCTGATTTCCCCGGATTGACGCCCCCCGTCCGGTGGTCTTCACAATGACCGCAGGCCAACACCCCCGCTCGCCCCTTCCCCTGCCATGCCCAGCTCCAGCAGCGACGTTCTTGCCCAGGTGCGGGAGGGAGGGATCGAGCTGATCGATCTCAAATTCAGCGATCTGCACGGCAAGTGGCAGCACCTCACCATTGCCCCTGACCTGCTGGATGCCGCCAGCTTCACGGCCGGCATCGCCTTCGATGGCTCTTCGATCCGGGGCTGGAAGTCGATCCACGAATCTGATATGGCGATGGTGCCGGATCCAGCGACGGCCTGGATCGATCCCTTCTGCCGGCACCGCACCCTCAGCCTGATCTGCTCCATCCAGGACCCGCGCACCGGCGAGCCCTATGGGCGCTGCCCCCGTTCGATCGCCCGCAAGGCCCTGGCCTGCCTGGATGCAACCGGCCTGGCTGATACGGCCTTCTTCGGCCCGGAGCCGGAATTCTTTTTGTTCGACGACGTCCGTTACGACTCCAGCGCCAGTGGCTGCTTCTACAGCGTGGATTCAATCGAAGCGGGCTGGAACTCAGGCCGACTCGAGGAAGGCGGCAACCTGGCCAACAAAATCCTCAGCAAGGAGGGTTATTTCCCGGTCGCTCCCAACGACACCTTCCAGGACATCCGCAGTGAAATGCTGCTGACCATGGCCCAGCTGGGGCTGCCGATCGAAAAGCACCACCATGAGGTGGGCGCCGCCGGCCAGCAGGAACTGGGTTTTCGCTTCGCCGAGCTGATCACAGCGGCCGACAACGTCCAGACCTACAAATACGTGGTGCGCAACGTGGCCAGAAAATATGGCCGCACCGCCACCTTCATGCCCAAGCCGGTGTTCGGCGACAACGGCAGCGGCATGCACGTGCACCAAAGCCTCTGGAAGGGCGGCCAACCGCTGTTCTTCGGCGAAGGGACCTACGCCAACCTCTCCCAGACAGCCCGCTGGTACATCGGCGGGCTGCTGAAGCATGCCCCCTCCTTTCTGGCCTTCACCAACCCCGCCACCAACAGCTACAAGCGCCTGGTGCCGGGCTTCGAAGCGCCGGTGAACCTGGTGTATTCCCAGGGCAACCGCTCCGCCGCCGTGCGCATCCCGCTGAGCGGCAGCCAACCGGCGGCAAAACGCCTCGAATTCCGCAGCGGTGATGCCCTGGCCAATCCCTACCTGGCCTTCAGCGCCCTGCTGCTGGCCGGCCTCGACGGCATTCGCCAGCAGATCGACCCGGGCGAGGCCATCGACCAGGATCTGTTTGAGCTCACAGCCGAGCAGCGGGCCGGGATTCCCACCGTGCCGGTTTCACTTGAAGCGGCCCTGGAGGCTCTCTCGGCCGATAACGCCTACTTGCTCGATGGCGGTGTGTTCGAGGCCTCCTTCCTGGAGCACTGGATCGCACTTAAATCAGAAGAGGTCCAGGAGCTGCGCCAGCGGCCCCACCCCCACGAATTCAGGCTCTACTACGACGCCTAGCCCCCTACAACGTCTCGCCTTCTAGAAAGTCTGACCCTCGCGGCACCGGTTGCGATCCGTTGGAATGGATGACGCCCATTCAGGTTCAGGCCTCCGATCCAGCCGATGTCCGATCCGGTCAGCAAATTCGCCTACCAGGCGCTGCAGCAGGGCAAAAGCCTGGTGGGCCTGGCCCATAAGGAAGCCAGCAGCCAGCTGCTGCAGTTGATGGCGCCCCAGAGCGTTCCCCAGACAATTCCACTGCCACCGGGCCTGCTCGACCAGTTCCGCAGCTCGATGGAGCGGCTGCTGGAGGTCGACTGGCAGGACGCCGAGCGCGGCATCTACCCCTCCTCCCTGCTCTTTGATGCCCCCTGGCTTGACTGGGCGACCCGCTACCCGCTGGTCTGGCTGGATCTGCCCAACATCTGGAACCGCCGCAGCCAGCGCGATGTGCGCGACCTGCCCGAGACGATCGATCCTGCTGACTTCCCCAGTTACTACCTCCAGAACTTCCACCATCAGACCGACGGCTACCTGAGCGATCGCTCCGCCGCCCTCTACGACCTGCAGGTGGAAATCCTGTTCAACGGCACGGCCGATCCGATGCGCCGCCGTCTGCTGGCGCCGTTGCAGCGGGGTCTGCGCGCCTTCAGCGGCCGCAGCCCCGGCCAGTTGCGGGTGCTGGATGTGGCCACCGGCACCGGCCGTACCCTGCGCCAGCTGCGCGCCGCCCTGCCTGGTGTTCAGCTGGTGGGCCTGGATCTCTCCACCGCCTACCTGCGCGAGGCGAACCGCTGCCTGTCCCAGCTGCCCGATGAACTGCCCCAACTGGTGCAGGGCAATGCCGAGACCATGCCCTTCGCCGACGGCAGCTTCCAGGCGGTGAGCTGCATTTTCCTGCTGCACGAGCTGCCCGGCGAGGCCCGCCAGAACGTGATAGACGAATGTTTCCGCGTGCTCGAACCCGGCGGCACCCTGGTGCTGGCCGATTCGGTGCAGATGGCCGACTCCCCTGACTTCATGCCGGCGATGGAGAACTTCCGGCGGATGTTCCACGAGCCCTACTACCGCGATTACATCGGTGATCGGATCGAGGGGCGGCTCGAGCAGGCCGGCTTCGGGGCCATTCGCGCCGAAACCCACTTCATGACCCGGGTCTGGAGAGCGAGCAAAGCCGCCGCCTGATCGGCCAGCGGCCCAGGATTTCAGCGACCGAGCAGCCACCAGGCCAGCAGCATGCCGCCGCCGCCCCAACGCAGGGCTTTCCAGAAGGCCTGCCCCTCGCGCAAACCGCTGCGAAGCGGCTGAGGCAGGGGATCCAGCAACCGCTGGCCCAGCTCCAGACGTTGACGCAGTCGGCGGGCCGCACTGCTGGTGTCGCGAGGCCCGAGCCTTTCGCCACGGGCCACCACCGCCAGCAGGGACGCGAGGCTGTGCAACCAGCCATCGGGACGGTTGAGCCGGGTTCGGGTGCGCAAACCATGGGGCATGGCGCCAGGATGGATCCCCTTGCCCCCCCGCGTCCAGTGACGCTCCTCCCTGAAACCTCCCCTCCAGCCGTCGCCCCAGCCAACCGGCCCTGGCCCGAGGGCAGCCGGGAGCTGGCCGAGGAGCTGCACAGGCTGCTGGCGATCGAGGAGCGCGATTGGCATGCGCTCAAAGCTCAGAAACCGCGCCGTGGCGCCGAGCAGATCGCGGCGGCCTTGGTGCAACTGCTCAGCGCCGACAGCTCCCCTAACCGACTGGCCGGTGACGGGCAGGCGCGGAGCATCGCCCTGCTTGAACATGGTCTGGCCTGGCTGAAGGGGGATCTCAAGGACCCGGGCTGCCCCAGCCACGGCCGTTGAGACCAGCCGTTAAAACCCGCTGTTGTTAACGGCGGCGCTGGCAGGCGAGCTGCAAGCGGTTGCCACGGCCGCTCCAGCGCACATCATCAAAACAGTGGTGAATCAGGAAAAAACCCCGGCCGCAACAGGCTTCCGGGCTGGCTGGAAGGTCGGCGCAGCGGCGATCAAGCGGAACGCCGAGGCCTTCATCCTGGATCTGCCAGATGATCCAACGGGGCGAGAGGATCCGGCGAATGCGCAGGCATTTGTTGGGGTCGTTGCCATTGCCATGGCGCACGGCATTCACCAGGGCCTCCTGCAGGCCCAGATGCAGATCCGCCAGATTCGCTGACTTGGCCATGGGCTCCAGCAGCAACTCCAGCAGGGGGCCGAGCTGGAGGGTGGAGGGAATGATGAAATCGGTCCAGCGAACTGGTGGGGGGGTGATCAAACGCCGGGGCATTCACTGCTTTGATCACTGAAGTTGAACCTAACAACTCAGGCTTCAACTGGGTTGGCGCTGTTGCAAACCTGGATGGCAGAGCAACGCATCGATCAGGCGCACCCCGCGCAGCTGGTTGATCAGCGGCATGTGGCCTTCAGGGGCCTGCAGCGACCAGGTGAACCCGGAGGGATAGCGGGTCCAGGTGCCGCCGGTTTTCCAGCCCAGCTTCGGCCAGAGCAGGGGCCAGCGCCCGCCGACGCTGCGCAACAGGCGTGCCTGCACCGAAAAACCGAAGCGTCCCAGCGAATAACAGACCCAGAGCCGGTCGAGGCTGACCAGATCGACCGCACTGATCGCCGGCACTTCGCTGAAATAGACATAGCCCCGCTGCTCCGCAGCTGGGCCGGCGAGGCGGCGGAGCAGGGCACTGGTGAGTCGATCGGCTTCCTCGAAGCGTTGCTGGATCAGGGCGCTTTGCAGGGGCTCGTAATCGATGCCCTCGGCACTCGGCACCTCCAGCCAGCCCTGGGGATAGCGGGAGAGGAATGCCGCTGCCAGGCTGTCGTTATCGCGCAGCAACAGCTGGATCAGGGCGCCAGCGGCCCAGTCGTCGCCGGTGGCATCGAGACCACCAAGGCCATCAAGCAGCAGCGGTCGCACCTCCCCAGCTCGCCCTTCGAGCTGGGGCAGAAGGCTGCGGCGCTGCCTGTTGGAGCCGGCCAAAAACCGCTCCAACAACTGTTCGGCACTGACAGTGCTGGTGGCGGAGGGTCCTGAGATCATGACGTTCAGCCGGCTGGATCGGGGCTGGCGCTGGCCCACTATGTCAGGGCAGGACGGTCCGGGGTCGGGTGGTGGCGGAGCGGCTGGCGATCGAGCCCTTCCTGGCCGCGGCCGGCCCCATCGTTGATGCCCGCAGCCCCGCCGAGTACGCCCGTGGCCACATCCCCGGCGCCCACAACCTGCCCCTGTTCAGCGACGATGAGCGGGCCGAGATCGGCACGCTCTACAAGCAACGGGGTCGTCAGCAGGCCGTGATGCTGGGACTGGCCCGGGTGGGTCCGCGCCTGGCCGACCTGGGCGAAAGCCTAAGGGCCCTCCAGGCCGGTGCCGCGGGCGAGGCCGGAACGGGCGCTGCGTTGCGCCTCCATTGCTGGCGCGGTGGCCTGCGTTCAGCGAGCCTCGCCTGGCTGGCCGAGACCATCGACCTGCCGGTTCTGCTCCTGGAAGGGGGCTACAAGGTGTATCGCCACTGGGTGCTGGCCCAATTCGAGCAAGCCTGGCCCTTGCGGCTGCTGGGCGGACGCACCGGCACCGGCAAGACCGACCTGCTGCTGGAGTTGGAGCGCCGCGGCGTCGGCGTGGTGGATCTCGAGGGCCTGGCCCATCACCGTGGCAGCAGCTTCGGCGGCCTCGGCCTGCCGCCCCAGCCGAGCACCGAACACTTCGAAAATCGCCTGGCCGCCAGGCTCGTTGGCCTCGTGGCTGCCGGCCCAATCTGGCTTGAGGCCGAGAGTGTTCAGGTGGGTCGCTGCCGGATCCCCGCCGGCCTCTGGCGGCAGATGCAGGCAGCACCGCGGCTGGAGCTGCGCCGCCCCCTCGACGAGCGCGTGCGGCGGCTCGTGGCGGTGTACGGCAGCCAGAACGGCGCCGCCCTGGCCGAGGCCACGACCCGGATCGCCCGGCGGCTGGGACCGGAGCGGACCCGGTTGGCCCTGGAGGCGATTGCGGCGGAGGACTGGGCCGCCGCCTGCCGCCAGATGCTGGACTATTACGACCGTTGTTACGATCACGAAGCCGCCAAACAACAGGCTATGGCTGGCGAGTCGCTGGATCTGATGACGCTTTGCGAACCTGAGGCCGCCGAGCTGTTGCTGCAGAAGGGCCAGATCAGTGGCGCTGCTTAGGATCAGCCTTTGCTGCCACCTCCGATGACTGCGATTCAGTTCTTTCGTGGCGTGGATGAGCCCGTTGTTCCCGATATCCGCCTGACCCGCTCCCGCGATGGACGGACCGGCCAGGCCCTGTTTGTCTTCGAGGAACCCGAGGCCCTGGCACCGGAGGCGATGGGTGACATCACCGGCATGTTCCTGCTCGATGAGGAAGGCGAACTGGTGACCCGCGAGGTCAATGCACGGTTCGTGAACGGCAAAGCCAGCGCCATCGAAGCCACCTTCACCTGGAAAACCGAAGACGATTTCGCTCGGTTCATGCGCTTCGCCGATCGCTACGCGGCCGGCCACGGCCTCGGCTTCGCCGGGCAAGAGGAATCAGCCGGCGAATCAGCCACCGAGGCGCCCGCAGAGGAGGCGGAGCAAGAAGGGGCTTGAAATTCGGCAACTGGTTGGGACTGGCCGGCACGATTGCCGCCATCGCCTTGCTCTGGAGCCTGCGCGATGTGGTGGTCCAGGTGTTCGCCGCCATCATCCTGGCGATGGCGATCTGCACCCTGGTGGGCTTCGTGGGCCAGCAGTTGCGCTGCAGCCGCCAGATCGCCCTGCTGCTCAGCCTGAGTGGCCTGCTGGTGCTGCTGGTGCTGGCTGTCACCGTATTGATCCCCCCCTTCGCCGCCCAGTTCGGTGAGTTGATCACCAAGGTGCCGGCAGCGGCGGCGCTGTTGCTTGAGATGGGCCGCGGGGCGCTCAGGCATGGCGCCCAGATGCTTTACGGCAGTCAGAACGCCGCCTTGGATCTGAGCTGGCTGCAGCAGCTGCTGCCGGGCAGCAGTGAGGGCACCGCCGCCCTGGCCAGCGGCTTGGGTGGCGGCCTGAGCCGCCTGCTGGGCCTGGCCGGCAACCTCGGCGGTGGCCTGATCCAGCTCTTGTTCGTGGTGGCGGTGAGCCTGATGGTGGCCGTGCAGCCCACGGCCTACCGGGATGTGGCTGTGCTGCTGGTTCCGTCGTTCTATCGGCGCCGCTTCAGGCGGGTGCTCGATCTCTGCGGCTCTGCCCTCAGCAACTGGATGGTGGGCGTGCTGATCAGTTCCTGCTGCGTGGCTCTGCTCTCAGGCATCGGCCTGATGCTGCTGGGGGTGAAGCTGGTGGTGGCCAATGCCCTGCTGGCCGGTCTGCTCAACGTCATTCCCAACGTCGGGCCCACCTTGAGCACGGTGTTTCCGATCTCCGTGGCCCTGCTCGATGCCCCATGGAAGGCCCTGGCGGTGCTGGGGCTCTACATCGTGATCCAGCATCTCGAGAGCTACGTGATCACCCCCTCGGTGATGCAGCACCAGCTCAAGCTTCTCCCCGGCCTGACCCTCTCGGCCCAGTTCCTGTTCACGGTGTTGTTCGGACCCCTGGGTCTGCTGCTGGCCCTGCCCCTGGCGGTCTGCCTGCAGGTGGTGGTCCGGGAGGTGCTGATCCATGACGTGCTCGATCCCTGGAAACGGCAGCGGTTGAGCGCATGAACAGCCGCGCCCTGCTGGGGGTGATGGCCTTGGTGGTGCTGGGGCTGCTGCTCTGGGAACTGCGCTGGGTGCTACTGATTCTGTTCGGGGCCGTGGTGCTGGCCGTGGCCCTCGATGTGCCGGTGACGCTGCTGCGCCGCCGGCTGCCCCTCAACCGGCCCGCCGCCCTCGCCCTGGTGCTGACGGTGCTGGGCCTGATCGGCTGGAAGGTGTCGGAACTGCTGCTTCCCGAACTGGTGCAGCAGGCCAATGAGTTCACCCAGCTGGTGCCCGTGCTGCTGCAGCGGCTGGGCGAGCTGGCCGGCCAGTTCCGTGGCCTGCAGAACCTGGAGCAGCTGTTGCTCGATCCGGGCCGCTGGGAGCGGCTCCAGCCCCTGGGCTCCCAGTTGCTCGGCGTGGCCGGCAGCACGGCGAACACGACGGTCCAGATGGTGCTGATGGGTCTGCTGGCCCTGCTGCTGGCCCTCGATCCCCGCAGCCATCAGCAGTTGTTGATCGCCGCTTGCCCCCGCTTCTGCCGGCCTGACCTGCAGCGGCTGCTGCATGACTGCCGCCAGGCCGTGGGCGGCTGGCTTGGCGGCATGACGATCTCCGCCCTGGTGGTGTTCGCCCTCACCTGGGCCGGTCTGGCGTTGTTGCAGCTGCCCCTGGCCCTGCTCAGCGGCCTGGTCTGCGGCCTGCTCACCTTCGTTCCCACCATTGGCCCCACAGCCGCCACCCTGTTGCCGCTGGCGGTGGCCCTGCTGATTTCACCGGCCAAGCTGGTGCAGGTGCTGATCCTGCGGCTGCTGCTACAGAACTTCGAAGCGTTCGTGCTCACCCCACTGCTACTGCGCCGCACCGTCAACCTGCTGCCAACGGTGGCCCTGATGGCCCAGCTCAGTCTCGGAGCCCTGCTCGGCTTGCCCGGCGTGCTGCTGGCCCTGCCGCTGACCGTGGTGCTGCAGGTGATCTGCCAGCGGGTGCTGGTGGAGCAGGTGATGGATCGCTGGAGCCAGCCCGGCGGCTAGGGATTAGGGATCACCTAGGAAGCGCGTGGCGGCGCCAGAGTGCCGGAGCCAGCAGCAGCACCGCGATGGCCAGGGGATGCTGACCCATGGCCGCACCCAGGCTCGTCCAGGTGAAGTGATCGCCAAGCAGGCGCAACTCCAGGCGCAGATCCCAAAACGCCAGGGCCACAAGCAGAACGGGGATGAGGGGCCTGGGCCTCATCCGGGGCTCCGCTCGGGCACCGCTGGGCCGCCGCTGATCACCGCGAGCAGGGTGGGAGCAATGGCGATGCTCGACCAGCTGCCCACGCTGATGCCCACCGACAGGGCGATCGCGAACCAGAACAGGGTGCTGCCACCGAAGAAAATCAGGGCGAGCAAGGGCAACAGGGTGGTGAGCGTGGTGTAGGCCGAGCGGGTGAGAGTGACGGCGACGGCATCATCCACCTGGTCCTCGACCGAGAGCGCCGCCAGGTCGCGCTGACGTTCACGGATCCGGTCGAAGACCACCACGGTGTCGTTGACCGAGTAGCCGGCCACCGTCAGCAGGGCGACGGCGAAGAGGCTGTCGACCTGCAGGCCACTGAGCAGTCCCAGCCAGGCGAACAGACCGGTGGTGATCAGCACGTCGTGGGCGAGGCAGAGCAGGGCCAGAAAGGCGTAGAGGCGGCTGTAGCGAAAGCTGATGTAGAGGGCGATGCCGGTGAAGCTGACCAGCAACGAGGCGATGCTGGCGTTGAGCAGTTGCCGGCCCAGGCTGGGGCCGATCGTGTTCACCTCGGTGCCGCTGGTCTGGAGGGGACCGAGCACGCCGCCGAGGCCGTCGATCAGGGCCTGGGTCTGGGCCGGAGAGAGCACCGGCAGGCGCAGCACCACCGTGCGGTTCTCATCGAGCAGCTGGATGGCGGCGGAATCCAGGTTGGGCGAGCGGACGGAGTCCTCAGCCGGCAGGCTCAGTTCCCTGAGCGCCTGGGCCAGCTGATCGGGCTCGATCGTGCTGCAGGCGGCTTCGCAGCTGCGCTGCAACTGGATCTGGGTGCCGCCGGTGAAGTCAAGGCCAGGACGCAAGGGCGCCCCGATCGCCGGGTTGAGCCAGGAGAGCGTCAGACCCAGCAGGCTGAGCAGGCACAACCCGGAGGACACCGACCAGGCGAGGCGGCGATAGCGGTTGATGCGAAACAAGGGGCCAGTCAGCGCCATTGGGGGAAGGAACGGTCAGGCCGGAAGCTGGCCAGCGGGTACGAAGTAGGTCGGGCGCCTGAGCGAGGGGTAGGTCATCAGCAGCCGCAACAGGGAGCGGGTCACCGTGAGGGCGGTGAACAGGCTGAGCAGCACGCCGATCGCCAGGGTGACGGCAAACCCTTTGACCAGGCCGGTGCCGAGACCGAACAGGGCCGCGCAACTGATCAAGGTGGTGAGGTGGCCGTCGAGAATCGAACTGAAGGCCAGGGAGAAACCGGTGTCGATCGAGCGGATCAAGGTGTTGCCCCGCCGTAGCTCCTCCTTCACCCGCTCAAAGATCAGCACGTTGGCATCCACCGCCATGCCCACACTCAAGATGAAACCGGCGATCCCCGGCAGGGTGAGCGTGACCGGGATCAGCGCGTAGATCGCCAGGTTGAACAGGGCGTAGAGGGCGAGCGCGATCACCGCCACCACACCTGGCAGCCGGAAGACCACCACCATGAACACCGCCACCATGGCCAGGCCGGAGAGGGCCGCGATCAGGCTGCGGCGCACGTTCTCAGCCCCGAGGGTGGGCCCGACGGTGCGGACCTCGATGATCCGGACCGGCAGGGGAAGCGAGCCTCCCCGCAGCTGCACTTCGAGGTCGCGGGCCTCTTCGGCGCTGAAGTTGCCGGTGATGCTGGCCGCTCCGCCGGCGATGCCGGCAGCAGCAAATTCCTGGCCGACGCTGGCCTCGCTGATCGAGCGACCGTCCAGCACGATGCCCAGCAGGCGGCCACTGCCGGCAATGGTCTGGGTGAGTCGGGCGAAGGCTTCACCGCCCTGCTGGTTGAAGCCCAGGGTGACGTCCCAGCCGGGGCCATTGGTGCGTTGCTGGCGGCCGGCGGTAACCAGATCCTTGCCGGTGAGGGCCGCCGGTTCATAGAGAGCCACGACCCGGCGGTTCACCTCATCGAGCAGGACCGTGAGTTGCTCGGCCTCACTGGCTCCTTCGGGGACGCTCACCCCGAGGCTGGTCAGGGCGGCACCGAGCTCTTCGCTGGGAAAGGCGGGAGCCGGTGGAGGCTCCTGTCCCGGCGGAGAAGCCGGGGCTGGATCCTGGCGGCCTCGGCCCTCGAGGCGCGCCAGAACCGCCTCGGCCTGGCGCTTGAGCGGTAGCAGCCCCTGCATCTCCTGCTCGGTGCCTGGCCGCTGGGCACGGAATTCCAGCAGAGCGGTGCTGCCGAGAACCTTGGCGGCCCGGGTGGGGTCCTGCTCACCGGGGAGTTGCAGCAGCAGCTGGTCGTCTCCGACGGTCTGGAGGGTGGATTCGGCCACACCCAGTCCGTTGACCCGCCGGTCGAGCACCAGCTGCACGGCTTCGAGCTGCTCCCGTTCCACCCGGGTGATGGCGCCGGCCGGCATCACCTGCAAGGTGAGCTGGCTGCCGCCGCGCAGGTCGAGGCCCAGTTGGAGCGGGAAGGAGGCCAGCACCGCAGCAGCGGCAATGGCCAGGGCCAGGATCAGGGCGAACCACCCCTGTGGGCGTGCCATCTCAGAAAACGCCGGTCTTGAGCTGGGTGGCGGCCTTAACGATCTGATGGGGCTGGATAATCGTCAAATTCTCCAAGGCGCCGTTGTAGGGGGTAGGGATGTCCTGGCTGGAGAGCCGCAGGGGCTTGGCATCGAGATCATCGAAACAGTGCTCGGTGATCAGGGCGATCAGCTCAGCACCGATGCCGCCGGTTTTCATACATTCCTCCACCACCATCACCTTGTGGGTCTTGCGGATCGAGCGCGTGATCGTCTCGAGATCGAATGGCTTGAGGCTGATCAGGTCGATCAGCTCCACATCGACGCCCTCGGCTTCGAGCTGCTGGACGGCCTTGAGGCAGTGGTGACGCATGCGCGAGTAGGTGAGGATCGTGACGTCGCGGCCTTCGCGCACCACCTCCGCCTGGTCGAGGGCGCAGATGTAATCACCCTCGGGCAGTTCCTCGCTGAGGTTGTAGAGCAGCACATGCTCGAAGAAGAGCACGGGGTTGTTGTCGCGGATGGCGGCCTTCATCAGCCCCTTGGCGTTGGTGGGGGTGCTCACCGCCACGATTTTGATGCCGGGCACGGCGTGGAAATAGGCCTCCAGGCGCTGGCTGTGCTCCGCCCCGAGCTGGCGGCCCACGCCGCCGGGGCCTCGCACCACCGTGGGGATCGTGTAGTTGCCGCCGCTGGTGTAGCGCAGCATCCCCATGTTGTTGGAGATCTGGTTGAAGGCGAGCAACAGGAAGCCCATGTTCATGCCTTCCACGATCGGCCGCAGGCCGGTCATGGCGGCGCCGACGGCCATGCCGGTGAAGCTGTTCTCGGCGATCGGGGTGTCGAGCACCCGCCACTGGCCGTATTTCTCGTAGAGGTCCTTGGTGACTTTGTAGGAACCGCCGTACTCGCCGACGTCCTCGCCGAACACACAGACGGTGTCATCACGCGCCATCTCCTCGTCGATGGCATCGCGCAGGGCGTTGAAGAGGAGCGTCTCAGCCACGGGGAGGGTGCGGACCCGGCGATTGCCGGTGGAGCGGCCAACTTATCTCAGGCCAGTAGCACCGGCGCCGGGAGCCGTTCAGCCCCCGGCCGCAAAGGTGGCGAGCAGCAGAACCGACAGCAGCATCCCCGGCGAGAGCAGCAGCGCGAGCAGACCGAGGTCGTGGGGGGTCATGCGGATCCTGAGCGTTGCTCTTCTGTGGACCTTAGGGAAGCCTCCTGCCGACCAGCCGGCGTGAAGCTGCGAATGAACACCGCCAAAAGTCCGAGGCCGACAAAGGCAAAGGTGAAGGTGGCCAGGAAGCTCATCCCCACCACCAGGGTTTTCATCGCCGTGGCGATGCTCTGGGCAAAGGGCTTGCTGAACTGGGGCGGATGCAGGGCGTAATAAACCACGACCCGCTGGCTGAGCTGCAATGACACCCAGGCCAACAGGCCACTGGTGAGCGCTCCGGAGAGAAAGCTGAGCGGCCCCTTGCGCGGTCGGTTTTTGACCTCGCCGCTCTCTGCGGGCTCAGCCAGGCTTTCTGGGGTAGCTGGGGAGGGGCGTGAATCGCTCATCGTCAGGCGGCGTCGCGATCAAGGCGGACTCCCATGCTGCTGCAGCGGCAACACCAGCTTTCGAACCCCTCGGCCTGGAGTGCTCCGGCCAGCTGGGCCCGGGCCGCTTCGGCCGCCGCTGGATCCGCAAACAGGGCAAAGAGACTGGGCCCCGAGCCGCTCATCGCCACCCCCAGCGCGCCATCGGCCTGGCGCAGCAGGGCCAGGCCCTGGCGCACGCTGGCCTGCTCCGGCTCCACCACCGACTGCAGATCGTTGCGCAGGGGCGGCAATGGTCGCTCCCCGGCCAGGGCGGCCAGCAAGGGACCCTGGCGCAGGCTCTGGCGGCGTTCTTCGAAATCCAGCTCGCGCTCCAGGTAGAAGTCGCCGCGCAGTTCGCGGCAACGGCCATAGGCCCAGGGGGTGGAGACGCTCGCCGTGGGGTCCTTGATCAGCAGCACACTCCAGTTGAACAGGGCCGAGTTGGGCACAGCGGAGTTGGGCAGGTCCGCAGAGCTGAAGGGCTCCAGTCGCTCGCCCCGCCCGAAGCAGAGCTGGGTGCCGCCAGCCAGACAGAAGGGCACATCGGAGCCGAGTTCCTGCGCCAGGGCCTGCAGGTCGTCGCCAGTCAGCGCCAGATCCCATAACTGGTTCAGGCCCAGCAGGGTGGCGGCGGCATCGCTGGAGCCCCCCGCCAGGCCGGCGCCCACCGGAATGCGCTTGACCAGGGCCAGATCGGCCCCCAGCTCGGGCCGTTGCACCCGGCGGCGCAGGGCTTCGGCGGCCCGCAGGATCAGGTTGCTGCCATCCGTCGGCAGGGCGGGCTGGTCGCAGACCAGGTGGAGCAGCCCATCTGTGCGGGCGCTCAGGGCCAACTCATCGGCCAGATCCAGGCTCTGCATCACCATCGCCAGCTCGTGGAAACCGTCGGGCCGCAGGCCGAGCACTTCCAGGTGCAGGTTGATCTTGGCCGGGGCCTGAACGTGCAGATCGGCCATCGGTGGCGCGCGGGCTGGGGCGGGTATCGCCCGATTCAAGCCCGCCGGCCCCGGCGTCAGTCAAGCGATGGGCTCAGCCGCGCCAGGTGGGCAGTCCGCCGTCCAGCAACCGCCCCCGGTTACGCCAGAGGGCGTTCGGCGTGACAGTGACGCCCTGCGCCGCTGCCAGCTCAGCCGCCTCCTGGGGGGAATGGGCATGGGCCAGGGCCTCCGCGAAGCGGGGGTCGGCGCCGGCCAGCTCCCGGACCTGCTTGAGGGCCATCACCCCCTGGCCAGGGGCGCTGTTGGTTCGTGTCGTCATGGGATCTCTCCCTTGTGATCTCAACCTAGGAACGGTGATCTCGGAGCCCATGAGCACAACCACCTGTTGTCCTGGCGCCGGCGTCAGTGAGGAGATGGGCCAGGGCCTCCATCAGCCAGCTGGCGGGCCAGGGCCACCCAGCGCTCCGGGGCCAGGTCCTGGGGACGCAGCTGCAGATCAATGCCCGCCTCCAGCGCCACGGCCAGCAGCTCCTCGGGCGGCAGCAGGCCGGCCAGGCTGTTGCGCAGCATCTTGCGGCGGCTGGTGAAGCAACGCCGCAGCAGCCTGTCCACCGCGGCGGCGAGGCCTGGATCGAGCCGTTGCGCCGGCGGCAGCGGCTCGATCACGATCACCTCCGAGTGCACCTTCGGTGGCGGTTGAAAGCAGCGGGGCGGCACCGGACAGACCGTGCGGCAATGGGCCAGCAGCTGCATCCGCACGCTCAGGGCACTGAAGGCGCTGCTGCCCGGCCGGGCCCGGATGCGCTGGCCCACCTCCTGCTGCACCAGCAGCACCAGCCGCTGGTAGGGAACGGCGATGGGCTTCTCGAGGCGACCGACCAGACGCTCCAGCAGCGGGCCGGTGATGTTGTACGGAATGTTGGCCACCACCTTGGTGGCGGCGGGCAGGGGCACCGCCAGCGCGTCGCCCTCGAGCAGGCTGAAACGGGGATCAACGCCAAAGCGCTGGGCCAGGCCCACCACCAAGTCGCGGTCGAGCTCCACCGCCTGCACCAGCGCCGCCGGTGAGGCCAGCAACTGTTCGGTCAGGGCGCCGCGGCCGGGCCCCACCTCCAGCACCGACTCGCCCGGCTGCAGGTCGGCGGCGGCCACGATGCGTCGCAGCACGGCCGCATCGTTAAGCCAGTGCTGGCCGAAGCGCTTGCGGGCTCGGTGGGCCGCGAAGGTCATGGCAGCGGGCGGGGCAACACCTCCAGAGTGCCGCCTGGTCGCTCACGACCATTGATCCAGCCGCAACCAGCGCACCGCTCCGCGCGCCGGTGGCAGGGGCACCAGGGCGAACACCACTTCGAGGGTCTCGGTGTCGCGCTGTGGATGGGCCGCCAGCCAGCAGGCCCAGGCGCGGGCCAGCCGGGCTCGCTTGCGCGGACCCAGGGCCGCCACACCCCAGCCGTCGGCACCGCAACGCCGCCGGCCCTTGACCTCCACCAGCAGCAGGCGTCCCGGCTTGGCGACCACCAGATCGAGTTCACCCCAGCGACAGGGCCAGCGCCGCGCCAACAGCTGCCAGCCGCGGCTGCGCAACAGGCGCAGGGCGCGCTGCTCGGCCCACTGGCCCGGAATCCGCCGCCGATTCTTCGACTGTTGCGGCGTGAGCGCTCCCATGGAATGGTCTGACCTCTTCTTTCTAGAGTTCCCTTCTCTGTCTCACCGTTGCCATGGCCGCCTTGCTGGGTTCGTTGGTCCTGGGCCTGTTGCTGCTAGTGGGCTGGCCGCTGGCCCCCGCTGACGCGGCGATGGATTACGCCAAACAGGTGCTGATCGGCGCCGATTTCCACGACAGCGACCTGAACGGGGTGACCTTCAACCTCACCAACCTGCGCGAGGCCAATCTCTCCGGCTCTGACCTGCGCGGCGCCAGCCTGTTCGGCGCCAAGTTGCAGGACGCCAACCTGCGCGGCGCCGACCTGCGCCAGGCCACGCTCGATTCGGCGGTGCTGGAAGGCACCGACCTGCGCGATGCCGTGCTGGAAGATGCCTTCGCCTTCAACACCAAGTTCGATCAAGTGGCGATCGACGGCGCCGACTTCACCAACGTGCCCTTGCGGGCCGATGTGCTCAAGAAGCTCTGCGCCAGCGCCACCGGCACCAATCCCGTCACCGGCCGCGTCACCCGCGACACGCTGGACTGCCCTGAATGAGCTTCGATTCGCGCAGCCTGGAGCGCCTCCAGCAACTGGGCCGGCAGTTGCCCCAACCGCTGCCGGCGCCGCCCGCCAAGGCCAAACCAACCGGCCGCGCGGCCGCGCGGCTCCACCCGATCGAATCCGAGCAGGATCCCGATCAGCTGTTCCGTGAGCTGATCCGGGCCAGCCCCGATGGCACGGTGCCCCCCCACCTGCTGCAGCGCCTGCAGGAACTGGAGGGCAACCGCCAGGAGCAGCAGCGCCGCGAACGGGGCGTGGCCCCTGCAGCCGGCCCGGCAGGCCCAGCGGCGACCACCAAGCGGCAGGGACCGCTGCGCAGCCTGCGGGCGGCCAGCGGCGAGCAACAGGAGCTGTACAGCGAATTCCATCAGCTGCTGCTTGAAGGCGACGATGACTGAAGGGGACAAGGACTGAAGGGGGCAAGGACTGATCCGCCCGCAGCGACCACAGCTCGATAAGCGAATAGTACAAACGCACTAAGGTTGGGAGCCCGCCTCTGCCTGCCCATGTCGGTTGAGCCCCGCCCCGACTCCGCTGCTGACCCGCTGGAGCTGCTCGGCCCGCTGCGGCCCGCTCGCCGCGGCCTGGCGCTGCCCCTGGCGGTGGAGTCGGTGGCGGCTGGTTTTCCCTCGCCGGCCGACGACTATGTGGAGGTGGGCATCGACCTCAACGAGCAGCTGATCCGCCACCCCAGCAGCACCTTCTTCCTGCGCGTCAGCGGTGACTCGATGACCGGCGCCGGCATCCACCACGGCGATCTGCTGATCGTCGATCGCAGCGTCGAGCCCCGCCCGGGCCGGATCGTGGTGGCGGTGCTGGAGGGGGCCTTCACGCTCAAGCGCCTGGCGCTGCACCGGGGCCGGTTGCGGCTGGAGGCCGCCCACCCGGCCTATCCGCCACTGGAGCTCAGCGATGCCGACGACCTCCGCCTCTGGGGCGTGGCCATCCACGCCATCCACCCGCTCTGAGCGCGCCGATGACCTGGGCCACCGTGCTGATCGACGGCAACAACTTCTATGCCTCCTGCGAGGCGGCGCTCGATCCCTCCTTGATCGGCCGGCCGCTGGTGGTGCTCTCCAACAACGACGGCTGCATCGTGGCCAGAAGCGCCGAAGCCCGCGCCCTGGGCATCGCCATGGGCACGCCCTACTTCCAGGTGCGCCGCGAACTCGAACGTCTCGGCGTGGTGGTGCGCAGCTCCAACTACGCCCTCTACGCCGACATGAGCCAGCGGCTGATGGCCACCCTCGAACCCTGGGTGGAGGAGCTGGAGGTCTATTCGATCGACGAGGCCTTCGGCCGCCTGCACCGGGCGGCCAGTAGCGATCTCAGCGCCTGGGGCCTGGCCCTGCGCCGGCAGGTGCGGCGCCACCTGGGGCTGCCGGTGGCGGTGGGCATTGCCCCCTCCAAGGTGCTCGCCAAGCTGGCCAACAAGCTGGCCAAGCAGGATCCCTGCCATGGCGGCGTGTTCGATCTCGGAGCCGTGGCCGATCCCGACCCCTGGCTGGCCGCCGTGGCGATCGAAGACGTCTGGGGCATCGGCCGCAAGCTCTCGCGCTGGTGCCGCCTGCGCGGCGTGGCCAATGCGCTGCAGCTGCGCGAGCTGGCCAGCGGTGAGCTGCGGGCCAAGGCCGGTGTGGTGGGGTTGCGCCTGCAGCAGGAATTGCGCGGCCGCAGCTGCCTGCCGCTGGTGGCGGTGCCGCCCGCCAAGCAGGAAACCTGCGTCAGCCGCAGCTTCAGCGAACCGATCCGCGAGCTGCCCCAGTTGCGTGAGGCGATCGCCACCTACATCAGCCGCGCCGCCGAGAAGCTGCGCCGCCAGCACCAGCGCAGCGACACGATCACGGTGTTCGTGCGCAGCAGCCCGTTCAACGGCACCAGTTTTTACAGCAAGGCCGCCACCGTCACCCTGCCGCTGGCCAGCAACGACACGGCCGTGCTGCTCGCCGCCGCCCTGCCCCTGGCCGAACGGTTGCTGCGGCCCCACAAACCACTGCAGAAGGCGGGTGTGCTGCTGCAGAACCTGCAGCCCGAGGAGCGGCTGCAGCACCACCTGTTTGCCCCCCTGCCGCCCGACCAGCAGCGTCGCCGCGAGGCCTTGATGGCCACGGTCGATGGGCTCAATCGCCGCTATGGCCGTGGCACCGTCCAGTGGGCCTCCTGTGGCCTGCGGCCGGCCTGGGCGATGAAGCGGGAGCGCCTCTCCCGCGCCGCCACCACCCGGCTGGATGACATCCCGGTGGTGCAGGCCTGAACGGGCGCCAAAGGCGCGGCCGTCGTCAGGAGCGATTACGCGGCGGCACCGGCTGACCCGAGCGCAACTGACTCCGCCAGCGGTTGGTTTGCCAGTACAGCGCCGCCGCCGCGGCAGCCAGCAGCAGCGCGACGGCCGCCGCCAGCGAGGCACCCCACCAGGCCGCCGCCGCCAGGGCCAGCAGCACCAGGCCAGCGAGCAGGGGCTGCAGCTGCTTCAGGCGCCGATCAGCGCCGCGGCAGCTGCGGCAGTGGCGGGTATGGCTGTCGTAGCGCTCCAGCAGGGGCCCTTCCCCTAAGCGCCCGGGCAGGGCTTCGGCATCGAACGGCTGGCCGCCACCGCGACCGACCCAGTCGTGCAGGGCGCGCACATAGAGATCGGAGCTGGTGGCCAGGTGGCAGGCCTGGGCGAGGGCCGCGCTGCCGCCGCGGGCCCGCAACGCCCGCTCCTGCCAGTGCAGGAAGGCCTGGTCGTCTTCGAGCACCACATGGTTGGAGAGGTGCTGCAACCACTCGGGCCGCAGCTTCAACAGCCGGCGGGGCAGGGCCGACTTAAAGCGGAACGGGAAGCGGGCAAACAGGCGGCATTCACCCGGCCGGATCGGGGTGGCGTACACCACCGTGAGGATGCGGGCAAAGCCCTTGGCGGTGAGGTCGTGCCACATCAACGACGGCGCCAGGAAGGTGGTGTATTGGCTGCCGAGCGTGCCGCGACGGGGCCCCTCAGGCCAGAGGCCGGTGAAGCCTTCCGGCCCGCTGCTGGTCAGTTGCAGGTTCACGGGGCCGGCGGTGTCGCGCTTGCCGACGGTGGCGTGGTGGGTGAAGGGCACATGACTGACATCGAGCACGTTCTCCAGCAGGGTCAGGGCGTCGTAGGGGAGATCGCGGAAGGTGTCCTGCACGCTCCAGAGCTCCGGCTCCTCCTCCAGCACGGGCAGCAGCGGCAGGGGACTGGCGGCGGCTTCGGCTGGATCACCGGCAAAAACGAAAAGCATCCCCTGAGCCGCGACGGTGGCGTAGGCGTGGCAGCGGCTGCGCGGCGTGTCGATCGTGGCGCCGGCATCGGCCTGGGGGATGGCGGTGCAGTGGCCGGCGCCATCAAAACTCCAGCCGTGATATGGGCACTCCAGCTCACCGCGTTCGTTCAGCCGCCCCTGGGAGAGGGGCACGAGCCGGTGGGGACAGAGATCGGCAAAAGCGCGCCACTGGCTGGCGGGCTGGTCGTACCAGAGCACCAGGTCATCGCCGAGCAGGGTGAAGGGGGTGGGGCGGCCGGGCTCAAGGTCTTTGAGGTAGGCGACCGGGTACCAGCTGCGGCGCCAGGGGGTGGTCTCGCTGGCAGGGGGCATCGATGGAAGCGGGAATGGTGTGGCCGATGCTGGCAGGCTCAGGCCACCGCCACGAGCGTTTCAGCCAGGCCGGCGCAGCGCTGCTGGTCGAGGTGGCCGATGTGTTTGCGCTCGTTGTAATAGAGCTCCTGAAAACGCAGGGCGTCTTTGTTGAGATCGGCGAACAGGTTGTCGATGCGGGTTTCCATGTTGATGGAGACAGGCGTGACGACCTGGGTGGAACTGGCCTCTGCTGCCGCAACCTCCGTTCGCTCCTCCTCCAGCAGCAGGGCAATGCAGCGCTCGAGCGTTTCCAGCCGCTGACCGCTCCAGGCATCGAGCAGGTGGCGGCAACGCTTGAGGCAACGCTGGCGCTCCAGCACGGCTGTGGTTCCACGCAACTGCAGCAGCGGGGCGGAGAGGGTCATGGTCTGGAGTTCGGTGGGCTCCAGCAGGGGGGTGAGGCGATCGAGCAACTCGCTCTGCTCCACCAGCAACTGATCGGCGAGGAGCCGGGGCAGATCGAGATCGGCGAGGTCATCGCCGGGGTCGTCGCCGCGGTTGATGGCTTCAAGCCGGCCGGCACCGAGGTTGTCCTCTTCCCGTTCGCTGATCGCTGCCCAGAGCAGGCGATGGTGCTGAAGGGCGAAATCGTCGAGTTCGCGCAGGCGCAGCTCACGCCGAATGGCGCCGCGGTGGCGGGCGGCGTGCAGATAGAGCCGCAACAGCTCAGCCTCGGCCCGCTCGCGCAGGCTGCCATCGCCGGGCTTCTCCCAGCGCGCCGAGCGGCCATGCCAGCGCTCGCCCTTCACCTGCAGGCGCAGGTCTTCCTCGAGTTTCTGGGCGAGGCGGGCCTGACCGCCGGAGAGACGTTCGGCCACCTGCTGGAGGTAGTGGCTGCGCACGGCGCTCTGGGGCAGCTTGCCCAGCAGTGCCACCAGGGCCGAAACGGCCTGCTGGAACTGGTCGGAGCGGGCCAGATCCTTGCCTTCCAGCGCCTGCTCGATCTGCCAGTCCAGCCAGAGCGGCGCTTGCTCCAGCAGGGCGCGGTATTCACCGGCGCCGTGTTCCTTGAGGAAGTCGTCGGGGTCTTTGCCGGCGGGCAGGTGCAGCACCCGCAATTCGAGCTGGCCCTGCAGGGCCAGCTGCTCCACCTCGCCGATCGCCCGCTGGGCGGCACGCACGCCGGCGCCATCGGTGTCGAAATTGAGCACGAGCCGGCGGCTTTCGCAGCAGCGGCAGAGCTGGGTGATCTGCTGGCTGCTCAGGGCCGTGCCGAGCGAGGCCACCGCATTGGTGAGGCCGGCGGCGTGGAGGGCGATCACATCGAAGTAGCCCTCCACCACCACCGCCTGGTCGTCCTTGCGGATGGCGGAGGTGGCGCGATCCAGGCCGAAGAGGTGCTTGCCCTTCTCGAACACCTCGGTTTCCGGGGAGTTGAGGTATTTGGGTTCACCGCCATCGAGGCTGCGCCCGCCGAAGCCGATCACCCGGCCCTGGCGGTCGTGGATCGGCACCATCACCCGATGCCGGAAGCGGTCGTAGACGCCTTCGCCGCCCTTGCGTGAGACCACCAGGCCGGCGGCTTCGAGCAGCTCGGGCGAGAGGCCTTCCACCTGGGTGAGATGGCCGAGCAGGCCGTCCCAGCGATCGGGGGCGTAGCCGATCTCGAAGCTCTCGAGGGTGCTTTCGCTGAGGCCGCGCTGGTCTTTGAGGTAGGCGAGGGCTGGGGCGCCGGCGGGGCTGCGCAGCTGGCTGCGAAACCAACCGGCGGCCAGGGCGAGGGCACGCAGCAGGGCCTCGCGATGGGAGAGCTGGCGGCGCAGGCGCTCCTGCTGGGGCCCATCAACGGTTTCGACCGGCAGCTGGTATTTGCGGGCCAGCTCCAGCACCACCTCGCTGAAGCTGAGGCGCTGGTGTTCCATCAGGAACTTGATGGCGTTGCCACCGGCGCCACAGGAGAAGCAGTAGTAGAACTGCTTGGCCGGTGACACCGTCATCGACGGCGATTTGTCGTCGTGGAAGGGGCAGATCCCCACGAATTCCCGGCCCTTCTTCTTGAGCACCACGTGCTCGCCGACCACATCAACAATGTCCGCGCGCTCCTTGACGGCCTCGATCGTGCGGGGGTGGAGGCGAGGTTGGAGCGTCGGCTGGCTCAAGGGATGGAGGCAGGCACCAGGACACTACCGGTGGAGTCCGGCAGGATCCCATTCTGACGGAGAACACCAGAGATGGGGAGTGCTGTGGATGCTCACCAGCGCCCTGGCCTTCAGCCTGATGGGCGTGTGCGTCAAGGCCGTGGGTCGCCTGCCGGTGGGCGAGGTGATGCTGGCCCGGGCCGTGGTGAGCCTGACGATCAGCGTCTGGATGCTGCGCGCCGCCGGCGTCTCCCCCTGGGGCGAACGCCGCGGCCTGCTGCTCGGCCGCGGCCTGCTCGGCAGCGCGGGGCTCTATTGCGTCTACAGCGCCTTGGCAGGCCTGCCGTTGGCCGCCGCCACGGTGGTGCAATACCTCCATCCCACCTTCACAGCCCTGCTGGCCTGGCCCCTGCTGGGTGAGCGCCTGAACGGTCGGGTGCTGCTGGCAGCCGCGCTGGGCTGGCTGGGGGTGGTGCTGCTGGCCGATCCGGCCCTGCTGGGCTCCAGCTTCGCCGGCAACGAAGCGGGGCTGCCGCTGCTGCCGCTGCTGATCGGCCTGGCCGGCGCCCTGTTCTCCGCCCTTGCTTACGTGAGTGTGCGCGCCTTGGGCCGCAGCGAGCACCCGCTGGTGATCGTGTTCTATTTCCCCCTGGTGGCCTTGCCGCTGAGCCTGCCGGTGCTCTGGATCGATCCGGTGCTGCCCACCGCCGTGGAGCTGGGCTGGCTGCTGGCGGTGGGACTGTTCACCCAACTGGGCCAGCTCGCCCTCACCCGCGGCCTGATGGCCCTACCGGCCGCCCGCGCCACCGCCGTGAGCTACGTGCAGGTGCCGCTGGCCGCCCTGTGGGGCGTGCTCTGGTTCGGGGAGTTAGTGGCTCCAGGCACCTTGATGGCGGCCGTTCTGGTGTTGATGGCCACGTTGCTCAGCTTGCGCAGGCCGCGCACCGCGTAGGCAAGCGGGGGCAGTTTCAGTGGGAGCTATTGCATCCTTAGTCTGGAGGGAAGGCAAACAACGGCAGCATTCGGGACTTGCAGGGCAAAGCCACAATCATCGAATTGCATGTAACAAAAGGGAGCACCTACGGTTGGGCCGTTAACGAGCGCAGCAGACCATCCGTAATGCTTGGAACATGTGGTTCTCGGACCCGCCTAAGTTCCCCTCGCCTATTGGCCAATTGCGACAACGGCCTTATGCTGGAAAGGTTCTCAGCCCAGGAGCAACAAGCCCGGTTGCATTTTATGCGGACATACCGCCGGGACAGTGGGTGGATACCGGACCCGCCGAAATACTGTTGCTTTGACCGCGTTTCTACGGTTGTTCTAAGTGCGTAGAATACTTGCGCGGCATAAGCAACACTTCGCTGGAGCCGACACCGTCTGCTAGCCGAACGTCGTTCGGTAGAACGGCGGTGCGGCTCAGCTCCGTCATTAGATGCACCAACAGAAACAAGTTTAAGCAGGGATAGGGGCAGACCGTTCCACTGCTAGCGTTTCCGAAGTTAAGGAGCAGGGTGACAAGGCTAGAAACCTTACACCTTGAATTAGAGGAGATAGATCGAGGATCCTCTAGTGCCAGTTTCAGGCTGTTTGCGCTTGTCTATTTTTGCCTGCTACTATTTGTATTGAGCCAAGTAATGAGCTGGGCTATCTACTTGGTTGCCTGTATGTTGCTAGCGCCTGCAATTAGTTGGATATTTAACAATGCTTGGGAGCCTCAGCAAAAACGAAATAAAAAGAGATCTAAGATATGTAGCGAGATTTCTCGTCTTCGGAGAAATATTGACCATGTTTTTCAAAAATATGACGCAAGGGAAAAGGGCGAGACGTTTAAGAAAGCATATTCCTTGCAAGGCCGAAGTCAGAAAGATCTTGAAGAAGCGCTTGCAGTCGGAATGTTTCACGAAAAACGGGAAGTATTTGTTGCCGCATTCATGCGTAATGGAATTGCAGTCAGGATAACGGCCTCGATTGGCTCGCCGTATAAATGCTCTGCATCCGATAATCCTAAGAAATGGAGTTTTTACTTGAGCAAGCTAAGATGCACCGAGCTCCGTCAATATCACAATCATCCAGTTCATAATGGGTCTACTAAACCATCATTGACAGACATAAGAACTTCAGGAATGATTCAGAACCTTCTTGGGGCTCAGTCAAACAAACTCAAAAGCCTGATAATCTTCTGGAATCCTCATCAAGAGTGGAAGCTACTTGAGTATGCAGCGAATGGCAAATATTGGATGAGTCATGAATTTGATGCTTCAAACGAATGCGAAGCCCATCCGTCTGGTCAACTTTCTCTAGAGTTATAACGCAGAGGGACATCTAACATCAAGATCCAGCGGAGGGGGGCTAGGAGGAGCTGATGCCGCAAAAGTCACTACCCCCCGCTGATCTTGAGCGTTAGATGCACGAGTGAGCTTCCTGAGCAGGCGGGAACGTAGAGGTGCTGCCCTGGCAGCCACGGCGTGAATGGGATGTATAATCACGATCAGATCAACTAGCTGACATGAAGAGAAAGACGGAAGGTCGCAATCAAAAGAAGCACTTGAGTGAAACGAAAGCGACTTCAGCCAGCATTAATAGCATAAAATTAGTTTTCTAATGTCATGGAATTACTGCTGAGTATTCTAATTGCTGTAGTCATATATTATTTGCTTCGAAAATTGTCGCGGTCACAAAGATCACACGCCCCAGTGGCGAAAGAGATCGCAGACAAAGTTAATCGAAGTACATTAGCCAAAGAAGTATTCAATCCTGCACAAAGGTCAATACCTGCACATGCATCTAGGCCAACACCTGTACCTAGCCCTTGTCCAACACCTGCACCAGTTGCATCTGTGACAGCGGCACCGGTGACACAGGTCGAGCAGGAACACCTGCCAGTCCCGACCCTTTCAACCACTTCTCTGGCGAAGGGTGAGATCCCGCTGAGCGAGCTCTGGCAACAGATGCTGGCGGCCCTGGAGCTGCCTTCAGCACGCATGTTGCTCTCCCAGCAGGCCGAGCTGGTGCGGCTGGATGGTCAACGGGCCGTGGTGCGGGTGGCGACCACCTGGATGGCGATGGTGCAGAGCCGTCTTCCCCTGCTGGAGAAGGCGGTGGCCACGACCCTGGGGAGCCCCCGCCAGCTTGTTCTGGAGGAGGCCAATCCGGCAACCATGGCCGTCCCAGCGGTCCCCATTGCTGCCCAGCCCCTTGCCGAGTCCAGCAACCCAATTCCTTCCCCTGAAAAACAAGCGTGGAATGGAGCTGACCCGGTCTTGCCTATCCCGAACTTGAAGGGTGGTAACACTACCAGGCGTAGCAATACATCGAGACACCCAACATTCAATACGGGAATAGCTGAGCTTGATGGGCCAGGGATGTATCAGCGCCTGACAGGATGTGGGCCAAGCGGCCATGTGCTTTACCTACTGTATTCCGACCAGCACAGTGCGTACAAGGTTGGAGTAAGAGAGCCTGAAAAACTCGGAGATAGGATCAAGGCAATTAGAGAGAGTGTTCCTGATGTTAAACTTGTGGGAACCGCAGTATTTACGTCAAGACAAAAAGCATTTGACAAAGAGCAAGAAGTTTTTGAGAAATATAAGAATTACAAGTACCATGGAATTACGGGGAGATACGCTGGAATTCATGAATGGATCAAGGTTAGACCATCTGGCAAGCCCTACTTTACTGCTCCCGAAAAAGTAGAAAATAAGTTTCAAGAAGATACTCATAGGCCTGCACAGTCATTAGAAAGACCAGACAAATACACCATTTACTTATTGTATTCCAGAGATAAAGATGCCTATCTAGCCAATTGGTGCTCAACAGCCAACCTCGAAGAAAAAATTAAAAAAGCCAAAAGAACAGCCCACGATGCTGCCCTTTTGGCAAGATTTAAGATCGAGGAGTCGCACAAGGCTAGAGAAATTACAAAAAAAATGAATGAGGAAGCTGGCACCTATATTCAAAATGGCAGGCGTGACGTTATGGACTGGTGCCACAATCCCCCTTATCTAGGGGCATTTGAAAACTGGGATAAGGATGGCATTAGAGTGGATACAAAATAGATCATCTAACTCACTAGTGCCACCGCATTGGCTTGCTTCATGTGTTAATTGTTTCACTGAGAGATGTAGCTTTTGGCTGCGCTGATGTAATCACTTCTTATGGTTGTTATTGTCAAGAATTGCGCGCCCAAGACCAATCATGAGAACTTGTTTTTTCAAATCAGCCCTAAACGGCATAGCTAGCATCCTCGGGGTGGAAGCCACTCACCATGGCCGGGTGTGCTCCAGTGCCGGCGGTGGGGGCCGATAGATGTTGAAGCTTGAGGGAGGGCCTCACAGCCTATGCTGTTCTGCATTAATGTCACTATCCTGATTTCATAATCACGGATATTTATCTCGTCGCAATCCAATACGCTTAGAGCCCGAATGGGTCAAGCATTAAACGCGGAATTGGCCAGTCAATGATTCATACTCTGTGCGATGTCTTTGACTTTGTCTATTATCTTTTCCACGATCAGAGTCCAGAAAAGAAGATTCAAAAGTCAATTGACCGAGAGATTGAGGCAGGTATTCTTAAGGGCACCTCGAAAAATACCGGTTTACCCTGGAAGCACCGATTGAGACTCATGTCCTCGCTGGCGTCGGCCTTGGCCAACGGTCGCGGCAAGGCCAATTTTTCGTGGTGCACTTAAGCTGGCATGGGATGACTTTAACGTCTTCGTCAGATTTGGTTAGTGCCATTGCTCAAGTTTCGGCATCTAACATCAAGATCCAGCGGGCGGGAGCGCTGAAGGCTGTTAAAGCTGCAAGAATCCTCCCCGCCGCTGATCTTGAGCGTTATCCGCACAGGCTTAACCAACACCCGCCCACCGAGGCATCCTATCTATTGCACACTGAAGACCCATGACGCGTACGCTCGCTGCTATCACTATTTTACTGTTTTCAGCGCCTGCAGTGGCTATTCCTTTAGAAAAAGCTGCTTCACTTCTCGCTCAAGAGGAGCTGGTAAGAGGTGAGGCACAGTACGCACTTGAGGTTAACGGTGACAGACGGGCTGCTTGTCGCCTTTATCGGCAAGCGTACCAACTTGGAGGCGATGCCTATTCAGCATACCCCTCAGAGCAAACTGCAACTGTGCAGTATAAATCGGTGTTTGCCCTGAAAGAGAACTGCTCCGATTTGTATCCAGAGTTTCAGAAGAATCATCCGCTTCCAGTACGATGAGACTGCTCTCTTTCCCAAGACTGTCTATGATCAGACACTCCTGTCAATGTATTCAGCCGCAGAGAACAAGAGTCTGATCAAGCTTTTTTAATAAGGCATTGCAAAGAAGTTCCTCGCTATGAAGGGACGTATAACAAGCCCCTTGTGTGGACAGGCGCCAACCATCTTGCTGTGCAACCTAGGCTCCTAGCCTGCCACTCAGGGGCAGTATTAGCCAGACATAGGACATGGACGAAGAGGAGATTTGGAGATTCACAATCCTGGCCAGTGCCGTCGACCACAGTTGGCGGGCAATGGAGAAGACGCTGGAAAGCGAGTGGGTACTACCAGCTCTCACGCTCACTTACGGCTTCATCGATAACATGGCTTATCTAGCTGCAGACGAAACAGAAAGTAGGGTTCGCCCAAGATTTGAACGTTGGGTTTCTGACTGGATGCTTTCGCGTGGGAGGCTGAATTGTAAAGCGTGCGATCTCTATGGGGCCCGATGTGCTGTACTTCACACATGGTCGGCCGAGTCATCCATGAGCGAGAAGGGGGAGGCAAAACATATTCTTTACTACTATGGAAACGCAGACTCCGCGCCATTACATGAGCTAGCTCGCCGACACCCTGGTCTGTATATTGTTGTTCAGTTGGATACCTTAATCGCGGAGACGAAGCAGGCCGGAGTCAGCTTTATTGGTAGCTTGGATACCAATGAAAAGCTTCGTGAAAGGGTTCTCAGCAAGGTCGATAAACTCTATGTGTCACCAGCCACATGGCTCAATCCTGGAATTGGCACAGACTCATGAGCTGGCTAACATCCAGATCCAGAAGGCGGGATTAGGGCCTGATCCTCATCAGCAAAAGCACTTGCCCGCTTCTGATCTGGAGCGTCAGCCGTACTAAATGCCAAGTCCTATCAAAGGCCATGTCATGCGACACGACAGAAGGCTCGAGGAACTCTGGAGCAGTGCTGCACCAAGCGAGCATGTGTTTGATCCGAATTCAGTCAGCTCGCTACCTCCTGTCGCCCAGAGATACCTGAAGCATGCCCTTGCCCCCGGTGCGAAGTGCAGCACCTGCGCAAGGCTGAGCATGACCGGCACGATCAAGCTCAAGCCAGGTTGGTGCAAGTTTGAAGCTGAACAGGTGCTGCGCTGGGACCGCGGTTTCGTATGGGCGGCAACGGCCAAAGTGAACGGGCTTCCCGTGACCGGATTTGATCGGCTGGTGGATGGAGTGGGGGCCATGCGCTGGAAATTGCTGGGGCTTTTTCCTGTCATCAAGGCCGATGGCGCAGAGATCGCCCGCGCGGCCGCAGGCCGCCTCCATGCGGAGGCCATCTGGCTTCCGGCCGCTCTGCTTGATAAGGAGGTCAGCTGGGTCGACCGGGGCAGTGACCATACCGTCGCGATTTTCGATGCCCATGGTGAGCATGCCGAGCTCGACCTTGAAGTTTCCCCAGCAGGCGCGCTTTTGAGTTGCTGCCTCTCGCGCTGGGGCGATAGGAACACGGGTGTTTTCGCCTACCACCCATTCGGCGGAGCGGCTGAGCAGGAACAATCCTTTGCAGGCGTGACCATTCCCATCCGTCTTCGTGTTGGCTGGCTGTTCGGTACGCCCGCCTTCGAAAGCGAAGGCGAGTTCTTTCGCTGCACTCTCCATTCAGTCCAATACCGCTGAGGAAGCGTCACTCCTATGGGGCGAACATGGGTACGCCTGGGATAGGAGTGCGCTTGGTTGGCGCTGAACCTCCAACGCCGAACATCTCATGCCCCCTGGTCAGCTGAACAACGTGGTGGGACTACACACTTAGCTGGACTGGACTCTCTCGCCATCTGCAGGCGGCTCAGTGCTCTGTTCGGGTGGTCAACCGACCGAATCCTCAGACCCGCCGGCAAGGGGGGAAGGACGACTGCATCGACGCCGTGGCCAAGTGAGCAATGGAACGGCGAAAACGTCACTCGGTGTGATCGAAACCACCACTCAACGAGCAGATTTAATTTTTTATCTCCCGTAACGTTTCTTCATCCTCCTCGTCAACGGTCTGAGCGATGACTGCGGCCAAAGCGTCATCGGGATGGTCTCTGTCTTCACTGATTTGGCGCGGTCCTGGCGGCATCAGCGGCGCCTGCAGGTTCTGGAAGCCAGCCAGACGCGCTGAGATCACGAGCCAGCAGCCCACAGTGAGCACCGCGCCTTCACCCTTGCGATTTCGCTTGCTTCTTCGCGGCCTGTGGGCAGTGGTTCCTGTCCTGGCGTTACTGAGGGCTCCCCCGGCTCTGGCCAGCCGTCCTGCAGGCACTGGTTCAACCTCCAATCGCTCTGCTGGCCGTCTCAACCACTTCTCCAGCCTGCACCTGAGCCAACTCACCCCCACGACAGCGGCCTCGATCAACGATCCCTTGGTGAACCTGATCAACGGCGCCCGCGCCGGCAAGGGACGCGCTCCGCTGCAGCTCTTGCCCGTCGCCTTGGTGGCCGCCAATATCGCCTACGCCCAATCCGTGCTGCGGCAGCTGATCGCCACCAAGACCTGCGACCACAACCTGCCGGCCTGGCAGGCGTTCCAGGCCAGCTCTACCGGCTCTCGGATGCGCCCCATGAGCGAGGTTCTGGGCTGCCCGGAGGCAAGGGGCCGTTGGAACCCTGAGCGTTTGCTCAGCCGCTGGCTCGGCTCGCCCCTTCACAACGACATTCTTCTGAATCGCCCCCGCAACAGCCATGCCGCCTGTGTGCAGCTGAGCGAGGCTGGCCGCATCGGCGTCCTCTGCAGTTTCTGGGTGGCCCAGTGAGCACAGGCCACAGTTGAACTCCCCATGGTCAGCAGGAGTGGATCGGCCCTGGACTCTGAGGGGATCAGGGTCAAACGTGTTTTGGGGCGGCCCCTGACTACCCCTGTGAACCGGTGATCGGTGTCCAAGGAACAAAGAGAACCCCACAGATTCTTCTCACGTTCTTCGTACTCCGCTTGGCCGTCAGCAGGCTCACGCCCCCAGCAGCGAATGCGCGATCCTGATGTTCAACGAGCAGGGCGCTGAGGCCTATGGCGTCGCGCCGTCAGTTCCTGCTTGGATCCACGGCACTGGCAAGCTCCGTCCTGGCCGGGGCCTGGAGACCCGTCACTGCGGCACCCGCTCTGGAAGGGTCGCTTCTGCCAACAGACTTCACCGCTGCGGCGCCAGACCTTGCTCCCGAGCGCATCGCGCGGCGCCTGGTGGGTCTGAGGCCCTTCCGGCCGATGGGTGTACGGATTGAGGTGGAAGCGATCGGCGACACGACGCTGATTCATCACTATGGGCACGGCGGCTCTGGCGTCACCCTGTCCTGGGGGACGGCCCGGCAGGCGGTGGATTTGGTCCTGGCAGCGCCAGGCCGGGGGGCGGTGGCCGTGCTCGGTGGAGGGGCGGTAGGCCTGGCGACGGCATGGCTGCTGCGCGAGCGGGGCCGCCCAGTGCGGGTGTACGCCGAGCGCTTCTCCCCAGCGACGACATCTGATGTGGCGGCGGCCCGCTGGTTCCCCTCCCAGCTGCTCGATACCGAGTTCCGCACACCAGAGATTGAGGCCAACCTGGTCAAAGCGCTGCTGTTCTCGCATCAGCGCTTCCGGCGACTGATCGGCAGAGGCTATGGCGTGGACTTGATCCCACACATCCGTCTGGGCCTGCGGCCGCCCTCACCTGGCTGGGTCGACGCGCTGCTGGCCGATCTGATCCCACCGCCTGAGAACGTCTCGGATCGCGACCTGCCTTTTCAGGCGCCCTATGTGGGGGCCGTGCCGGGGATGTTGATCGACATGCCGATCTACATGCGGGCCATGAAGCGCGATCTCCGCCGCATGGGCGTTGTGTTTCTGCAACGCCGCTTCGAGGCTCCAGCGCAGATTGCGGCTCTGCCGGAATCGGTGGTGGTGAACTGCACCGGGCTGGGTAGCGCCACGCTGTTTGGTGCTAACGAACTGGTGCCGATCAAGGGCCAGTTGACGATGCTCCCCCCCGACCCCCACTTGCGCTACACGCTCTCGGCCGGATCTCTGTATTTACATCCACGCTCCGAGGGAATCCTGCTGGGGGGTACCTACTCCCATGGCGACGCCACGACCAGCTTCGACACAGAAGCAGAAAAGCGGATCCTGGCGGGTTTCGCCGAGCTCTATGCCTTGCCCCCTGGGCCGCGATCGGCCACACCCGCAGCAAGAGGCCAAGCCTGAACAGCTACCAGGCTCTGAAGTGCAGGATGATTGCTGCCGAAGTACATCGTTGGCTTTGGGTGAAGGAGCTTGACGTCAGACAGCGCTCACTGGCCGCTCCGGCTTGTAAGTGCCCCACGTTGTTCAACGAGCCTCAACGATCGGATGCCGGTGCTGGCATCCTCTCCAGCAATAGCTCCAGCTTGCGATCCTGCTCACGAAGCACTCCCAGGAAGCCGGCAGCGGTCAGAGCCCCCTCTCAGGAAACGTACCAGTACCCCTGAAAGTTACCGCTTTGGAGATCTGCCGACACACCGTGCCCATGGGTACGAGCAGGCGCGTTAAGAGTATCCACAACGCTGGGGCTGATAGATTAGTTGCTGGCATCAACAAGAAGTGGTGTGGATCAACCCGCCACCACCAGAATTGGCCAAGGAAACAGCTACGTTGGCCATGGCCGCTTGATCACCTGCAGGCGCATCATCTTTCCTGGCAGTCACCGCCGCCTTCGACAGCGAAGGCGAGTTCTTTCGCTGCACTCTCCATTCAGTCCAATACCGCTGAGGCAGTGATGGATCGCGGTACAGGGCGTCTAGTGGGAATCGCAGCAATCGTCTTTCCAATCCTCCACTCCATCACCGATGGTATGGAATGGCTCCAGGGTGGCTTTTCAGCCTTGCAACTCTGGCTGAACTATCTAGCCTTCCTACCGATGCCAGCAATAATGCTTGGCCTCTACGCCCTTCAGCGCCCCCAGATTGGCAAGTGGGGACTCATAGGGGCACTCCTTTATGGTTTCGCTTTTGTCTACTTTGCTTTCACTACTCTTTACGCATTGACGGCCCACATTCCCACCTACGAGCAACTCTGGACAAGCCTCGGGTGGGTGTACACAGCGCATGGCGCCGTGATGGTCTATGGAGGTCTTTGCTTTGGCTTCGCTACAGCTCGTTCCTCAGTGTTTCCGTGGTGGACCGCACGCTTGTTCCTGATCGGGATCGTGCTCAATTTTCTGCTAGCTCTCGTCCCAGTTCCCGATCTCCTCCAAACCCTTGGCACGGTGCTGCGAAACGCTGGCCTGGTGGGGATGGGTTGGGCAGTCGTAAATCGCCGCTCTGGTAACGGCGAACCACCTTCCCCACTCAAGCCATCGCCGTAATCGAGCTGCGGAAGCGTGCATGGGCCACGCCGAAGAAGACCGAACCGATCAGCAGCAGGGCGAGAAACTGGGGCCACACCACCGAGAACGTGGCGCCGCGGAAGAGGATGCCCTGGGCGAGCATCACGAAGTGGGTATTCGGTGCCGCCAGCATCACGGTGCGCACCAGTTCGGGCATGCTCTCGCGTGGGGTGACACCGCCTGAGAGCATCTGCAGTGGCAGCAGCACCATCATCAACAACAGCCCGAACTGGGCCATCGAACGCGCGAAGGTGCCCAGGAAGATCCCCAGCGAGGTGGCGGCAAACAGATACAGCACCGCACCGGTTGCAAACAGCGGCAGCGAGCCGGCCAGCGGCACCCCCAGCCAGCCGCGCACCACGATCAATAAGGAAAGCAAGCCGGCGCTGAGCACCACCAGGCCCATCGACCACACCTTGCTGGCCATGATCTCGAACGGCGTCACCGGCATCACCAGCAGATGCTCGATCGTGCCCCGTTCGCGCTCTCGGATCAGGGCCGCACCGGTGAGCACGATTGAGAGCAGGGTGATGTTGTCGATCACTTTGTTCACGGCCCCGAACCAGGTCTTGGTGAGCTGGGGGTTGAAGCGCATGCGTACCACCAGTTCCGCCGCCGGCAAAGAGCGCTCCTGCGTGCGCTGCGCAAAGGTCTGCACCTCGGTTGCCACGATCGACTGCACATAACCACTGCCGGTGAGGGCCTGGCTCACGCGGGTCGCGTCCACATTGAGCTGAACCGCCGGCGAACGGCCAGCCAGCACATCGCGCTGGAAGCCGGTGGGAATCACCAGGGCGAAGGTGTCGAGCCCTGCATCCATCCGCTCGTCCATCCGCGCCTGCTCAATCAGCTGAGGTGGCAGGAAGTAGGGCGGCTCGAACGCATCAATGATGCGCTCTGAGAGCTGCGAGTGGTCTTCATCCACGATCGCAATCGGGGCTGTGTGCAGCGATTCCGGCAACACCGTGGCCCCCGCATAGACCGACACTGTGAATACAAAGACGATCAGCAGCAGCATGATCGGGTCGCGGGCCAGACTCCACAGCTCCTTGAGGCCCAGCTGGACAACATTGGCGGCGCGCATCGCTCAGGTCTCCTGTTTCTTGAGCAAAAGAACGGACAACCCCAGCAGCACCGGCACAGCCAGCAGCAGTGAGGCGAAGGAGCCAAGCAGATCGCTGAAGCCCAGTCCCTTGAGGTAGGTGCCGGTGGAGATGGTCAGGTCGTGGCTGGTGGGGTAGATCGCCCCGATCACCGCGCCGGCCCCCTGCAACGACGCCACCGGATCAAGCAGCCCGCAGAAAGAGGTTGCCGGCAAGATCGTTAGCACTGCGGTGCCGAACAACGCGGCGATCTGGGTGCGCACCAGGGTCGAGATCAACAGCCCCAGCCCGGTGGCGCAGATCACATAGATCAGGGCGCCGCTGGCCTGGGCCATAACACTGCCTTTGAGGGGTACGGCGAACAGGGTCACCGCCATCAAGGTGAGCAAGACGTAATTCACCATCGCCAGGGCGACGTAGGGCAGTTGCTTGCCAACCAGGAATTCCAGCCGGGTCACGGGGGTGGCATAGAAGTTGACGATCGTGCCCAGCTCCTTTTCGCGCACCACCGAGAGTGCCGCCAGGATCGCCGGGATCAACAGCAGCAGGATCGGAATCGTCGCCGGCACCATCGCCACCAGGCTGAGGATGTCGGGGTTGTAGCGAAAGCGGGTCTCGATGGTCGCTGGTGGGAGCGGCATGGGTTGACCCAACGCCCGCCGAGCCCGGTCCGTCTGCCACTGGCCATGCAGGCCCTGCATGTAGGCGCGCACCGTCTCGGCCCTCGTCGGCATTGATCCATCGATCCAGGCGCCGATCTGCACCGGGTCGCCGCGATCAAGATCACGCCCTAAGCCCGGCGGAAATTCGATCACCACACTCAGCTCCCCCGAGCGCATGCGCCGGTCAAGGTCGCCATCGCCATTCAGCGGCGCATGTTCGATGAAATAGCGCGACCCGGCCAGGTTGAGGGCGTAGTCGCGGCTCGTCGTGGTGTCGTCACGGTCGAGCACGGCATAGGGCAGGTTCTCGACATCCATGCTGATGCCGAAGGCCATCACCACCATCAAGAACAGGCTGCCGAGCACGGCCGTGGTGATGCGGATCGGGTCACGGATCAGTTCCAGGGCCTCACGACGGGTGTAGCTGCCCAGCCGTTGCAGGCTGAATCCTGCCGTTTCCAATGGCGATTGCTCTGTGGTTGCTACAGCCGTGGGGGCCGCAGAACCAGCGGGCTCGGTGGCGCCGCTCGCTTCCTCCAAGTAGCCGATGAAGGCCTCCTCCAGCGTGGCCGCGTCGCGTCGCCTCACCAGGCCGGCGGGGGTGTCGCTTACCAGCACACGGCCGGCATGCATCAGAGAGATGCGGTCGCAGCGCTGGGCTTCGTTGATGAAGTGGGTCGAGAGGAAGATCGTGACGTGGTCGCGGCGCGACAGGTCGATCAGCTTCTGCCAGAAGGTGTCCCTGGCGATCGGATCGACCCCTGAGGTGGGTTCATCAAGGATCAACAATTCGGGCCGGTGCACCAGCGCCACCGCCAGGGACAGCCGCTGCCGCACCCCCAACGGCAGGGCACCGGGCAGTGCGCCCTCGAGACCCTCCAAGCCGAACTGCTGCTGTAGTTCCAGCACACGCCCGGCGATCTCCGCCTCCGGCACCTGGAACAGCCGGGCATGCAGCACCAGGTTCTGGCGCACCGTCAGCTCGCTATACAGCGAGAACGCCTGCGACATGTACCCAACCCGGCGCCGGGTGGTGAGGTCACCCGCGTCCAGGGGCTGGTGGAACAGACGCACCTGGCCGGAGCTAGCCGGCAGCAGACCCGCCAGCATCTTCATCGTCGTTGTTTTGCCACAGCCGTTGGAGCCGAGGAAGCCGAAGATCTCGCCGCGCTCGATGCGCACGTTGACCTGATCCACCGCCAGGAACGCCCCGAAGCGCTTGCTCAGATCAATGGCCTCGATCGCCAGCTGGCCGTCACCCGGCGGCAGCGGTGGCACCGTGACGGGATGGTGCTCCCGGCGCCTCGCCTCGGGCAGCAGGGCAATGAAGACGGCCTCCGCTGTGCTGGCGCCGGTGCGCTGGAGCAGTTCCGCCGGGGTGCCGCTGCTGAGCACGCGGCCGCCGTCCATCGCCACCAGCCAATCGAAGCTGGCGGCCTCGTCCATCGAGGCGGTTGCCACCAGCACGGTCATGGTCGGGTGATCGCAGCGGATGCTGGCGATCAGGTCCCAGAACTGGCGGCGCGAGAGGGGATCAACCCCAGTGGTCGGTTCATCCAGAATCAGCAGGTCCGGGGCATGGATCAGGGCGCAGCACAGCCCGAGTTTCTGCTTCATCCCCCCGGAAAGCTGGCCGGCGGGGCGGGCACCGAAGGCCCCGAGCCCGGTGCGCTCCAGCAAGGCAGCGCTGCGGCTGCGGCGCTCGGCGCGGCCCAAGCCGAACAGGCGCGCGAAAAAATCGACGTTCTCGTTGACCGTGAGCGTGGGGGAGAGGTTGTTCCCCAGGCCCTGGGGCATGTAGGCGATGCGCGGGCATACCTGGCGACGGTGGCGAGGGTTGGCCATGTCGCCGCCGAGGACGCGCACTCGGCCCTGCTGCACCCGGCGGGTTCCGGCCACCAGCGCCAACAGGCTGGATTTTCCCACTCCATCCGGGCCTACCAGGCCGCTGAGGCAGCCGCTGGCCACATCCAGGCTGATGCCGTCCAGGGCGCAGGTTGCGCCGAAGCGCAAGCGCACGTCTTGGAGCTTGATCACTGCTGAGCTCAATCCGGCACCTTCGCCGCCAACCGCGCCGGCCATTGGGCTTTGGGGTCGAGGCGCACGTAGGCCATGCCTGGCAGGCCCGTTTTGACGCTGCGGATGTGGCGTTTCAGCAGGGAGGGATCGATCCGTGCCTTGATCCGAAACGACAGCTTCTGACGCTCAACCGCCGTTTCCACCGTTTTGGGCGTGAACTGGGCCACGTCGGCCACAAAGCTGACCTGTGCCGGGATCACCAGCTGCGGGGCGGCGTCCAGCACCAGGTGAACATCGGCCCCAAGCCGCACCCGTCCGGCCTGGTCGGTGGGCAGAAAGAAGGTCATCGAAACGTCGGAGAGATCGATCATGTTCAGCACCTTCCCTCCCGCGCTCAGTACCTCGCCGGGCTGGGCGACGCGGTACTGCACCCGTCCATCTCGGGGGGCCTTGAGCTGGCTGTCGGTGATGTTCGCTCGGATCTCCTGGATCCTGGCGGCGGCGGCCGCCAGCGCCGATTCCGCTTCAATCACCAGTGAGCCGGCCGTGGTGATCGCAGCGCGGCTCGCCGCCACGGTCGCTTCGGTCGAGGCGACAACCGCATCGGCGCTGGAAGAGACGGTGCGCGCATCGTCACGATCCTCCTCCGACACCGCTCCTTTCAAGAACAGCTGCTCCTGGCGGCGCAGGTGTTGCCGGGCTTCGTTGCGCTGGGAGATCCGTTGTGCCACGACGGCTTCAGCCGCTGTCTGTTCGCTGCGTCGCTGCGCCACGGTGCTGCGGGCCGTGGCGATGGCGTTGTTGGCCTTGTGTCGATCCGCCTGCGCTTCAAGCAGCTGCGCCTCCAGAACGTCGGTGTTCATCTGGGCCAGCACTTGGCCGTAAACGACGAAATCTCCCTCGTCCTTGAACACCTGATCGAGCCGGCCAGCCGTCTTCGTGGCCACATCGATTTCTACCGCTTCGATCCGTCCGTTACTGCTGGCAAAGCCGGCGCCCAGAGGCTCAGGCCGGGAGGCCTGCCAGATGGCGAAGCCGGTGCCGCCACCCACCACCGAGAGGCTGATCAGCAACAGGAGCCATTGGCGCCGGATCATCGTTGGGTTCTCGCTGCGATCGCGCGACCAGGCGAAGGAAGCAGCCGCTGCCTCTTCTCCATAGCCAGGCCGGCGAGCGATGACCGCGAGGGGCTGATTCCGTTGGCGACTCGACACGCAGGCTGATGCCGGCTGCCGCCCGTTGGGCAGGCCAAAAGAACCGCAACCCTGAGACCCTCAGCCCTTCATCGGCAAAGAATCAATCAACCAACCCTGGGCGCCATCGGCCTCACTGGGCCGTGCCAACCGCCAGCTCTGGCCTTTCTCTCCCCGTTGCAGGAACAGCTCGAAAGTGCTGTCGACCCGGTAGGGGGCGTCGGCCAGCCGCCAGTCGAACTGGCCTGTGAGGTGCAGCCCCTTGACCTCGCCGATCGCCACGGTCTCCTGCCCTTCCACCCGCACCCGGCTCACCTGCGGCGGCCCCGGCGGCGGCAGCTCAAGCGCCTGGGCGATGGAGTCTTGGGTCAGGGCAATCTGCAGCTCCAGGGCATCGAGGAGCACCTGGCGGGGTGGCTGGCCAGCAGCCTGGCAGCCGCCCAGGCCGAGCAGAAGCAGCACAAGCGCCACCAGGCTGATCCACGCCCCCACAAACAGTGGTTGCCGGCGGCTGGCGGGAATGGGCGGAGCGGGCAGCATGGGGTGTCGTCAACACAACCCCATGATCGGCTGGCTGCAGGGCACCGTGGCGGAGCAGTGGCAGCAGGGCAATCGCTGTGGCCTGCTGCTCTGCTGCCAGGGCGTGGGCTACGAGGTGCAGCTCACCCGGCGCCAGTGGGATGGCCTGCCCCAGGGCGGCTGCAGCCTGGTGCTCTACATCCACCAATCGATCCGCGACGACGGCTGGACCCTGTTCGGCTTTGTAGCGCGCCACGAGCGTGATCTGTTCCGCCTGCTGGTGGCCGTCAGTGGCGTTGGCCCGCAGATGGCCCTGGCCCTGCTCGGGGCCATGCCCACCGAGGAGCTGGTTCGGGCGATCGTTCAGGCCGACCTGCGCCTGCTCTCCACAGCCCCCGGCGTGGGCAAACGCACTGCTGAGCGCCTGTCTGTTGAGCTGCGCAGCAAGCTGTCCGAGGCCTTCGGAGCCGGCTCCCCGGCAGCGCTGGAGGCACCAGACGCTCCTGGAGCAGCCGGCAGCAGCGCCAACGGCCCGGCCCAAGCCACCCGCGACGACGTGCAGATCACCCTGGCGGCCCTGGGTTACGAGCCGCTTGAAATCAACCGGGCGCTGCGGGCCGTGGGCCAGCAGGGGCTGGAGCCAACACTGGGGGCAGACGCCTGGCTGAAGGAGAGTCTGGTCTGGTTGGCGCAGCAGGCGGCCTGAGGGCAGCCGGGGCGGTAAGTTGTTTCTTTGCACCGACAGGGCTCGACGCCGGCATGCCGCTTAATACCACCAAAAAGCAGGAACTGATCAACGGCCATCAGACCCACGGCACCGACACCGGCTCGGTTGAGGTCCAGGTGGCGATGTTGAGCGCCCGGGTCGTTCAGCTCACCGGCCACCTGCAGCAGAACAAGCACGACTTCTCCTCCCGTCAGGGCCTGCTGAAGATGATCGGGCGCCGCAAGCGGCTGCTCGGCTACCTCCGCGCCCAGAGCGAGGAGCGCTACAGCCAGTTGATCGCCAAGCTCGGCATCCGGGGCTGATCCCCGCCATGGCCGCCAAGCGCAAGCCGCTGCCCTTTAAGCCGCAGGGCCCTCCTGGCAAGCCGGCTTCTGGCAAGGCAGCTTCTGGCAAGCAGAAGGGCGATAAGCCGGCTTCGGGAGGCAACGTGATCCCGAGGGCCGTGGCCAATCGCATGGCCGTGCGCATCGCCATCGCCACCGGGGTGCCCTCGGTTCTGGGCATGGCCGTGTTCGTGGCCAGCTACCTGCTGGTGAGCCGCGGCATCTTCGACATTCCGCCCGTGCTCACCCTGGCCACATCCGGCGGCTGCTTCCTGCTCGGCCTGGTGGGGCTCAGCTACGGAGTGCTTTCGGCCAGCTGGGAGGACAAGCCTGGCAGCACCCTGGGCTTTGAGCAGATCGGCGTCAACATTCCGCGGCTGCGCGCCTCGATCCGGGCCATGGGCCAGGGCAGCGGCAGCAAAACACCTCCGGCGGGCTGAGCCGGGCCAACCATCTAGCCTCAGTTCGATCCATACAGAGGCCGCTGCCCATGAACGTTCTCTGGTTTCTGCTGGTGGGTGTGATCGCCGGCTGGCTGGCGGGGCTTCTGGTGCGCGGCGGTGGCTTCGGCCTGATCGGTGACCTGGTGATCGGCATCATCGGTGCCCTGATCGGTGGCCTGTTCTTCAGCGGTCTGGCCGGTGCCGTCGGCGGTGGCCTGCTGGGCAGCCTGGTGGTGGCCACCCTGGGCGCGGTGATTCTGCTGGTGATCGTGCGCGTGCTCAAGCGCGCCTGAAGGGGCCGCCCGTCAGCTGCAGTCGCCCTTTTTGGTGTAAGTGATAGAGCGATAGCGACCGTTGGTGGTGCGAACCGCCACGCAATGGTTCGTCCTGGGCTGCTTCCAGTAGGTGAAGGTGCTGTCAGCCAGCTTGGTGCCGCCGCGGTAGCTGTAGCCCTTGGAGGTCAGGGTTCGCAGGGCCTGGCACCCGCGCTCACCCACCAGCGAACTGGTGTCAGCCTTCTGATCATCATCCTCGAAACGAACATTTGGATTCTGGACATTGTCGAGACGCACCGAAAGCTGACGTGGCTGGCCATCCTTCCAGCTGAACACCTCATGATCGGATTGGGCCTGGTGCCGCACATTACGGATGCCGGAGTGGGTCCGCACGCTCAGGGCCTGAACACCCGGACCGGAGAAATTGAAAGCGGTGCCGTCATCGAGCGTGATGACATCGGCATCGACATCCCCAGACCTTTTGTGTTTGAAGACGCAGTGTCCATTGAAGGCCTCAAAGCCAGCGCTCATGAGCTTGCAGCGGCCTTGAGCCCTGACCAGCAGCTCAGCCATGGCTGCCGGGGCGAAAGGGGCCGAAAGCTGCGGAGTTTTGACGAAAACGACAAACCATGAGGGAAAGCGGCAATTGGGACAGAGAAGCGCTCTGCTCAGGCGATCCATCCAGCCATCGATCGCGCCAACATTGACCTGGTGGTTGAAGTCAAAGCCAGATCGATTGGGTCTCTCGATTGCTGCCTATCAGCATGAACTGACAGGCATAGTTTGCCAACACCAATTGGACTCCAAGCAAGGGTCCACGCTCGGTGTTGATGATGATTCAATCATGAGTGGGACCTTCGTGAGAAAAAAGGGCTTGATTCATACTACCAATGGCACTGGCGTAGCAGACAGATACACGACCAAAAGCTCAGATACCGCATCACGATACAGAAGATCTTAAGGATTAATACAGGTCAATGGTGATCACTGAGAGATTTTTTGGACAAGCTGAAGAGGCACGTCCTGATAATATGGACCCACTTACATGTAGCTGGTCACAAAGTTAAACCACGGTTCCGGTTCTTCGGGCAGATTTGTCGAGCTACGCCGTTGAGTTGAAATCAACCGATCCAACCTTAGACAGACACCATGAGCAACACGTCTCAGCCGCCCATCAGCAACCAAGCTGACGGGCAAAGCCAAGTGGATGAGCAACTCAAGCAAGCCATCCTCGCCAAAAAGCAGGCACAAATTGAGGCTTGGTCTCACCAGATCGAGACACTCAAACAAACACTGCAAAGCATCTCGTCGGAAGTCCGCAACGAAACCGAGAAGCGAGTGGCGGAGCTAACCGAGGCCCGAGATCAAGCCCATTCGCAGGCAGAGAGGCTGAAACAAGCTACCCAAGCAAACTGGGAAGTACTGCTAATACAGACAGATCACCTCTTCCAAGACTTAGCCACACGATTTCACAATTTTGCGGAAAAAGACAACTAAGACACAAAACCAACTTCAGCCTGATGGCCAATCAGAAGATACTCCTAAATGCATCGTTGATCACGATAATTATTGCTTGCAGCCCTACTCCCTCCATCACCGCAACAACATGATTTCCAACACTTTGCATGGCTCCAGCAGTAATCTTCCCGCCAAGGAGTCAGCTTCCTCAATGAGCGCTACAGATATTCCAGCAGTTGTTGAGTTCTCCGCCGTCTATAGCGCAGCCTGTGCTTCCACCCAAACACCTGCTGGCCTGGTGGAAGCCATGATGCCAATCGTTTCAAAAGCCTCTTGGCTGCTGATCACCAGCAATTCCCTGATTTGCGCAACAGAGGACACAACGCTGACGATGATTCTTGAGCGTTCGATACCGCTTGGGGTTGACATCGCCCTTGACGTGGCCTGGCAACCCAGTTCCTGGGATCTGGAGCCAGGCTCGAAGCCAACGCATGAAATCCTCAGACGATTCCACCACTTGGCCCAAGAAGCAACGTTGATCCACAGCACCCCAGAGGAAGCGGTGGAATTCTTTTCATCTCAGAATCCTTTGATGATTCATCGTTCGCTCTCTCACCAGCCAGGAGTGGTCATCACGGGTCTAGATGGATCTGTTGATTTGTGCCTCGGTGGAAGGACGGGCACCATGGGGACACACATGCTCAGTCATCAAGACAATTTCTTCAAAGCTCTGATTGAGTGCTTTGTTGACAAACCTGAGTTGCTGGGGAATGCGGGTTCGGGTCCGGGCACTGATGCCATGGCCGATCCTGACGGGCTCACGGATGCGTTGCTTGCGGCAGCAACAAAATAGGCAACGTCTCCTCCCTGGCCCTGTTTGGTGCCCCGATCGGAGTCATGGTCTGACGTTCCATGTCTTCAGCGGTGCCTGTCCCAGTTCCAGGGCTGAAACCTGCCTGGAATTGCATAAGCACCGCGACTCATCAATCAATTCAGAACCTGGAGATTTTCAGCTGTTGTCCCTTTCAAGGGATTCTCAGCAGCATTTCCGTGGCCAGCGGCCAGTCTTCTGGCTACCTATGAGGTTGGCCCTTGCAACTGTGGATGCCATGACAACGGACAGGACGCGTCCACTCAGACTGATTCTGTCGGTGATCGTCTTGATCATCTCACTGGTTGTTCAAGCTCCTGCCATGGCCTTGAGCAGCCATCCCGCCAACCTTCCCTTTGCAGCACGATTCATGTCTAAAGATTTAAATGCCACAGCCAAAGATGCCGAAGGCCGGCTTGAAGCAGCCCACGGTGATCTGACCGGTGATACGGGTGAAAAGATCAAGGGACAGGCCAAGCAGGTCCAGGCTTCCGCCATGCAGGCGGGATCCGATCTCAAGCAAGGACTCAAGTCTGCCGTCGGCAAACTCGGTGAAGCCACATCAGACGCTGCAGACAAGATGTGATGACCTGAGCATGAAGGCTTGACCCCTCTTTAACGGAGTGGAACTCAGCTTCAACAGAAACCGACTTCGCTCCAGAGACCTTCCAAACTGGAGTGGCCATTAACCACAAGGGGCACTCCTGTCTCTCCAAGTCTTGGGCTCTTTGACTCAAGACTTGGGGACCAATCAAGATAGGGATAACATAACTAGCCGATCAGCCTCGGCTGGCCATATGCAAGGGCGCTGTGACCATGGAAGGAAGAAGCACCGCCCGTCCAAGGCCTGATGCGTTAGCCCCATTCACCTGTCGCTGCTTAATCAAGCAGTTGGAGCGCAAAGAGACCTTAACCATGGCCAAAGCTATCTGCAGGCGAGAGGCGAATCGCAAGTTCGGCCTTTGATCACAAATACCGGCTTTGACCCCACGTCCAGGCCTTAATCCAGCGACCGGGGACGATCGGATCCCGCCCTCCGTTCAGACCAGCTGCAGCGGTGTGCGCAACCGGGCGGTGAAGGCAGCGGCCGTGAGGGTATGGAGGGCGGCTTCGCCATCGCGCACGCAGAACTGGTGGCCGAGGCGCACATAGCGGGCCTGCTCCTGGTCATGCACCAGCGCCACCACGGGGATGCGCAGGCCGGCGTCGTCCTGGCCGAGGCGGTGCTGCACCAGGCACTCGCGCAGTTGGTGCTGCACGCTGATGTCGGCGGCCTGCTCGGCATCGAGGTCCACCATCAGCAACTGCAGCTCGTCGATGACGCGGCAATCGTCAACGATCAGCTGCACCCGGTCGTCGCGGCGGTCAACAGAGGCCCAGAGCAGCAGGCGGGCATCCACCATCAGGTGGTCAGCCAGGCGGGCATAGGTTTTCGGGAACACCACCGCTTCGGCGCTGCCGCTGAGATCTTCGAGCTGGAGCACGGCCATCCGATCGCCCTTGCGCGTGGTCAGGGGCCGCAGTTCAGCCACCATCGCCACCACACTCACGCGGGCCTTGTCGGCCTGCTCCTCCAGGCTGGCCAGGCCGATCGGGGTGAGCAGCCGCATCGGCCCCGAGAGCTGCTTGAGCGGATGGTCGGAGAGGTAGAAGCCCACCAGCTCCTTCTCCAGTTTCAGCTTCTCGTTGGGGGGGTAATCGGCCACAGGAGCGGCCTTCGGCGCCGTGGCCAGATCGCCACCAGCCGGAGATGACGTTGCTGAAGGAGTTCCTGAATCCGGGGCAGGATCCGCAGCCGCACCGGCGAGCAGATCGAAGAGGTTGCCCTGGCCGCTGGCCCGGTCTTTCGCGCGGGAGGTGGCCCAATCGAGCACCAGATCCAGATCCGCCATCAACTGGGCGCGGTTGCCACCAGCCTCAAGGGCATCGAGCGCCCCGCAGTGGATCAGCGATTCCAGCGCCCGGCGGTTGAGCAGCTGGCCGGGGATGCGGTCGCAGAGGTCGGCCAGGCTCACGAACGGTCCGCCGCTGATGCGGGCTTCCAGCAGCTGGCGGATCGCACCATCGCCGAGGTTGCGCACCGCCGAGAGGCCAAACAGGATGCGCTCACCGGTTGGGGTGAAGTCGATGCCGGAGGCATTGAGGTCGGGCGGCATCACCTCGATGCCCATCGCCTGACAGTTGGCGATATAACGCTGCACCTTGTCGGTGCTGCCGGCATTGACCGTGAGCAGCGCCGCCATGTAGGCGACCGGGAAGTGCGCCTTGAGGTAAGCCGTTTGGTACGTAACCGCGCCGTAGGCGGTGGAATGGCTCTTGTTGAAGCAGTATTCAGCGAACAACACCATCTGCTCAAACAAGGCTTCAGCCACCGTGCCCATCACACCTCGGGAGGTGGCACCCTCCACGAACTGATGGCGGTGTTTCTGCATCTCGGCCACTTTCTTTTTGCCCATCGCCCGGCGCAGCAGGTCGGCTTCACCGAGTGAATAACCAGCCAGATCCTGGGCGATCCGCATGATCTGCTCCTGATACACCATGATCCCGTAGGTTTCCTTCAGGATCGGCTCCAGCGCCGGACAGGCGAACTCAATCGCTTCACGGCCGTGCTTGCGGTTGATGAACTTGGGTATCAGGCCGGCATCGAGCGGGCCCGGCCGATACAACGCCAGGATCGAAGAGATGTCTTCGAGGGAGGAGGGCTTGAGATCGCGCACGATCTGGCGCATGCCGCTCGATTCGAGCTGGAAGATACCTTCGAGATCGCCGCGGGCGAGCAAGGCGAAGGTGGCGTCGTCAAAGGCCGGAAGGGCATCAGGATCGATCCTTTCGCCAGTGTTCTGCTCAACGAGATCAATGGTTTTCTCGATCATGGTGAGGTTGCGCAGACCGAGGAAGTCCATCTTCAGCAGCCCCATCGCCTCCACGTCTTCCATGAAGTATTGGGTGATTACCTGGCCGTCGTTGTTGCGCTGCAGCGGCACCAGTTCATCGAGCGGTTCCGCGGCAATCACCACCCCGGCGGCATGAACACCAAAGGTTTTGTTGGTGCCCTCGATCCGGCGGGCCATATCCACCCAGCGCTGCACCACCGGATCTTTCTCATACTTCTCCCTGAATTCCGGCGCCGGTGAATCGGGGCCGATCATCTCGGCGAGCTTGGCGGGCTTGCCGCGCACCACAGGAATCAACTTGGCGAGGCGGTCGGCATCGCCATAGGGAATGTCGAGCACCCGGGCCACATCCTTGAGCACCGCCTTCGAGGTCATGCGGTTGAAGGTGATGATCTGGGCCACCTTGTCGGCGCCATAGCGCTCCGTCACATACTCGATCACCTCGCTGCGGCGCTCGATGCAGAAGTCGGTGTCGATGTCAGGCATCGACTGGCGCTCCGGGTTGAGGAAGCGCTCGAACAGCAGGCCGTGCTCCACCGGATCCAGCGCCGTGATCCCCAGGGCGTAAGCCACCAGGGAGCCGGCCGCCGAGCCACGCCCGGGCCCCACCGGGATGCCTTGCTCGCGGGCATAGCGGATGTAATCCCAGACCACCAGGAAGTAGGTGGGGAAGCCCATCTGCTCCATCACCTGCAGCTCAAAGGCCAGCCGCTCGCCATACAGAGGCTCGAACGGGTCTGAATCCTGCAAGCCCTGACGCTGGCGCAGGCCCTGCTCGCTCACCTCGCGCAGATAGCTCACCGCCGTATGCCCAGCCGGGATCGGGAAGCGGGGCATCTGCTGACGCCCGAGGATGTCGTAGGCCTCCACTTTGTCTGCCACCACAACGGTGTTGGCGATCGCCCGGGCCACCACCGCAGGCTCGAGATGGTCGGCGAACAGCCGCCCCATCTCCTCCTCACTCTTGATGTATTCGGTGCCCGTATAGCGCAGGCGTTTGACGTCGCTCACCAACTTGCCGGTGAGCACGCAGAGGAGGGCGTCGTGGGCCTCCACGTCGTGGCGGGTGAGGTAGTGGGCGTCATTGGTGGCGATCAGCTCGATGCCCAGCTCGGCAGCGATGCGCACGATCTCGCCGTTGACGATCCGGTCTTCCGGGGAGCCATGGTCCTGGATCTCCAGGTAGAAGTCGTCGCCGAAGAGCTCCTGATAGAAGCGGGCCACATCGCGGGCCACATCCGGGCGACCCTTGAGAATCGCCTGGGGAATCTCACCGCCCAGGCAGGCGGTGGCCACGATCAGTCCCTCGCTGTACTGGCGCAGCAACTGCTTGTCGATGCAGGCGCGCGAAAAGATGCCCCGGCCGCGCATGCCGCGCAGGTGGCTGAGGCTGGTGAGCTTGACAAGATTGCGATAGCCGGTGGCGTTCTTGGCCAGCACCACCAGGTGGTAACGGCGTTCCTTCTTCGGCTGCGGATCATCGATCGAGCCGTTGATCACATACATCTCGTTGCCGATGATCGGCTTGATGCCCGCCTTGGTGCAGAGCTTCAGCAGCTCGATCGCCCCATACATCACACCGTGATCGGTGAGCGCCAGCGCCGGCATACCCAGCTCCAAAGCCCGCTCGACCATCTGCGGCAACTGGCTGGCCCCGTCCAGCAGGCTGTAGTCGCTGTGGTTATGGAGGGGGACGAAGGCCAAGGGCGTTGGGGGCGACAGAAGCGGTTCTGACCAGCTGGACAAAACCCTCTGAACTTTAAGGGAAACCACAAGATCAAGGGCTTTTCTCAGCCAAAACCCCATAGAGACACCACCAATAGCGTGCCACGACAGCTCGCAATCCCTGCTTGCTCGGGCCGGGATTCAGGCCATTGCTTGGCTGAACCTGTCATTCCAACCAGATTGGAATCTGAAAGCCATGCCTTGATCGGTAAGGTTTTCGCGGTAGTCCATCTTCAACCCATGGTCAGATCGCGTGGAGGGGCAGGTTCAGGGCAGCAGGGATTTTCTAGCAAACCAAGTCATCCAACCAGCAGCAAACTGCGGACATCCAAGAACGGCTTCCTGCAATCGATTACAAGGCAAGAAGCATTTCTAATACAGCAGGCCTTTCAACTTCATCAGGCCGGAAAGCTTCAAGAGGCGGAAGAAAAATATCTATCTTTAATCAATTCACAAACCAAGAACATCCTTGTGTATGTCAACCTGTCGTCAATCTATGGAAGGACCAAGCGGCACGATGAAGCCATTAAAATAGCTAATTTAGCAATCACTCTCAATCCATCCGACACGATGGCGCTCAGCAATCTAGGGCAGGCCTTGGCCAGCACTGGGAAATCTGAAGACGCCATCCTTGTCTACAGGAAAGCACTGGCGATTCGACATGAATTACCGATGGTGCATTGCAATCTTGGCAATGCCCTCACTCAGATCGGCGATTACGAAAATGGAATCCTTGCCTTCAACGAAGCGCTCTCCATTCAGCCCAATTATCCCGACGCCTCATACAATTTAGGCGTTGCCCTCAAGGATTTGGGCGAGCTCGATGCAGCCATGGAAAACCTGAATCGTGCAATTGAACAGGATTCAGGACATGTCGAAGCACGCTACTGCCGCTGTTTGATCATGCTTCTGCAGCAGAATTTTTCAGAAGCATGGGAGCACTTCGAGTACAGATGGAAATCAGAAACGGTTAAGCAATCTCCACCTCCATCACCCTCATGGCACCCAAGAGATAAGGAAAAAAGGGTCATCGTAATAGCAGAACTAGGAGTTGGCGACCAAATCAATTTTGGCACCATGATTCCGGACCTGAAAAGAGTTCACGAAGACATCATTGTCCTAGTTGACCCAAGGCTTTTGCCACTGATGCAGCGCTCCTTACCGCAGGTCAAATTTCAACATTCCATCTCAGTACCAACCAGCACAAAGAATGATGCCTTCATCGCCATGGGCAGCCTAGGCAGACATTTTCGTCAATCGCTCAGTGAATTTCCAGCCTCGCCAGCAGGTTATCTTGTGGCAGATCAAGCCTTGAAGATGCAGGTATCCAAAAAGATTCGCAATGGAGAGCCCAAACTGGTCTGTGGGATTTCCTGGCGCAGTACACACCCAATGCTGGGGGCTTCTAAGTCGATGTCCCTCATGGGATTGGCTGGCGCCTTGGCTAGGTCTAACGTCAAGTTGATTTCGCTTCAATACGGAGAGACCCAAAGCGAAATTTCCCAGTTACAACAACAAACAGGCATCGAGGTCAAATGCCTCAATGAAATTGACAACTTCAAAAATCTTGATGACTTGGCCGCACTAATCGATGCTTGTGACATCGTGATTTCCGTGAGCAATACCACAGTGCATCTGGCCTGCGGCCTTGGAAAGCCCACGTGGGTCCTACTCCAACATGTCCCCTTGCCACGTTGGGGCATCAAAGGGAGCCAGTCACCCTGGTATCCATCAGCCCGTCTCTTTCGTCAGCCGGAGCGTGGCAACTGGCAGTCTGTGCTCGATCAAGTGAGCGACGCTCTGGATTCCTTAATCAGTGGTTTAGCAATCAGCGATGCAGCCAAATCATTCTGATTTCCTCAGGCCACCAGTGCCGCCTCGGGCCGGCTGTCCATCACCCGCGCGGCCTGCTCGTAGTGGTGGGCCACCTGCAGCAGGCGCGGTTCTTCGAGCACGCCAGTGATCAGTTGCAGGCCGATCGGCAGGCCAGCGGAATCAAAACCGCAGGGCAGGCTGATCGCCGGTAGGCCGGCCATGTTCGCCGGAATCGTCAGCAGGTCGGCGAGATACATGGCCAAGGGGTCATCGGCGTGGGCGCCGAAGCGGAAGGCCGTGGTGGGCGCCGTCGGGCTGAGCAGCACATCAACACCCTCAAAGGCCCGGTCGAAATCGCGGCGGATCAAGGTGCGCACCTGCTGCGCTTTCTTGTAGTAGGCATCCATGTAGCCGGCCGACAGGGCATAGGTGCCGATCAGGATGCGACGTTGCACCTCCTCGCCAAACCCTTCGGTGCGGCTGCGGGCCGTCATCTCAGCCAAGCTGCCGGCCTGCTCGGAGCGGTAGCCGTATTTGACGCCGTCGTAGCGGGCCAGGTTGGCGGAAGCCTCCGACGGGGCGATCACGTAGTAGGTAGCGATGCCGTCGTTGAAGCGCGGGCAGCTCACATCCACCAGCTCGCAGCCCAGGGCCTGCAACTGGTCGGCGGCGGCCATCACGGCGGCGGCAACCTCTGGAGCCAGGCCGTCCTGCTCGAAGCATTCCTTGATCAGGCCCACCCGCAGACCAGCCACCGGTTGCTGCAGGGCGGCTGTGTAATCGGGAACAGGCACATCCAGGCAGGTGCCATCACGGGGATCGGCGCCGGCGATCACCTGGAGCAGGGCTGCCGCATCGGCGACGCTGGTGCTGAAGGGGCCCACCTGATCGAGCGAACTGGCGAAGGCCACCAAACCCCAACGGCTCACCCGGCCGTAGGTGGGCTTGAGCCCGACCACGCCGCAGAAGGAGGCGGGCTGGCGGATCGAGCCGCCGGTATCGGAGCCCAGGGCTGCCATCGCTTCACCGGCGGCCACCGCCGCCGCACTGCCGCCTGAACTGCCGCCTGGCACCCGCTCGGGGTCCCAGGGATTGCGGCTGGGGCCAAAGGCGGAGGTCTCCGTCGAGCTGCCCATGGCGAACTCGTCGAGGTTGGTTTTACCCAACAGCACCGCGCCGGCTTGCCAGAGGCGTTCGGTGACGGTGGATTCGTAGGGCGGAACAAAGTTCTCCAGCATGCGGCTGGAGCAGGTGGTGCGAATCCCCTTGGTGCAGAGGTTGTCCTTGATCGCCAGTGGCACCCCGGCCAGGGGAGGCAAGGGCTCACCGGCGGCCAGGCCGGCATCGATGCGGTCGGCATCAGCCCGGGCCCGCTCGGCGGTGACCTCCAGAAAGGCGTGGACGGTGGGGTCTAAGGCCGTGATCCGGGCGAGATGGTGGTCGGTGAGCTCGCGGGCGGACAGCTCCTTGCTCTGCAGTTGCTGCCGCCATTCAGCGATCCCCATGGCGTCCGTGTCGGCGATGGGGCGACGCTATCAGCCGGGGTTGAGCTCTTCGGTGAGCGGCTCACCCCGGCGCACCCGCAGCAGGTCATGGCTCAATGAAGCCGGCGCTTCCGAACGCAGATCAGCCAGGAAGGCCGGCAGTTTGGCCTCCAGGTGCCGGCGGCGCACAAACGGCCCAAACCAATAGATGACATCGGGGCCTTTGGTTTCGACCTTCGCCCACCAGGCCAGGCCCAGGCCATTGGCAAGTCCGCGCAGCACCTGAAGCAGGGGATTCATCTTGGCCCTTCGTGTCGGGCCATTCTGCCGATCGCCCCACGGGCCTGATGGCGTTGCGCTGACCTCACAGCTGGATGTCTCCTTGAAACGACGACGGCACCCCTCCGGCCGCCTCCATCTGCTCGCCCAGGATTGTGTCCCCGCTCGAGGTTGACTCCCCGCTCGAGGGTGTCTCCGCGCTCGCTACCTCCTCGGGAACAACGTGGCCGTTGGAGGGTGTGGCTTGGTCGTGCCGATCCCGCTCGACAACGATCGGGGAACCAGCGGAGCTGGTCTCGGTGGTGGTCTGAGCGGGATCCTGGTCGGGATCGGGGTTAAAGGCGAAGTCGGGGTCTCCTGAAGCCTGAGCTTCGGTTTCAGCTTCGACTTTTTCTGCTTCGGCTTCGAAATCGGCTTCGAAATCGGTTTCGGAATCCGTTTCAGCTTCGGATCCGGAATCGGAATCGCTGAAGACAACGGGCTCCGCTTCGGCCTCAGGCACGGCAGATCCAACAGGTCCATCTGACTGAACAGATCCAACAGAGGCGAGAGCCTGGGCGCCCTCCTCAAGGGGGTCGACGTCCGTGCTCGAAGCGTCAGCAGCCGGGGTTTTGGCGCCGGAAGCGGCGGCCTTGCTCGGCAACTGGGGCCTGACGAGGCGCGGGGCTGGAGCCGTGCCAGTAATCGACTTCATCCAGCCGCGGCGGGCCACTTCATAGAGCAGCAGGGCCGTGGCCACCGAGGCATTCAGGCTGGGGGTGGCGCCGCGCAGCGGAATGCGAATCAGCTGGTCGCAATGCTTGCGGGTGAGCATCGAGAGGCCCTGGGATTCAGAGCCGGTCACCACCACCAGGGGTCCGTCGAGGTCGGCCTCGATCAGGCTGACCGTGCCCTCTTCAGCCAGGCCGACAACCCGGTAACCCTCGTCCTTGAGCTGTTCAAGCGAGCGGTTGAGGTTGATCACCTTGGCCACCGGCAGATGCTCGAGGGCGCCGGCAGCCACCTTGGCCACCGAGCCGGTCAGGCCGGCATTGCGCCGCTGGGGCAGCACCAGACCGTGGGCACCGAGCGCTTCGGCACTGCGCACGATCGCCCCAAGGTTGTGAGGGTCGGTCAGGCCATCCACCGCCATCAGCAGCGGCGGCTCACCGAGCCCCCGGCAGCCCTCGATCAAGGTGCCCAGATCAAGGGTTTCGGCGGCAGCGGCCTGCAACACAATGCCCTGGTGCACAGCGCCGCCGGTGATCTGGCCCAGCCGTGCCCAGGTCACCTCTTCAACCAGCACCCCGCCGGCCTTGGCCTCGCGCAACAGCTGCAGGAAGCGCGGCGCGAAGCGCAGCTCAGGCGTGCACCAGATGCGGTGGATCGGCCGCTCGGCTTCCAGGGCGGCCAGGGCTGGATGGCGGCCCCAGACCATGTCCTCGGCCGGTTCCACCCCGAAGCGATCCGATTCACCGCTTGGCTCCAGAACATCGTTCCCGTCCCGGCCCGCTCCAGCAGGTGTGGAGGGGCGCCCGCCGCCGCGGGCGGGCCGATCAAAGGAGGAGGGCCGGCCTCCAAACGATGGCCTGCCACCAGAGGACGGCCTGCCACCGAAGGAAGGCCTCTCCCCGAAGGAAGGCCTGTCCCCGAAAGGTGGCTTGTCGCCGTAGGACGGCCGGCCACCAAAGGCAGGCTTGCCACCAAACGACGGCTTACGGCCAAAGCTCGGCCTATCCCCGCTGCGGTCTGCAAACGACGGCCGGCCGCCACCTCCTGACCCTGGCCGGGAGCCAAACGTGGGCTTGCCCCCAAACGAGGGCTTGTCAGCAAAGGAAGGTTTGCCGTAGGCGGGTTTTCCGTAGGCGGGTTTGCCAAAAGCAGGCTTGCCGTAGGCCGGCTTCGCGCCGCCTGGTCTGTCGCCGGAATCGGCGCGGCGGGCACCCGGCCTCGCCGGGATCACCCGGGCGGGGCGACCTTCGCCGCCAGCACGCCTGTCGTTGTCGCGCCCTTCACGGCTTCCAGCCGATCCCCCTGATGACGATCCCCCTGAACCTGACGATCCACCAGTGGGCGATCCCCGCCAATCCCTTTTGGGGCCACTGAACCGCGACGGTTTACCGCCGCGGGGAGCGGGCCCGGAGCGATCACCGTCCTCTCCTCCCCCAGGCCTGCGGCGCTCAATACGTGGGGTCATGGGAGATCGGGCAAGGGGTCGGGGCCGGGCTGTTCAAGTTGATCCAGCAGCTGTGCAAGCCGTCCGGGGTTCCGCAGAAAGAGCCAGCCCACCATTGTCTCAAATCCCGTGGCCCGCCCATAGACGGCCGGGTCGCCGCGCCGTGGTCCACGCCCGGCCCGGTTGCGTCCCCGGCGCACCCAGTCGCGTTCGGCGGCGCTCAGCAGGGGCTCCAAGCGCTCAAGGGCCCCGGCCTGGGCTTCGGCGCGGACCTCTTCGACAACGGACCGATGCAGGGAGTCGCTGCGACCGGGCTGCCGGCAGTAGCGCCGCCGCTGGTGCAGCTCCCAGACCGCATCCCCCAGCCAGGCCAGCTGCAGCGGACCAAGTTCGCTGCCAACCGGCGTCTGGGCCTGGATCTGACGCAGCCACTCGCCGGTGGGGAGATCAGGCGGCGGTGAGGGCACCAAGGGCCGTGGCGAGGTCGGGCTGGAGATGAAGAAACTCCTCGAGCCTCACCAACTTGATGGTCTGAACGACGCGGGCATTGCCGACGACCAGAAAGCGGATGCTGTCGTCGCTGCAGAGCTTGGCGAGCTGGACGAGCACCCCGAGGCCGGAGGAATCGATGTAATCGATATGGGTCAGATCCAGGAGGACAGGCAGGCTCGCCTTGCCCTTGTGCAAAACGACGTAGTCCTTGAATTGTTTGTCGGAGTAGGCATCCAGTTGGCCGGTGAAGCTGAACAGCAGGCAAGTGGACCGCTTCTCGATCCCACCCCGCAAAGACACGGTCAATCGCTGCAATTCAGGAATGTCCCTAAGCCCCGAGGCGTGACGGCGATGGAAGTGTAGGGAGTGAATGGGAGAAGGACTGAAGCCAACACAAAATCAGCAAATTTCTGCCGATTCAGGCGCTGCGACGCTCCGCCATCAAGGCCACGAAACGGCCGAAGTGGTGATCGGCATCGTGGGGTCCCGGGCTGGCTTCCGGGTGGTACTGAATCCCAAAAACCGGTTGGTGACGGTGGCGCAGGGCCGCCACGGTGTCGTCGTTGAGGTTGCGATGGGTGATCTCCACCTGATCGCCTGGCAAGGAGGCGGCATCGAGGGCGAACCCGTGGTTCTGGCTGGTGATCTCCACCAGCCCCCGACCGCCACAGGGATGGTTCAGACCCCGGTGGCCAAAGGTCAGCTTGTAGGTGCTGCCGCCGAGGGCCAGGCCAAGAATCTGATGGCCAAGGCAGATCCCGAACGTGGGCAGATCGGCCTGCGCCAGCAAGCCCTCCGCCAGCTGGATGCCGGCCGTCACGGCGGCTGGATCACCAGGACCATTGGAGAGGAAGACCCCTTCAGGGGCCAGGGCCAGCACCTGCTCGATGCCGCTGTCAGCCGGCAGCACGCTCACCTGACAACCATGGGCGGCGAGGCGCTCAAGGATGCCCCGCTTGATGCCGAAATCGATCGCCACGACCCGGTAGGGATCGCTGGGACGGGCCTGCTGGCGTTGATCAAAGCCGGCCTGGCAAAGCTCGTTCCACTCGTAGGGCGCCTTGGTGCTCACCTGCGCGGCCAGGTTGAGGCCCTCCATCGACGGGCTCTGGCGCACCTGCTCCAGCAGGCTGTGGGGATCGCTGCCATCGCTGCTGATCGCCCCATTGATGGCGCCGCCGTCACGCAAGCGCCGCACCAGGGCGCGGGTATCCACCCCGGCGATTCCCACCACCCCATGGCGCTCGAGCCAGCTGGCCAAGGAGCCGCTGGAGCGCCAGCTGCTTGGGGCCGGAGCCAGCTGGCGGGCAATCACGCCGCGCACTTGAGGGGAATCGGCTTCTTGATCCTCGGCATTGATGCCGGTGTTGCCCAATTCCGGGTAAGTGAAGGTGACCAACTGACCGACGTAGCTGGGATCGGTGATCACCTCCTGATAGCCGGTCATGCCGGTGTTGAACACCACTTCGCCGATGGCGGTTCCAACCGCCCCGAAGGCAAGGCCGCGCAGCAAGGTGCCATCCGCCAGCACCAGCAGCGCCTCACCAGGGGCAGGGGGAGAGGCGGCAGTCAACGGCACTGAAGCTTGTTAAAGCCATTATCCCGCACCAGCAACACCAGCAGCAGGCCCGCTTGGATCCAGCGCGTCACGCAAGGCCAGCAGCCGCTGCCAGCTCTGGCCCGTGGCCAGCACGGCCGTGGCCTGCTCCAGCCCTTCTTGAATCGAGGAGGCCTCGGCGGCGGCCCAGAGCACCAGCGCGGCATTCAATGCCACCACCTGCCGTTGGGCCAGGCTGCCGCCCCCCTGCAGCACGTCCGCAAGGATCTGCTGGCTCATGGCCAGGTCGCCGCCGGCGAGGGCCTCCAACGGAGCCGGCTGCAGACCCATCGCCGCTGGGTCGATCTCCAGGGCCTGCACTGCTCCCTGCTCCACCAACCGCAACTGGCTTGGTCCCGCGAGGGAGGCCTCGTCGAGGCCGCCAGCGCCATGGACCACCACGGCCCGCTCGACGCCGAGGCGGAGCAGGGCGTCGGCCATCGGTTCAAGCAGGTCCAGCCGGGCCACACCGATCACCTGGGCCTCGGGCACAAGCGGATTGACCAGTGGACCCAGCAGATTGAACACCGTGCGCACGCCCAGGCGCCGGCGCAGCGGAGCCAGGCCCACCAGGGCCGGATGCCAGCCAGGCGCGAACAGGAAGGTAACCCCACTGCGGGGCAAGGCCCCGATCACCGCACTGGGCGGAGCTTTGAGGTTGAGACCGAGGGCTTCGAGCACGTCGGCGGAGCCCACCTTGCCGCTGGCACTGCGATTGCCGTGCTTGGCGACGCTGGCACCGCAGGCGGCGGCCACAAAGGCCACGGCGGTGGAGATGTTGAAGCTGCCCGCCCCATCACCCCCGGTGCCACAGGTGTCAACCAGGCGCAGCGAGGGCCGCGGGCAGGGCAGGGCCACGGCCTGGCGCAGCACCTGGGCCATTGCCGCCAATTCGACGCCGCTCACCCCCTTGGCCCGCAGGGCGGCCAGCAGGGCACCGGTGAGCTCGGGTTCAATCTGGCCGTCGATCCAGCCGCGCATCAGCCCCGTGGCCTCACCCGCCCCCATCGATTCACCCTCCAGAAGCGTCTCCAGCAGGGCAGGCCAGGCGGTGGATGGGGCTGTGGATGGGGCTGTAGATGGGGACATCGGTCGGGGGTTGGAATCCAGGAGGATCCGGACAAAGGGATCCGTTGAGTGGGCAGCTGAGTGGGTAGCTGAGTAGGCCGCTGAGTGGACAGCCGCAGAGGCCGCAAGGCTCAGAAAAAAACCCGGGTGCAAAGCACGCCGGGCCGGGTGATGGGGAAGCGTTGATTATCCCCCTGAACGCTGAAATCTGAACGCTGAAATCCGAGCGATCGGTGCGCTTCAGGGGGTGTCCTGGGCCGCCGTATCAAAACCACTGCCCACCGCATCGCCGCCCACCGCCATGCCTGGGCGGTAACCCGAAGACCAGAGAGCCCGGGTGCGCTGGTGCAACTGGTCACGGCTGAGACCCCAGTGGCGCAGGGTCTTGGCCAGGTCCAACTGGAGGTCTTCGGCGCCGGGAAAGCCGTCGTAGCGAATCAACAGCCGGGCCAGATCCACCAGCTGGGTCTCTTCGGGTTGCTCCACCGCGAGCAGCCCATCAATGACGTCCCGGTCGGTGGCATGGAGGGGATGCACCTGGGCGGCGCCCTGGCTGGAATTCGTCATCGGCAGTCCCTGCCCATTGCGCCCTGCCCATTGCGACTGATGCTCAACTCTGGCATCGACGGCCGGCCGCGCGGCGTCAAGAGGATTCGTAGGTTGGAGGGCCCTGCCTGGCTCCATGGCCGCCATCCGACCCGGCCTGCTCTGGAAATACCTCCGCCCGCACCGCCGCGTGCTGGCCAAAGGCGCCGTGGCGCTGCTGGTGGTCAACCTCCTGAGCGTGATGATCCCCCTGATGGTCCGGGGTGTGATCGACGACCTGCAGGACGGGTTCGCCATCTCAGCCGTGTTGCGCCAGGCCGGCTGGATCGTCCTGCTGGCCAGCTTGATGGGGGTAGCCCGGCTGGTCTCCCGCATGCTGGTGTTCGGCGTTGGACGCCAGGTGGAGGCGAGCCTGCGCCAGCAGGTGTTCGAGCACATGCTGCGCCAGGAGCCGGGCTGGGTACAGACCGCCGGCAGCGGCGATGTCATCAGCCGCTCCACCAGCGATGTCGAGAACGTGCGGCGGCTGCTGGGTTTTGCCATTCTCAGCCTCACCAACACCGGCCTGGCCTATGCGCTCACCCTGCCGGCGATGCTGGCGATCGACCCGCTGCTGACCCTGGCAGCCGTGGGGCTCTATCCGGGCATGTTGATGGTGGTGCGCCTGTTCGGCGGCCGGATGATGCGGCAGCAACGGCGGCAGCAGGAATCGCTGGCCCATCTCTCCGATCTGATTCAGGAGGATCTCTCTGGAATCAGCGCCATCAAGATCTACGGCCAGGAGAACAACGAGCAGGAAGCCTTCGCCGAGCGCAATCGCGACTACCGCGATTCGGCCCTCTCCCTGGCCCGCACCCGCAGCACCCTGTTCCCGCTGCTGGAAGGAATTTCCTCGATCAGCCTGCTGCTGCTGCTCGCCTTCGGCAGCGGCCAGCTCGAGAGCGGCCGGCTGAGCATCGGCAATCTGGTGGCCCTGATCCTGTTTGTGGAGCGGTTGGTCTTCCCCACCGCCCTGCTGGGCTTCACCTTGAACACCTTCCAGACCGGGCAGGTGAGCCTGGATCGGGTGGAGGAGCTGCTCTCAAGGACGCCCCGCGTGGTCTCCCCGGATCAGCCGTTGCCGGCTGCGGTGGCAGGGCGCGGTGGCATCGAAGCCCGTGGCCTCACCGTTCGCTACGACGGCGCCCAGCGCGAGGCGCTCAGTGATGTGAGCTTCAGCCTGCATCCCGGCGAGCTGGTGGCCGTGGTGGGGCCCGTGGGATCCGGCAAGACCACCCTCGCCCGGGCCCTGGGCCGCATGGTGGAGGTGCCCGCACGGGCGCTGTTCATCGATGGTGTCGACGTCACCGACCTGGCGCTCCATGACCTCCGCCGCCTGGTGGCCCTGGTGCCCCAGGAGGGCTATCTGTTCACCGCCTCCCTGGCCGACAACCTGCGTTACGGCGATCCAGACGCCGACCTGGAGCGGGTGGAATCGGTGGCGCGGGAAGCGCGCCTGGAAGGCGACATCCGCGGCTTCCCGGACGGCTATCAGACTCTGGTAGGCGAACGGGGGATCACCCTCAGCGGCGGCCAGCGGCAACGGGCCGCCCTCGGCCGCGCCCTGATGGTGGACGCCCCGCTGCTGGTGCTCGACGATGCCCTGGCGAGCGTGGACAACAACACCGCCGCCGCGATTCTGAGCTCGATCCGTGAACAACGCGACCGCACGATCCTGATGGTCAGCCACCAGCTCTCGGCAGCGGCGGCCTGTGATCGGGTGCTGGTGCTCGACGACGGCCGCCTGGTGCAACAGGGCCGCCACCAGGAGCTGCTCGCTGAACCCGGCACCTACCGCCGCCTCTGGGAGCGGCAGAAGGCCGAAGAGCAGCTGCAGGTGGCCTGATCCACACCAAGACCAGCCGATCCGGCGATCAAACCGATAGGGCCGAACCAAACGAGTTGTTGACGTGAGCGATCAGAGGCTCCAACCGGCGCTTAGCTGGATCGATCCCGTGTTCACGCCATGGAGACCACCAAGGCCTACAAATTGCGGTGCACCCTCACCTTCGGCGACATCTACGGCCAGGTGCTGATCTGGATGGTGGTGATCTTCGTGAGCCTGGCGGCGGGCCTGGCCCTGATGGGCTCGAGCAAACCCATCTTTGCCCTGGTGGGCGTTGGCATGATCCTGGTGCTCTCGCTGCCGTTTCTGCTGTTCGCCTTCACCACCACCCTGCTGAACCACGTCTCCCTGGAGTCGGCGCCACAGGTCGAAACCCCTGCCTAGGGTTGCGGCAGCAGCATTTTGTCGGTGTTCGGACTGTTCACATCAACGGCCAGCAGCCCCAAAGGGAGGATCGTCACGGCCGAAGAAGCCCTGCCTGGGCGGCCCAGCCCGATCGCCACGGAAACCACCCATCAGGTGCTGGGGTCGGCCCTGAAGGCTGAACTGGAACCCAATCAACAGGAGGTTCTGTTCGGCTGCGGCTGTTTCTGGGGGGCAGAGAAGGGATTCTGGCGCCTGCCCGGTGTCGTGAGCACGGCGGTTGGTTATGCCGCCGGCCATACGCCGAATCCCACCTACGACGAGGTCTGCTCCGGCCGAACCGGCCATACCGAAGCGGTGCGGGTGGTCTGGAACACCGAGCAGGTGGGCTTCAGCGATCTGCTCAAGCTGTTCTGGGAATGCCACGACCCCACCCAGGGCATGGCCCAGGGCCATGACACCGGCAGCCAGTACCGCTCGGCGATCGTGACCCGCAACGCCGACCAGCTCAACCTCGCCCAAGCCAGCGCCCGCCACTACCAGGGCCAGCTCACGGCCGCAGGTTTTGGAGAAATCACCACGGAGATCGTGGCGGATCGCCCCTTCTTCTTTGCCGAAACCCATCACCAGCAATACCTGGCGAGGCCTGGCAGCCGCCCCTATTGCTCCGCCCGGCCCAGCGGAGTGCGGCTCACGCCTTTTCCAGGCAGTGCCTTCCTGCTGGCGCCAGAGGTCTGGGAGCAGTACGACTGGTCGGTGCAGCACTGCGTGCTGCGCAGCTCTAACACCCCGATCCGCCTCTGAGTAGATGTCAACCCGGTTTCACGCGCTGATCGCAGCCACTGCCTTGCTTCTCGGGCTGCCCGCCCAGGCGGCCAACCTGGCCGTGGGCTCTCCTTGGTGGGAGAACTACGACAGCCGCGACAGTTTTCTCTGCCGCAACCAGAGCAAGGTGATTGTCGAGCGCAACGACGCCCAGGCGGCCCTGATCTCCGGGAGATCTGTCACCACCCTGTTCCGGGAAACCTCCACCCTGCCCGGTGTGCGCTATGGCAACGATTCCCTGCGCCTGATCCTCAGGGGCGATGAACTCACTGTGGAGCGTCTGCCGATGCGGATTCAGTGCCTGCGCACCGACCAGGTCTGAGCGCTATGGGCACCCTTCCTGATCGCACGGTGATTCTTCTGCTCGCGGCCACCCTGGGCCTGGTGTTCGCCATGGTCTTCTGGTATGCCCGCTTGAACGGGCCGCTGGAACCACCCCTGTTGTGGAAGGAGGCGCCGGCCCTGGAGGCCCCGCCCCAACGGACTCCCAAGCCGCAAGGCACCCTGCTCTGAACCGTCTTGGATCTACCCCCCAGGTCAGACGCCAAGCGCCACCTTCACCCTTTGCCAAAGGGTCTCGTCGAGCTCTATGGGCTGCTGGCCGTGCTGTTCGTGCTGGTGCCGGAATGGATGGCAGGCGGTGCCCTGGAGAGTTGGCCAGGCCAACGGCAGGGCGAAGCCATGCCCGTGGCCGCCAGTGCCTGGCGGCGTCAGCCCGAGCTGCGCCTCGCCGGTCTGAGCCTGTCCCAGTTGCGGCTGCTGGCACGCCGCCTACGGCTCTGGGGCTATGCCGGCCTGGGGCGGGAGCGGCTCACCACCAGGATCCTGCAGCAGCTGAAACGCCGTCGCCACTGGGAGAAATGGCTGCCCCAGGAGCTGTGATAGCTTCGCTTCAACCGGGGCGTAGCGCAGCTTGGTAGCGCACCACTTTGGGGTAGTGGGGGTCGTGGGTTCAAATCCCGCCGCTCCGATTCCACAGGGTTCACTTTTTTGGTGATCTGCTTTCTTTCACCCCTCAGCCCCGCCCTGGCGGGGTTTTTTTGTGGGCGGCGGTTGTCCACCCCTTGCCCTGGCGGAAGCGCCGCACCACAGCAGCCACCTCTTCCCCCTCGCCATCAACGGCGGCATTCATGCGGCGCATCTCCGCTTCGCTGATCTGGCCGGCGAGACCGTTGAGCGCGGGCAGCAGCTGGGGCCAGCGCCGCAGGGCGGCCGCATTGAACACCGGAGTGGCTTGATACGGGGGGAAGTACTGGCGATCGTCGATGAGGCTGCGCAAGGCCAGGGTTTCGATCAGGCCGTTGGTGGAATCGCCGGCAATCAGATCCACCCGGCCCTCGGCCAGGGCCCGGTAGGTGAGGCCCAGGTCCATCTCCAGGGGCGCTTCCTTGAAGCGCAGGCCATAGAGCCGGGCCAGGCCGGGGTAGCCATCAGGGCGGCTGAGAAACTCAAAACCGAAACCCGCGCGCCACTGCGGCGTGTGCGGAGCCAACTGGGAGAGCTTGGTGAGGCCCAGGGCCTTGGCTTGGTCGTCACGGATCAGGATCGCAAAGCTGTTCTCGAAGCCCAGGGAGGGGAACATCTCGAGATCGAAGCGTTGCCGGTAGAGCGTCCTGGCCCGCTCATACACCGCCTCGGCCCGGTCCAGCCCCGGCTGGGCCGGCAGGGGGGCCTGATTCAGCACCGAAGCCCAGGCGGTGCCGGTGTACTCCACGTAGCCGGCGATCTGGCCGGAGCGCACCGCCTCATGGCAAATCTGGGTGCCACCAAGGGCGAAGTCACGGCGCACGCGCAAGTTGGTCTGCGCTTCGATCTGCTGGGCCAGCAGTTCCCCCAGCAGTAGCTGCTCGGTGAAGGCCTTCGAGCCGATCGCAAGGCTGGGTGCGGCGGCAGGCCTGGCCAGCCAGAGGCCGGCTGCCAGGGCCAGGGCCACAGCGAGCCCCAGGCCGGCGAGCAGGCGGCGACGGCTGGAGAGGGCCCAGTCGGCCAGCAAGGCCATCAGCGCCGCCGGAACCGCGCCCTGCAGGATCAGGCCGTTGTTGACCGTGGCAATGCCACGGAACAGAAAAACGCCAAGCCCGCCAGCACCGATCGCCGCGGCGATCGTCGCCACCGCGATCGTGAGCACCATGGCCACCCGCACCCCGGCCATCAGCACCGGCAGGGCGAGCGGCACCTCCACACGCCAGAGGCGCTGGCGGCGGTTGAGCCCCAGGGCCATCGCCGCCTCCTTCAGCCCCTGCGGCACCAGGGTGAGGCCGGTGACGACCCCCCGCACCAGGGGCAGCAGGGCATAGAGGGTGAGGGCGACGATCGCCGGCCTTGCCCCCAGGCCGCCCACCAACGGCACGGTGATCAGCACCCCGAAGATCGCCAGGCTCGGGATCGTCTGGATCGCGCTGACCACGGCAAGCACCGGGCCTGCCCAGCGCGGCCGCCGGCTGATCCAGAGCCCCAGGGGCAGACTGATCGCCAGCGCCAGTGCCATGGCCACCGCCACCAGGGCCGCATGCTCCAGGCAGCGGCTCAGCAGTTCATCGGTGAGAGTCGCTCCGGACGGCATGGCCCGAGGGCGCCTGGGACAAGTCTGCGGCCATTGGAGCACTGGCAGGCGACTCTGGAGCAAGCAGGCTGGCCTGCAGGGCCCGGCGGCTGTCATCGGCGAGTTGGTATTCCGCCTGGCTCAGCCACTGCCCCCAGCGCTGCGCTTTCTGCAGTTCGATCAGCTGCTGCAGGGCTGGCAGGGACCTGCGGCGGTCACGCCCCAGATAGTCGTCCAGTGCCGCCTCGAGCACCTGCAGGTCATGGAGATCACCGAGACAATCCTGAGCTTTGCGTAGGTCCCGGATCCAGTCGCTGAGGACGGCATGGCCGAACGGTTCGAGGTATTCGAGGGAATAGCGCACCCCCTTGAGGCCCTTGCGCAGGTCATGCAGGGCGTCGTCGCTGGGATCGATAGCAAACCAACCGCCCTGCAGGAACAGATCGGCGCAGGCCCGGGTCTGCCACTCAAACAACCAGGAGCGCAGGGGGAGCTGCCCGATCGGCGTGAACCTGGGAGAGCGCTGCCACTTCTGCAGCTTGGCGAGCAGCGCGAGATAGGGGGCTCCGCGCAGGGTGTGGGCCAGGCCCTCAAAGGCCCGCTTGCGGTCCCGGCTCAGTTGCCTGAGCAGCGGCTTGAGGGTCTTCTGTTCCTTGCCGGGCAACTGGGGCAGCCAGGTGGAGCACAACTGGCCCCGCATCACATCGAGATCACGGCTGAGCCCGGTGCGGCGCGCCACCTTGGCAATGCGGCGGTCGCTCACCGCCGCCGGCACAACCAGCGCCGCCTCGAACAGGCCCAGGGCCGTTCGCAGCCGCCTCAGCGTCACCCGCAGCTGGTGCAGGGCTTCGGGGTCCCGATCGGCCAGCACCTCAGCCTGCAGGTGTCCGAGCCTGCGGGTCTGGCGCTGGATCAAGCCAGCGGCATAGGCGCCGCTGCTGAAATCAGGGCTGGTTGGGTCTGTGCTGGTTGGATCTGTGCTGGATAGGTCTCTGCTGGTTGGGTCAGCCATGGGCGCAGGTTGAGGCAATGGCCAAAGAGCCGCTGAAGCCGGCCTTCCATCCATAGACCACCGAGTCCAGCACCTCACCATGCCCGAGGCCAGGCGATGGCAGAGGTCGTTGCCTTAATGGCCGGTTCGTTCAGCACGGTTCTTGAAGCGCCGGTTCGTCCTTGGCCACTACTGAAGACAGCCATAAGCTGCCTGGAGCTGGGGGCAGGAGTCGCATCGATCACCGCGATGGCGCCGATCAACTGCCCCCAGAAGCCTGGGCCGAACTGGTGCGCGAGCGCCGTCGTTGGCTGTGGGGCGATGGCTATCCCCTCGCTGAGGTGCTGGGGAGGTTGCTGGCCGACGCCCCCCAACTGGCCGTCGCCCTGGGCTATGCCAACACCACCGCCCTGCTGCGGGAGGGCTACGGGCTTGATCTGGTGCTGGGTCAAGGGGCTGGACGGGCCCTGAAGCGGCTGGGTCAGGCCCAGCCCCAGCCAGCACCCGGCCATCAGAAGTTCTGCGCCTGCTGCGGCACCCCGTTCCAGGCGCGGCGTCAGGATGCCCGCTACTGCTCCAGCACCTGCCGCTCGCGGATCAGCCGCCGCCGGAACCAAAATCAACCCAGCCCCCACCAACCCAGCCTGGGCGAAGCGAATCAGGCCCAGGCATCCGCTCCCTGAGGCCTCAATCAGCGGCGTGTTGCCGTCCAATCCACGAACCAACCCCGGCGCCAGAGCAGGTAGGTCTGCAGCATGGCGATGAAGGCCATCAAGGCGAGGGCAAGGTAATAGCCGAATGGCAGATCCAGCTCCGGCATCACTTTGAAATTCATCCCATAGATGCCGGCGATGAAGGTGAGCGGGGCGAAAATGCTGGACACAATCGTGAGCGTTTTCATCACCTGATTCATGCGATTGCCGGTGCTGGCGATGTAGGCATCGGAAACGGCATCGCACTGGTGGCGCAGCAGCTCGGTGTTCTCGAAAATCAAGCGCACATGCTGCTCCATATCCTCAAAACCCCGGCGGGCCTCAGGTCCAAGTAACCGCTGGTTCTGGCGCAGCAGGATCAGGATCTGATGGCGCAGGGGCCAGACCTGATGGTGGATTCGGCGCAGACTGACCCGGGCCTGATACGAGCGGGCCAGCAATTTCGGCTTGGGATCGCGCAGGGCCATCTCCTCCAAGCGATCGAGCAGATCGGAGAACTGCTCAAGGATCGGAAAGAGCTCATCGAGCATCTCATCGATCAGAAAGTGGAGAACATCGTCGAGATCCTCCCGGCTCGGGGGCGGCGTCAGGTTGGCCAGCCAACGGGTGAGCTGGGGAAAGGATTCCTGCTTGGGCACCTCCTCCAGGCTGATCAAGAGGTTGGGCAACAGCAGCAGGCCCACCTGTTCGCTGATCAGCTGGGCGGGCGTTTTGGCAAAACCAAGCCGGTGGATCACCACCAGCACCGCATCGCCCGCCGCATCGACGCGGGTGCGCTGGGGCGTGTCGATCAGGGGGGCCTGCAGCTGGGCCGGTACCCCCAGTTGCCGGAAGATCTGGCGGATCAGGGCCGGATCCGCCAGTCCCTGGAGGCGCACCCAGAGCGGATCACCGCTGGCGATCAGGGGAGCGAGCTGGTCGGGCCGCTCCAGCTGGATCTGAACCATGCTCCCGGGTTCAAAACGCAGGACCGAGAGCCGGGTTGGGGCCGCTCCGCCATGGACAAACAGCTGACTTGGCAGATGGCCCGGCCGCTCCTCCAGTCGCCTGGAGATGAGGGAGTCGGGCGGGGTGCGGATCATCCACGCGTTCTAGCGATGCCGCCGCTGCCCGGATAGGGGACGGGCGGCTGCACGACGCGTTCGAGGCCAATGCAGACACTCAGCAGGAAGCCCTGGATCAACAGGCAACAACCGACCTGGGAACGGCGTTGCCAGAGCAGACCAGCCATGGGGAAGAACACGCGGCACCTGATTTCAGCGGGCCTGATCGCTTCCTGCTGCTATCTGGGCGACCGTGTCAGGCCTGACGGATCACAGCCCCTGGAACCTTGCTTTGAAAGGCGCCAATGAGCCCGGTTTGGATGGCGCGACCTCAGGCGCATTCGGCCGTCACAGGCGCCACCGGAAAGCCGACCACCGCCGCTTCCCGTTCACTCAGCCGCCGGCTCCAGGCCTTGGGAATCGGATCGTTCCAGCGAAAGCCAGCCTGGCGGGCCCGGTGCCGCTCGTCGTAAGAGAGCTGGGCCCGGTAAAGCTGGCGGGGTTCAAGGCCAGCGGCGAGCAGGGCTTCAAGGTCGTCGCAGCGCTCGAACACCTGAGCCAGATAGATGCAATCGGTGAGGGCGCGGTGGGCCGCCCAGACCGGCACCCCGTAGGCCAGGGCCAGATCCCGCACCGACGGGGTGGCGCGCAGCTGGCGCTCGGCGGGCCAGCGCAGGTCTTCCATGCTGCACAGCCAGGGTTTGCCTAAGGCCGGCAGGGGGCCGCGGCCGAACCACTGCCGATCGAAGGGAACGTTGTGGGCCACCAGCACGTCGGCGGCTTCAACAAGGCTGTTGAAAAGGTCGAGGGCCTGGCGCCAGGGCTGATCCAGCCGACTCACCGCCGCCGGAATACCATTGATGGCCTCGGCGTCATTGCTCAGGCAAGGCAGCAAAAAGGAGACCTGGCTGAGCACCGCCCGATGGGGCACGTCGAACAGCACGGCTCCCACTTCGATGCAGTGATGCTGGGCTGGATCCAGGCCGGTGGTTTCCGTATCGAGGATCAGCAGGCGGTTCGGAACCGGCCGCCCGGCTAACGGACCTGGCTGAGCTGGCGGGGCTTCAGCAAGCGAGGGGGCAACGGCGACGACAGGCGTTGGCTCCGCGTTCACCAGGCTGAGCAGATTGGTCTGCTGCCAGAGGCTTTGGCCCGTTCCAGCTGTTTCTTGCTCCTCCATGGCCAACCCCATCACCACCCCATGATCCCAGCTGGGCAAGGGGCCGTGGCCCAGGCAAATTTCCTAGGCTGAATCCATACGTTTGCGGATCCGCGTGGCCAACGCCATCCAGGTGGGAGATCGGGCTCCCCTGATTGCCCTGAGCGATCAGAACGGTGTCGAGCGTCGCAGCGACCAACTCCAGGGCCAGCCCCTGGTGGTTTTTTTCTATCCCAAGGACGACACCCCCGGCTGCACAGCGGAAGCCTGTGCCTTCCGCGATAACCACACAGCACTCGAGGCACTCGGTGCCCAGGTGTGGGGCGTGAGCGGCGACGACGCCGGCAGCCATGGCCGCTTCGCTGAGCGCCACCAGTTGCCCTACCCCCTGCTGGTGGATCGGGGCAACGCCTTGCGCCAGGCCTTCGGGGTGCCCAACGCCCTTCTGTTCCTGCCCGGCCGCGTCACCTACGTGATCGACGGCCAGGGGGTGGTGCGACACCTGTTCAGCAACCTGCTCGACGGGGCCGCCCATGCCCGTGAAGCCCTCACCGCCCTGCAGCTGCTGGCGGCCTGAATCCCATCTCCCCCGATCGCCCGCCACCATCAAACCGCTGGAAGCAGCAGGGCAGCCTCTGGTGCCTGTCCCCGCCGGGGCCAGCCGGTGAGCCGATCGGAACGGTCGAGTTCATCGGCGGCACCTTGCTGGCCACCAGCCCACAGATCAGCTACCGGCGCCTGCTGGAAGCCCTGGCTGTACGCGGGCTGGCGATCCGGGCCTGGAGTTACGTGCCCGGTTTCGACCACCAGAGCCAGGCCACCGAAGCCTGGCGCGCCTTCCGCCGGGGGCGCCAGGCCTCACCGGCCGAGCAACCGCTGTTGCGGCTGGGCCACAGCCTGGGTTGCAAACTGCATCTGCTTGCCCCCGACGGCGGCCGCGGCTGCAGCGGTTTGGTGGCGATGTGCTTCAACAATTTCTCCGCCGACCGCTCCATTCCCCTGCTGGCTGATCTGGCCCCACGCCTGGGCGTGCGCACCGAGTTCAGCCCCTCACCACAGGAAACCCTGCGGCTGGTGGGTCTGCATTACCGCCAGCCGCGCAACCTGCTGCTGCGCTTCGGCAACGATGCCCTTGACCAGAGCCGCCGGCTGATCGGCGTCCTGCAGCAGCGCCCCGATGACGCCTCGACCCTGGTCGAACGTCCCGGCGACCACCTCACCCCAGCCAGCGCCGGCCTGCGCCAGAACCTGCTGGGGGCCTGGGCCGATGACCCGGCCAGGCAGCGGCAGATCGACCGGCTGGCCGATCAACTGCTGGATTGGTGGGGCCACGTACCCAACCTCAACAAGTTTCCAGGTACTGGTTGACTCCTCCCTGGCGAGCACCGATCGGTTGATGCTGCCCTCGCTGCCCGGCTGAGCCAGGCCAGGCAGCTTTCGTCATCACACCCGCAGGGCATCGAGCACGGAGCGGTCTTCCAGGGTGCTGGTGTCGCCGCTCACCTCTTCGCCAGCGGCTAAGGCCCTGAGGATGCGGCGCATGATTTTGCCGCTGCGGGTCTTGGGCAGGGCATCGCTGAAGCGGATCTCATCGGGGCGGGCAATCGGGCCGATTTCGGCGCCCACGTGCTGGCGCAGTTCGGCCATCAGCGCCTCATCGCCGCTGAGACCGGTCTGCAGGGTCACGAAGGCGACGATGCCTTCCCCTTTGAGATCGTCGGGGCGGCCCACCACGGCGGCTTCGGCCACGGCCGGATGGCTCACCAGGGCCGATTCGATCTCCATCGAACCCAGCCGGTGGCCCGACACGCTGATCACGTCGTCGACGCGGCCCATCACCCAGAAGTAGCCATCGGCATCACGACGGGCGCCGTCACCGGCAAAATACAACGGCCGACCATCGGCGCCGCTGATGTGCTCCCAGTAGCTCTTGCGGAAGCGCTCGGGATCACCGTGAACCGTGCGCATCATTCCCGGCCAGGGGCGACGCACCGCCAGATACCCCCCTTCATCCACGCCGACGCTGCGGCCTTCGCTGTCGACCACATCGGCGGCGATGCCTGGCAGGGGCAGGGTCGCGGACCCCGGCTTGGTGGGGGTGGCCGCCGGCAGGGGGCTGATCATCACGCCGCCGGTTTCGGTCTGCCACCAGGTGTCGATGATCGGGCAGCGGCCATGTCCGATCACCTCCCGATACCAGATCCAGGCTTCGGGGTTGATCGGTTCGCCCACCGTTCCCAGGATGCGCAAGCTGCCCATGTCGTAGTGATCGGGCACCTCGCGGCCGCTCTTCATGAAGGCACGAATCGCCGTGGGAGCGGTATAAAACAGGCTCACCTTGTGCTTCTCGATCACCTCCCAGAACGCACCCGGTTTCGAGGCCCGTGGGGCGCCCTCGTACATCACGGTGGTGGCGCCGGCGGAGAGCGGCCCATAGACGATGTAGCTGTGGCCGGTGATCCAGCCCACGTCGGCCGTGCACCAGTGGACGTCGTCTTCGCGCAGGTCGAAGATCCACTCGAAGGTGAGCTGGGCCCAGAGGTTGTAGCCGGCGGTGGTGTGCACCACCCCCTTCGGTTTACCGGTGGATCCGGAGGTGTAGAGCACAAACAGCCGGTCTTCGCTGGCCATCGGCTCGGCCGTGTGCTCGGAGCTGGCGGGCTCCACCCGCTCGTGCCACCAGTGGTCGCGGCCTGCTGTCATCGCCGTGGGCTGCTCGGTGCGGCGCACCACCAGCACATGGTCCACAGTGGGGCAGGCGTCGCCGGCGAGGGCCTGATCCACGGCCGGCTTGAGCGCCACAGCCTTGTCCTTGCGGAAACCGCCATCGGCGGTGATCACCGCCTTCACGTCACCATCGATCAGACGGTCACGCAGGGCTTCGGCGGAGAAGCCACCAAATACCACCGAATGGGGCGCACCGATGCGGGCGCAGGCCAGCATGGCGATGGCGGCTTCCGGCACCATCGGCATGTAGAGGGCCACCAGATCTCCTTTGCCGATGCCCAGCTCCAGCAGGGCATTGGCGGCCTTGCAGACCTGGGCATGCAGCTCGGTGTAGGTGAAGCGGCGCGTGTCGCCGGGTTCGCCTTCCCAGATCAGAGCCGTCTTCTCGGCCCTGGGGCCCTGCAGGTGGCGATCGAGGCAGTTGTAGGCCAGGTTGGTGGTGCCCCCCTCAAACCAGCGGGCAAAGGGCGGGTTGCTCCAGTCGAGCACCGTCTGGAAGGGCTCGAACCAGTGCAGCAGCTCACGGGCCTGGCGTCCCCAGAAGGCGTCAGGGTCAGCCTCCACCTCGGCCACCAGGGCCTCGTACGCCTCCAGGCTGGAGATGCGGGCGCCGGCGGCCAGGGCTGCGGGCGGCTGGAAGACGCGGGCTTCCTGCAGCACCGATTCGATCGTCTCCTCGTTCATCGCCTAGTCCCCATGGGTGGCGCCATTCAAGCCGGATCCCGGGCACCGGGAACTGAAAGAATGGCGGCATGCTCCGCCCAGCCGCCTGCCTGTTCGACCTCGACGGGCTCCTGCTCGACACCGAACCACTGCACGGCCGGGCCTGGAGCGAAGCCGGCCTGGCCTTTGGGGTGCAGCTGAGCGAAGGCCAGCTGCTGGGGCTAAGGGGACGTCGGCGCCTGGACAACGCCCGCCAGGTGATCGCCTGGATCGAGGCGGAAGGCGTGAAACCGCCCAGCACGGAAGAATTGCTGGCGGTGCAGCAGCCGATTGCCCGCCATCTGCTACCGATGGCAGAACCGATGGAAGGGGCTCCCGAGTTACTGGCCCGCTGTCAGGACCTGGCGATCCCGATGGCCTTGGTCACGAGCAGCACCAGCAGCTCGGTGGCGTTGAAGAGCGCGCCCCACCCCTGGCTGGAGCTGCTGGAAACCCGTGTCTACGGCGATGATCCCGACCTGGGCAGCGGCAAGCCCGCCCCGGACGCTTTCCAGTTAGCGGCCCTGCGCCTGGGCCATAACCCCATAGACTGCTGGGCCTTCGAGGATTCCCAGGCTGGCACCCTGGCAGCCCTGGCGGCTGGCTGCCGCGTTCATGTTCTGTTGCCGGCCGGCGTGGGCCAGGAGAACTATCCCGCCGCAGCCCATTGCCTGCGTTCCCTACGGGAGCTTGGCCTTTGAGCCGGTGATGCGCTGAAAGAGCCAGTAACCGAGCCAGCCCCAGAGCAGGCTCCAGACCGAGAAGGTGGTCAGGGTACCGAGCTGGTTCGCGCCGATTTCATAGACGCCGGCGTTGATCAGGCCGGCATCGATCAGGGAGCCGCCGATCCCCCAGCCCAGCACCCAGCTGGCGATGAAGCCGATCGCCTGAAGATTGCCGGTCATTGCGACGCTTGCTGGTCACCCCATTCTGGTCCTATGCCTAGGGTCGTGGCTAACACAGGATTCGTGACCATATGCAGAGCTCAATGCGCCCAGCCGGTGGGGATGGGCCTGGAACCACGTTCCAGGTGATCGCAGCGGCAGCGGTGGCGCTGCTGATCCTGCTGACCCAGACGATCTTCATCGTGCCGGCCGGCAACGTGGCAGTGGTCACCACTCTCGGCAAGGTCACGGGCGGCCAGCGCAGCCCGGGGCCGAACATCAAGGCCCCGTTGATTCAGTCCACCTCGCTGTTCGATGTGCGCACCCAGGTGCGGCCGGAGCAGTTCTCCACCCTCACCAAGGATCTGCAGGTGATCGAGGCCACCGCCACGGTGAAGTACGCCGTGAAGCCCACGGAAACTCCGCGAATCTACGAAACAATCGCTACCGACAACTCCCAGATCTATGCGCGCGTCATTCAGCCTTCGCTGCTCAAAGCGCTGAAATCGGTGTTTTCCCAATACGAGCTGGTGACGATCGCCACCGAATGGAACAGCATTTCTGAACTGGTTCAAGAGAAAGTGGCCGAAGAACTGACCAAGTTCAATTACGTAATCGTCCAGGGTCTTGATCTCACCGGCCTCCAGATCGCCGAGGAATACCGGGCCGCAATCGAACAGAAACAGATCGCTGACCAGAGGCTGCTGCGCGCCCAGACCGAGGTCAAGATTGCTGATCAGGAGGCCAAGCGCTACCAGATCCTCAACTCCAGCCTCGATGACCAGGTGCTCTACAAGCTCTTCCTCGACAAGTGGGACGGGCAGACCTCGGTGGTGCCGGCCCTGCCTGGCACGGTTTCAGGCAGCGGCACTCCGGTGATCGTCAACGCCCGCCGCTGAGCTGGGTAGCGAGGTAGGCCCGGATCCAGCCGCCTTTCAACAGCCGGTTCAGCCGTCGCTGTGACACGGGGGTTGGAGCCCGGGCAGGGTGAATTCCAGAAACCAGAGAAAGTCCCGGGAGCGCCAGCCCAGGTCGAACGGTGCGGTGGCCTCCCATTCGGCCTGCTCCAGGCCAAAGGCGCTCTGCAGATAGGCCGGCACCAGGGCGGCGATCGCCTCCTGACCCGGGTCTCCCTCCTCGAATAAACAGTCGAGATAGAGGGCCGCGAAGATGCCGTTCTCCTCATCCACCACCACCAGCTCGAACGGGCCGTCCTCAGCAGGCAGAGGGTTCACCTCAAAGAACTCGTCGCGCTCCAGTGGATCGTTGGGGGCCTGCTCCATCAACGTCGCCAGCGCCTGCCTGAAACGATCGAGAGCCATGGGGTTCCAACAAGAGGGCCCTGAAGTCTCGCGCCCCGGCCAGCTTGGGGATATTCCTCACTCCGGCACCATCAAGGAGTTGTAAAAAATGGAAGAGCAAAGCACAGCAAGCGGACGAAATCAATCACCAGATTGGGCGCCCTCAACATCCTAGGGAAAAGCCTGAACGTTCTCCTACAGCACAGAGGCGGGAGCGTTGATTACCGCAGAATATCTGCTGCATCAGAAAAGTTCTGAGAAAGCTTGTCATCGAATTGCTCAAGAACCCCGTCACTACTTGCCGCCGGGAAAACTTTTGAAAAACAATCCAATTTGCGAAACAATCAACCTATGATCACGCTTCAGTACTAAGGAGACTCTGAAAAACTCAACCATTACGCGGGACAATGGCCCTGTGATCACCGTTCAGTCCTGAGTTGATGGCAATCAATCAGCTTGGCTTTACGTATTACTAGCAGACGACGGCTAAGAAGCGCACCGTTACAGAGGCCAAAGGCCGAGCAGGGCGGAGCCACTAGCGGGGAAAAGTTCCTGGCTGAGATGGAAGAAGTGGTGCCTTGGCAGTCATTAATCGATCTGATTGAGCCCAGCCACCCCAAGACGAGCAAAAAGGGCGGCCGGCCTCCGTATCCTTTGGCCACGATGCCTCGCATCCACATAAAAGAAGCATCTGCCGCCGAGAGGTTTCGTCTGATCCACCACCTGCAAGGCCGCTTCTATGTCTCCTTGCTCTGCTGGTAGCTGGGGGTGCCCCGGAGTGGCTACTACATCTGGAGCCGTCGCCAGGAGGCCACGGGAAAGCAGGGTCCGAAAACGCGGTGCTCACAGCTGAGTTACAGGCGGTATTCCAGCAGCACAGCTGCTTCTACAGCTCCCCGCATGTCCACCAAAAGTTGGTAGCTGCCAGCCGCCAGGTCGGGAGCCACCGTATGGCCAGGCTCAGGCCGCAAGCTTCCGCGCAGCGGTTGAAACGTGCACAGCTGCAGGGCAAGACCCGCAAGGCATTCTGCACTTGCAGCATGGCCAGCAGCGGTGCGTACGGGGCGCAGGGAAACCCGCTACTGCATGAACTACAAGCCCAAGGTTCATAACTACTGCTGGGCCGGCGACATCTCCACCATCCGTACTACAGCAAGACGGCGCAGTATCTGACGGTTTGGATCGATCAGTTCAGTCGCCCCATCGTCGGCCGGTAGGTCAACAGCCGGAAGGGGACTTCCATTGTGGTGGAGGCGCTCAACCGAGCCCTCAATCATCGCCAAATGGAACCTTGCCTACTGCACATCCACAGGGATTAGGGCGGTCGCTACCGAGCCACTGACTACCACATTCTACTGAGGAGACATGATCTCAAATACAGGATGTCCGCCAAGGGCTGCTGTTGGAGCAAAGCCGTGGGGGAGGAATTTTTTTAACCATCAAACTCAGGCTTGATCTTGATGACGACAGCGAGGTTTTGGTCACTCCCCAGCATCTGCAGCGCGATCTGGCCTTCTAGATCGAGTGCTACTACAACCGCAAGCGTCGCCATTCAACAATCGACAACCTCAGACCGATCGATTACGAGCAAAAGCTTATTCCAAGTTCTGCACTCATGCCAGAGAAGCCTTCAGCAGTCTCAATATATCCGTGGAACTCCAATCTTTACCCCACTATCCAACGAAAAGCCTAGCATTATGGCCTTTGGTCGACTTCACCTAACTCAAGCTACCCTGCCAGGATGAGTCCATGTCATTACCTACCAGGCATGAGAGCAATGCTCTCACTGGCCACTTTGCTATCTGGGTATCCATAACGACAGCAGGTGAAACATGGCTCTCAGTTGTCTCATGCCTCAGAAGTGCCTCAATCGGATCCTAGACCCTGTACAACCTGGCGAGGAAACACAGCTAGACGGCATCGCTCGCTGTATCGACACATTGAACTAATCCATCGAGCCACTTGGCAGCGAAAGTGGTCGAGCTGGAAACACTTCAACTTGCCCCCCCCCCCCCCAAAAAAAAAAAAAAAGGGGGGGGGGGGGGGGGGGGGGGGGGGGGGGGGGGGCAGAGCCCCGCCTCTGACACACTTTGAAGCAACCTTGAGCGAAGGAGAGAGAGCAGGAGCTACAAATACAGCAAAACAGAAACTGGTGACTATAATTAAGGGAGCGACCAGTCCGGGAAGTGTCTAATGATAAGTCCATGACCTGAAACGACTACAAAGACTACCGCTGCTTAGCCTTAACTACTACCGTAAGAGAGGCAACAAAAAAGTGCGCCTTACAAACCTTGTTCAGTAAAAATAGATACATCGGTTTCTTTTGATGCAGAGGATCCTTCGACCACTCACCCTCAGCCGGAGATGGAGGATGCCCGGGCAGATGGTCAGACAATCAAGAGATATTTCAATCGCCCTCAAACTCGCCAGACTCGAGCTATGCGCCAATAGTGTTACTAGGTATCGATAGGTGAAGAATATGATATCAAAAATCTCAGGAACGCCAACAGGCGCCTCCTTATGCCAGGTCGATTGAGATTCTCAACAGCACTGCTCAGCATGATGTTCCTGTCATCGTTGATGCTTCTGGGCTGTACACCCAAACTACCTGACTGCGTCATTAAAACTGCCGACGCCACGGCCAATCCAACTCCAGCCACCGTTGGCACACAAGCCAACCAGCTGTTGATCGGCATCGATGGCAGTGGCTCGATGCTCGGCCATGCTCAAGCAGCCGATGCCTCCCGGTGGCGCAACCTGCTCCAGGCCGTGAATCTTTCGGCCCAAACTCAGGGGCTCTCCAGCAAAGCTTTCCGTATCGGCGGCGGCACGGCCCAGGAGCTCAGCGGCGAGCGGGTGACGCTGGCCACTGATCCCTGCTTTTTCAAGGGCTGCGGCGGTTACTCCGCAGTGGCTTCCAGCCTACAGACCCTCTGGGACGTGCAGCCCCAGGGAGGCAGCACGCCGCTGCGGCTTCTGGTGAGTGACCTTGAGGTCAATCAGAGTGACATCTCCAGCCTGATCGGCGCTGTCCGAAAGGATCTACTCAAGGGGGCTTCCGCAGGGGTTCTGGCCCTGAAGCTGCCATTCCAGGGGCAGGTCTTCGATGCGCAAGGTGTCAATATCCATACCGGAAAACTCAATCGCCCTCTCTATCTTCTGGCCACAGGCAAACCCGATCAAGTGAGCTCCCTGCTTCAGGACATCCAGAGAAATATGGCCCAAAAAGGTGTCACGACCCAGGAACTTTCGATCCTCGACGGCAATACAGGACTGCAAACATTGACAGTCAAGTCAGCAGCGGCAATCCCCAACAACAAGGGAGCGTCAGGCAGTCCTGTGCGCCTACAGAACATCACTTACTCGCCAAGTAATAACGGTAACTATGGATTCGTTCGGCTGAATCCAGGAGCCACCGGCCTTGTGCTGGCCACCACCACGCCCTGGAGTGGAGGCACCACCCGCCCTGATCTGGGCCTGGTCCGCCTTGAGCGGATTCCTACCTCGCCAAACAGTTCCAATAACCTGGGGGGGGTTCGCCTCAAGAGCATGAGCGTGGCGGGCTCGAACCTGCGCCTGGAATTCGACATTCCCAGCTCCGCTCCCGCCGGTCTGCTGCGGGCCACGATTCCCCGCGGCAGCCTACCAGAGCAGTGGTGGCTCGAGTGGGATCGCGCAGACCCGAAAGCTGCCGGCGCCAGGGAGCAGACTGAAGGCCTGCTCCTGCTCATGACCACCCTGGGACAACAGATTGGCATGAATGCAGCCAACACCCCTGCTGCTGCGCTATGCGTTGCCTACCAACACACCTGAATCTGCCCTTCGATGCGATCCACTCAGTACATCTGGCTTGGGCTCACCGTTCTGATCGGCATTCTCTGGGTTTTCATCATTCAGAACTGGATTTTTCTCAACCTTTTTTCAGCTCTGTTGGGCCAAAATCTGAATGTATTCTTACCTCAGATCAGTAGCCCATCTTTCACAATACTCTGGATCAGCTGCACTATTGCCTTGCTTTTCTGGATTTTCACGACGTTGAATGGCAAGCCCCGCAATGCTGCAGAAGTGAAGAGCATGCAGCCAAGGTGGTGGATCTCCACTATTCTGCTGGTGCTTCTGGGTTGGCTCTCTCAGCTGTTCTTTACTGTGCTGATCTGGCAGATTCAATCCGCTTCTCCTGTCGAAGGGAGCGGGGTGAATTACTACCCCTTACCGGCCGGAGGTTGGTTGTTGGTGATGGTGTTCGTGGTGCTCAACGTTCTGCTTCTGTTCTGGTTGCCCACACTGCTGGCCTCTCCGCGCACCTACAGGTTCGTGGTCCCAGGTGCCGTCCGTCTGCTGGGAGGGCGCTGAGATGAGTCTTTTCGCCATCGGTGTGGGGGGCAGCGGGGCCAAGTGCCTCGAAGCTCTCTGCCATCTCCATGCCTGCGGTCTGCTCCAAAACGGCAGCGATCAGCCTCCGCGGCTCGGCACCTTCCTGGTGGAACCCGATCAGCAGAGCACCCTGCGGGCCCGTGCTCAGACCGCCATGGATCGCTACGACAAGATGCGCTCCTTGCTGGGAAACAAGGCTGAACACTTCGCTCGCGGAGAGCTGCGCAACTACGGCACCTGGAGCCCGCTGAGCAATGCATCGGGAGCCATCAGCTTGGATCAGGTGTTCCCCAAAGCCGTGCTGCGGACCCAGGCCAGTGGCCTGGCCGCCCTGTTCGACTGCCTGTTCCCACCGGAGGAGCAAAGCGCTGAGCTCGATGTGGGCTTCCGGGGACGGCCGCCAATCGGTTCAGCGGTCATGAGCCGGATCAGCCTGGCGAGCGAAGCCCAGACGGGGCAGTGGCAACAGATGCTCAGTGATATCCAGGCGGCAGCCGGTGCTGGCGACACTCCAATCATCCACCTCTTCGGCAGCGTTTTCGGAGGGACTGGAGCCTCAGGAGTGCCCACCCTCGGGCAGATGCTCAAGACATGGCTCGCTGAGCTTGGCTTGACCAGAGTCCGCGTCAATGCCTCACTGCTGCTGCCCTATTTCGACTTCGAGGGCCAGGGACAGGAGGGCACGGGCGTCCATGCCGAAGCCCGCAACTTTCAGCTCAATACAGATGCCGCCCTGCAGTACCTGCGCAGTAGCGGAACCAGCTGCTTCGATCATGTCTACCTGATCGGCAGCGACATCAAAGCCCGCTATGGCTTCAGCATCGGCGGCCGCTCCCAAAGCAACGCTGCCCATCTGGTGGAGTTGCTGGCGGGGCTGGGATTACGTCATAGTCTCCAACCAGCCTCCCAGCCTGGCTACGCCTATGTGCTCAGCCGTGCCACAGCGAATCAGATCAGCTGGAACGACATTCCCGATCATGAGATCGTTGGTGAGGGCCTCTCCCGCGGAGCCCGGTTTGCGGTGGCCTGGCTGAACAACTTCAGTCTTGAACTCGATGCAGCCCAGAAACTCTCGATGGGTTCTTTCCTCAGCGGTGCCCCCTGGGCGCGGCAGTTCTTTCAGCCCAGCGGTAAGGCCACAGGAACCCAGGGAGGCCGTCCCAGCATCCGCAGTACGGAAGAACTGAACCTCAAGTCAGCCATCGACGCCTATGTCGAAACCCTGCTGCAGTGGCTCAACCAGTTCAGCAGCAACACCGGTTCCGGCTTCAACCAGGAGCTGTTCACCCAGAGTTTGCTGCAGCGCAATCCCAACTATGACAATGCCCTGGATCGCGTCGTGAAAGGTTCAGCGCGCCCAACCAGGGAAGAGCGCCAAGACATGGTGGAAGACATCAAGGTCCAGATGGACAAGCTCACTCCCGAAGACATCCCCCATAACGGTGTGGCAGGTCTGGCCGACACCCTCTGGACACTCAGTTTCTGACTCGCACCACCATCACTGACGCCATGGCCCCTGACAACACCGCCGAGACCATCCTTCAATATCCCTGGTTCCCGAAAACAGATCCCCCCCTGGCGGGAGGTTCGCGCTCGGGCGAATGGCAAAGCCGTGACCAGCAGAACTTAGGCACCATTGCCGACAGCCTCGTGTACGAAGTTGCCAGCAGCCGGGTGAATTCACTGCCCTCTCCTTGGTCGAGGGCGCTGCAGTTTGAGCAGGCGGTGATCAATCCTCGGTATCCCACAGGCAAGGCCCTGCTCGAGGAACTCTTCGGCTGTTTCGCCACCGTTGGCCTGTGGGAAATCTACGGCTTGAAACTAGAAGCAGAGCAGGTCAGTCTGGCGGAGTACATCGAACAGCAGGATGAAGCCGTTGGCCCCTTTGCCCGCAGCCTGTTCGGATCAAAACCAAGCGGTGCAAAAGCGCTTTACACCCTGACCGATGGCAGCAACCCCTGGGCAACCCTGCATGTGCTGAAGGTTGACGGGGTGGTGGTTGGCTTCACATCACCGGTCACGGTGCTCTGCCCAGCGGTCCATCTGCCTGCTGCGATCCAGGGGATGAAGTGGACGGCTGAAGGCTGTTTCAGTGCTCCGACCAGCTGCCTGGGAGCCCAGCATCGGCAGTCACTCGCAGCTTGGCTCAGTCATATCAGCCGAGGCATTCTCACGGCTCCCGATCGCAACAATCAGTTGATGGCCAACCAGATGGCCCAGGTGTTAAGCGGTTTCATTCAACGATTGAGCGATAGCCGATCTCTCGATCCCATTCTCTCCGACAACCGCATTGTCAGCCTGCCACCACGACCAACAGCAGTGGCACTCCTCGCGAGGGCTGCCAAGGGTGGCACCAGCCCGAGCAACGCAGAACTCGTGCTGGAGGATCGCCGCCAACGCCCCTTGGCGAAGACTCCAGCCGAAAATCGGCCGGTGATTCTGGTTGATCGGGAGATGCCCAATCGGCTTGGTCTTCCCGCCAACGAGATCACCCTGCATGCAGCAGCAACCCTGGAATCAGTGGGGTATGACAAGAACCAGCTGCTGCGGCTCTATGGCGACACGATTGAAGTTCTGACCCCGGACGATATCTTCCTTGCAGAGCTATTCCTGCTGCCAGGGCCAGCGGCATTGGTGAATTCCTGGTTGCCAAATCGGCTAGAGGGCCAACCGATGGTGAACGGCAATCCCGTCACGCCTCTGCTGCCACTTCAGCCACGGATGCGTGAGCTGTTCAGCAGCGCCGAACTCGCCAAAAGCTGCTCCCTCAGGCTTGTGCAGACCGGTGGCGGCATGGCGATCGAGCTGACCCTGATGCTGAGATTAAAAGGGCAGAGGGATCCTTATCCGATCACCAGAGTATTTCCGATCAAGGAGCAGAACCTGATCGATGAAGACCTGCCAGTGATCACACTCTGGCCCAACATTCCCGATCAAAAGTGGAAGAACTACTATATTTTCTGTGAGGACAGCAGCACAGGCCTGACGGTTGATGGCTTCAGCGATTATGAACTGCACACGGGTCGAGACGGCCAGGAAAACGTCAAGTATTTCACCTCTGAGCGATTTCCAGACCTGATCAAAGTGATTGAAAGAGGAGAGGTGTGTGGGCTGATTCCAGTTAATCCACCACCGCCGCCTGGAAACATGTCTGCCACCTGGCGAGTGGGGTTTGATTTCGGCACCTCCTTCACCAATTTCTTCATCCAAGACGGGACCGGTCCAGCTCGTAAGCCTCTGGAAACACGCGTCATTCCTTTGACGCTGGCCCAAAAGGAAAACCAGCTAAATCTCTTATATAAATTCTTCATCCCAGAGCTGTTACTTCCCAAAGATTCCAATCCGCCAACGTCCACTGCCCTGAACACCTATGGCTGGCAGGAGGTCAAAGGGAAAGTTCCAGATCTCTATCATCAGGCTCGGGTCCAGTGGCCCAGCACCAATGCCCTGGCGATGCGCGGTAACGGCGTTCATACAGGGTTCAAGTGGCGCCAACTGAATTATCAGAAGCCATTCCTCAAAGAGTTGGCCCTGTTGATCAGCAGCAATGCTGCAGCTGGTGGTGCTGCAGAAGTGCAATGGGCTGTTTCTTATCCAAGTGCCTTTTCGCCTAATGAAGCACGTAACTACAGGCGCCAGTGGGGAGATCTCTGCCAGGAGCTCACTGCTCTGACAGGCCTGAGCCATCAGCTCGTGGAGGATGGCGGGGAAGGAGGTCTGCAGACCGAAGCCGTGGCTTTTGCCAGCTATTTCGGCAACTATCTTGGCCGGCAGATGATTCATACTGCCTGCCTGGATGTAGGTGGCGGCACTACCGACATCAGCATCTGGCAGGACAATGGGCTTCTGCACCAGGTTTCTATCCCCTTTGCTGGGCGCAACATCTGCACCAGCATTCTTCAATCAAAACCCTCGTTCATTCAATTTCTGTTTGCACCTGGGGTCACTGGAGAGATCGCGAAAGATGATGCCAAGCTCAGACAGGATCCAAACTTCAACAGCTGGCTGGATAATTGTCTGCGCTATGCCTCCGATGAACTGCTGCAGGATCGCATGCCCATTCATCGAGCCGAGCAGGACAAGCAACTATTGGGCTTTATCAGCCTGATGGCGGTGAGCTTTGGCGGGATTTACCACTACCTCGGCCTGGTTCTCAAAGCCTTGGCCAGGGAGGGGCGCCTTCGCAAGCAGGCTGCAATGCCGGTGTATCTGGGCGGCAACGGTGCCCGTTTCATCAACTGGCTCGACGAGAGTGGGGCTTTCTCCAAAGGCTGCGATGCCGACATCCTGATGGAAGAGCTGCAGCGCAGGAGCTCTGGATTTGTAGAGAGCCGCCAGGGAGCTGCTCCCACAACTCTCTCCAATGCTTTTAAGGATGAGACAGCATGCGGCTTGATCAGCAAGGGCGTCAATCTCCAGGGAAATTTTGATCCCCGCAAAGACCTGATGTTCTCCGGCGAAGAGCTTGTGATCAACGGCATTACCTTTGGGCCGTTGGATCGCATTGAGATTCCTAATAACATCAATCTTCTAGACAGTTACGAGCTTGGAGGTCTCACAGAGTTGCGCAAGTTTGTCAGCAACTACGACGAAGCTCTGGGCTCTGCAAAGATCAGCAGTCTTCTGCCGATTCGCAAGCTGATTTCCCTCGACAGCCTTTGGGATGATGTAGCGACGCAGGCACAGGCCTTTGCCCAAGGCGAAGTTGGCAAGGAGATCGGCGACCTTGAGCCCGAACCAGCGTTTGTGATGGGCCTGCGCGCCCTGATCACGATCCTTGCCCGTGAGTGGGCCGAGCGTTTCTGATTCTTTCCCCTGTGGCACCTGCTTAGTCATCATGCAGTTTCTGAAGAGTCAAAGCTCGCGATCGCCCCTGCCTTTCATTCTTGCTGGGGCAACGGCCTTATCGCTTGTGGTCACTCTGCCAGCCCTAATACAGCCCGAAGTTCAAAGCAGCACCCAAATAACATCGGCTCGCGCTGCAACGCAAACCACAGCAGATACACCTGATCGCTTTATAGCGATAGCACAGCGAACTGATTCTTCTGTTGATCCCTGGGAGATCGGCTGGGCCGCCATGGCTGGGCTGGGATTTTTATCAGGGGTGAGCTCCCTGGCGATCATCTATTGGTGGCTTCGCCCACACAGGCTGGATGCACGCAAGCGCCTCAGAGCACTCGAGAGCAAATTAAAGGATATGGAGAAATACCAGCTTGAAATCAATACGATAAAGCGCGGCCTCGTGGAGCGCGAAGCAAGCACAACTCAAAAACTACTGTCGATCAACAAGCAACTTGCCGCCAGCCAAGCTGGATTCCGAGAGCAATTATCAAAACACGACAACTTAATCTCTACTGTCACGGCAAAGCTTATCCCGCCCGAGCCGTCCGCACTCGGCCTCCATCCAACGCCACCGCCGGTATCCCCTGCCGACGAGGTCACGGCCGACTACTCAGCTGCTGTTCAACGCAACGACAGGGCCACGATTCGTGAGTTAACGGTGGCAGGGCTGAATATTACCCAGGAATCAGAAGAGGCAATGACGCGGGGCACCTCAACAAGCAGAACCCAATTGCAGGTTGTCACTGGAGGTGGGAGCTATTTGCTGATTCAGCGTGGCGGCAGACACTGGCTCTGTCCAACCGCCCAGACCCTGGAGAGCTTCACGACAAACAAGCCCCAGAAGGGGATCTATGACTATGAAGAGCAGACCTCGATCTCGTTCGCTGAATTAAAGAAGCCCGCTGAAGTGATGCAAGTTGACGAGGGAATCTGGGAGGTCATATCCAAAGGAATCGTGCTTGCGCCCATCTGAATCAGTTGGAAGACGCTTCCAGCCTGGCCAAACGAAGCTCAAGCTCAGCCAGGCGCCCTGAGATGTTCGCCTTGAGGGGGTCGGGAGTCATGCTCAACACTCCTTTCTCCTTGAGTTGCCATCTACGGCCATGCACCACCGCTTCAGCTCTGGCCGGTCGGATCAGATGCAGGAGGGCTGGAAACTGCTTCACACCTTCGATGCTATAAAGCCGCTCAAGTGAGTCCAATTGAGTCCGGCGCTCCAGGGTTCCCGGCCGGGGCACCAGCAACCACTCCCCATCGAGGCCTGCCAATGCCCAGGTGGTTCCCTGCACAAACAGCTCGAGCTCCACGCCATCGATCTCACCGCTGAGGGTGCGACCATTGACGCTACATGGCCGAGCGAAGGGCTCCAGCAGAACTGGAGTGCTCGCATAGGCATCAAGAATGGCCTCCAAGGAAAGATTGAGGGCCGGCACAACACGCTCTTCGCTGTCGGAGTGCACCGGCAATGTTGGTGTCATCAGCGGGCGAGCAGCCACCAGGGCGCTATCACTGAGATCCACCAGCTGCTTCTCCAGCCACTCAATTCGCTCCTGCAGATCATCCACATCAGTGGCAACACCCTTCAAGCTCAGCGTGAGCTTTTCCTCGCTGGCGATGAAGGTGTCACTGAGTTTCTTGACGCTGCTCAGCAGAAACTTGAGAGATACGACAATTTTGCTGTCCTCCACGGTCGGCGTCCTTGCCCTTGCTTGCCTTGCTGATTCAGCTTAACCATGTTCTCTGGTGTGATTCGAGGATTCAAGCCGGCCTGTGCAAGCCAACTGGATGGAGCCATCCCCTAAGACCGGTGACTAGCATGGAAGATACTCATCATCACCAGATGTTCACGCACCGTTTCGCCTGATGGACGACCTGATCAATCTCTCAAAAGTCGTCATCCTGATTGTGATGGTGGTGGTGGCCTTTCTGGCGATTGACCTCTCGCGCAGGCTGGCACGCCTGACCAGCCCATTGGCGACCAGGCTGGCCCAGCTCCACCAGGACGACTCGGAGATTCCGGAGCTGGGTGATCGACTCGAGCGCATCAAGACTCGCTACATCGCGCTGCTCTGCCATGTCGATCAGGTCGATACCGCCGAATTCAGTGCTGGTGAGATCGAAACCATCTCCCTGCCCTTTTTTTCTGGTCAGATCACAGCGGCATCAGCCCAGAGCTGGCTGCAGCAAGCCCCGGGGATCCTGATCTCGATGGGCCTTCTGGGTACCTTTGCCGGCCTGACCGTTGGTCTGAGTGAGATCGCTGGAGCCCTGGGCAAGAATGCCAGCACCGAAGAAACCATGACAGCCCTCTCGGGAATTGTGGCCCCCATGGGAGCCGCGTTTCAGACGAGCCTGGTCGGTCTCTTTCTGAGTTTGCTCGTGCTGATCTGGACGCAGATCGTCGGCACCAGGAATGCTCTGGAGCGCTGTGAAGCCCTGTTGAGCAGCTGGCTGGAGACGGTGCTTCCCCAGCAGCTCGACAGCAAGGTGATGGCTCCCCTACGCCAATCGATTCAGGATCTGAATGCAACCAGCCTTGAACTGCCTGTCGCCATCCATGCAGCAGTCGAATCAGCCATGAACGAGGCTTTCTCCGCCAAGCTCAAGGAGATTTTCAGTGTCAACACCACACTCACCTCCCAGGCACAGATTGCCGTTCGCCAGCTCGGCAGCGTTGCCAATGCCTTCAACGAAAGCGGGCAGGATTTCGTGCAGGCGGCACAGGCTTTTCGTGACACTGACTTCGCCTCGACCTTGCAGCAATCGGTACGAGGTCTACAGGAATCCCAGGAGCAGATCACAGCCAGTTCCGATGGCCTCAGTGCCCGCTTGATCGATGTGCGAGATGGGCTGATGCTCAGCCAATCGGAATGGAAGTTGCTCGCCAAAACGGCCGAAACAGAACTGCAGACCTGCCGACTCGCCAGCCAGCAGATGCAACAGGAGATTCAATCGCTGCAGCAGGCCACCTTGTCGCTGGAGCAGAGCACCCAATCGTCGACGGAAGCCAGCAAGCAGCTGCGAGAAGCCCGTCTGGAGGTCATGCGCGACCGCAAGCTGGCCTTGGAGGTGTCCGAATCAGTCCGCGCTCGCCTGGCTACCGATGCCTCAGTGGCCGAAAGCTGCCAGGTGTTCGCCGCTGCACTCGAGCGTGCACTCACCAACTGGAATCTCAATGTGGTGCGCCTCGATGAGCTCACCAGCGCCTTTGTGAGTTCGGTGCAGCATGCCAAATTCGAGGATGAGGCCCTGCTGGCCGAGCGCAGCAAGCAAGCCCGAGAGACCATCGAGCAACTACGTCATCAATTGCAGCAGGATCTTGGTGCGGCCATCAACACCCAGCGAGCCGCACTCATTGAGCTTGATCAACCGACCCGGAATGCCCAGGCCCTCAGCCAGGGGCTGATCGAGTTAGTGATGGATCTCGAGACCCGCCTGCTCAGTCTGAGCTCACTGGCAGGGCCCGATGGCCGAGATCTTGACGGGAGGGGGCGCTGATCATGGCTCGCTCCAGGCGACGCTCCCAGAACAGCGACACCAATTACTGGATCGGCTATACCGACCTGCTCAGCACTAGCCTGCTGATCCTGCTGATTACCGTGGCCATCGCAGCCCTGGCGCGAGCCAGTAACGAGAAACCACCCCTGGTTCCTTTAACGGAGCGGGAATCCTTCCGCTTCAGCACCGGAAGCTATGTGCTGAGCCCAGACTTCAAACAAGCCCTGGATCGACGCTTACCGGACATTCGCGAGATCATCAAGAAGTACCGGATCGACAGCGTCGAAGTGATTGGCCACACCGATGGTCAACCTTCACCAGGGATGAGTAACCTCGATCTGCTGATGCCCAAGGCCAACCGTTCATCAACGCTCAACGGTTTCCTGGCAGGCTCAAACACCGATCTGGGGCTGCTGCGCGCCCTGGCTGTGGCCCATGAGCTCAGGGCCAGGCTGGATCCCGATGGCAGCGAAGGGTTGATCATTCGCCCCTATTCCGCCGGTAGCCTGATCGAGGTAGATGGTCGGTATGCCCCCGCCGACACGAAGAATCGTGCCGAACGGCGCCGCATCGAGCTGCGCTTCACGCGTCAGGAGAACCGCTGAGATGGCTGCCACACCTTCACCGCTCGATCGCCTGCTGCAACTGGAGCGAGACGTCGAGCAGCTGCAGGTTCACACTGCCAGGCCGGCTCCGCCCCAACAGCCGCCCAGTGCTTCTCCCTCACGCCGGCCGTGGCCCGTCGATGAGCTGCTGCTCACCCGTCTGCTGCGCCGCTCTCCCGAGGCCCTGGCGGCTTACCAGGCTCCAGCAGAACTCACCGCCACAACCCAGCGTGGCCTTCGCCTCAGCGTGGCCGAGTCCGCTTCGGTGTTCCAGTTCTGTGAGCTTATCGGTGGTGATGCCGTCGTCTGGGTGCAAGCTGATTCCCCTGCCTGGGTGTGGGACAGCGAGACTTTTCAGCGCATCTTCCCCACCGCCCTGGAGTCTGAGGGGCAACAAGATCTGGTCTTGCAGATGCTTCCAATCTTCAAGCCGGTGGTGCGCGGCCAAAGCTGGACATTGTTCAGCCCAGGTGAGATGGTGCCCCGCAATCGTCCATTCCCCGAGCAGGAGAAGCAGACGATGCTGTTGCGACGACTGGAGAGCCTTGAGCGTCGGGTCAGCCAGCAGCAGACCAGACAGGACAGTGAGATCAACGAACTTCGCTCACAATTGCGGATCCAGCAGGATCTACTCAACCGCCTGTTGAGACTCTCGGAGCAGCAGCCATGAGCCAAAAGGCGCACCGGGAGGAGCCGAAGGACATTGCTGCTCGCGCCGAAGAACTGCTCCATGAGCTCAACGAGTCTACCTTCCTACCACCGTCTTTACCTTTGAAGACGTCCGAATCCGGAATAAAAAATGTCCAAGACAAAAGGCTGCAAGGCACTCCTCCAAGTCCAGAACTATCGGCAAGTCTCAGTCCACTAACAACATCGGTCAAGTCGGGTATCCCCGCTTTGTTTTTCTTGGGCTCATTGGCAGCGTTTGTAGTTATTGCACTTGGGCTGTCCTCTCTGAATCAAACAAGAAAAAGTATCAACAATTCTTCTCCTGAGAAGCTGGATTTATTCAATCGCCCATCAAAGAACCCGGCGCCTAAGCCTAAACGCAATCTCAATACCAACAAATCCGACGCACCCGCTGTTGCCGAAACTCAAATCAATGAAGCATCTCGCCTTGAGGAACCAATCCAACCAAAGGAAGACAACAGCAACAAGCCCTCCGATAGTAACCCAAGTGAACCAGGCATGAGCTCCTGTACGTTCCGTAGCTACCGCGACTCGAAATCGAAATCACTTTCTTGCCTAACTAGCATCTCGACAAACATCAATGGTCATACTGTTTACAATGTTCAGTGGGAAGATGGCTACAGCAGCAGATACGTATTTTGGACCAATGGCATGGTAGAGATCTTCAGCAAGGATGGCCAAGGCAAGCCTGATCGTGAAGCAGGTCAATTCACGAGCACCCCAGAGGGAGTGGAGCTAGTAAGCAGCCTAGGCAGCGTCACCTTTCTAGAGGGAATTGATCCAATTATGAATTAGATTTGCAGGCAGCTTTACAGCCTTCAGGAACTGAATATATAAAGACTAAATTTACTGTTTGCTGTCTTCTACTTATTGCGTCCACAATGATTCCCGCCTTCACAGCCCAAAACAACTCCATCACCATGTTCTCCATCGGTGACGAGGACATAGTCCGGATGATGAATTGAGCCAAGAAGATCACTGTGCGCTTAGCCTGCATCTTCACCCCGGATAGAGCCGAGCTTCCTAGTAGCCAGCAGATGCACCTTTGTCTTCAGATATCTCCAGAGCCGAATGCGAATCAGAGCACGGTGCGGCAGGATTCTCAGGCCGTCGTTTGATACGGTTAGACGGCGGAAGAAGTGATCAGGGCGGAAAATCTGCAATAGATGTTACTAGAAAACGAGATGACCTTCATGCAGAAAGATATGCCCAAGCAAGTGAAAGAAAGAGCCTATCTGAATACCATATTTTGGTCCAGTCAGCGCAAAGCTGCAGTATGGCAAACAGCCAGAATCACTCGAGCCTAAGATTCTCATCTTAGCAGTACGCAGTCTCGAACAGGAGGCAGTTCTGGATCGGCTCCAAGAGGACTTTGATATAGCCGAAACGCTATCAACTCTTATCTACGCAGCCAGGAACTACTACACCAAGCTCACCAGTACCAGGACAGCAACAATGACGGAGAAGCCTATACAAGCCTGCGCTGAGGGATTGGCGATTAATAATATCAAAACAGGAAACCTTTCGGCAAACTACTTATTTATGCTGCAAGTTCCGCACTCTTCAGAGTGGACTTGAGATTAGGCCATGCTTCGCTCTTCGCCATGCCCCGTTTATTTCAAGGATCTCCCGATCTCAACGTAGACTAGCTGTTGAGCATGCCAATCATTAACAGAAAGCTCATTGCCTATTAGAAATAGCCGTCCAAGACTCGGGTCAATCAAGGCGTAAGATCAAAACTTGATAAACATAAATTTAAACTGGTCACTGACAACAATCTGCTCTTTGCCATCTGCAGAGCAACCCAGAGGCTGAAACCAATGCCCTAATCAGAATTGTTATCAGGTGGCTTGCTTAGTTTTTTCTGAAATTGTTCCTGACCCATTCTGCATAATAGGTACGAACCAAAAGCCCCTTTTCAACCAATGGAATAGGATTAGATTCTTTTGATTAATCGAAAACAAATTTTTCTTAACGCGGAGCAACCAGCTGCCTCTCCATAGAATCCCTGCCGTCCCAGCAAAGCGCATGTTTCCTTGAGCACCGCCCCAAGCGATGGCTGTGCCTCAGGCTGCGGAGGCTGCCTGCTGATCCTTCTGGTGGCAGCCCTGTTTGTGGCTGGACCCACCGGTTGGATCGTCGCCGTGGTGGTTCTCGTGATTCTCTGGCTGGCAGAGCGAAGCGGCAAGAGCCGCGGGAGACCGCGACCCCGTGCCATGGTCGCCGATCCAATGCCGCCACTTCCACCGCCCGAGAGCCAGATCCAGCTGGAGCAGGGGACGTCTGATCGCGAGCTGGAGACCTTGCTGGCCCAAGCCCGCAAAGCTGTGGATGATTTGCCCTAGGCCCTTGGAGCCGGTTCTCAACGCCACCCCCTTTTCCCCACAAAGAGCGATCGTCCGGCAGCATTCCGAGGGGCTGGGGCGGGATTCAGAGGCCCAGCCGCTCCCAGATCACGCCCAGCTGGGCCTGATGCAAGGCCGTGCTGAAGCAGGCTTCGCGCTGGGCGGTATTGAGACGGCCGCAGACTTCAGCATCACCGTTGAGGTTGGCGCGAAAATCGCCGCCTTCGGTGTTCCAGGCGCTATGGGCATGCCGCTGAACGATGGCGTAGGCCTGCTCGCGGGCCATGCCGGCTTCGACAAGGGCTAGCAGCACCCGCTGACTGAACACCACGCCGCCATAAACGTTCAAGTTGCGCTGCATGTTGGCCGGATAGACGCCCAGTCCCCGGATCACTGCGGTCATCTCGCGCAGCATGAAGTGGAGGGTGACGGAACAATCCGGCAGCATCATTCGCTCCACCGAGCTGTGGCTGATGTCCCGCTCATGCCAGAGGGCCACGTTCTCCAGGGCGGCCACGGTGTAGCTGCGCAGCACGCGCGCCAGTCCGCTGATCCGCTCGCTGCGAATGGGGTTGCGCTTGTGTGGCATCGCCGAGCTTCCTTTCTGGCCCTTGGCAAAGCTTTCCTCCACCTCCAGCACGTCGGTGCGTTGCAGGTTGCGGATTTCAGTGGAGATACGCTCCAGGGAGGTGCCAACCAAAGCCAGGGTCTGGACGTAGTCGGCATGCCGATCGCGGCCGATCACCTGGGTGCTGACGGTGTCGGGGACCAGACCAAGCCGTTGGCAGGTGAGGGCTTCCACCTCAGGATCGGTGTTGGCATAGGTGCCCATCGCTCCGCTGATCTGCCCCACGGCCACCACCGTCTCCAACCGCTCCAGCCGTTCCTGGTTGCGCAGGGTTTCAGCCAGCCAGCCAGCCACCTTGAAGCCGAAGGTGATCGGCTCGCCATGGATGGCATGGGAGCGACCAACCATCACCGTGTCCTTGTGGGCCCCGGCCAGCTCACGCAGAGCCGACACCAAACCGTCAAGTTCATGGCGCAGGGCCTGAACCGAGGCCTTCAGCTGCAGGGCCAGGCCAGTGTCGAGCACATCGGAGCTGGTCATGCCGACGTGGATGTAGCGGCCAGAGTCTCCGACGTGCTCATTGACGTTGGTGAGGAAGGCAATCACGTCGTGGCGCACCTCCGCTTCAATCACGGCAATCCGCTCAGGCTCGAAACGTGCCTTGGCCTGGATCTCCGCCAGCGCTTCAGCCGGGACCCGGCCCAGCTCACACTGGGCTGCACAGGCTGCCAGCTCCACCTCTAACCAGGTCTGGAATTTGGCCTGCTCACTCCAGATCCTGGCCATCTCAGGCAGGGAATAACGCTCGATCAAGGACTAGCAAAGCTCAATGTTGTTCCCAATCTATGGGTCGGCTGTGAGCCTTCTCTGGCCCTGGGCCGTGGTTCAGTACCCACTGAATCTCCAGCCGGCTCCGACCAAGCCGGTCGGCACAACCCTGGCCATGGCCCCGAAGCAGCGCCTTGATCTCCATCTTGTGGCCCTCGGCTTGGTCGCCAGTCGCCAGCAGGCTCAGCAGCTGATCCGGGCGGGCCGGGTGCGTCTGGGCGGCCAGATTTTCGACAAGCCGGGCATGGAGGTGCGAGCGGAGCTGGTGCCAGACGTTGACCCAGGGCCGCGTTTTGTCTCCAGGGGAGGCGAGAAACTGATCGCGGCCCTGGAGGCCTTCCCGCTGCAGGTCGAAGGCCGGATCTGCCTGGATGGCGGGATCTCCACCGGTGGCTTCACCGACTGCCTGCTCCAACACGGAGCCAGCAAGGTGTACGGGGTGGATGTGGGCTACGGCCAGACGGCCTGGAGCCTGCGCACAGACGAACGGGTGGTCCTGAAGGAACGCACCAACCTCCGCCATCTCCACTCCGACCAGCTCTATGGTCCTGGCGATCTCTGGGCAGATCTGGCCGTGGCCGATCTGTCGTTCATTTCCTTGGCCCTGGTACTACCTGCCCTGAGAAGGTTGCTGGTTGCGGAGCAGGCCGAGGCGGTGGTGCTGGTCAAACCCCAGTTCGAGGTGGGCAAGGCCCGGGTCGGCAAGGGCGGCGTGGTGCGTGATCCCGTGGCCCATGCCGATGCCCTCGAAGCGGTGATCACAGCCGCCGCAGCACAGGACTGGCTGGCTGCAGGGCTGGTGGCCTCACCGATCACTGGTCCGGCTGGCAACCATGAATACTTGCTCTGGCTCAGGCCTGGATCGCAACAGAGTTTCGAAGTACTCGATCCAGCAGCGATCGATTCCTTGGTGAGGGCCACACTCAAGTAGCGAAGCCCGTAGGCCCCGATCACGCCGGCTTAGATGGCGCTGCTGTCGAGGTCGCCGGTGCGGATGCGGATCACGGTCTCAATGGTGCTGATGAAGATCTTGCCATCGCCGATCTCACCGGTGCGGGCGGCTTCCTGAATGGCGTTGACCACCGTTTCAACGCGGTCGTCATCAACGACAACGTCAAGTTTGAGTTTCTGCAGAAATTCAACGGTGAATTCCGATCCCCGATAACGCTCAACCTGTCCCTTCTGCCTGCCGAACCCGCGCACTTCGCTGACGGTCATCCCGACAATGCCGGCATTGACCAAGGCCACCTTGACATCCTCAAGCTTGAAGGGACGAATGATGGCTTCGACTTTTTTCATGGAATCACTTGAATGTGCAGGTTGAAGGAGTCAGGTCCATAGCAAGACCTTGGTGCGACGGACTTGGGCCTAGTCCGGCGCGATCGTCGGGAGGCCCGTGCGGCTGACGCAGAGACCCGCTGCGGTGGCGTCGTCGCAGATCAAGTCAGCAGAGGCTTGCTCCACGCTGACATTACCTTCAGCGAGATGGTGCCAGTGCTTGTCTTCGAAGTGGGTTTGCAGCCAAAGCATGCCCACAGCCGAAGCTGGTTGCAGGCGATAACCACAGGTTGTGGGGGCAAGAGCGAGATCCATGACAAGACCCTGCGAAGGAGCCATTAGGCCCGAGCATGCAGGGTCACGGTGTCTCAGTTGCTACAACTGATCAGGCTTGTGCTTGATCAGCGACTCTGCAGCTGGGGGGCCAGATCTTGGCGGCGTTGGTGGTAGACGCTGCCCCGGTAGTGCAGAACAACGGATTCGTTGGCAGGAGCTGGATCGTGGCGCAGGGATTCGGCGAAGTGAACCCCGCGGTAAACATGCTCAACAGCTTGGGGGCTGGGGGCGAGCTGATGGTCGGCGGGGTAGGCAACGCCCCTGTAAACGCGTGTGGATGGAGTCATGGCTGAAAGGCCTCGAAGGGTTGGAATCACGGGCCCCGAGGGCCGGCGCCGCTTCGCGGAAAGGAGCGTTGCTTCGCCTCGCGGTGGGGCTACTTCCAACAGATGCCCAGAGAACCTGGAGCATGCTCAACGTTTTGTCCTTCAGTACATTTGTAGCCCAGGCAAACCGTTCATTGCGAACAAAACCGCCGCATAGCCTGCTTTTCTTAACATTCAGGCCGTTCCATACCATCAAGTTGTTCCAGCATCACGGCTTGCCCAGCAACGGCTTGCAGAGTCACGGCCTCCTCGCCCCCCCTCCTCGATGACAGACACCCAGACGCCCCACTACGGCGCTCGGCAGATTGCCGCAGCCGAATTGATCTGTTTCGAGAACCCCCGGATCGGTCGCCCCTACGACGTGGCGATCGAACTACCTGAATTCACCTGCCTCTGCCCTTTTTCGGGGTATCCCGACTTTGCGGTGTTACGGCTGACCTACCAGCCCGGTCCCCGCGTGCTTGAGCTCAAGGCGCTGAAGCTGTATGTGAACAGCTGGCGCGATCGCAGCATCTCCCATGAGGAAGTGGCCAACCGAATCCTCGACGACCTGGTCGCAGCCTGTGAACCTGTCTGGATGCAATTGGAGGCCGACTTCAACCCGCGGGGAAACGTTCACACCGTGATCCGCGCCAGCCACGGCACTCAGCTGCCCTGTTGAACCTCCTGGGCATCGGCCTCCCGAGAGCGGCCACCCTGGACCAGGACCAACAGCGCCGGGAGTTCTTCAGCCAAGGCCGTGAGGTTGCGATTACAAAGGCCAGCCAGGTGCAGCTGACCCCGCGCCGAATCGGCGATGGCCCAGAGCTGGCGGGTGGCGATCAGGCTCAATCCTCCCCCTAACAGGGCGATCGCAAAGCCGGTGTAGACCAACGGCACGCCTGGGTCCCGCTTGAGCAGCAGGCCACTGGCGGGCAGAACGCTGTCAACCCGCAACGGCAGGCCGCCGATTTCCAGCGGGGCGCCGCCGGGCACGATCTGACCGATCGAGACGGCGTCAGCTCCAAACACCTCGATCGGGCCCTGCTCGTTGCTGAGGGTGAGGAGGACGGGCTCACTGCCATCGGGGCGGGTGGGTAGGGCCAGACCCCAGACCTGTTCCCCTAACTCGGGCAAGCTTCGCAGCGGCAGTTCCAGCAAAGGACTGCGGCCGATCTGAACGGTGATCGCCGCCAGCGCCCAGTCAGCCTGATAAACAGTCATCCCGCGGAAGCGCAGCGGGTGATTGACACTCACTTCGGCCGTATCGACCTGCTCACCGGCGGAATTCTTGAGCAGCAGTTGGGAGCGGAACTGCTCGGGCCTACCGGCCGGATCCCTCTCGATCAAGAAGCTGTCCACGGCCAGGGTCAACTGGCTGTCCCCCCGGGAATCCAACAGCTCCAGCTCCCGGCCAGGGGCCAGAAAACGCTCGAGCCGCACGCCAGCGAGTGCTCCCCAGGCCGAGCCCACCATCAAGACCACAAGGCCGGCGTGAACCAGCAGGGGCCCGACCCGTCCGCCGATCCCGCGCCGCGCCGCCAGGCGATCCTCGGCCGGCTGTAATTGCCAGCCCTTCGCTTCGAGCAGCTCCTCCAGCCGGCGCAGATCGTTGCTGGGATCGGGGCTGGAGATCGTTTCAGCCAGGCTCAGTTTGCTGAGCTGGCGTGGTGAGCGGTAATCGATCCAGCGCAGTGCCGCCCGCAGTGCCGGCCACTGACGCCTCCAGCTGCACAACACCAAGGCGAGGCCCAGCCAGGCCAATAGCCCAAGAAACCACCCACTGGAATAGACGTGATCGAGTTCCAGCCTGAGAAGCCAGTCGGCATTGATCAGCCCAAGCCACGGCTGGCTGTCGTAGAGCCGGTGGTAACGATCACTCGGTTCCTGCTGGGGAATCAGGGTGCCGATGCTGCTGGCCATGGCAATCAGCAGCAGCAGACCGATCGCCAGACGCAGGTCGGAAATCCAGGCGACCAGCCTGAGAATCCGCTGGTTGGAGCGGCCACCAGAAGGAGTGCTCAAGGCCATTGGGCCAGGAGTGTCAGCCCGCCGCTGGCCACAAGCACGACGCCACTGATCGGTGGAATCCAGCGGCTGAGAGGGCGCAGATCGAGAAGCCGTTGCATCGAGGAGGCCGCGCTGCCAGCCAGCAGCAGGGGCACTACCTGGCCAGCAGCGAAGCAGGTGAGCAGCGTCATTCCAATCAAGGGACGGCCCTGTTGGGCTGTCCAGGCCAACAGCACAGCAAGCACCGGGGTGGTGCAGGGGCTGGCTGCCAATCCGAAGGCAGCACCGGTGGCCAGGGGGGCCAGGGCCGCAGGAACGTATCGACGCCAACGCTCCGGATCAGGGCCGCTGGGCAGGGGAAGGCTTAGCAGTCCCAGCAAATTGAGCCCCATCACCACCGCGAGCACCGCCACCAGTGCAGGGATGAAACCGGGAATCTGGCCGTAGAAGCTACCCAGCAGGGCACTGGCCCCACCCAGGGCAACCAGGGACAGCACGATTCCGCCGGCAAAACTGAGACTGCGTTGCCATGGCCTGCCGGCATGGTCCGGAAATCCAGCCATGTAAGCCATCGTGATCGGCAGCAGCGAGAGGGAGCAGGGGCCAAGGCTGGTCAGCAGACCGGCAGCAAACACGATCGCCAGGGTCAGCGGACCTGGAGCGTTGAGGGAGCTGGTGGTGAGCTCCTCGCCCCAGCGAGCCAGGTCGGCAAGTTGCAGCCCCAGGCTGGTCATGGACAAGCTAAAGATCTCAGCCTATCGGGGCAGGGTTAATGGCAGCAGCGTCAAGAGATCCCTGCCGCTCGCGACGCTTGCGTCTGGGGCGATTGTCGAATCCCGCCGATTCGAGTGAGCAGCGAATCAGCAACCCTGCCGTGACCAGGCTGGCCAGCAGAGAGTTGCCCCCATAGCTAACCAGCGGCAGGGGCAACCCCGTAGTGGGCATCGCTCCGCTCGCCACAGCGATATTGAGAATCGACTGACCGACGAGCAAGGTGGTGCAACCCATCGCCACGAGGCGCTGCTGGTTGCCGCGCGACCCCAGGGCCACCCTCAGACCGATAAAAGCGAACAACAGCAGAAAAAGAAGCAGCATCAGCGATCCGACGAATCCGAATTCTTCGGCGAATACCGCGAAAATGAAGTCAGTCGATTGGATCGGCAGGTACTGAAGCTTCTGGGTGGAGAGGCCAAAGCCCTCACCCAGCACACCACCGGAGCCGATCGCCAGAAGACTTTGCACAAGTTGGTAGCCATCTCCTTGGGCGTCTTGCCAGGGATTGAGGAAAGAGGCCACCCGGATCCGCTGGTACTCGTTGATCATGATGCTGGCGAAGCCCATCATTCCGCCGGCGAAAGCCGTGCCCAACATCATCAGCAGGGGCAGTCCTGCGGCGAGCGCCATGGTCCAGAGCAGCAGGCCGGTCAGCGCGGCAGTGCTGAGGTTGGGTTGCTTGAGAATCAGCAACAACAGGATCGAAAAGGTTCCCAGCCACAGCAGCTTTTGATCGATGCCGATCCGCTTCCAGTGGGCGAACAAAGCGGCCCCCTGCAGGACGACGAATGGTTTGACCAGCTCGGACGGCTGGAGCTGGACTGGTCCAACCACCAGCCAGCGACTGGCTCCATTGACTGGAGTGCCGGCCACCAGGGTGGCGACGATCAACAGCACCCCCACCAGCACAGCCGGACCGGCCAGACGCAGCCAACGCCTCAGGGGGGTGCTGATCGCCAGCCAGAGCAACCCCCAACTGGCGATCAGCCAGATCAGCTGACGCTTGAGATAAAAAGCCGGATCGCCCATTTCACGGGCGGCCACCCACCAGCTGGCTGAAGCCAGGATCAACAGGCCAGCCAGGCTCCAGATCGCCACCATGCCGATCAACAAGCGAGCTTCGGCAGGCCACTGAGCCCAGGGCAGCCGGGAATCATCGGCCTCGGCCTGGCCCCCTCCGGCTTGGCTGCGGGGCGGCTGGCTCCTGGAGCGGGAGTTCGCAAAACCGATCAAGGCGAAGGGAGCGGAGGAGGTCCACCCATTCAGCCGTGCCGGGGGTCTCAATGACAGGGGTCAGGGGCCAAAAAAAAGCCCGGACATGCCGGGCGAGGGTAGTGCCAATAGGAATCAAGAAACCACGACCCAGAGTTGGAATGAACCCAAACCTGGGGGCAGAACCTACCGGTTCAACCCGTTAGCCAATCAGTTGCCAACGTTGACTTGACGGCGGCCGGTGACCAATTCCACCTTCAGAATTTTTCCGCCCTGTTTCATGATGCGCTGCTGCTCGGCGAACCAGCTTTCATAGGGCACCCACTTGGTGAAGAAGGTGTTCTGAAGTTCCCTCTGGCTGCGCACCTTTTCGGGGCAGGGGATGCAGGCTGTGATCTTGAACAGACGCATGAAGGATTCCTCTCAGGAACGGGGGCGGAGTGGAATCAGTTCCCCAGACCGGAGCTGATGTAATCGAGGTAGACACCCAGCTCTCTGCCTGCATCGGGACCGACGAGGGAGGCGGCCATCTCCTTCATGGCCTGAATCGACTGCACAGTGGCTCCGATGGGAACGCCCAGGGAGTTGTAGGTCTCCTTGAGACCGTTGAGCACCCGCTCGTCGAGAATCGAGGTGTCACCTGCCAGCATGGCGTAGGTGGCGTAGCGGAGGTAGTAGTCGAGGTCGCGGATGCAGGCGGCGTAACGACGGGTCGTGTACATGTTGCCGCCCGGACGGGTGATATCCGAGTAGAGCAGGGTTTTAGCAACGGCTTCCTTGATGATCGCCGAAGCGTTGGAACCAATTGTTGCCGCCGCTCTGACCCGGAGTTCTCCGCTGGCGAAATACTGCTCAAGGCGTCCGATTGAGGAATCGTCCAGGTAGAGACCCTGGACGTCGGACTGATTGATGACGTTGGTGATCGCGTCTTGCATGGGTCCTGGGAAGAGGCAGGGGGCAGGAAGGGACGGGCCTCAGGAGAGGGCGCCGATGACGTAGTCGAAGTAGAAGCCTGCCTCCTCGGCATCGGCTCCGTTGAGCAGCCCCATGGAGGCGTTCTTGAGCTCACGGACGGATTCGGCCATGGCCTCCAGGGGAGTGCCGAGGGCGCGGTACATCTCCCGGGCACCGATGATGCCGATCTCTTCGATGGGAGTCACATCTCCAGCCACCATGCCGTAGGTCACAAGGCGGAGGTAGTAGTCGATGTCGCGAAGACACGTGGCCGTCATCTCTTCTCCGTAGGCGTTGCCTCCGGGATAGATCACGTCGGGACGCTTCTGAAAGAGGGCGCCGCCGGCCTGCTTCACAATCCTCTCGCGGCTCTCGCTCAAGACCTGAGCCACTCTGAGACGACGTTGACCGCCGCTGACAAAGGACTTGATCTGGTCGAGTTCGCCAGGACTGAGATAGCGGGCCTCGGCGTCCGCGTTGATGATCGAGTTGGAGACGATGCTCATGCAGTTCTGCCTCGAAACAAGCGGTCACCGAAAGGAGACCGATATCCGGATGGGTAAGGGGAATGCCTTGGTTCCTTGCCTCCGGCAGACCTTGGAGGTCGACGCGGTTTGGGTTGGAATCAAAGCGAACAATCGAGCTGGCCGATCGCCAATTGATTCTGCGGGAAGAGGGGCGATCAAGCGTCGCGGTGGTAACAGTTCTTCACGGCAACGAAATCAGGACAAACCCTTTGCTGCCAAGGTTTTTGGCGATTCCAGCCAGGGATCAACCTCCCTTCCCCTGAGCCAAGGGTCCGTGATCAACCAGTCTGGATCCAGGGCTTTTCGATGAGTTAAATCAACAAAAAGTTTATGCAGAGATTGTTAATAAAATCCCTTTGTTGCGCGTGGGCCGCTCGCAACCGATCTCTATATTGATTTTTCTTGCTATTTCGCGTACTTCATGGTGATGGTCTGTCGATTGAGCATTCCCGGGGGTGAATCAACTATGGCTTGGAATAAAGCCATGGAACCACACAACAACCTCAAAACCCAAGGTAGTGAGCTTTGAGGCTTGGGGCTGGCCCTCCACAGGGGGAAAACTGGCGGCGCTTGGCCCTGAGGAACAGAGGAGAGAATGCCCTGACAGCACCGGCCTCGGCGCAGACCTTGACATCGGCATCAACGGTCCACGGGCGCCGGTGGCGAAAATGAGCCAAATGGATGATGTCCCAATCGGACGGTTTGAGTAACCGGGCGTCAGTTGGAAGAGGCTCTCCAGCGACGGGTGGGCTTAGGAGGCTGCCTCAAACTCTGGGATGGCGCACTGGTGGTGGCCACCGTGCCAAGCGACTCCTCACCATTGATCGCCGCAGTCCAGCCACCCACCACCGGGGCCAAACGACGGTCAGGAAGGTTGCGGGGGGTCAGATCGCCGCTGCCACGGAAGGGTTTTGGCTGGTCAACCTGGGGCCGGACGACCGGAGCGGAAACCACCTGGCCGCTGGTCTTGAGGGGTTGCCGGAAGGTGGGAATCCGGCGGGCATTGAGATCCATCGCCGTGATGAAACGTTCGTAGGGGACGCAGTCCTCGCCGAAGCAATCGTTGTACTCCCGGCTTGCGAGCATGGCGTCGATGACGCCGTAGAAGCCTTGGCGGGCAGCGGTGTCGAAATAGCTGTTGATTTCCGAACGCCCGAAGGTGGGCCGCCCCAGGATCCGTCGGTGGATCACTTCAATGGCTTTGGTGATGTACAGGCCCGACCAATAACGCCCACGGAAGGCCTTGGAGCGGGCCACTTGGCGAATGAACTCCCGCAGGCTGATGTCGCCGTTCTCCAGCTTGATCTCCTCAACGCTGAGCCGCTCGCCTGCGTAACCCGTGGTGCCGAGCACCTGCACGTACACGGCCCGGATCACCGCCTGGGTGCTGGACTCGGTGTTGCGCACACTTGCCTGCCCACTGCGATTGGGCACCGAACCGCCACCGGTGGCGATCTGCTGCAGGCGCACCAGCTTGGGGCCGACCCGCCGGGGAACGGCCGCACGGAACTGGGGGCTGTCCATCTGACCTGGCTGGGCCATGCCATTGCCCACGAGGAGCCGGCGGGTGCTGTAGCTGAACGGTGCGGCGCGGGTGGCCACCGAGGCGGTACCGGAAGGGAAGATGGCGCCGAAAGTCAGGCCGAGTGGGTCATTGCCGCCGCCATAGACGTGCTGATCGGGCAGCGGCTGGCGATAGGAGGCATAGAGGGTGATGTATTGGGGGGCGCCCTCAAACGGCGCACTGAAACGGAATAGTTTGCGGTTTGAGCCCCAGCCGGCACTTTCCTGGGCCTCTTCGCCGAGGTCGCGCAGGAAAGGAACGGTCTCTTCGCCGAAGACCTGGGCGTATTCCATGCTGTTGATCAGGGAATCCACCAAGCCGGCATGCCCCTGCTCGGACACGATGGCGAAGTAGCGGCGGAACTCCTCAATTGAGCTGACCCCACGGCCGAGGAAATGGCGGAAGGCGAGTTCCACAACCCGACTGTTGGAGAAGCGTCCGTAGAACTGACGCCGGTACTCCTTGCTGCGGCCAAGGCTGCGGATGAACTCACGCATCGACAGCTGGCCCTGGGCCACCTGGGTGGCCTCCACCGGACTCACCACCTGGGAATAGCCCTTGACGATGTCGCGCTCAAACACCTGGCGGTAGGCCGCCCGGATCACTTCAGCTTTCTCCCGGCCGGAGAGAGCCGGCCTCATCACGAAGCGTTGGGGGTTCTCAGCAGCCAGGGCATAGGTGGCCGGCAACTGCAGGCCCTGATTGACAGGGCTGCCCAGCCGCTGGCGCGTGGAAGGTGTGGGCACCTCCAGCTCCTTGAGGAGCACGTTGAAACAGGAGATCACCAACTGGCGTGCCTCGGTTTCCTGGCGGAAGAGGTTGGCGGCCGCAGCCCGCATCTCCTGGACGGCCACGTTGGTGGCGGCCAGGGAGCAGCCCTTCTCGAGCACATCCCGGAGCCCCCGGGTGTTCACCGCCAGGATGCTGGGATCGCCGGCCACCACGGCATAGCCCACGTAACGGAGGAACCAGCCCATGTCGCGCAACGACTTGCGCATGCGGTCTGAGCCGTAGCGGGCAACGCTGATCGGGCTGAATCCAGCCGGAAGCACGACGCGAACATCGGCATCGGCCTGAACCCCTTCAAGAATGCGGCCGAGCAAACCGGAGCCGCCGATGCCCTGGGCGAAGGTGCGCACAGACGTGGCGGCCGCAATCTGGTCTGCAGCCAGGGGGGCCGTCGCGGCACTGCTCACCAAAGCAGGGGTGAGGGGCGCGTCGAGATAGGAGAGGGGGGTGCCTCCGGCAAAGATCCGGTTGGCGGCCTTGGCGACGATCACATCGGCATTGGCCGAGATTCGCCGGGCCGCTTCAAGCCGGATGGCGCCGCTGTTGAAAAAGGTGATCAGAGTGTCAAGTTCGCCCTTCTCAGGGAAGCGATCCTGCTGTTCCGCCTGACGGACGCTGGAGAGCGGCAAGGTGTCATAGCGCTGGGGGGAGACCCTGCTGCTGCCGCTGCTGGCGGTCACGGTCATGGAGGGGCGCGTACCGGGCCGCACCACGGTACGGCTGCGATTCGGCCATCCCCTGGCGCTATGAACAAATATTTGCAGCCCAAACCCCTGGTAGGGCGCGGACGCCGAACACCGTGAAATGCTCCCCTGGTCGGACACCGCACCCCGCCGCCATGTCCCAGGCCCCCGCTGACGCCGCCACCCCGCAGGTGAGCGCCTTCTACGACCGCTTCCCCTACCCGGGCGACCCCCTTCAAGACGGAGCTCCGCCTGGATACAACTGGCGCTGGTGTTACGACACTGCCTTCAGTTCCTGCACGGGCCGGCTGCCCAGCCTGGCGGAGCCACCACGAATCCTCGATGCGGGCTGCGGTACCGGCGTGAGCACAGATTACCTGGCGCATCTCAACCCAGGGGCAGAAATTCTGGCGATCGACATCAGCGCCGGAGCCCTGGACGTGGCCCGCGAACGCCTGCGACGCTCCGGCGCTGCGGCTGTGGCCGCCGATCTGCGCATCGAGCAACGCAGCCTGCTGGATCTGGAGGGGGAAGGCCCCTTCGACTTGATCAATTCAGTGGGTGTGCTGCACCACCTGCGCGAGCCAGGCGCCGGACTGTTGGCCCTAGCGGGCCTGCTCAAGCCAGGTGGGTTGCTGCACCTTTTTCTGTATGCAAAGGCGGGTCGCTGGGAGATCCACCGCATCCAGCGGGCACTGCAGGACCTGGGTGTGGCTGACGCTCCAGACGCTGTGCGCCTGGGCCGGCAACTGTTCCAGGATTTGCCAGAGAACAACCGCCTGCGCCGCCATCACGAGCAACGCTGGGCCCTAGACACAGCAGCGGATGCCAACTTCGCCGACATGTACCTCCATCCCCAGGAGACGAGCTACGACCTCGACGGGCTGTTTCGCTTCGTCGAAGGCTCGGGGCTGAACTTCGCCGGATTCTCCAACCCGCAGCAATGGGATCCGGCTCGCCTGTTGCAGGGGGAATTGCTGGAGCGCGCTCGCGGCCTGCCCCAGAGGCAGCAGTGGGCCCTGGTGGAGAGCCTCGATCCAGAGATCAGCCATTTCGAGTTCTTCCTCAGCCGGGGGGGCCTGGAGTGCAGCCTCTGGGACCGCGACGAGGATCTGCTGGCAGCTTTCGGCAGGCGCAATCCCTGCCTCTGGGGCTGGCCCGGGGCGAGCCTGCTTGATCCAGATCTGCGTCCAGTGAAACTTGACCCCGAACCGTTGCAGCTGCTCAAGGCGCTGGAGAGCGCCGCGCCAGGCCAGTCGTTGGCTGACCTTCCACTGGGATGGCCCCCAGCCCAGCTGGCTGAGGTGGGGCGTCAACTGTGGCGGCAACGGCTTCTGCTGCTCTCTGCAACCCCCTGAAATCAACGGCCCTGCAAGCCTTCACGTGATAGGTTCTTAATGCCATTAGCAGAGCTTCAGGGCGTTTGCAGGCTGTCAATTCGGCGAGTATCAGCACCTCCGAAACCCACCCGCTTGGCGGCGAGAAGGTGGATGAGGTGAATGAGGTGACGACGCAAGGTTTTCCTGAAATCCTTGATCGTCGTTCTGCCCTGCTCTCAGATTTGTCCAGGGGAAAGGATGGGGAGCTTGCTCCGCAGAAACCCTCCTCGGCAGCTGATCCAGAGTCTTCTGGCCTGGCTCTGCCAGCCCCTCCCTGTGCCAATGGCATGGACGACTATGCCCGCCTGCAAAGCCGTCTTCTGATGGCCACGCTGATCATTGCGGTGGTGGCTGTGCTGTTGACGACCCTGCTGTTTGGCAGCAGTTCTGCCATCAGCCTGATGGTCGGTGCCTTCGCTGGCATGCTCTATCTGAAGTTACTGGCCCGTTCAGTGGCTCGAATCGGCTCCAATTCCCGCAATGTGGGCAAAGCCCAGTTGTTGGTTCCTGTGGTTCTGGTTCTGGCTGCAGCCCGTCTGCCAGCCCTGGACATCGTTCCAGTACTGATCGGCTTTCTGCTTTATAAGCCGGCGATATTGATTCAGGCCCTTATCCCCGCCAGGGTTTCTTCGATCCCAGGCTGAGCTCACCCGTCCGTCGCAGCAGCGGCACTTCCGTACCCTCCGATGTTTCCGTTGCCTCCCTTCCTGCCACTCGCCGAACTTGAGGTGGGGAAGCACCTCTACTGGCAAATCGGTGATTTCCAGATTCACGGCCAGGTGTTCATCAGTTCCTGGCTGGTCATTGCGGCACTACTGGCTGTTGTGGTGGCAGGAACCCGCAAGTTGGAACGCGATCCCCGCGGCACCCAGAACCTGCTGGAATTCCTCTGGGAGTACATCCGGAACATCGCCCGCGACTACATCGGCGAAAAAGCCTACCGTGATTGGCTTCCATTCATCGGAACCCTCTTTTTGTTCATCTTCGTGAGCAACTGGGGTGGTGCCCTTGTTCCCTGGAAGTTGATTCAGCTGCCGAGTGGTGAACTCGGAGCGCCCACCGCCGACATCAACACCACCATTGCACTAGCTCTGCTGGTCTCCCTGGCGTACTTCTACGCAGGCTTGAGCCGCAAAGGCTTCCGTTACTTCGAGTACTACGTGGAGCCCACGCCGATCATGCTGCCGTTCAAGATCGTCGAAGACTTCACCAAACCTCTTTCTCTTTCCTTCCGTTTGTTCGGCAACATTCTTGCCGACGAACTGGTGGTGGCCGTTCTTGCCTTCCTGGTTCCCTTGATCGTCCCCTTGCCGGTGATGTTCCTGGGTCTGTTCACCAGTGCCATTCAGGCGCTGATCTTCGCCACCCTCGCCGCTTACTACATCGGTGAGGCCGTCCACGAGGAGGCCCACTGATCCGATCGGCCGCTCGCTTGCTTCGGCTCAGGTCCGCCCTCTGCTAAAACTCCTGCGCGCAGGTCCGGTTCGCTCCGGGCCCGTCTCCCTTCGGTGAGATGTCCCTGGCGCCAGCCCTATCCCGCGCTCTCCGGCGCCCCACATCCCCTCATTCCACCATGGATTCCATCACTTCCGCTGCGTCTGTTGTGGCTGCTGGTCTGGCCGTTGGCCTCGGCTCGATCGGACCTGGCATCGGTCAAGGCACTGCTTCCGGCGGCGCTGTCGAAGGCATTGCCCGTCAGCCCGAAGCCGAAGGAAAGATCCGCGGCACCCTGCTGCTGTCCCTGGCTTTCATGGAATCACTCACCATCTATGGCCTGGTGGTTGCCTTGGTGCTTCTCTTCGCCAACCCCTTCGCCGGCTGATCGCGGCCGTCTGCACGCCCGATCACCATCACCGCTTCGCTGAGGGATTTTCTCCTCTTCGAGCATTTTCGATTCCCCCAGCGCTTTCCCCATGACCAGCTGGCTTCTGTTCGCCGCCTCCGGCACACCCGAGGGAGGTTTATTCGACCTCGACGCCACCTTGCCTCTCATGGCGGTTCAGGTGGTGGTGCTCACCTTCGTTCTCAATGCCCTGTTCTTCAGGCCCGTTGGCAGAACGGTGGAAGAGCGGGAGAGCTACCTCAGCACCAGTCGCTCCGAGGCCAAGCAGAAGCTTGCCCAGGTTGAACGGCTGGAAACTGATCTCAAGGCCCAGCTCAAGGAGGCCCGCCAGAAGTCTCAGTCGTTGATCCTCGACGCCGAGCAGGAGATGGACAGGCTTTACCGCAGTGCCCTGGCCTCTGCCCAAGCCGAGGCCAACGCCAGCAGGGAAACTGCCCGAAGTGAGATCGATCGCGAGCGCAAGCTTGCGCTGGAATCACTGAAATCCAAGGCTGATCAGCTCGGAGATCAGATCGTCAAACGTTTGCTGGCCGTGAAATGATCCTTGCCCATCTACCCGTCTGCTCATTGGCTGTTGAAGGTGGTTTTGGCCTGAACTTTGATTTGTTCGAGTCGAACATCATCAACCTGGCCATCGTCATTGCTGGCCTGGTCTGGTTTCTGCCGAAGGTGTTGGGAAGCGTTCTTGAACGCCGTCGCAGCGCCATCCTCAACGACCTGGAGGAAGCCGAGCAACGACTTCAGCAGGCCAATGCCGCTTTGATCGTCGCCCAGGAAGATCTGGCGAATGCCCAGACCAAAGCGGAGCGCATCAGGATTGATGGGGTCGCCAGGGCTGATGCCATTCGGCTGGAGAGCGAACAGCGCACGGTTGAAGAGATGGCCCGTCTCAAGCAGTCGGCGGTGGCTGATCTCGATTCCGAGGCGGCCCGTGTCAGTGATCAGTTGCGTCGGGAAGCCGCTCGCCAGGCGATCGAGCGCGCCCTTTCGATCCTGCCGGGCAAGCTCGATGAGCAATCCCAGGGCCTGCTGGTCGACCGGTCCATCCAAACCATCGGACAAGGCTGATGCCGCTGCTCAATTCGATTGCCTCTCCCTACGCCGATGCTCTGCTTCAGGTGGCTGAGCAGCGGCAGGAAGCCGACCTGATTGCTTCAGAGGCCAAAGAGCTCTTGGTGCTCTGGGAGTCTTCTGCCGAACTGCGCGACACCATGACCTCCCCGGTGATTGAACCGGACGTCAAGAAAAAGATTCTCGTCAGCCTGTTCGGCGAACAGGTCACCCCAGCCCTGCTGAACCTGTTCAAGCTGATGGCCGATCGCCAGCGTCTCTCCTTGCTCGATGCGGTGTTGATTCGCTTCTTGGAACTTTTCCGAGAACAGCGGGGCATCACCCTGGCCAGCGTCACGTCTGCAACGCCGCTCAGCGAAGACCAGCAGCTTGCCTTGCGCCAGAAAGTGATCGCTGTCGCCGGCACCGAGAGTGTCGAATTCGATCTGAGCGTTGATCCAGCCCTGATCGGCGGCTTTGTCGTCAGCCTGGGCTCCCAGGTGATCGATGCCAGCCTGGCCGGGCAGGTTCGTCGCCTCGGCCTGTCCCTGGCCAAGGCGGGCTAGCCCAGCCGCCAGCCGCCACTCTCTCCAATCCCTCCCCTTCCATCACCTCCCCGAGCGGGGACCTGAATCCATGGTTTCCATCCGTCCTGACGAGATCAGCGCCATCCTCAAGCAGCAGATCGAGGACTATGACAAGTCCGTTTCGGTCAGCAACGTCGGCACGGTGTTGCAGGTGGGTGATGGCATCGCCCGGGTCTACGGACTGCAGAAGGCCATGGCCGGCGAATTGCTCGAATTCGAAGATGGCACCGAGGGCATTGCCCTCAACCTTGAGGACGACAACGTCGGCGCGGTGCTGATGGGCGAAGGCCTGGGAATCCAGGAAGGCAGCACCGTGAAGGCCTCAGGCCGCATTGCTGAGGTGCCTGTCGGTGAGGCCATGCTCGGCCGCGTGATCAACCCGCTGGGTCTCCCCCTCGATGGCAAGGGCGAAATCGCCACCAGCGAAACCCGGCTGATCGAATCGATGGCCCCCGGCATCATTCAGCGCAAGTCGGTGCATGAGCCGATGCAGACGGGCATCACGGCGATCGACGCGATGATCCCGATCGGCCGTGGGCAGCGGGAGCTGATCATCGGCGATCGCCAGACCGGCAAGACCGCCATCGCCATCGACACGATCCTCAACCAGAAGGGCGAAGACGTTGTCTGCGTCTACGTGGCGATCGGTCAGAAATCAGCCTCGGTGGCCAACGTGGTGGACGTGCTGCGTGAGCGCGGCGCCCTCGATTACACCGTGGTGGTGGCCGCCAGCGCCTCGGAACCTGCCGCTCTTCAATATCTGGCCCCCTACACCGGCGCGGCGATTGCTGAATACTTCATGTACAAGGGCAAGGCCACCCTGGTGGTCTACGACGACCTCACCAAGCAGGCCCAGGCCTACCGCCAGATGTCGCTGCTGCTGCGCCGCCCGCCCGGGCGTGAGGCCTACCCCGGCGATGTTTTCTACTGCCACAGCCGCCTGCTCGAAAGAGCCGCCAAGCTCTCCGATGCCATGGGCAAGGGCAGCATGACCGCCCTGCCGATCATCGAAACCCAGGCCGGCGACGTGTCGGCCTACATCCCCACCAACGTGATTTCGATCACCGATGGTCAGATCTTCCTCACCTCTGATCTGTTCAACTCAGGCCTACGGCCAGCCATCAATGTGGGCATCTCGGTGAGCCGGGTCGGCGGCGCTGCCCAGACCAAGGCGATCAAGAAGATCGCTGGCACACTCAAACTGGAACTGGCTCAGTTTGATGAACTGGCGGCCTTCTCCCAGTTCGCCTCCGATCTCGACGCCACCACGCAGAAGCAACTGGGCCGTGGCAAGCGCCTGCGCGAATTGCTCAAGCAGCCGCAATTCAGCCCGCTGATCCTGGCCGAGCAGGTGGCTGTGGTCTATGCCGGTGTCAAGGGCCTGATCGATGAGGTTCCCGTTGAACTGTGCAGCCAGTTCGTGCGTGAGCTGCGGGAGTACCTCAAATCCAATGCCTCGGCGTTCATCGAACAGATTCAGACCGATAAGCAGATGAACGACGCGTCTGAGGCGTTGTTGAAGGCGGCCATCAACGAAGTCAAATCCACCCTTCTGGCCACCGCCTGAGGCATCTGAACCATGGCGAACCTCAAAGCAATCCGCGACCGGATCAGTTCGGTCAAGAACACCCGCAAGATCACCGAGGCCATGCGTCTGGTGGCGGCAGCCAAGGTCAGGCGGGCCCAGGAACAGGTGCTGCGCTCCCGGCCTTTCGCCGATCGCTTGGCACGCATGTTGGAAAATCTCCAGTCGCGGCTTCGCTTCGAGGATGTCAGCAACACGCCGCTGCTGGAACAGGAGCGACCCCTCCGCCACATCACCCTGGTGGTGGTGAGTGCCGATCGAGGCCTCTGTGGCGGCTATAACGCCAACATCATCAAGCGCACCGAACAGCGTTTCGCCGAGCTCAAGAATCAGGGCTTCACGGTGGAACTGGTCCTGATCGGCCGCAAGGCCACCGGCTATTTCAAGAACCGCTCCTACCCGATCCTCTCCACCTTCACCGGCTTGGAGCAGGTGCCAACCGCAGCAGAGGCCGGCAAGATTGGTGATGAGATTCTCGCCGAATTTCTCTCGGGAAGCACCGACAGAGTTGAGATGATCTACACGAAATTCGTCAACCTGGTGAGCAGTGCTCCGGTCTCCCAGACCCTGCTACCCCTCGATCCCCAGGGTGTGGCGGCCCAGGATGACGAAATCTTCCGGCTCACCACCCGCGAAGGCCTGCTCACCGTGGAGCGTGGCGCCTCGTCTGCCAATGAGGTTCCGGCGCTTCAGAGCGAATTCCTGTTCGAGCAGAGCCCCGACCAGCTGCTCAATGCGCTGCTGCCCCTCTATCTCGATAACCAACTGCTGCGTTCGTTGCAGGAGGCGGCCGCCAGTGAACTGGCCAGCCGGATGACGGCCATGAACAACGCCAGCGACAACGCCAAGGAGCTCGCCAAGACGCTCACCCTGGATTACAACAAAGCCCGCCAGGCGGCCATCACCCAGGAAATTCTGGAAGTGGTGGGTGGCTCGGCGATGGCTTGAGCTGGCGCTCCAGACGCTCCAGATTCAGCCGCTGTTTCCGCTCGCCCTCGGGCGGGTGGCCCTGGGGCCCGACCCGCTGACAACGGCGGCGATGATGCAGGACGTGCTCGCCCTGCGCGGCAGCACCCTCAGCAACCCGGATCCAGGTTGTGCCTGGACCGGCGATCTCAATGGTGTCTGGCAGCTGCACCGCTTACCTGGTTTTGCCTGGTTGCGCGAACAAGTTGAAGCTCAGGCCTGGGCCTACCTCGAAGCCCTCGGCTTCAAGCTCGAGGAGATCGCCCTGTTCATCCAGCGCAGCTGGCCGGTGGTCAGCGAAGAGGGCATGGTGGTGGGCCGCCATCACCACCCCAATGCCCACCTCAGCGCCGTCTTTTATCTCAACGGCGACGGCTCCGGGCGGGGCGGTTCGCTGCGCCTGTTCGCCCCACGCCAGCTGAACGAGCTCGTGCCGGGGCTGGGTGTCGGCCATGCTGGACCGATCGCCGCCAACCATCCGCTCAATGCGGCCTGGCTGGATGTGGCCCCCGAGGCTGGACTGCTGGTTCTGTTCCCGGCCAGCACCGACCATGCCGTCACGCTCAATCAAGATGGCGACGATGTGCGCCTCTCGATCAGCTTCGACCTGGTTCTGAGCGCCCGTGGGGAATCAGCGCAGGCCACCTCCGCCTCCGCCTCCGCCTCCGAATACCTGGCCCCCCACCCCGACCACTGGACCCCCGTCTCCCCCCGCCTGTCATGAGTGAGAGCTTCACGGTTGTTGCCGAGCTGAGCGGCACCATGCATACGTTCAGCTGCCGCGCCGACCAGACCGTGCTGGCGGCAGCGGAACTGGCCGGTGTGCCCCTGCCCAGCTCCTGTTGCTCGGGTGTCTGCACCACCTGCGCCGCCAAGTTGAGCGAGGGCACGGTCGATCAGAGCGAAGCGATGGGGGTAAAGGCCGAGCTGCAGGCCGAGGGTTACGCCCTCCTGTGCGTCTCCTACCCCCGCAGCGACCTCAAATTGCTGGCCGGCCAGGAAGATGCTGTGTATGAGTTGCAGTTCGGGCAGTTCCAGTGATGGAGCGGCCCCCGACGGGCCCAAGCCGTTCGCTCCAGGAAGGATGAAGCTGCAGCGGTTGGATCTCTGGCTGGAGACGGCGCCAGGTCCCTTGCTGCCCCAGCTGCTCGCAGCGTTGGGGGAAAAGGGGGAACCGCTGCGCTGGGCGATCACGGCCGCAGAGCCTGCCGCTGATGGCGAGCCTGGTTGGCGCAGGCTGCGGATCGAGGCGGTGCTGCTGTGCCCCTGACCCCGTGTGCGCCCCTGCCCACCCTGCTGTTGATCCCGACCGGGATCGGCTGCCAGATCGGCGGTTTTGCCGGCGACGGCCTGCCGGCAGCGCGGTTGCTGGCCGCCGCCAGCGGCTGCCTGATCACCCATCCCAATGTGATGAATGGGGCCGCCCTCTACTGGAGCGATCCCCGCCTCCACTACGTGGAGGGCTGGGCGCTCGATCGCTTTGCCAGCGGCGCCCTTGCCCTGGCCCCGGTGCGCCAGCAGCGTCTGGGCCTGCTCTTGGATGCGGCGATCGAGCCGGAGTTGCAACTGCGCCATCTGCAGGTAGCCGAGGCCTGCCGGGCCACCCTGGGCCTCTCGATCGGACCGGTGGTGACCACCGATCAAGCCGTCGGGGTGAGCCTGTCGCGAGGGCCCAGCGGCGTGAGCTGGGGCCAGCTCGATGCCCCCGATACCCTGCTGCGCGCCGCCGAGCGGCTGCGCTCGGAAGGAGCCACCGCGATCGCGGTGGTGACCCGCTTCCCCGAAGACGCCGGCAGCGACGCCCTGCAGGCCTACCGCCAGGGCGATGGGGTGGATGCCCTGGCAGGGGCCGAGGCACTGATCAGCCACCTGCTGGGCCGCCACCTCGGCCTGCCCTGTGCCCACGCTCCGGCCCTTTTGCCCCTGCCGCTTGACCCTGGCCTCGATGGCCGGGCCGCCGCCGAGGAACTGGGCCACACCTTTCTGGCCTGCGTGCTGGTGGGGCTGAGCCGGGCGCCCGATCTGGTCGAGCTCTTTTCTGCAGACGATGCAGCCGCCGCCGCGCCGCTGCAGGCGGACCTGCTCCACCCCAGCCAGATCGGGGCGGTGGTGGCACCGGCGGGGGCGCTGGGCGGCCAGGCGGTGCTCAGCTGCGCCGAGCGCGGCATCCCCCTGATCGCGGTGGAAGGCAATCCCTGCCTGCTGGCGATCACGGCCGAAGCCCTTGGCCTCAAGGCCTTGAAAGCAGCGAGCTACGCGGAAGCCGCCGGCGTGCTGCTGGCCCTGCGCGAGGGGATTGCCGTGGAGGCCTTAGAGCGCCCTCTGCCCCCCCTGCGGCCGCTCTAAGAGTTCAGCGCAGGCAGGCCATCGGGTGGCGGGTGGGCACCCCCAGGGCCTTGGCGACGCCGGGGTGGCAGACCGCTCCGTCGACGGTGTTGAGCCCTGAGAGCAGTTCAGGCCGCTCGGTGACGGCTTCAAGCAGGCCGCGGCCGGCAATGCCGACGATGTAGGGGAGCGTGACACTCACCAGGGCTTCGGTGGAGGTGAACGGGACAGCCCCGGGCATGTTGCCGACGGCGTAGTGCTGGACGCCGTGAATCGTGACGACCGGATCGGTGTGAGTGGTTTCGCGGCTGGTGGCGATGCAGCCCCCCTGATCGATCGCCACATCAACGATCACCGAACCGGGTTTCATCCGCCGCACCAGGTCCTCATCCACCAGCGTTGGCGCCCGGCCTCCGGGGGTGAGCACGGCCCCGATCAGAAGATCGGCCGTTGGCACCAGCCGCTCGATCAAGGTACGGCTGCTCACCAGGCCGATCATCCGGCCACGCCGATCCGACTCCAGAGTCCGCAGGCGCTGGGGCGAATGGTCCAGCAGCAGCACCTCAGCGTCCATGGCCGCCGCCAGCCGGGCCGCATTCCAGCCCACCGTGCCACCGCCGAGCACCACCACCCGGGCGGGACGCACCCCGGTGCAGCCACCGATCAGCACGCCACGACCGCCATGGGGCTTCTCCAGCAGATGGGCCCCCACCTGGGCCGCCAGGCGACCGGCGATCTCACTCATCGGCGCCAGCAGGGGAAGGTTGCCGTTGTCGAGCTGGACCGTTTCGTAGGCCACCCCTGTGGTGCCGGCGTCGAGCAGGGCCCTGCCCACGTCGGGATAGGCGGCCAGGTGCAGATAGGTGAACAGGACCAGATCGCGGCGCAGGAAGCCGAACTCCTGCCGCTGCGGTTCCTTGACCTTGACCACGAGGTGGGCAGCCCAGGCCTCTTCACAGCTCACCAGGCGGGCGCCCACGGCGGCATAGCTCTCGTCGCTGATCCCGGCGCCGGTGCCGGCTCCAGTCTGAACACGCACTTCCAGACCGTTGGAGACCAGCTCACTCACCCCATCGGGAGTGAGTGCCACCCGCTGCTCATCCCGCTTGATCTCGGTGGGAACGCCGATGCTCGCGATCGGCGCCGCCGGGTCATTGGCTGTCATGCAACTCAGAAGCTGACCCCAGATTGGCGGGCATCAGGCCCAATTGCAGGGATTTGCGTGGAAAATCCCGTGTTGCCGAGGCAAAGCGCGCCGCTGCGCGTTGCGGAAGACGCTCAGGGTGGCCCTGCCGCAATCGGCATGCGCCAGCCACTGCCGAAGGCCCTGTCGCTGACCTTGAGCAGGGGGGCCGCCTGCCGGCGCTTGAATTCGGCCCGCCGCAACAGCCGGTGCACCCGATGGGCGAGGGAGGCCTCCACGCCACTGGCAATCAATTGCTCAGGGCTGCGCAGATCCTGGATCAGGGCTTTGAGCAGCGGATCGAGTTCGTCGTAGTCCGGAAGGGAGTCGGTATCGCGCTGGTCAGGGCGCAATTCCGCGCTGGGCGGTTTGTCGCGGATGGCCGTGCCGATCAATTCACCGTTACACGGCAGGGCAAAGCTGGAGCGGCAGGGGCCGGCCGCTGGCGAATCCAGCCAGGCACAGAGGCGAAACACGGTGGTTTTGTAGAGATCGCCGATCACGGCCAGGCCACCGTTCATGTCGCCGTAGAGGGTGCAGTACCCCACCGCCAGCTCCGACTTGTTGCCGGTGGCGAGCAGCAGCTGGCCTTGCTGGTTGGCCACCGCCATCAGCAGGGTGCCGCGGATCCGCGATTGCAGGTTCTCAGCGGTCAGGCCAACCGGTGCGCCCTGCAAGGGGCCGCTCAGGGCTTCATCGAAGCCGTTCATCAAGCTGGCAATCGCCACGATCTGATGCCGGATGCCGAGCCTGAGCGCCAGGGCGGTGGCATCGGAGCGGGAGCCCTCGGAGCTGTAGGGGGAGGGCAGCAGCAGGGCCTCCACGTGGTCCCCGCCCAGCGCCGCCGCCGCGATCACGGCGACGAGGGCCGAATCGATCCCGCCGCTGAGGCCCAGCAGGGCCCGCTCGAAGCCACATTTGCGGGCGTAGTCGCGCACCCCCAGCACCAGCACCCGGAACAGTTGCTCGAGCGGCTCGGGCTCGTCTGTGGCCAGCGGCGCCGCAGCCGGAACCACTGGCTCCGCCCCTGGCTCTGGCAGCGACCACAGCGCCAGGGAGGAAGAGGCACAGGGCATTTGCAGCAGAACCTGGCCGGCTCCATCCATCACGAAGCTGGCGCCATCAAAAACCAGCTCGTCGTTGCCACCCACCTGGTTCACGTACACCACCGGACAGCCCAGCCGCGCCGCCGCCGCGGCGGCCAGCCGGCGACGCAGGGCCGGCTTGCCCTGCACGAAGGGGGAGGCCGAAATGTTCAGCAGCAGGTCGGGCCGCTGGGGCAACAGCTCAGCGATCGGATCGGCCCCGGCGAGCCGGTGGCCCAGCACGTCCTCCTCCACCCAGAGGTCTTCGCAGATAGTCAGGCCGATCACCCAGCGCCGGCCGCGACGCTCCACGGCAAGCAGGCAGGCTTGGTCAGCCGGGCGGAAATAACGGCGCTCATCGAAGACGTCGTAGCTGGGCAGCAGGCGCTTGCGGGCCACGATCCGCCAGACGCCAGGCTCCACCAAGGCCACCGCGTTGTGCAGGGCCGGCAGGTGTTCGCCGGCCAGGGGCTCGGCCACACCCACCAACAGACCCAGATCCCGGGGCAGTTCGCTGGCGATGGCACGCAGAACCTCCGCCTGCTGGCGCAGCAGGGCCGGCCGCAACAGCAGGTCACGGGGGGGATAGCCCCAGAGCGAGAGTTCCGGGCTGACCACCAGATCGGCGCCGGCCGCTGCGGCCTGGCGGCTGGCCTCGAGCAACAGGGCCGCATTGCCCTGCAGATCACCGATCAGCGGGTTGATCTGGGCCAGGGCAAGACGCATCAGCGCACGGGGCGGTGGCGAAGGGGATTGGGCCGACCAGGCGGCGCCTGGCTGGGTTCAGGAGAACGGAAGCCGTAGAGATTCTGCTCCCGCAGCATCGGCCACAGCTCCTCGGGCACCAGTTCGGGGTCGGGGTGGAGGCGGATCAGGGAGCTGGCGGTGGCGGGGATCTCCAGCGGAAGGATCTCCAGTTCGCCGCCCCGCTGGCGCAGGCCATCGAGCTGAGATGGGTCCAGCGGCCAGCCATGGCGCGGCACTACCGCCAGGCGGCAGCGGCTGAGAATCGCCTGAACCGCGTACCACGTTTGGATCTGGGGCAACAGGTCGCTGCCCACCACGAAGACCAGCCGGGAGCCCGGCCAGAGCTGGGCCGCCCGCTCCAGGGTGTCGAGCGCCCGGGGGCTGCTGAGCTCCTGGGCCAGGCGCAGGCGGGGATTGGCGAGACCATCGACCACCGCCTGCAGCAAAGCGGCCCGAACCGGCAGGGACGCCCCGTGCTGCTTGAAGGGATTGTCACTGGCCCAGGTGCGCACCTCGGGGTAGTGGTTGGCGAGCCCGGCGAGCAGGGAACGGTGGCCAAGGCTGGGGGGGTCAGCACTGGTGCCGAACAGGGCCAGATCACTCACGGCAGCAGGGCCTGGGCCAAGCCACCGTCGCTGGCCTGGCAGTGACGCAGCCAGCGGTTCACCTGGGGATCCTGCTCGGCCAGGCGCTTGAGCAGGCCACCGGGACCACCGAGGCCGAGGCGGGCCCCGAGCTGGAGTTCGGCCGCCGCCAGCTGGCCGGTGCGACGGGTGGTGTGCACGGCCAGGGCGGCCTGGGCCAGGGCGACCGGTGCGGCAGGCGCCAGCGACAAGCCGCCGCTGAACGGAGCGGCCAGAAGCAGCAGCTGGCGCAGCACGCCCAGCAGCAGCTGGATGCCGATCTGGGTGCCGCCCAGCAGGGCGCCGTGGCCGCTGAGCCGGCCCAGCAGGCGCCTGGCCTGGGCCCCATTGATCTTGAGACCGTAGAGCCGGCAGAGTTGCACCACCAAAGCCGCATCGATGGCCATCGATCCGGCCAGATCCATCAGCACCAAGGGGTTGGTCGCCACGCCGGTGGCCTTGAGTGCGGCAAAGCGGCCGATCAGCCCCTGGGCCGCCCTGCGGTGCTGGCCCAGCCGCCAGGCCTGCAGATGCCGGCAGAAGCGATCGCCGGCGCGCAGGCCGTTGAGCACCAGCAGCAGGCGGCCCCGCTCTTCGAGCAGGGCCAGCAATCGATCCTGGAGCGGCCCGATCGCTGCCGCCACCGGCTCGCTGCGGACCCGGCCATCGCTGCGCAGCCGGGCCCGCCGTGGCGCCGCCGAGACGGCCACCAGTTCAAGATCCCGGGCCGCCGCCGACAGGCGCCCGCGGATGCTCGCCAGCAGCGCCTCCCGTTCAGCTGCAGGCCAGCAATCGATCCGGTTGACCACCAGCAGCAGGGGTTTGCCGAGGCGCAGCATCTGCTCCAGCGCCCGAGATTCCGGTGCCGTGAGGTCGCCATCGAGCACGAACAGAACCAGATCAGCCGCGAGCGCCACCCGGGCCGCCAGGCGGTGGCGGGCAGCAGCGGCCACTTCATCGATGCCCGGTGTGTCGATCAGGGCGAGGCCCGCAAGCCCGGAGATCGGCTGATTCCAGGCTGCCTGCTGCTGCAGGCGGGTGCAGCCATGGGCCAGATCGGTAGCAAAGCGCTCCTCGCCGAGCAGGGCATTGAGCAGACTCGACTTACCCACCCCGACCCGGCCGAAAACGGCCACCTGGAGGCGGCGGGCGGCCAGGCGCTCCAGCTGGCGATCGAGGCCCGCCAGCTCGGGGGCCAGGGCTGAGCGCTCCCGTTCGCTGAGAACCAGGCGCTGGCGCCAGCGCAGCAGCAGAGCCTCGAAACGGCTTGCGCTGTCGGTTTGGATGGCCGGCTGGGCGGCCTGCAGGGTCGCGCTCACGGGATCGGCTCCGCCGCCGGTTGGGGGCGGCGCCACCAGCCGGCCAGCACGGCCAGCACCGCATCGGCACCGATCACGCCGACGAAGCCGCCGAACTCATCCACCACCACCCGCACCGAATGGCTGCTGCGCCGGAAGGCCGTCAGCAGACGATCGGCCCGGATCATTTCCGGCACGAATTCCACCGGCAGGGTCAGGCTCAGGGCGGTCGCCTGACCCCGGCCCTCCACCAGGGCTGCCAGCAGGCTTTCGCGACTGGCCACCCCGAGCACCTCATCCACTTCGCGCCCCAACACCACCCACCAAGCGGCTGTGTTGGCCAGCAGCAACGCCTTGGCGCTCTCCAGCTGGATCTCAGCCGAGAGGGTCGGCGCCGACACCCGCGGCACCATCAGGTCGCGGGCCGTCAGGTCGTTGAGCTGGAACACCTTGCCGATCATCGCGGCTTCATCGGCTTCGATCTGGCCGGTGCGCGAGCCCAGCCTGGCCAGCAGGCGGATCTCGCCCTCATCGGTGGTGAGTTCGCTCTCGGCGGTGATCGCCGGCAACAGCCGCTCCAGCACCAGCACCAGTGGCAGCATCAATTTCAGGGCCAGGCCGAGCGGAGCGGCGCTGGCCAGCGACACCGGCAGGGCCAGACGGCTGCCGATCGCCTTCGGCAGGATCTCCCCCAGCAGGATGACCAGCACGGTGAGTCCGACCGAGAACAAGGGCAGGGCCACCCTGTCGATCCCCTGGGAGGCGAACACCCAGCCGGCGTAGCTGCCCAGAATCAGGCTGCCGAAGATGTTGAAGCCGTTGTTGAGAATGACGAGCACCGCCAGGGCCCGGCCCATGCGTGTCTTGAGGGCCAGCAGGGCTTTGGCGCCGCGCACCGGCCGGTCGCGGCCTGCCAGTTCGTAGACCCGCAGCGGGTTGACGGTGAGCATGGCGGCTTCCACGCCGGAGCAAACCGCCGAACCCACCAGAATGAAGGCGACCAGTCCGGCCAGCCCAAGCAGCTCGTTCATCCGCTCAGCGTCATCGTGGCCGGCTCATGCCCATACCGTCCTTGCACTCTGGGACCTATCGCATTCATTTAATCGGTTGTGCCAACGTCCTGCTGTTCTGAGCTTGCCTCCATGGTGATCACCGCCGCAGAGTTCGGCCAGCGCCGGGCGCGCTTTCTTGACCAGCTCGGCGGCATGGCGGCCGTTATTCCGGCGGCGCCGCTGGTCACCCACCATGCCGATGTGGAGCATCCGTTCCGCCAGCAGAGTGATTTCTGGTATCTCACCGGCTTTGATGAACCCGGCGCGGTGGCCCTGTTCCTGCCCCATTGCCCGGAGCACCCCTTCGTTCTGTTCGTGGAGCCGAAGGATCCTGCCGCGGAGGTCTGGAACGGGTTCCGCTGGGGATGTGAAGGAGCCGTCGAACAGTTCGGGGCCGATCTCGCCCATCCCCGCCAGGAGCTGGCGGAGCGGCTGGGCGGCTATCTCCAGGGAGCGGAGGGCCTCGCCTTCCGGATAGGGCGCCATCCAGATGTGGAGCCGTTGCTGCTGGCCGCCTGGGCCGCCCAGCTCGACCGTGCCCCCCGCAACGGCCAGGCGGCCCTGGGCCTGGTGGCACCTTGCCCGCTCCTGCACGCGCTGCGACTGCGCAAGTCTGCCGATGAACTCGAGCGGATGCGCCTGGCCGGAAGGATCTCGGCGGAGGCCCATGAACGGGCCCGCCAGCTGGCGCGGCCGGGGCTCAATGAGCGGCAGGTGCAGGCGGTGATCGAGCAACACTTCATGGAGCAGGGGGCGCGCGGACCGGCCTACGGCTCGATCGTGGCCGGCGGAGACAATGCCTGCGTGCTGCATTACACCAGCAACAACGCCCCGCTTGTGGGTGGCGACCTGCTGTTGATCGATGCAGGCTGCAGCCTCAGCGACTACTACAACGGCGACATCACCCGAACCTTTCCCATCAATGGGCGCTTCAGCGCCGAGCAACGCGCCCTCTATGAACTCGTGCTCGCCGCCCAGGAGAAGGCGATCGCCACGGTCAGGCCCGAGGCCGATGCCGAGCAGGTGCATGGGGCTGCCCTACGCGTGCTCGTCGAGGGGCTGGTGGACCTGGGCCTGCTGGTTGGAGAAGTGGATGGCCTGATTGAGCAAGGGGCCTACCGCCACCTCTACATGCACCGCACCGGCCACTGGCTGGGCCTCGATGTCCACGATGTCGGCGCCTATCGCCTCGGCGAACATCCGCAGCCGCTGGAGCCGGGCATGGTGCTCACGGTGGAGCCAGGTCTGTATGTCAGTGATCGGCTTCCCATCCCGGAAGGCCAACCAAGCATCGATCCCCGCTGGAAAGGCATCGGCATCCGCATCGAAGACGATGTGGCCGTGACAGCGGGCGGCCATGAGGTGCTCAGCGCCGCCGCGCTCAAGTCGGTGGCGGCGATGGAGCGCTGAATCAGGAGCCTGCGGCCAGCCACTTGAGCAGGCTGGCGGGCTGAAGTGCGGAGGTGGAGGGGAGCAACCGATCGGCCCCGGCAGCGCGCAGGCTGTCTTCGTAGGCGCTGCGCTGCTTCTCCAGACCGGGAGCCTGCAGATGCGGTGGCACCACCGCCAGGCTCAGCCAGCGCTGGTCGGGCTGTTGCTTGCGGGCGTTCAGCACCGTCTGCACGTCAGCAACGGTGTCACCGAGATAGGCGACGGGTGGGGCTCCAGCCCCCAGGGCGCCTTCACAGAGGCTGGTGGCGAGCCGAAGCAGGCCGGTGGGATCGGGTTTGTCGGGAGCATCGCCCATGGCCACCAGGGGCGGATCACCCAGGTCCAGCCGGCCCGAAAGCACATAGCGAGCTGAGCCGGGCTCGGCACCACTCACAAATCCCCAGGCGATCCCGGCAGCGCTGAGGCCCTTGAAGAAGGCCGCCTCCACCAGCAGCGGTTCGTTGCGAATGAAGCCGCTCCAACCGGCGGGATCCCCCTGGGGATCGCCACCGAAATAAAAGCGGCTGAAGACGTCCACCAGGGCGGCATGGGCCGGCAAGGGGTTGTGGCCGTGGCGGCGCAGCAGCTCCAGGGCGGCATCCCAGTCGTTGTTCCAGATCCCTTCGCCCTTGAGCGCGTCAATACCAGCGGCTTGCGGCCTCCAACCGCAAAAATGCTCCACGGTTTCAGCCAGGGCGCGACGGTAACTGCCGCCCACATCCCTGATCACGCCATCGATATCGAAGAGCAGAACGGCTTGCTGACTCAGGGGTGTCTCAGCTGGGCTGGTAGGTTTGATGTTTGATTTTATGCCTTGAGCGCCGAACCCATGACGGCCCCAGACAGTGCTGCTCCAGAGATTGAGGCGGCCGAAGCCTCCACGGCTGCATCCGTTCCAGCCACGCTGAAGCGTGTGCCAGCCCCCAGCTCGCCCGAACCGGGAGCTGCCAATCGGGAGCTCACCCGTCACGCCCCGGCGGAAACCGCCGCTGCCGCTGAAGACGACGACGGCACCACGAAAGGGCGGCCGGCCCTGAGCGGCGCCAGTGCGGCCTTAGCCACCGCCACGGTTGATGAGGACGGCGTTCCTTCCGGTCATACGCCGAAAGCCGATGAGGGCCGCTTTTTGCTCAAGATCCTCTGGCTGCCCACCAACGTCGCCCTGGCCGTCGATCAGATCGTCGGCGGTGGCCCCAGCCCCCTCACCTCCTACTTCTTCTGGCCTCGCGAAGATGCCTGGGAAACGATGAAGACGGAACTGGAAGCCAAATCCTGGATCACCGACAACGAGCGCGTTGAAATCCTCAACAAGGCCACTGAGGTGATCAATTACTGGCAGGAAGAAGGCAAAGGCAAGTCGCTGGATGAGGCCAAGCTCAAGTTCCCCGACGTCACCTTCTGCGGTACGGCCTGAATCAGCTGGCCAAAGCGCAATAAACGCCCAAGCCATACCAACAAAAAAGCGCCCCAAAGGGCGCTTTTTTCATGACCTGGCTGTGGTGTCTCCAGTCTTCAGGAGGCTCGGCTGGCCTGGAGGCGTGCGCGCGCACGGGCCAGGGTCTGCTGGGCCTTGATCTTGTCGCTGCTTGAAGGTTGGCCCTCAAAGCCGGTGGCCGCAAGTTGGGCCTCCTCAAGGGCCTTCTGGGCCTCATCAGGCTGAATGCTGGAGCCGAGTTCAGCGATGTTCACCAGCACAGTCACCTGGTTGGCTTCCACCTCGGCAAAACCGCCCATCAAGGCAATGGAGGTCCAATCCTTGCCCATCCGCAAACGCATCACGCCCACATCAAGGGCCGTCAGCAAGGACACATGGCCCGGCAAGATACCCAGTTGGCCTGTGGTGCTGGGCAGGATCACCTCGTCGGCATCGCCATCGAAAACGCTCTGATCAGGTGCCAGAACGCGCAGGTTGATTGTCATCGGCAGGGGTCTTCAGAATGGCGATTCAACAATGATCAAGTCAGGATTTAGCTTCAGCGCTCAGCTTTTCTGCCTTCGCCCTGACATCTTCAACCGTGCCGACCAGATAGAAAGCTGCTTCGGGAAGATCATCAAGCTCACCAGAAAGAATCATGTTGAAGCCCTTGATGGTGTCTTCCAACTTCACGTATTTGCCGGACATACCCGTGAAGATCTCGGCCACGAAAAAGGGCTGAGAGAGGAATTTCTCGATCTTGCGGGCCCGGTTCACGGTACTGCGATCGTCTTCAGAAAGTTCATCAAGACCAAGAATGGCAATGATATCCTGAAGTTCCTTATAACGCTGCAGTGTAGATTGCACTGCCCTCGCTGTCCGGTAGTGATCATCTCCGACGACGGCCGGCTGAAGCATCGTGCTGGTGGAATCGAGAGGATCCACAGCCGGGTAGATGCCTTTGGAGGCCAAACCACGGCTCAGAACCGTGGTGGCATCGAGGTGGGCAAAGGTGGTGGCGGGAGCTGGATCGGTCAGATCGTCGGCAGGCACATACACAGCCTGAATCGATGTGATGGAGCCTGCAAGGGTGGAGGTGATGCGCTCTTGGAGCTCGCCGACGTCGGTGCCAAGGGTGGGCTGATAACCCACGGCGGACGGCATGCGACCCAACAGGGCGCTCACTTCCGATCCTGCCTGGACGAAGCGGAAGATATTATCGATGAAGAGCAGGACATCCTGGTTGTTCACATCGCGGAAGTGCTCCGCCATGGTGAGCGCCGAAAGGCCCACGCGCATGCGAGCACCGGGAGGCTCGTTCATCTGGCCGAAGCAGAGCGCCACTTTTGACTTGGTCAGATCCTCGGAGTTGATCACTCCGGATTCCTTGAACTCTTCGTAGAGGTCGTTGCCTTCGCGGGTGCGCTCGCCCACACCACCGAACACCGAGACGCCGCCGTGCTCCTTGGCGATGTTGTTGATCAGCTCCTGGATCAGCACCGTTTTGCCGACGCCAGCACCGCCAAACAGGCCGACCTTGCCGCCTTGGCGGTAGGGGGCGAGCAGGTCGATCACCTTGATGCCGGTTTCAAACACCTTGGGCTTGGTTTCCAGCTCGGTGAGCTTGGGAGCTTCGCGGTGGATTGAGGCGGTCAGCTTGGATGTGACAGGACCGAGCTCGTCCACCGGCTCCCCAAGCACGTTAAAAATGCGGCCGAGGGTGGCTTCTCCCACCGGGACACAGATCGGTGAGCCGGTGTCTAAGGCTTCCATGCCGCGCACCAGACCGTCGGTGGAGCTCATCGAGATCGCCCGTACGCGGTGATCTCCGAGCAGCTGCTGCACCTCGGCCGTCAGGGCGATCTCCTGTCCGGCGGAGTTGCGGCCACTGATGCGCAGGGCATTGAAGATGCGTGGCAGTTTGCCGGCAGGAAATTCCACGTCGAGCACTGGACCGATCACTTGGCGCACAACGCCCTTAGAGCCGGTGTTGACGGGAGCAGCAGCAGCCATAGGAAAGATTGGGGATCGCACAGCGGGATCCATACCCGCCGAAAGCGGAGTCAACTTACCACTGGCAGGGGGATTGGCCCCGAACAACCGATTGTGGCGCCGTTGGCTGTTCGGTGAACCGCCCCTGCTGCGGATTGCGCCTGATCACGCTGCTGCCATAGGTTGGCAGTCAACGAGCACGAGTGCCAACTCGTCCGTTTCATGACGTCATCGGCGTCATCCCTGTTGTTGTCGCACTGAATCATGGCTGCTGTTTCTCTCACCGTCTCCACGGTCAAGCCGCTCGGAGACCGTGTCTTTGTCAAGGTTTCAGACTCCGACGAAAAAACCGCCGGCGGAATCCTGCTTCCTGACACCGCCCAGGAAAAGCCCCAAGTGGGTGAGGTGGTTCAAGTGGGCCCCGGCAAGCGCAACGACGACGGCACCCGCCAATCCCCTGAGGTGAGCGTCGGCGATCAGGTGCTCTACAGCAAGTACGCCGGCACCGACATCAAGCTCGGCGGCAACGAATTCGTGCTGCTCTCCGAAAAGGACATCCTGGCGATCGTTCACTGAACCCAGGTCCCGGTCCGCTGCTCCCGGTCCGCTGTTCCCGCTTCACCCCATCCTCTTCTTCAGAGACTGAATTCCCATGGCCAAACGCATCATTTATAACGAGAACGCCCGACGGGCCCTCGAAAAAGGCATCGACATCCTGGCTGAAGCCGTGGCTGTCACCCTCGGCCCCAAGGGCCGCAACGTGGTGCTCGAAAAGAAATTCGGCGCACCCCAGATCATCAATGACGGCGTCACGATCGCCAAGGAGATCGAACTCGAGGATCACATCGAGAACACCGGCGTGGCCCTGATCCGTCAGGCCGCTTCCAAAACCAACGACGCCGCCGGTGATGGCACCACCACCGCCACCGTCCTGGCCCATGCCATGGTCAAGGCGGGTCTGCGCAACGTGGCCGCCGGCGCCAACGCCATCACCCTCAAAAAGGGCATCGACAAGGCCTCCGACTTCCTCGTCAAGAAGATCGAGGAGCATGCCAAGCCGATCTCCGATTCCAACGCCATCGCCCAGGTGGGCACCATCTCCGCCGGCAACGACGAAGAAGTCGGCCGGATGATCGCCGATGCGATGGACAAAGTGGGTAAGGAAGGGGTGATCTCCCTGGAAGAAGGCAAGTCGATGACCACCGAACTGGAGGTCACCGAGGGCATGCGCTTCGACAAGGGCTACATCTCGCCCTACTTCGCCACCGACACCGAGCGGATGGAAGCCATCCTCGAGGAGCCCTACATCCTGCTCACCGACAAGAAGATCGGTCTGGTGCAGGATCTCGTGCCTGTGCTCGAGCAGATTGCCCGCACCGGCAAGCCCCTGCTGATCATCGCCGAAGACATCGAGAAGGAAGCCCTTGCCACCCTGGTGGTGAACCGCCTGCGCGGTGTGCTCAATGTGGCTGCCGTCAAGGCCCCCGGCTTCGGTGATCGCCGCAAGGCCATGCTCGAAGACATCGCCGTTCTCACCAATGGTCAGCTGATCACCGAGGACGCCGGTCTCAAGCTGGAGAACACCAAGCTGGAGATGCTCGGCACTGCCCGCCGCATCACCATCAACAAAGACACCACCACCATCGTGGCCGATGGCAACGAAGTGGCCGTCAAAGCCCGGGTCGAGCAGATCCGCAAGCAGATCGACGAAACCGACTCCACCTACGACAAAGAGAAGCTCCAGGAACGCCTGGCCAAGCTCTCCGGTGGTGTGGCCGTGGTGAAGGTGGGCGCTGCCACCGAAACCGAGATGAAGGACAAGAAGCTGCGCCTCGAAGATGCCATCAACGCCACCAAGGCGGCTGTTGAGGAGGGCATCGTTCCAGGCGGCGGCACCACCCTTGCTCACCTGGCTCCGGCCCTGGAAGAGTGGGCGGCTGCCAATCTCTCCGGTGAGGAGCTGATCGGTGCCACCATCGTGGCCTCCGCCCTGAGCGCTCCGTTGATGCGGATCGCCCAGAACGCCGGCGTCAACGGCGCCGTCGTGGCCGAGCACGTCAAGGGCATGCCCTTCAATGAGGGTTACAACGCCGCCACCGGTGAGTACGTGGACATGCTGGCTGCCGGCATTGTCGACCCCGCCAAGGTGACTCGCTCGGGGCTGCAGAACGCCGCCTCCATTGCCGGCATGGTGCTCACCACCGAGTGCATCGTGGCTGACATGCCTGACAAGAAGGAAGCAGCTCCAGCCGGCGGCGGCGGCATGGGCGGCGACTTCGACTACTGATCAGAAGCGACTGCTCTGAATGTGGGCCCCTTCGGGGGCCCTTTTTTATGGTCGGCCATCAACCTTGGGCACTTCCGTCACCCAGGGATCGGCTCACCTCGATACCCGAATAACCGCCTTCAGCCTGGAATGAAATTCAGTGCGACGCCGTTGTTGCAGTAACGCTTGCCGGTGGGACGGGGGCCGTCGTTGAAGACATGCCCCTGGTGGCCACCGCAACGTCGGCAGTGGTATTCGGTGCGGGGCAGGATCAACTTGAAATCAAGTTTGGTGACCACCGCATTCGGCAAGGGCTGCCAGAAACTTGGCCAGCCGGTGCGGCTGTCGAATTTGGCGCTGGAGCTGAACAAGGGCAGCTGGCAACCGGCACAGACAAAAGTGCCCTTGCGCTTTTCCTTGTCGAGCGGACTGCTGAATGGCGGCTCGGTGCCCTCGCGCCTGAGCACGGCAAAGGCCGCCGGACTGAGCCGTTGTTTCCAGGCCGCCTCACTGAGCTGCCAATTGGGGTCATTCGCCTTTGAGGCCGCCTCGGCCGCTCGGCCGCCGAGCAACGGGCTAAGCATGGCGCCAAGGGCGGCGAGCAGACTGCGGCGATTGATCGGGCTCAACGCAACCAGCCCGCACTGAGCAGCACGGCCAGACCGAGAAAAACTGCGAGCAGGGTCCAGCTGATCCGATTCAGGGTGTCTTCAGCGCTGCGGGCGCTGCTGAACATGGAGCCACCGCTGCTGGCCAGACCGCCCATGCCATCGCCCTTCGGACTGTGCAGAAGGACACTGACGATCAGCAGCACACCGGTGCCGATCCAGACCCAGGAGAGAATGGCAATAAGCATCGGCCAAGCTTATCGAAGTAACGGCAACACCCCGGGCCCGGGCCAGCAAGGCCCGAAACCAGGAGGCTTAAACCTGCAGGGCCTGGGGTTGACTGCCGGAGGTGGTGACCACATCGGCTGGTTCGATCAACGAACGTCCGGTCATCCGTGCCGGTTGGGGCAAGCCAAGAATCTCTAGCAAGGTGGGGGCAACATCGGCGAGACCACCGCCGCTGCGCAGATGGGCGTTGGCACCACGGCCAGACAATTTGCGCTTTTCGCCTTCCACCAAAATCACCGGCACGGGATTGGTGGTGTGGGCCGTCCATGGCCTGCCGTCGCTGCTTTCCATCACTTCGGCATTGCCATGATCCGCCGTGATCAGCAGCGTTCCTCCCTTGCGGTTGGTGGCCTCAAGCAGCTGCCCGACACAACGGTCCACCGTAGCGATCGCCGCCGTGGTGGCCTCCATCTGGCCGGTGTGGCCCACCATGTCAGGGTTGGCGTAGTTGATCACGATCAGGGAATACAAGCCCTTGTTGATCGCGGCGATGCAGCTTGCCGTGAGCACGGCCGCGGACATCTCCGGAGACTGGTCATAGGTGGCAACCCTGGGGGAGGGCACCAGCTGGCGGTCTTCGCCGGGGAACGGTTGTTCGATGCCACCGTTGAGGAAATAGGTGACGTGGGGATATTTCTCGGTTTCAGCAGTCCGCAACTGGCGCAGATGGTGCTCGGAGACCACCTGGCCCAGCAGTCCGTCGAGGGATTCGGGTGGGAAAGCTACCTCAACCGGCAACCCGAGTTCGTATTGCGTGAAGGTAACCAGATGGAGGGGTGAGAGACGTTGGCGGGGAAAGGCGTCGAAGGGCTCGACGACCAAGGAGCGAATCAGCTGGCGGGCCCGGTCGGGTCGGAAGTTGAAAAAGACCAGCCCATCACCGGGGCTGAGGACATCACTGCTGAAACGCACCGGCTCAATGAATTCGTCATGGATACCGCTGGCATAGGCCGATTCGATGGCTTGCCTTGGACCCAGATCGCTGCAATCGGTCGCTTCGGTGAGCAACCGATAGGCCTTTTCGGTACGGTCCCAGCGGTTATCGCGATCCATGGACCAGTAGCGGCCGCAGAGCGTGCTGATGCGACCGACACCAGCCGCCTCGATCTGCTCCTCGATCTGGGCAATGAACGGGATGGCGCTCTGGGGAGGGGTATCGCGGCCATCGGTGATGACGTGGATGCAGACGTCCTGGATGCCGCGGCCAGCCGCCCAGTGCAGCAGGCCAGCGAGATGGCTTAGATGACTGTGGACGCCGCCGTCGGAGCAGAGACCAATCAGGTGCAGCTGTCCGCCATCGGCAAGGAGGCGATCGGCCAGGCCATTCAAGGCCGGATTGAGGGCCAGGCTGCCGTCTTTGACCGCTTTGCTGATCCGGACCAATTCCTGGCGGATGACGCGTCCCGAGCCGATCGTGAGATGGCCGACTTCGGAATTGCCCATCTGACCATCAGGCAAACCCACATCAGCGCCGCTGGCCTGGATCAAGGCATGGGGATAGGCCTCCCAGAGCGCATCCATCACCGGCGTTTCAGCCAGGGAAATCGCATTGGATTCGGAAGGCTCCCCATAGCCCCAGCCATCGAGAATCGCCAGCACAACAGGGGCTACAGAACCTTCAGAGTTGACGGCCGAGCGGGAGGTAGCTGGGGCTGAAGACGGTTGCGCGTGGATGCCATGGGTCATAGATCTAGGCAGTGTCACCCCTGCGGGGCCGGCGTCCAATTCGCGTTCTGTCATGAATTTACCTTGGCCCGGTTGACCCCTTGCTCTATCCGTGCCCAAGAGTCAGCTTTTGGCCATGAACAGCCCGGTTCCTACGATGGTTTTCCTTAAGGCCATGCCATGGAATCTTCGAGTCCAGCCAGGCGAGTGGAAATCCTCTCCGCTCAGGACTTGACCCGCACCGTTCATCGCCTCGCCTCCCAGGTGCTCGAGAGTGCGGCCGACAGTAGAAAGCTGATGCTGCTCGGCATCCCCACCCGCGGAGTTGCCCTGGCCAGGGTGTTGGCCCAGCAATTGGAGACTAGCGCCGGCCATGCCGTCGACCAGGGCAGCCTTGATCCCACCTTCTATCGCGACGATCTCGAACGGGTCGGCACCCGCCTGGTGGAGGCCACTCACCTACCGGCTGCGATCGAAGGCCGTGAGGTAGTGCTGGTCGATGACGTGATCTTTACCGGCCGAACCACGCGCGCTGCACTGGAGGCCCTGCACACCTGGGGCCGACCCGAAGCGGTCAGGCTGCTGGTAATGGTGGACCGTGGTCACCGGGAACTGCCGATCCAACCCGACTTCTGCGGCCGGATCGTGCCCACCAGTCGGCAGGAGAACATCCAACTCTGCCTCCAGGACGTGGATGGGGTGGACGGGGTGTTTCTGCAGCGCTGCTAATCAGGCCGTCCCGCCAACCCGTTCGAGTTCATCGGCCCGGAAATGGGCGCGGAACTTCCCGAAGGCGACGATCACCGGCAGGGTCGGGCTGATCGGACGGCCCTTCCAATCGTCAAGGACCCGAAACACTTCCCCCTGCTGCCCCAGGAGATCAAAGGGCTTGCCGCGATGTTCCGGGTGGGTGAACACCACCACGCTCTGGCTGACCTTGACCTGTTCTCCCTGCTGCATGGGGGCATTGGCACTGGGCCCCAATCCTGTCATGGGCCCGCATCAACGCTGACAAGCCGTTTCAGGGCCGGCTTCGACCAAATTGCCACCCAGCGTGTTGCAGGCCTTGGTGAAGGCAGACCAATCATCAAGACCGAGGCTGATATTGCGCTGCACCTCCCGGTCCAAGTCAGCGATCGGCACGCTGTTCAAAGCCATCTCGCCGTGGCTGTGGCGCTCCTGTTCCTTGGCCTTGAGCCCGGAGATTTCCTGCTCCACCTGGCGCTTGAGCCCCGTGGTCTGGCTCAACCACCAGGGATGGTCGAGGCGATTGAGTGCATCAAGGGCTTCCCACCAACGCTTCTGGGCGATCATGCTGCGGGCCCGCTCCTCCTGAAGGCGGTTGCGATTCCAGAATTCACGCAAATTGTCGCCATAGGCGTTGCCATCGGGGTGTTGGTGCTCTCCCATCGGCCTGAGCAAGTCGATGGCACCCTCCAGATCTCCCGCTTCAAAGCGAGCCAGGGCCTTGGCCTTCAACTCCTGTTGCCAGGCATTGAGGCGTTGCTTGTCCTCAGACGTGCCGGCGGTGGAGTTGCTAAGCAAAAGCTGGAGTTTCAGGGCCTCGGTGTAATCCGTGGCCTGCCATAGCTCTTCGGCCTTGATCCTTCTACACAGTCCCTGCTCCCTGGGCGCGCGTCCACTCATCCAGCGCAGGGCTGCGAGCTGATCGCTGTATTTAAGGCAATCCGGAAAGTTGCGAGCGCTCGCCGCCTGCTGCAGTCGGCCCGGTAGCTGGGATTCCCACCAGTAAGCCGCACCGATACCGGCAGCCACTAGCCCGAGAGTCAGTGCCAACCAGAAGCGGGGCAGCCTGTGGTGGCGAAGGGCCAAGGCGAAAGCAATACGAAGACCAACTCCTTACTAGGCATACCATCGATTGATGGCCTCCGGCAAGGGGGCAGCCGAACCATTGTCCACCGCACGGCAGGCCCTGTCGCTAACGGACCGATCCGAGGCTGATCGGTTCGTTGACTCGGCCGCTGACCAGATCTTCACTGGCCATGGTCAGTTGGGCCTGCTCGTTGATCCCGAAACGCAATCGCAGCCTGTCCACCCCCCGGCTTCCGGGCGGCTCCAGGGGCAGACCGGCCGGTTGCCGGCTCCAAGGCTCCACGCGGCTCTCCCCGGCCTCGCGCCGGCTGAGCTCGGGTAGGCCCTGGCGGAAGACCACCTCGGCGCGCTGCTCCTGACTTGGTTCGCCCAACACCAGCTCCAGCTGCCGTTGGTCATCGCGGCTGCAGGCCAGCACCAGTTCGAGCGGCTCTGCCGTCGGCCAGCCCTGACCTGCGAGGAACAGGGGATGCCAGCGGTGGGCCTCGCTGCGCGAATCCCAGCAACGCAGCGAAACACCTTGGCCGAGCACATCCTTAATCCGCACCCCAGGGGTGAGGGCAAGCGCGCCGACGGCGATCGCCTCAACCGGGTGTTGATCGAGAATCGAAACACCGGCACAACGCTCCTCGAGCCAGCGCCGAATCAGGGGCATGCGGCTGGTGCCGCCAACGGGCAGCACCGCATCGACGTCGCCAAGGCTGACGCCCTGGGCACGTCCTCCTGCGAGCACCGTCTCGAGCAGATCATCGAGCAGCTGCAACAGGCCCTTGCGCTCGAGCAGCTCCTCCAGGGCCTGGCGGCTGAGCCTGAGTTCCCGGCTGGGTTCTCCCGGTGGGCACCAGAGCACGGAACTGGACGGCTCGAAACTGAGCTTGCATTTGAGCTGTTCAGCCGCTTCCAACAACGCCCCCGAGGGCGGAGCAGCACCGGCGAGATCAGCGGCGATCCAGCGATCCAGATCTCTGCCGCCCAGGGCCAGGCCCGCCTTGCCCAGCACCCGGGCACAGCGCAACGCTTGGCGGCTGCTGGCCAGATCACGGCCGGCAAAGCGAAGCAGCTGGGCGATAGGCGCGGCCCGCCCTTGCCCGCCCTCCAGGGCCACCAAGGCGAGATCGATGGTGCCGCCGCCGAGGTCCAGCACGAGCACACGGCTGCCCGGGGCAAGTCCAGCGCCGATGGCGGCGGCGGTGGGTTCATCCACCAAGGCCACCTCGGCCACCGGCAAGTCCTGGCTGATGTCCTGCAACCACTGCCGGTAGCCGCGGTAGCCGTCGACCGGAGCGGTGAGCACCAGCCGGTTCGGCGCGAGCCTGTCTGGCAGCTGCTCCCAGATGCGATGCAGCAGCAGGGAGCCCGCCTCTTCTGGGCTGAGCAAGGCCGGGCGGCTCCGGGAGTTGGGGCCAACCCCGATCCAGCGCTTGAAATCGCGGCTGAGCTGGGGACTCTCAGCGCGGGCCAGGCCGGCCTCCTGAACCTGGCGGCCGATCAAAACCTGCCCGGAAGCAGCTCCAGCCAGCCAGACCAGGCTGGGGATGACGCAAGGAGCACCGCTACTGAACGGCTCGACAGGCACCAGTTCAATTGCCCCACCGCCTGCGGGCTGGAAAGCCACCACCGTGGTGGTGCTGCCGAGGTCGATGGCCAGCGTCCCTTCAATCAATGGGCAACAGAATCGCTGGGGCGGTGACGGGGCCAAGCGAATCAGGCACGCTGAGCTGACCGTGGGTCTAACTGCAATCTTGGCTGATCAGCGCAGCACGGATCAGCGCGGCGCCCGATCAGCGCAGCTGGGTCTGCCAAGCGGCCCTGGCTTAATATTGGAGAAATTGACAGATTGTTTTGTATACCAGTTCCGCGATCAACCCCAAAGAGCTGGCTCAGCGGGCTGAGAGTTTGATTCGTCACTCCAGCAACCGCTACCTCACCACCGTGAAGATCGCCTTCCGGGCCAAGCAGCGCCGATTCGACGACTTTGATGGCCTCCTGGAGGAATCCATGGTCAAGCCGGTGCAGCGCACGATCGTTGAGCTCAGCGATGAACAGGATCAGCCGGATCTGTTGCCCGGCTGATCGCCTGTCTTGAATCCAGGTTGCTGGTCCGCTGAGGGAGAAGGTTGGCGTCTGGCCTGGGAGCCGGCACGCCAGCCTTTTTCTGTGTTGATCGGTGGTGAGGGCTGGGCGGCGGAGCTCACCACAGCAGAAGCGCTCCAGCTGCGACAGGTGATCGCCAGCTTGCTGGAACAGCGCGAAGCGATCGCTTCAGGCTTGATGGCCGAAGAGCTCATCACACTGGAGTGCGAGCGGGACTGCTGCTGGATGAGCATCGAAGGCAATCGCGGCGAGTGGTCCCTGCGCTTTGTTCTCAGCCCTGGGGCCTGGCAACGGGGCATCGAGGGCCATTGGCCCTCGCCGGCCAGTAGGGCCTGGGCCGAGGCCCTGCTGGCCTTACCTCTTTGAGCCCATGGCCTGGCCAGCGAGCCCATGGCCCGGTCCGCCCTGTTGAGACTGCCAGCCTGATTTGAGCGCGATCAGGACTGCTGATCGCCGCACCCCTCCCCGGCTGGTCGCAGCTTCCCCGCAGATTTTGCACAGGTTTTCCCCAGCCCAAAGAGCTCGAAGCCCCGCCCCCTGCTCAAGCCTGTGGAGAAACGCCTCGCTGTTGGTTCTCCCCTTGACAAGGGCCGTCGATCGATTCAAGCCAGATCAGCTGGAGACCTGGGCGCCGCACAAGCCCCTGAGGATTGGAATCTCAGGCTGGGATCGCTGCTCCCGGAGCCCGGCTGGGCGATTTGACGGCGCAGCGGCGGTGTGGAGAACTGGTGTCTCAGCGAACCCGTGCCGATGGCCTCTGCTTCTTTCCTCAGCACTCCTGACCTGGACGTTTCTGAGCTCGGCGGGTTCCATCACCCTGCTGCTGCGGCGATGGCCCCGCCGGCTCGGCCAACGGCCGAGCCGATGGCCCCCGACCCAGCGGTGGTGAGCATGCGGGCGGAGGTACCCGAAGCCCTGCTGGGGTCGATGCGCAGCTTCATTGAATCCCATCCGAACTGGGACCAGTACCGCCTCTTCCAAGCCGCTCTGGCCGGGTTTCTGGTCCAGAACGGGGTCCAGAGCCGGGCGGTGACCCAGTGCTATGTCGCCAATATGTTTCAGCGCTGAGGGCGCGCCGCCACAGCGGACTCCAGATCACGCAGTTGCCGGTAGGCCACGGCCTGACAACAGCCCACCACGGGCACCGCCACCAGCAGCCCCACTCCCAGCGCCAGCAGCCCCAGGGCCAGGATCCCGGCCATGGCCAAGGCCAGCACGAGAAGCCGCCACCCCTGGGCCGCCAGCAGCCCTTGCCCGCAGCGGAAAGTGGCCAGCGCACCTTGCTGACCGATGACCGTGGTCGGCAGCTGAATCAGCTGGCCGCTCCAGACGGCAACAAAGATCGCAGCACCGGCGATCAGCGGCAGCAGGGCCAGACGCGCAGAGACCAAGCTCACCAGGCCGGCGATCAGGGCGGTGCTGGAGAGGATCAGGACAAAGACCAGCAACAACAGCAGCCAGACCGCCAACAGGCGTCGCATCGCGGCGCCATCAACGCGGACGAGATCAGCCAGGCGGGGGGGATGGCCGGAGAGCGCCAGCCAGGCTCCGCGGATCAAGCCGACGTTGAACCAGAGCGTGCTGACCACACTCCAAAGCAGACCCAGCAGGGCCAGGGCGACGAAGGCCACGATCGGTTCGCTCTGGCTGGCGAGCTCGGCAGTGGCCCTGTTTTGCAGTGCCTGGCTGATCAGTTGGCTGACGGCACCGATCAAGGTGAAGGCGATGAACGCCCCGGGGGCCCGCGCGAAGACCTCGAAGCCCTGCCGCAGCGTGGCCCCGATCAACAGGGGGGGCGCTGTGGCAGGCTCCATCGCCTCGTAGGCCGTGGGATCAGTTCCCCGATTCCAGCAGGTCGAAGAGCCGTTGGGCCGTAGCCGCTGGCACCGGCAGGATCGAGAGCCGGTTTCCTCGCCGCACCACCGTGAGTTCCTCGGTGCTGAAGTTCTCGCGCAGGGCATCAAGGCTCAGCAGGTACTTGAAGCGGCGCAGATAGCGCAAGCGAACGCAATCCCAGCGAGGCGCTTCAGAGCTGGAGGACGGATCGAAATAAGGAGACGTGTGCTCGAACTGACTGGGGTCGGTAATCCCGGTTTCGATCACCTCCATCAAACCGATGATGCCCGGGGGCTTGGTGTTGGAGTGATAGAAAAACGCCTGATCACCCACCGCCATGCTGCGCATGAAATTACGCGCCTGGTAATTGCGGATGCCGTCCCAGAGCGTGCTGCCTTCTTGGGCCAGATGGTCGATGCCATAAACGTCGGGCTCGCTCTTCATCAACCAATGAGCCATGGCCATCAGGGTTCGAGTGCCGTGACAAGGGAGCGGAAGTGATTCCCGCGGGCTTCGAAGTCGCCGTATTGATCGAAGCTGGCACAGGCTGGTGAGAGCAGCACGGTGCGGTAGTCACCGCTGGCGACAAGCCGCCCGGCTTCAGCAACGGCCTCGCTGAGGCCCTCCCAGGCATGGACTTCACCGCCGTAACCGCTGGAGGCCAGCAGGGCAGCAAACGTTTCGCGGGCTTCGCCATAGAGAACGACGGCCCCGGCCTGGCGATCGAGGGCCTTCAACCAGGCCTGGGGATCGCCCTGTTTGACCTGCCCACCGGCGAGCACCACCATCGGACTGGGCAGGGCGGCGAGGGCCACTTCCGCCGCGTCGTAGTTGGTGGCCTTGCTGTCGTTGTACCAACTGGCACCAGCTAGATCCCGAATCTTCTCCAACCGGTGGGGAACCCCGGGGAAAGAACGGAAGGCGGCCTCCATCACGCTGGCCTCAATGCCGAGTTTCAGGCCAACGGCCGCGGCCATCAGCATGTTCTGGCGGTTATGGCTGCCAGGCATCTGCAGGCAATCGGCCGGGAAGAGCGGGCCGGCGCTGCCGTGCACTACGCCCTCTTCGACCCAGATCAGGGCAGTGAGACCGGCAGGCAACTGTTGGCGCCGGCCGGCAGTGACCCAGTCGGCCCGGTCCCAACTGGCGGCGTGGGCCAGGAGATCGGGATCGTCGGCGTTGAGGATGCGGCTCTCGCAGCGATTCAACAGACCACGCTTGATCGAGCGGTAGTTGGCGAGCGTTCCGTGGCGTTCCAGGTGGTCGGGGGTGAGGGTGGTCCAGAGGCCGATTTGAGGAGCCAGCTCCGGTGAGGCCTCGATCTGGTAGCTGCTCAACTCCACCACCAACCAATCGGGCACAGCAGCCCCCGGGATCTGGCACTCGATCATCAATTCAGCGGCGGAGCGGCCGACGTTGCCGCCCATCGGCGCGTCGAGACCGGCCCGCTCCAGCAGGTGGGCGACCAGGTGGGTCACGGTGGTCTTGCCATTGGTGCCGGTGATCCCGATCCAGGGGGTGGCGCGGCTGAACTCCCAGGCCACCGAAAGTTCGCCACAGACCGGAAGCCCCTGCTGCCGCATGACCTGCAGGACGGCGTGGTCCCAGGGAATACCGGGACTGACCACCACGTTGGTGAGCGAAGGGAACAAGGCCGAGAAACTTTCCAGCCGTAGCGGCGTACCAAGGGCGACATCGATGCCCTCTGCGCGCAGCTCTTGGGCGATCTGGTCGAGTTCAGGCGTCTGCCGGCTCTCCATCAACAACACCCGCTCGCCCCGGGTAGCCAGCAGCCGGGCGGCACCAATGCCCGATCGGCCCATGCCGATGACCACACTGAAAGGGTGAGCCCCGTCGGTCATTCCTTTTCTCGGGTGCTAATCAATTTCCTGAACTGTGATCAATTACCTGAATTGTGATCAATTGGCTGTTTTGTGGAGCCGTTGATTGAAAAAGAGTGGGCGATACTGGAATCGAACCAGTGACTCCTACCGTGTCAAGGTAGTGCTCTACCTCTGAGCTAATCGCCCCAGGAAATGGGTGTTGACCCATTTCGGGAATTTAGCAGCCAGCCCCTCCAGGCCCGGCTCTGCGGCGTTTGATCCCGCCGAAGATTCTCAGCGGCTGGTCCCACGGGAATCAGGTTCGGTTCAGGTTCAGGCGCCAACGCTCACGCTTGGTGGCCTCCACCTTGAGAACGGTCAGTTCACCGCGATCGTCCAGCTGCACCCGATCACCCTCAACCAGTTCCCGGCTGGGGCTGCGCACCACCCTCCAGTTGATCCGCACGACCCCCTGGCGGATCCAGTCGGCCATGCGGCTGCGGGAGACGCCGAAACCCGCCGAAGCCACCGCATCGAGCCGCAGGGAGGCCTCCACGGTGGAGAGCACCCTGGGCTGGGGCCGTACCGGCGGCTTCAGGCCACTCAGGGGCACCACTTCCAATTCCACCGCCACCGTGCGCACTTGGATCTGCTGGCCGCCCAGCCTGGCGGCCAGTGGCTGGGTCGTGATGAGCTGGGCACCGCGATCGCCGCGCACCCAAAGGTCGCCGAGTTCCCCTGGCGCTGCGCCAGCCGCAAGCAAGCCCTGGCGAAAATCAGCCGGAGTGGCTGGATCGAACAGGAAGTTGCCCTGCATCTCCAGGCCCAGCAGTGGGGCCTGCTCGAGGGCTGCCCACTCCGGAGCCGCTTCGGAATTTGCCGTGTCGCTGCGCTCAAAGCGAAGACAGCAGCGCTCCGCCTGGGAATGCCCGCCGCTGGCTTGAAGCGTCAGCTCGCTGAGCCCGCCGAGCTGTTCCAAGGCGTCTTCGAGGATCGCCGCGGTCAGAAAGTTGCTCCAGACCGGTACCCAGTTGCGTAAGGCCTGCTCGGCCAAGGGCAGAAGCGGGGCGAGACCAGCGGGGTTCGCGCTGCTCGCCAGCAGGGCCTCCCGGGGGAGCAAGAAGGGGGGGCTGAGGGGGGGCATCGGGGCTCAGCTTTCCGTCAGGCGCACCACCGCCTTGGGCCTGGACTGCTGAATCAGGATCCAGGGGATCTCTTCCCCGGAAGCGGATTCGAGCAGCAGCAGCCAGTTGCCCTCATCGATCCGGTTGCGCAGGCTGCGAACTCGATCATCTGTCTCGGAACTGACGCTGGCGGCAGCGGCGTAGCTGCCCATCCAGCCGGAGCCCATGCCCAACAGACCTCCGATCAGCGGTTCACCAATGGAGCCGGCGAAGGCAAAGGTGTGCAGGTTGGTGATCAGGCTGAACATCAGACCGGCAAAGAACCCAAACGGCATCAACCAACGCACCATTCCCTGCTGGCGGTTGCGGCGGGCGATCGCCGGGTTGAGCTGCTCGATGGCGTCCATCGACGTTTCGCCTGCCCCAACGGCGACTAGCTCCTTCGGGGCAGGGCTGAGCTGACTCAGCTGATCCCGTAATCGGTTCAGCTGGCTGCGATCCTCCAGCACCACCACCACACACAGTCCCAAGCGGAAGGCCCCAAACTCTCCGATTCTCAACGCTGGCGCCGGGGACCGTGGCGACAGCTCACTACACTTCACCCCCTGCGATGTCTGGAACCTTCCAGGCCTGATCCCCACCACCGCCCCGATTCGCCCCGATAATGACAAAGGTTCTGGTTTCCGATCCGATCGACCAACGGGGAATCGACAAGCTCTCCCAGGTGGCGCAGGTGGACGTGCGCACCGGCCTACCTGCCGAAGAGCTCATCAAGATCATCGGCGATTACGAGGCCCTGATGATCCGCTCCGGCACCCAGGTGACGGAGGCGCTGATCGAGGCCGCGCCGCGCCTGAAGATCATCGGCCGGGCCGGTGTGGGCGTCGACAACGTCGATGTGGCTGCCGCCACTAGGCGCGGAATCCTAGTGGTGAACTCACCGGAAGGCAACACCATCGCCGCCGCCGAGCATGCCCTGGCGCTGATGTTCGCCCTCTCCCGCCATATCCCCCAGGCCCACGTGAGCACGATGGCGGGCGGCTGGGAGCGCAAAACCTATGTGGGCAATGAGCTCTACAACAAGAAGCTAGGGGTGGTCGGCCTTGGCAAGATCGGCTCCCACGTGGCCCGGGTGGCCAAGGCGATGGGCATGGAGGTGCTCGCCTATGACCCGTTCATCTCCACCGAGCGCGCCCAGCAGCTGCAGGTGCAGCTGCTGGCGATCAAGCCTCTGTTCGCCGAAGCCGACTACATCAGCCTTCACCTGCCCCGCACCCCCGATACCGAGCATCTGGTGGATGGTGCGTTGCTCCAGTCGATGAAACCCACCGCCCGTCTGGTCAACTGCGCCAGGGGCGGCATCGTCGATGAGCAGGCCCTGGCGGAAGCACTGGAGGCGGGCACCATCGCCGGCGCTGCCCTTGATGTTTACTCCAATGAGCCCCTGGAAGCCGATTCCCCCCTGCGCAGGGTGAGGGAGCGGCTGATCCTGACGCCCCACCTCGGAGCTTCCACGGCTGAAGCCCAGGAGAACGTCTCCATCGACGTGGCTGAGCAAATCCGCGACGTGCTATTGGGCCTGCCGGCGCGCAGCGCCGTGAACATTCCCGGGCTCACCCCGGAAGTGATGGAGCAGCTCCGCCCCCATCTCCAGTTGGCCGAGACCCTGGGCCTGCTGCTCAGCCAGATGGCTGGAGGATCGCTACAGGAGTTGGAGGTGCGGCTGCAGGGGGCGTTCGCCAACCATCCATCCCAGCCTCTGGTGGTTGGAGCACTCAAAGGTCTGCTATCAAGCGCCCTTGGCGATCGCATCAACTACGTGAATGCCTCCTTGGAGGCGAAGAGCCGCGGCATCCACGTGGTGGAGGTCAAGGACGACACCAGCCGTGATTTCGCCGGTGGATCGTTGCAGCTCACCTCAAGGGGGTCCCAGGGCAGCCACAGCGTGACTGGAGCGGTGTTCGCCGAAGGCGATCTGCGCATCACCACGATCGATGAGTTCCCCGTGAACGTGGCTCCCAGCCGCCACATGCTGTTCACCCGTCACCGGGACATGCCAGGCATCATTGGTCAGCTCGGCTCCCTGCTGGGCGAGCACAACGTCAACATCGCCTCGATGCAGGTGGGGCGCCGGATCGTGCGCGGCGACGCCGTGATGGTGCTCAGCATCGACGACCCGATCCCCCCCAGCCTGCTGGCCCACATCCACACGATCAACGGCATCCAGGAGGCCCATCCCGTCACGCTCTGACCCTCCCTTCACCCCGTAACCCCTCAACCAGAGCGCCGCGCCGATGCAGCCGATGCCCCCCCACTGGTGGCGCCTGGAGATGGACGCTCCAGCTGAGCTCGAAGAGTCGCTGCTCTGGAAGCTCGCCGCGCTTGGCATCCAGCGGGTCGCCATCCGGCACCAGCCCCGCGAGCCGGAGCGTCACCGCTTGCTCGCCTGGTTGCCGGCTGTCGACTGGCCGCTGAGCGAGCGTGAGCAGCTGGCGGCAGCCCTGGCCCCGCTGGGCGATCCGTTCGGCCTGGCCCTGCCCCCGCTCCAGTGGCAGCCGCAAGCTGAAGAAGACTGGAGTTCGAGCTGGAAACAGCACTGGCAAGCCGATCCGGTTGGGGAACGGCTGCTGATCCTGCCGGCCTGGCTGGCCTTGCCGCAGGAGTTCGCCAGCCGGCAGGTGATCCGCCTTGACCCCGGCAGCGCTTTCGGCACCGGCAGCCACCCGACGACACGCCTCTGCTTGGAGGCGATGGAGGCGATCCCAATGGAGGGCCTGCGGGTGGCCGACCTGGGCTGCGGCAGCGGCATCCTCGCCCTCGGGGCCCTGCGGCTCGGGGCCGCCAGCGCCAGCGCCAGCGACACCGATCCCCTGGCCGTGCGTGCCACCGCCGCCAATGCTCGCCTCAATGCCATCAGCCCAGGCCCCGGTGGGCCGCTGCAGGTGGCCCTGGGGTCGGTGGAGGGGCTCGCTGCGCTGCTGAACGGGGAACCAGCCGACCTGCTGCTCTGCAACATCCTGGCGCCGGTGATCGAAGCCCTCGCTCCCCAGTTCGAGGCCGTGCTCTCCCGGGCTGGTGTCGGATTGCTTAGTGGGCTGTTGGTGAGCCAGCTGCCTGGGCTGCAGCAGGCCCTGGGCCGCGGCGCCGGCTGGAGCACGCGGCTGATCGGCGACCAGGGGGGCTGGGGCCTGCTGGAGATCCGCGCCGACCAAGCGGATGTTGCATAAATCACGCTTATCTGTGCCCACCCTTTGATTGGGCTTCCGATGCTCTGCCCTCCAGATCGGCGGAGCTGCCCCTGTCCGATGTAGGAAGGGGCGGTCCTACAGGCCCGGACTGTCCAGGCGCCTGTGAGCCCTAATCTCTTCCATGGCTTCCTATAAGGTCACCCTCATCAACGAGAGTGAGGGCCTCAACAAGACCATTGAGGTTCCTGACGATCAGTACATCCTCGATGCCGCCGAGGAGCAGGGAATCGACCTCCCTTACTCCTGTCGCGCCGGAGCTTGCTCCACCTGCGCCGGCAAGCTCACCACCGGAACTGTCGATCAGTCGGACCAGAGCTTCCTCGACGACGACCAGATTGAGTCCGGATTCGTGCTGACCTGCGTGGCTTACCCCACCTCAGACGTCACGATCACTACCCACGCGGAAGAAGAGCTCTACTGAGCCCTGCCATGGCCTCTGGACCCCGGCGTGGTTCCCGCGGCCAGTTTTCTTGGTTCGACCATCGCTTGAGTTCAACCATCGCCTGCGATGGATCCTGTCTTCGGTCTCTGACCTTTTCTCCGCCACCCGAACGGGTGGCTTTTTCATGGCCTTTCCGGTCGATGACCTCCTGGAGCCCGGCAGCGAATATCCCAGCCTGGGCGGGCAGTACAGCTTCCGGGTTCTGGGGCCCTGTTGTCGCCTGTTTGATCGAGAAGAGCTGCCTTGGCCCAGTTGCCGCTTGGCCTGGCGCAGCAAGGAACCGAGCTGGCGCCGGATCGGCAAGCGCTTCGTGGCCGATCTGGCCGCGCGTCGCTGCCCGTCCTACGCGGTCGAATTACTCCAACCTGGCGCCAAACCGACACGCACGGTGATCACCCTCTTCCCGCAGCGGCTGAGCGCCAACCTGCAGGAGTGGTGGTACAGCAAGCAACCCAGTTCGCTCGATCCAGGCAACAGCCGGCCTCGACCGACGGCTCAGGAGCCGTGAGCGTTGCGGCCCCAGGGGGATGGCCTGGCGCAAAGAAACCAAAAACCCCTCCCAGTCTCCCGGGGAGGGGTGAGTACAGCCGCCGGCAGCTGGATTAGAGGGAGTTTAGGGCAGGCTCAGAAATAGATCTTGCCGCCACCCCACTGGATGCCGCTGATCTTGGGAGCCACCAGGATGTAACCAGCGATCAGGCGCAGGTCGTCCTCGCTGAGATCACGCATCTTGACGAACACATCGCTGCTGCGCATGCTCGGGTGCACGTCGGAAATGCTGTATTCGCCGTCATAGGAAGTGGGATCCTTCATGTAATCCACCAAGGCATCCACCGAGTCACGGGGAGGGGTGGCCAGCGCCAAGGTTTCGGGATCCAGGCCAACGGTCTGGTTGGTCTTGGTGACTCCGCCGGCATGACAGGTGCCGCAGCTTTGGTTGAAGACCTTGCGGCCAGCCTTGAACTCAGCCTCGCTGAAGGTGACCGGAATGCCATCCGGGCTACCCGCCACGGTGAGCGTTTCAGCGTCCCATTGGGCTGCCTGAACAGCCAAAACGGGCAACCCGAAGCTGGCGAGCAGGGCCAGACAGAACACCAGCAGGGTTCGGGACAGGGACCGAAGGCTGGAAGTGAAGAAGGAGACCATGGAGGGAGCCGGCGAACAGGCGGTTGGCACCGCGCCTGAGACCTTGTATCACGGGCAAAGGGTCGTCTGGGGCGGAATCAAGAAGTGTTTCAGGCCCGCGGCCCGGCGGGGGCGTCCAGCCGCTAGGCGGGGCTCACGTCCACACTGAGAAAATCCCTGGCCACCAAGGTGTTGGCAAAGATGGCGCGGGCTTCTTCGAGCAGGTCCTCGGGGGTGAAGGCATTGCCGGCCACGTAGCGCGGGCTGAGATGGGTGAGCACGAGTTGCTTCACTCCTGCCAGAGCCGCGGTCTGGGCGGCCATCGTGCTGGTGGAGTGCTGGCGCTGAAAGGCCATTTCCGCCTCCGCGTGGGCAAAGGTGGACTCGTGGATGAGCAGATCGGCGCCTTGGGCCAGCTCCACCGCAGCCTCACAGAACACGGTGTCGGTGCAGTAGACGACGCTGCAGCCAGGGCGAGCGGGGCCGGTGAGAGTGTCGCCACGAATGATTCGACCGTCCTCAAGGGTGACGGTACGTCCAGCCTTGAGGTCGGCATAGACCGGCCCTGGCGGAATGCCCAGTTCCCGGGCCTTGTCCACGTTGAAATGTCCGGGGCGTGGCTTCTGGTCCACCCGATAGGCGTAGGCGGGAATGCGGTGGGTAAGCGGGGCGCTGCGGACCAGGAGATCGCCGTCATCGAGCAGCACCCCCCCCTGCTGGGCCGCCTCGCGCACGGGGTGGGTGCGCAGCGGATAACCGATCCGGGTGGAGGAGGTGTGTAGGGCTGATTCGAGAAAGTCCGGCAAGGGATCGGGTCCGTAAAGATCCACACCCCGGCAGTTGCCCGCCATGCCAAGGCTGGCCAGCAGACCAGGCAAGCCGAAGACGTGGTCGCCATGCATGTGGGTCACGAAGATCCGGCGCAACTGCGAGACCCTCAGATCACTGCGCATGAACTGATGCTGGGTTCCCTCACCGCAATCAAACAGCCAGAGCTCCGCCCTTTGGGGTAAGCGCAGGGCCACCGCCGACACGTTGCGGGCCCGCGTTGGAACCCCCGAACTGGTGCCAAGAAAGGTGACCTGCACACCGTTCGTCTCTTTCTCGCATGCTGTCACGCTGCAGCCGGTCCAGTGGCGGCGCTGTCCGCTGGGGGGCTGGCAGTGCTCAGCCGCACTGGTCACAATGATTCGCCTTGAGCCACCGTTGACACCGTGTCTATGGCTGCATCCCTGCCCCTGCTTTGCTCAACTCCGCCTCGGCCTGCCAGGCGCGGCAAACGACTGGTGCTCGGCAGCGCCCTGTCCTTGCCGCTGCTGCTGGCCGCAACTGTTTTACCGCTTCCGGCCCGCAGCGCCGCGGCGGAATCCGCCAGGGGGGCTTCAACCGCTGGCCCGCCGGTGCGGGTGCTGCTGGTGGAGTCGGCCGGATTCCGCGTGACTGGGGAGGGTGGTCTGCGGCTGCGGGACACTGCGGGCAAGGAACTGCTCCGGCTTCCTGCCGGCGGTGCTGTGGCCCTGAGACAGGTCGGCGGCCGTGTGGTGATCGAGGCCGAAGCCGCCGGCCGTCCTGACCCGACAGTCCGATCGGTCTCCGTTGCCGAACTCTGGATCGAACCCCTCGCCAGCCGCCCCGAAAGCGCCACCTTCGGGCTGAAGCAACGGCGCTACCGCGGCCGGCTTCAGGTTCGCCCGGTCGATGGGCAACTGCGGGCGGTGAACGTGGTCGCCCTCGAGACCTATCTCCCCAGCGTGGTTGGCAGTGAGATGCCCGCCAGCTGGCCGCTGGAGGCCCTGCGCGCCCAGGCCGTGGCGGCGCGCACCTACGCCTTGCGCCAGCGCAAGCCCCTGGCCGCTTTCGATCTCAAGGCCACCGTCAGCAGCCAGGTCTACAAGGGACTGGAAAGTGAAACCAACTCCACACGCCAGGCGACCAGCAGCACAAACGGCCTGGTGCTGATGCATGGCAACGCCTTAATCGACGCGGTGTTCCACAGCAGCAGCAGTGGAGGCGCCACTGAGAACAGCGGTGACCTCTGGACCCAGCAGCACCCCTACCTGGTGAGCGTTAAGGATTTCGATGACAACAGCCCGGTGCGCCAATGGCGCAAGCCCCTTCCCCCGGACCTTCTGGCGAAGGCGTTTCCGGAAACTGGCGGTGTACGCCAGATCGACGTGATCGCCACCACCGCCAGCGGACGGGTGAGACAGGCCAGGGTGACAGGGCCATTGGGCCGCCAGCTAGTGGTCAATGGCGCCCAGCTGCGCAGCCGGCTGGGCTTGCGCAGCACCTGGGTCCGCTTTGAAGCGGCACCATTCAGCTTCAGCGGGATTCCCCTGGCCGGGCTATCGCCCGCCCTCGCCACCGTGCCGGCAGAAGTTCGGCCTTTGGTGGATCCATTGGGAGCCCTGCTGGCATCGCCCCCACCACCACCACCGGCGATCAGTCTGGTGGCGATCGGCCGCGGTTTCGGCCATGGGGTGGGAATGAGCCAGTGGGGCGCCTATGCCCTGGCCAAACGCGGCCAACGGTTTGAGGAGATTCTTCGCCATTACTACCAAGGGGCCGTGGTACGCCCCTATCCCCGCGGAGCAGGAACTCCCCTGGCCAAGCAGCCGGGCGATCCGGCAGGCTTGCCTGGATGGACCTCCGATCCCGTTGCCACCCTGGCCAGTCCCTGAGCGTCGCGGCTCTTCCCTTCACGGTCCTGCCCTGCTGGTCAGGCCGCGTGCAGGTGGCCAGCGATGCCGCCGTCCTGGCCGAGCGGGTGGCGACCTCGCTGGCCCAGGCTCTGGAAGCAGATCCCGGCCGCATCCTCGGCCTGGCCACCGGCCGCACCATGGAGCCGATCTACGCGGCCCTGGTGCGCAAACTGGGTGCCTGGCCAGCGCAACAACAGGCAGACCTGCGGCGGAGATGGCGCAGCTTCAACCTCGACGAATACGTGGGGCTCGCTGCCGGCGATCCCCGCTCGTTCGCCGCCACGATGCGGCAGCAACTCGGTGATCCACTCGGCCTGGGCCAGGCACAACTGCGTCTGCCCGATGGACGGGCGGAAGATCCGGGCCAGGAGGCGAGCCACTACGGCCAGGCCATTGCCGACGCCGGTGGTCTCAGCCTCCAATTGCTCGGACTCGGGCTCAATGGCCACGTGGGCTTCAACGAACCCCCCTGCCTGGCCTCGGCAGCCTGTCGTTGCCTGGAACTCAGCGCGAGCACCCGTGAGCAGAACAGCGCCGATTTCGGCGGCGATCCAATGGCCGGGCCCAGCCTGGCGATCACCCTGGGCCTTGCCGAGATCCTTCAGGCCCAGCGCATCGTCTTGGTGGTCAGCGGTGGCGGCAAGGCCAGGATCCTGCGCCGTCTGCTCCAGGACCCGCCCGATCCAGCCTTGCCGGCCAGTTGGCTCCAGGGCCATCCCGGCGCTGAACTCTGGGTGGATGCGGCGGCGCTTGGCGCCTGAGGCCCTGGGTTCAAACAGGATCCAACAGAACGATCAGCCCAGGACCTCCTCCAGCAGCTCCGCATCGGCGTCCAGGTTGGAGGTGACGCTGCGCACGTCATCGAGATCCTCCAGGGCATCCAAGAGATCGAGGCAGGCCCGCAAAGGAGTGGCGGCCTCCAGGTGGCAGGGACTGGCGGCGATCCAGCGGTGCTCCCAAAAGGCCACAGGCCAGCCCTGGCCCTTCAGGCCGCCCTGCAGCGCCTCCAGGGCCGTGGCATCAGCAAAGACAAGCGCCCCAGCGCTATCGAGCTCATAACCGAGCGCCTCGAGCTCCAGCAAGCTCTCCAGCAGCGCCTCTTCGGCCAGATCGCTCTGGTCGATCCGCACCACAGCCTGTTGCTCGAAGAGATAGCCGACGCAGCCGGTCTCACCGAGGTTGCCGCCGTTCTTGCCGAAGGCCAGGCGCAGGTCGGCGGCGGTGCGGTTGCGGTTGTCGGTGAACGCCTCCACCAGGATCGCCACGCCGCCAGGGCCATAGCCCTCGTAGCGCACCGCCTCGAAGCGATCGGCCTCCCCCCCCGCCTGGCCTGAGCCCTTGGCGATCGCCCGATCGATATTGGCGTTGGGTACCCCGGCTGCCTTTGCCTTCTCAATGGCGGTGCGCAACTGAAAGTTGCCGGCCGGATCGGCGCCGCTGCGGGCGGCCACCATGATTTCGCGGCCGAGCCGGGTGAACACGACGCCCCGTTTGGCATCGACGACTGCCTTCTGACGTTTGATCTGGGACCACTTGCTATGGCCTGCCATCGCGCTCCGCTGCGGGGTGAGGGCTCAACCGGCCGGGTCCAGCACCAGGCGGGGCTGGAGCCGGCCTTCGGCGGCAAGCCGGGCCATCCCAGCCAGACTGCCATCTGGGCCGAGAACGACCACGGCCTGATCGAGCGCCAACACCAGGCTGGTCTCCTGGCTGCGGCCGCAGCGCCAGCCAGCCCAGTCGTGGGCCAGAACGCGGTGCTGCGGCAAATGGGCCAACGCGGCCAGCGGCGGCTGCAGGGCAGGCAGTGGGTCTTCCTCCAGCCGCTCGAGACTGACGCTGCCGGCCAGGCCGAAGCCCAGGGCTTCCGTGCGGCGCAGGCAGGCCAGGGCACCGCCGCAGCCCAGGGCGGCACCAAGATCGCGGGCCAGGGAGCGGATGTAGGTGCCCGCTGAGCAGGACACGGCCAACTCCAGGCGCTGGTTGTCGCCATCCCAGCCCAGCAGCTCAAGCTGGTGGATCGTCACCGGCCGCGGTTCAAGCGCGGAGGTTTCGCCACGCCGGGCGCGGACATAGGCCCTCTCGCCATCCACATGAACGGCCGACACCTGCGGAGGCCGCTGCAGGATGGGGCCGCGGAAGGCCTCCAGGCAGACGTCAAGGAGCTGGGGGCTGAGGTCCGGCACGGCGGCGCGCTCCAGCAGCTCACCAGTGAGGTCGTCGCTGCTGGTGCGCAGGCCGAGCTGGATGGTGCCGCGATAGGCCTTGCCACCCGGCAGGTAGGGCAGCAGCCGGGTGGCGGACCCCAGGGCGATCGGTAGCACCCCGGTGACGGCCGGATCCAGGGTGCCGCCGTGGCCTACCCGCTTGAGCCCATAGCGGCGCCTCACCCGGGCCACACAGGCGTGGGAGGTGAGGCCAGCAGGCTTGTCGAGCACCAGAAAACCGCAGGGTTGGGCCAGGGTGACGGGGCGAAAAGGTAGGAGAACTGTTGCATCCGGCGCCAGCCCCTGCAGGCTGGGGCCATGTTCAGCGCCCCTGGTCCCTTGAGCCTGCAGAACCGCCGCGACCTGGCCTACATGGTGCTGGCCGGGCTCTTCCTCGGCACGATGGGAATGCTGAACATCCTTGGCCTGACACGCTTTTTGAGCCTCGGCACGATCGCCGGCTTGCCGATCGTGGTGGCGGTGGGGGCCCTGCCCTATCCGGTCACCTTTCTGTGCACCGATCTGATCAGCGAGATCTGGGGGGAGCAGAAGGCCACGCAGTTAGTCTGGGCGGGGCTGGTGCTGAATGGCTGGATCGTGCTCATCCTCTGGTTGGGGGGCGTGCTGCCTGGCCTCGATGGCTACGGCGGTGGCCTGGGCGCACCGGTGGCCGACGCCGATGGGCGATTGCCGCTGTTCTTCGAGATGCGCCGCCTGGCCTTCGGAGCAGTGGGGGCCTCGATGGCGGCCTATCTCGCCGCCCAGTTCATCGACGTGCGGCTGTTCCATTTCTGGAAGCGCTTCAGCGGTGGCCGGGCCCTGTGGTTGCGCAACAACGGCTCCACCCTGGTGAGTCAGTTGGTAGACACCAGCGCGGTGGTGCTGATCAGCCACTACGCCGCCCATGTGCTGCCGCTGCGCCCGGGGGAAGCGGTGCTGCCCCAGCTGGGTGCCTTCATCGGCAGTGGCTACCTGTTCAAGCTGCTCGCCGCCCTGCTCGACACCCTGCCCTTCTACCTGCTGGTGGCCTGGCTGCGCCAGTGGCTGGAGGTGCCAGGGGCGGGGGCGGAACTGACTGAGCAGCTCAAATGAGCAGACAGATTGAGCAGACGGTGCTGGCTGGGGGGAGCGCCCCGCCCTAGCCTTTTGCCTGTTCCCGATTTTTGACCAGGTGTGCCTGAGCTGATCCACGCCGGTCCGATCCCGACCGCTCCGGGCCCAACCCTTGCAGGGGCCGCCTGGAGCCGGCCGGCGCTCGATCCCGAGCGCTTCCTTAGCGACGGCTTCGCGCTCAGGGACCAACTGGCCGCCTATCTCCAGATCACGCCGCAAACCCTGGAGCAGCGCCTACCCGCCAGCTGCTCGGATCTGGCGGCCCTGCACCCCGGTGCCGTCGACTTCGATCCCCAGCGGGCGACAGCGTTCTACGAAGAAACAGTGGGCACGGCGCACCTACTGGAGCTGGCTGCCTGGCATCTGGGCAGTGCCGGCTACATCGCCGATACCCTGCGGCTCCAGGCCGGCCAGGCCAGCGGACAGGTGCTCGACTTCGGCGGCGGCATCGGTAGCCATGCTTTGGCGGCCGCCAGCCTCGCTGAGGTGGAGCAGGTCTGGTTCGTTGATCTCAACCCCCACAACAGGGCCTTCGTGGCCCAACGTGCCCAAGCCTTTGGGCTCAGCGAACGACTCAGGGTATGCCGGGATCTGGGCGATCAAGCCCTGCCAGCGCGGTTCGACACAGTGATCTGCCTGGACGTGCTGGAGCACCTACCCGATCCAGCGGCCCAGCTCAACGAATTCGCCGCCCGGATGAATCCGCGCGCACTAGCCCTGATGAACTGGTATTTCTTCAAGGGCCACCAAGGAGAATATCCCTTCCACTTCGATGAACCGGCCCTGGTGGAGGCTTTTTTCGAGACGCTGCAGAGCCGGTTTCTAGAGGTGTTTCACCCCCTGCTGATCACAACCCGGGCCTACCGGCTCAGGCGGTGACAGCCGCAGCCACGTTGATGCGCTTGCGATTGCGCAGGCTGCGGGTGATGCTCTCGAAGTTGACCACTCCATCCACCAAGGAATAAAGGGTGTCATCGGAACCACGGCCCACGTTCAGGCCGGGGATCACCGAGGTGCCCCGCTGGCGAATCAGGATCGAGCCGGCCGTGACGGTTTCACCGCCATAACGCTTGACGCCCAAACGCTTGGAATTGGAATCGCGGCCGTTACGGGTGGAGCCTGTGCCTTTCTTGTGGGCCATGGAAGCAAATACGAGGGGGAAGTGAGAGGGAAATTTAGGACCGCATCCAAGCCGAGCAGCATCCAGAGGCGATCAGCTGATCGGTTGGCCGCCCACGGTGATCGACTCGACCATCACCCGGGTGAGTTCCTGGCGGTGGCCGTTCTTGCGACGGGTTTTCTTCTTGGGGCGCATTTTATAGACAATGATCTTGGGTCCGCGGCGATGCGACACCACCTTGAGGGTGACCGAGGCGCCCTCCACATGGGGAAGGCCGAGGCTGGTGCCGCTGGAGTCACGGATCAAGAGCACCTGCTCAAGGGTGACGGTCTCATCGACCTCGGCATGGAGGCGATCCAGGTCGTAGTAGCGGTTGGGCTGCAACCAAAACTGCTGGCCGGAAGCCTCGACAATGGCGTAAGGACCGGACGCCGCTTGGGCGATCCCCATCGGAGCGAGGCTATCGGTGGCTGGAGTGAGGCTCATGGGAAACGGGAGGCGTGGGCAGGCAAACGCTTCATCTCGCAAGGAAGAAAACGGGCCGAGGGTTTGGCGTTATTCAGGCCTGCCGCACATCCAGGTTAATAGTGATCCCCCATCATCTACTGCCGTTTGCCCAGGCGTCAAGATTTATTGTCTAGGCAATGAAGCCAGCATTGGTGGATGGCTCAGCCAGCCCTGACGATCGCCTCGCTGATCAAGGATCCTGCCTTGCGAACCAGCTGCGGCCAATGGCTTCGCGAGGCGCACCACGAGCTGTTTGATCTCGGTGAAATGGCTGATCCAGGGGCTGCTTTGGAGAGCCGCTGGGAGCAATTCGATGCGGTGCTGCTTGAGCAGGGTCTCCTGGATCGCGACGCTCTCCAGCGTCTCTGCAGCAAAGGATTGGTGCTGCCCACCGTGATCTTGGGTCCGATCACAGGGCAGCTTGATTTCCACGCTGCCGAAGTCCATCTGGCCCAGGATCAACTCGAACAGCTCAGTTACAGCGTTGATGCGGCGATCTCCCGCTTTCTACGACGCGATCAAAATAACGATCAGGCCGATCCAGATGCAGATCAATCCGCTGCGCCGTGGAACTTCTCCGACCGTCTCAAAAAACGACTGGGTTACACAGGTTTGCTTTACAAACGTGACCCAAGCCGTTTTTTACGTAACCTGCCCAAGCAAGAACGCGAAATCTTGCTCCAATCGCTTGAGCGCACCTACAGAGACCTGTTGATCAGCTATTTCCGTGATCCGGCTGCTGCCAACCAAGCCCTTGACAGCTTCGTAAACACCGTTTATTTCAGTGATCTTTCAGTGACCAAAACCGTAGAAATCCATATGAATCTGATCGATGAATTCTGGACTCTCTTGAAACTCAAAGGGCATAAAAATGATTTCCTTCGGGACTATCGACTGGCCTTGATGGACGTGCTGGCCAATCTCTGCGAGATGTATCGGCGTTCACTGCCATCAGAGTCTTTGCACACCAATAGTTTGCGGTCTGCGCGGATAGCCAGCGTGGCTGGGGAGATCGGTTGATGTCACCACTGAAGGCCTACATCCTCAAGCTCTACGTTGCAGGCAACACTCCGAATTCCATGCGCGCTCTCAAGACACTCCGCGACATTCTCGAATCGGAGTTCAAGGGCGTCTATGCACTCAAGGTGATTGATGTGCTAAAAAATCCTCAATTAGCAGAAGAAGACAAAATTCTTGCTACTCCCACCCTGGCCAAGATCCTCCCTCCACCCGTTCGCCGGATCATCGGTGATCTTTCGGATCGAGAACGGGTACTGATTGGCCTTGATCTGCTTTTTGATGAGCTTTCCGAACAGGATCTGATCGACAACTCACTCAACGAACCCTAGATATTCAATTCCAGAAACGGCAAAAGGATTTCCAGGCTGATTTCACTTTTCTCCACCACCGTCGATTCATCAGGCCATGTCTCCCACGTCTAGCTCATCCCAACTGGTGAAGAAGCTTCCCACGGGCGTTGAGGGGTTGGACGACATCCTTCAAGGCGGCCTGCCGATTGGCCGCTCCACGTTGATCAGCGGAACATCGGGAACAGGGAAAACCATCTATTCGCTTCATTTTTTGTACAATGGAATCTGCAAATATGGCGAACCTGGTATCTTTGTCACCTTCGAAGAGTCACCGATTGACGTGATTCGCAATGCTTCCAGTTTCGGCTGGGATCTACAGGAATTGATTGATCAAGGCAAGCTTTTCATTCTCGACGCTTCCCCCGATCCGAACGGGCAAGATGTGGTTGGTAACTTTGATCTCTCGGGCCTGATCGAAAGAATGAACTACGCGATCAGAAAGTACAAAGCCCGCCGTGTTGCCATCGATTCAATCACCGCCATATTTCAACAGTACGACGCCCTTGCCGTAGTACGACGAGAGATCTTCCGAGTGATTGCCAGGCTCAAGGAGATCGGTGTCACGACGGTGATGACATCAGAGCGGGTTGAGGAATATGGCCCGATCGCACGCTATGGAGTCGAAGAATTTGTTTCCGACAACGTCATTATTCTCCGTAATGTGCTCGATTTTGAACGCCGTAGGCGCACAGTTGAAATCCTCAAACTCCGGGGTACAACCCATATGAAAGGGGAGTTTCCATTCACGATCGGCACCCATGGCGTCAGCCTCATCCCCTTGGGTGCGATGCGCCTGACCCAACGCTCTTCCAATATCCGCATCAGCTCTGGTGTTGCCAAGCTTGATGAGATGTGTGGTGGCGGCTTCTTCAAAGATTCAATCATTCTGGCAACTGGCGCAACCGGCACCGGCAAAACCTTACTGGTCAGCAAGTTTGTGGAGAATGCTCACCACAACAAGGAAAGGGTGATCGTTTTTGCCTTTGAGGAATCCCGCGCCCAACTCATGCGCAATGCCACGAGCTGGGGAATCAACTTTGAGCAGATGGAGAAGGATGGCCTGCTTCGGATCATCTGTGCCTACCCAGAATCCACCGGACTCGAAGACCATCTTCAGATCATCAAGACTGAAATCAGCGATTTCAAGCCATCAAGAATAGCTATTGATTCCCTCTCTGCACTCTCCAGGGGTGTGAGCCTTAATGCCTTCCGCCAGTTTGTGATCAGCCTTACGGGCTACGCGAAAAAAGAGGAGATCGCAGGCTTTTTCACGAATACATCGGAAGAGTTCATTGGTAGTCACTCGATCACTGATTCCCATATCACAACCATCACCGACACGATCCTGCTGCTTCAGTATGTGGAAATCCGAGGGGAGATGGCCCGTGTCATTAATGTGTTCAAGATGCGTGGATCGGCCCATGACAAGGGAATCCGTGAATTTGTGATCACCAAGGATGGCCCGGAGATCCGCGATTCTTTCTCCAACTTCGAGCGGATCATCAGCGGCTCCCCCCATCGGGTCAGCATCGATGAGCGCAACGAACTCTCGCGCATTGTGCGGGGAGTCAGCAGCGACGAAGGCTGAACCTCAGCCACTCCAAACCAGCCGCTCCAGCGGGTTGGTCAATAACTGGTGGATTCAGCCTTTAGGCCTGAAGATCGGCCCGGGCAAGCTGATCGGTATTGGCATATTGGCGCCGCTCCCCTTCGAGGATCAGTTCGTCGCGATCGACATGTTCAAGGGCGAAATCAAACCAGAACGTGGTTCCCACCTCCGGCTCGCTGACCATGCGGATGGGACTGCCGTGCTTGTCGAGAATTCCGCGCACGATCGCCAGCCCTAGGCCCGTGCCCACCTCGGTATGGACCGCATTCTCCACCCGAAAGAAGCGATCGAAGATGCGCTGCTGATCTTCGCGGCAGATGCCGGCTCCGCTATCGGCGATTTCAAGCCTCAGCCGCGGCAAGGGCGAGGACAATTCACAGGAGGGATGGTTCTCCAGCGGGGCCGGGACGGGATCGAACTGACAGGTGTCGGGCCAGGGGTAAGCGGTGAGCACGATCCGGCCACCGCTAGGGGTGAACTTGAGGGCATTGCCGACGAGATTGTCGAGCACCTGCAGGATCTGATCCCAGTCGCCCATCACCCGGGGAAGATCGCTGTCGACGTCCATGTCGAACTCCACGCCTTTCTCGATGGCGTTGAGCCGGTAATTGCGAACGGTCTGCTCAATGGCGGGGCGCAGCTCGATCGGCTCCAAACTCCAGACCCGATCTGATTCCAGCCGGGAGAGATCGAGCACATCGTTCACCAGCCTGGTGAGACGATCGGTTTCGGAGTTGGCAATGGCCAGAAACTCCTGGGTTTCTTCCTCGCTGAGCTGATCGCGCAGGTCGTGGAGCGTTTCCACGTAGCTCTTGATGTTGAACAGAGGTGTGCGCAGTTCGTGGGAGACATTACTGATGAAACGACTCTGGGCCGCATTCAGCTCCACCTCCCGGGTCAGATCCTGCACCGTCATGGCGATGCCCTTGAGACTTTCGCCGCTGAGGTCCTTCACCGTCTGTAGAACGATTCGCAAGGTGCGCGGCGGTTCACCGAAGCTGCAACGCACATCGGTGCTGTCCCGTTCGCCACTGAGAAGGGTCTGGAGGGGCTCCTGTAATTCCATCGCCAGAACCTCGGGAAGTTCTTCGCAGAGCTCATTGCCTTCGAGATTGCGGCCCTCCCAGCGGAACAGGCGGCGGGCGGTGGGGTTCACCAGCACGATGCGGCCCTCGCCATCCAGCAGGGCAGCCCCATCGGCCATCGTGGCAATCAGGGTCTGCTGTTTCACCTGGGCGGCGGTGAGTTCTTCAATGTTGGCGGCGTCGTAGACCTCCAGGCGTGAGGCCATGTCGTTGAAGCCCTGGAGCAGTTCGCCCAGTTCACCGCCCACCGGCAAGGCGATACGGGCCTCAAAGTCGCCGAGGGCGATCGCCCGCACCCCTTGCAGAAGCTCCTTGATCGGTCGGGTGATCGTCAGCGCATTGAACACCGCTCCGAGGATCACCAGCACCCAGATCGAAATGAACACGGCCACCGTCACTTGGCGCGTGAGCGCCGCACTGGCCAGCACCGCCTCGTTGGGATTGATGCCAAGCGCCAGCACGCCCAGATACTTGCCATCACTCACCATCGGCACGAACACATCAGTCACCTGGCCATCGGGGCTGAGGTGCTGGCGAATCAGGGGGTTCTGGGGCCGGCGCTGCAGATCGGGCGGCAGCTCCAGGCGCCGACTCAACAGCAGCTCACTGCCACCACTGGTGCCGCTGATCGGGATGCCGAGATAGATCACGCCATCGGGATCGGCGAAAAAGATGTATCTGAGGCTGCGACTGGAGCGCCAGAAGCGTTCAGCCACCGCCGCCAGCTCCCGGTCCTTGGCCTCGGCCACCAGGGGCGTGACATTGGCGGAGAGCAGCAGACCAAGATCCCGGGCGAAGCGGGTGTCACTCATCCGGGCATCCCTCTGGATGCTGTTGAAGGCGAAGAACGTGATCCCCGTCATCATCAAGCTGACCACAAGGGTGGCCACCGCCAGCAGCTTGGTCTGCAAGCTGAACTCGGCCCACCAACTCAGGAATCGCCTCCACAGGGAAGGACGTGTGCTCACGTCAGCCTGGGGCGGGCGGGCCGCCAGGTTGGTGAGGATGGGGGCTGCCCCGGTGGAAATTTCGGCGGCCACAACCCAACCGTCGCTTTAGCCCACCCTAGGAGCGCCGCACCTGATGGCCAATATCGCGGCGATAAAGCATCCCGTCGAAGCGCACCTGCTCGAGCCCGGAGTAAGCCGCCGAGAAGGCGGCGTCGAAATCCTTCGCCTGGGCCACCACGGCCAACACACGCCCGCCCGCCGTAACGATCGCGCCACCAGGCTCCTGCCGGCTGCCGGCATGGAACAACTGACGATCGGCGCTGGCGGCCAGCTGATCCTCGATCACATCCCCGAGCCGAGGCTCATCGGGGTAGCCGGCAGCGGCGGCCACCACGCAGGCACTGCAAGCCTCCGCCACGCCCAGGCTTGGCGCCTCGGCAAGCTTGCCGCTGGCGCAGGCCAGCAACACCTGCGCCAGTTCGCCTCCCAGCAGGGGCATCAGGGTCTGACATTCAGGGTCGCCGAAACGGCAATTGAATTCGATCACCTTGAGGCCATCAGGGGTGAGCATCAGCCCGGCATAGATGACGCCGCGATAGTCGATGCCGCGCGCCCTTAACGCCCTCAAGGTGGGCTCGAGCACCAGCTGACGCACCCTCTCCAGGCCATCGGCATCGAGCAGGGGGGCAGGGGCATAGGCGCCCATGCCGCCGGTGTTCGGACCCGTATCTCCTTCACCGATTCTTTTGTGATCCTGGGCCGGCGGGAGCAGCACCATCGTGCGGCCATCGGTGAGGGCAAACACCGAGACCTCCGGCCCGCTGAGCCGCTCTTCAAGCACCAGGGCCGGGCTGGTGAAGCGGCCATCAAAAATGTCCTCAATGGCCTGCCGGGTCGTCGCCAGGCTGTCGGCCACGGTGACCCCCTTGCCGGCCGCCAGCCCATCGGCCTTGACGACCAGCGGCAAGCCATGGCTCTCGACCACCTCCAGGGCCTGCTCACGGCTTGTGGGGGCCCAGTAGGCGGCCGTCGGAACGCCAGCCTCCTGCATGAGTTCCTTGGCCCACTGCTTGCTCGACTCGAGCTTGGCGCCATCGCCGCCGGGCCCGAACACCGCCAGCCCAGCTTCACGCAGGCGATCGGCCAATCCATCGGCCAGAGGGCCTTCCGGTCCAACCACCACAAGCTGCACCTGACGCTCCAGGCAGGCGGCGATCAGGCCGGCGTGATCATTCGCGGCCAACGGCAGGGGCTCGCAGCCCAGCTGGCTGGCCGTTCCACCGTTACCCGGCGCCACCCAGACCCGCTCGACCCCCGGGCAGCGACGCAGAGCCCAGGCGAGGGCATTTTCCCGCCCCCCGGAGCCCACCACCAGGACCAGGGAGGGGGTGGCAGCGGTTGCAGGGTCCAGTGGTGTCATCGGATCAATCGGAACGGTGGGGGCGGTTCCCTAGGTTGTGGCCCTTGGATCGCCCGACGTGTCGTTCCTTCTTTACATCTGGGCGGCCGCGCCGGGGCGATGGCCATCCTGGATGGCTGGGCTGCTCCTGGTTCCGGCCTTGCTGCCTGGTGGCTCTGCGCTTGGCAGCGCCCAGCCGTTCCCCCTACCAGTGGAACCTCTGCCATTGGAACCCCTGCAAGCGGTTCCAATGGCCATGACGGACGAGGCGTTTGCGGCCGTCCTGGCTGGCGATGAACTACCAGCCTTTGAGCAGGCCTGTCAGGAGTCGGCCCGCTTCGATCTACCCGAGCGGCTGCGGCAAATGCGGGAGCGGCTACTGGAGCTGCGGCCGGCCCCCCAACCATTCGATGTGGTGATCACCAACGCCAATGCCCTGATCAGCTGCCGGGCGCCGGAGGCGGCCCTCACCGTGCTCGATCGCTATGGCCCGGCCGCAGGAACCGAGCGTCAGCAATGGTTGATTCAGCAATGGCGCGCGGCCAATGCGGGGCTGAACCATCGCCGCGCTGCCGAAGCCTTGCGGCGCCTGGCCGCCGGGGATCTGGCCAGCCTCGAGTTCACGCCCCTGCCGATGCGGCGCCAGGAGGACGGCAGCCTGGAAACCAGGCCTGCCCTTGACGTACTCGCCGATCATCTGGCCGTGCAGGGCCATCAGCAGGAGGCCGCCGCCCTGTTGCTGGCTGGCCGGCTGCCTGGGCGGGTGGCAGCCCAGCGACTGCAGCGGGCCGCCCTGGTGTTGGAGACCATGCCGATCGCCGAACGCAATCGCTTGCTGGACATGGCCCTGGACCAGGCCGCCGCGGCCGCCGCCTGGGGTTTGGCCGCCGAACTGCTCGATCTGCAGGCCAGCCTGCAACAGGCCGCTGGCACAGATTCCAGCGCCAGTGAGGCGCGGCGCCTGCGGCTCAGTCAGCGCATCGACGATGCCTATGCCGAATGGCTGCTGCGGCGTAACGACCCGGCCGAGAGGGTCCGGGCCGAGCAACTGGAGCGGGCCTTGCGCTCGCCCCGCTCGGGTGGCGGGCACACCCCCACCCCGTCCCCTGCCGTTCCCTTGCCGTCCCCCCCTGCGCCATGACTGCTTACCAGCTCGGCCCCCTGCTCTATGAGGGCAAGGCCAAACGTGTTTTTCGCACCGATCAGAGCGACCTGCTGGCCGTCGAATTCAAGGATGACGCCACAGCCTTCAACGCCCTCAAGAAGGCCCAGTTGCAGGGGAAGGGGCCACTCAACTGCCGGATCTCCGCCCTCTTGCTCGAACATCTGGCGGCGGCTGGGGTACCCACCCATTACCGGGGGATCGATGGCGACCGCTGGATGCTGGTGCAACCGGTGCGGGTGATCCCCCTGGAGGTGGTGATCCGCAATCTGGCGGCAGGCTCACTCTGCCGCCAGCTACCGATCGCGGCTGGCACCCCGCTGAAGCCACCGCTGCTCGATCTGTACTACAAGGACGACGCGTTCGAGGATCCGCTGCTCACCGAGGCCAGGCTGGAATGGCTGGCTCTGGTGACGGGCGAGCAACGCCTTGAACTGGAGCGGCTGGCCCGCTGGATCAACGCCCTGTTGCGAGATCTGTTCAGCGGTGTGCAGCTTGAATTAGTGGATTTCAAGCTTGAGTTCGGCTTCACCACAGGCGGTGAAATGGTGCTTGCCGATGAGATCAGCCCGGACACCTGTCGGCTCTGGGACTGCCAAGTGGAGGATCCCAGCGATCGAATTCTGGACAAGGATCGCTTCCGGCAGGACCTCGGTGGCGTGATCGAAGCCTATGGGGAGGTCCTGAAACGGGTCCAAGGGGTTTGCCCTCAACCCCGCGTCTACCGGTAAGGTCACGGCAATTTGCGGCGTAGCCGTATTGCCTCGGAGAATCATGGGTGGCACCCGCAACGCCCCGAGCACCGATTCCCTCTCTGGGTGGATCCGTCGGCACGGCACTGTCGGCCTGATGGCGGCCCTGCCACTGCTGGCTTTCTGTTCGCTGCTGGCACCGGCGCGGGTTCAGGCCCAGGGCGATCCGGCCCAGAGCCAAGCCGAACTCGCCCAGGCCCAACCCGAGGAGCCTGAAGCCTTAACGCCTGAAGCCCTGGCGCCTGAGGCCGAAGCAAGCGAACCCGAATCCACTGAGCCCCAATCGAGCCAGCCTGACCCGCTCGATGCGGACCAGGCCCCTGAGCCAACCCCTGAGCCAGCAGAGCTGCTTGAAGGCCAGCCAGAGGCTCCAGCAGGAGTGGACACCACCATTCCGGTCTCTCCGCCCCAAACAGCCCCGCTCACGCCAGGCCCGGGCAGCCTGGCGCCCGAGAGCCCAACTGAGCCGAAGGTGCTGATCAGTGAGGTCGTGGTCGAGGGTCTTGATGGCCACCCCGAGGCGGAACGGCTGGAGCTGGCCGTCTACGACGCCATGGTGGTCCGACCCGGCAGCCGCGTCTCCCGTTCTGAGCTTCAGACCGATCTCGCCGCCATCTATGCCAGCGGCTGGTTTTCGGATGTGCGCATCCAACCGGTGGACGGCCCGCTCGGCGTGCAACTGGTGGTGATCGCCACGGCCAACCCCGTGCTCCAGAAGGTGGAGTTCAGCACAGCTGACATCAAGCTTCCCCCGGAGGTTCTCGAAGACACCTTCGCCGCCGACTTCGACAGGACCCTCAACCTCAACACCCTGCAGGCCCGCGTGCAGGAGTTGCAGACCTGGTACTCGGACCAGGGCTATTCGCTCGCCAGGATCACTGGACCGAGTCGGGTCAGCCCGGAGGGGGTGGTGGAACTGACCGTTCGCGAAGGCACCGTCCAGGGGGTGGAGGTGCAATTTCTCAACAGGGAGGGTTCGGCCACCAACGACGAGGGCGAACCGATCCGTGGCAAAACCAAGCCCTGGGTGGTCACCAGGGAGATCTCGACGAAGCCGGGGGAGATCTTCAACCGCCGCAACCTCGAGGAAGACATCAAGCGCCTTTACGGCACCGGCCTGTTCGGCGATGTCAAGGTGACTCTGCGGCCGGTTCCTGCCACGCCAGGCGAGGTGGTGATTGTGCTGGGGATGGTCGAGCAGTCCACTGGCTCTCTCTCAGGGGGTCTCGGCTACAGCCAGAGCCAGGGGGTTTTCGGCCAAATTCAGCTCCAGGACACCAACCTGATCGGCCGCGCCTGGGATATGTCGGTCAACTTCACCTACGGGCAGTTCGGCGGCCTGGCCGATATCTCGTTCACGGATCCCTGGATCAAAGGCGACAAGTACCGCACAGCCTTCCGGGCCCGGTTGTTCATCAGTCGGGACGTTCCCCAGATCTATCAAAGCCAGGACAACGGCAACATCAACACCGCCTCGGACTTCTACGAAGCTCCGAGCACGAGCGTTGCTTACAACATCAACTCCAGGAGCAACCCGGAAGGCCGTCGCTTCGATTCCGTCAATGAGGCCGAAGACGAATCCCCAGGGAACAGCTGGTTTGACTACGACGGCAATTCGATCGCGATCCAGCGGGTGGGTGGCAACATCCAGTTCGTGCGGCCTCTCAATAGCGGCGACCCGTTCAAGCGGGCGATGTGGAACATCGTGCTGGGGGCGAGTGCCCAGGAAGTGAGGCCGATCAACTTCGCCGGTGAATCCATGCCATTCGGCGTGAGCACCAACAATTTCGACGGTGACGAGGCGCCGATCGAGAATGTGGTCTGTGTCGCCTTCAATTGCGCCAGCAGCAACCAGTTGGTGGCTCTGCGTGTAGCCGCCACCCGCAACACCCTCAACGACCCGCGCAACCCCACCTCAGGCAGCTTTCTGAGCGTCAGCACCGAGCAGTTCGTCTCGGTGGGCCCGGATTCCCCTACCTTCAATCGCCTGCGCGGCAGCTACTCCTTCTTCATCCCGGTGAACTGGTTGAAGTTCTACAGAGGCTGCCGGCCGGAGCCTGGCGAACCAACCGATTGCAAACAGGCCCTGGCCTTTCAGGTCACGGCGGGCACCAACATCGGCGACCTGCCTCCCTACGAAGCCTTCTGCCTGGGCGGATCGAACTCCGTGCGCGGCTTCTCCGACTGTGACCTCGGTGTGGGCAGCAGCTTCGGGGAGGCCACCATCGAATACCGCTTTCCCCTGTTCAGCATCATCAGCGGGCAAGTGTTCATCGATGGCGGCACCACCTTCGGCACCCAGTCGAATGTGCAGGGCAATCCCGGCGGCCTGCTGAACAAGCCAGGCAGTGGCTTCTCGGTGGGCACCGGCCTGATCGTGACAACGCCGGTCGGGCCGTTGCGCCTGGAGGTGGCCAGCCGTGACTTCAGCGGTGACTGGCGCTTCAACCTCGGGGTTGGCTGGAAATTCTGAGCATGATCTGGCCTGAGACCTATGCCCAGGCCCTAACGCTGACGGCCCCGCTTGAATGCCAGGGCGTGGGCCTGCACAGCGGCACCACGTCAAAGGTGCGCCTGGAGCCAAGCAACCAGGCCGGCTACCGGTTGGGCTGGCTGAATCAGCCCGGTGGTGCGCTGACCCCTCTCCATCCCTCCCAGGTCTGCGAAACCCAGCTCTGCACGGCGCTCAGGTTCGATCAGCGCCGTCTGGCCACCGTTGAGCATCTGCTCGCCGCCATCGTCGGCACCGGCCTCAGCCACCTCGACATCCTCGTGGACGGTGAGGAGGTGCCCCTCCTCGACGGCTCCGCCCTCGCCTGGGTGGAGGCGATCGCCGAGGCAGGGCTGACGACCCTCGGCGAACGGGCGCCCCTGCAGGAGCTCTCAGCCCCGATCACCCTGCAGCAAGGCCAGAGCTTCGCCACCGCACTGCCCAGCACCAGCCCCTGGATCGGCGCGGCGATCGAATTCAGCCAGCCGGCGATCGGCCGGCAGCTCTATTCCCTCGAACTCACCCCCCGGAGTTTTGTGAGCGAGATCGCACCGGCCCGCACCTTCGGCTTCCGCGAGCAGGTGGAACAGCTTCAGAAGGCTGGCCTGATCAAGGGCGGCGACCTCAGTAACGCCCTGGTCTGCGATGGCCAGCAGTGGTTGAATCCACCGCTGCGATTTGCCCAGGAGCCGGTGCGCCATAAGCTGCTGGACCTGCTGGGCGATCTGGCGCTGGTGGGCTTGCCCCGAGCTCAGGTGTTTGCCTTCCGCGGATCCCATGGGCTGCACACCGCTCTGGCGGCGGCCCTGGCTGCACAATCCGACCTGCCTGAAGCCCGTTGACCGTTTCCCTCGCCGGCACTCCTCTGCTGACCAGTGAGCAGATCCTCAATCTGTTGCCGCACCGTTACCCCTTTGCCCTCGTCGACCGGCTGATCGAACATGAGCCCGGTAAGCGTGCCGTGGCCATCAAGAACGTCACCCTCAACGAACCCCAGTTCCAGGGCCATTTCCCTGGCCGGCCGATGATGCCCGGGGTGTTGATCGTTGAGGCGATGGCCCAGGTTGGCGGCTTGATCCTCGTGCAGATGCCCGAACTGCCCAAGGGCCTGTTCGTCTTTGCTGGAATCGATGGTGTGCGCTTTCGTCGGCCGGTGGTGCCGGGCGATCAGTTGCGGATCAGCTGCGAACTCCTATCGCTCAAACGCCAGCGCTTCGGCAAAGTGAAGGGCGAGGTCACGGTGGACGGACAACGCGTGTGTTCCGGAGACCTGCTGTTCTCGCTGGTGGACTGAGCCAATGACCAGCGCAGCCGTGGAAACATCGATCCATCCCACTGCCTTGGTGGACCCCCACGCCAAGTTGGCCAGTGGGGTGGAAATCGGACCGTTTGCCGTGATCGGCCCGGACGTGCAGATCGGCCCCGGCAGCAAAATCGGCCCCCACGTGGTGATCGAAGGGCGGGTGCACATGGGCGCGCGCAATCGCATCTTTCCTGGCGCCTGCATCGGACTTGAACCCCAGGATCTCAAGTACAGCGGCGCCCCCACCGAAGTGGTGCTCGGCAACGACAACACCATTCGCGAATGCGTCACGATCAATCGGGCCACCGCCGATGGCGAGCAGACCGTACTGGGCAGCGGCAATCTGCTGATGGCGTATTGCCATGTGGGCCACAACTGTGAGCTGGCCGATGGGATTGTGGTGGCCAACAGTGTGGCGATCGCCGGCCACGTGGTGATTGGCGATCGGGCCGTGATCGGTGGGGTGCTGGGCATTCATCAGTTCGTCCACATCGGCAAGCTGGCGATGGTGGGTGGGATGAGCCGCATCGACCGCGATGTGCCTCCCTTCGCGATCGTTGAGGGCCATCCGGGGCGGCTGCGAGGGCTCAACCGGATCGGCCTGCGCCGCAGCGGGCTCTCAGACCGCGCCGATGGTGCCGAACTGAAGCAATTGCAGGAGGTCTGGAACCGCCTGTACCGCGGCGATCAGGTGCTGGTGCAAGCCCTGGCCCGCATCCGCCAAGACCACCTGTTGCCGGCCGCCGAAGAGCTCTGCAGCTTTCTTGAGGCCTCGATCACCGCAGGACGGCGCGGCCCCCTGCCCCACCACCGCTGATGGCCAGGCTGCTGATCAGCACCGGCGAGGTGTCCGGGGATCTCCAAGGCGGGCTGCTGATCCAGGCCCTCCATGCCGAAGCCGCCCGGCGCGGACTGCCGCTGGAGATCCTGGCCTTAGGCGGCGAGCGCATGGAACGGGCCGGGGCCCGGCTGCTGGCGAACACCGCACCGATGGGGGCGATGGGGCTGTGGGAAGCGCTGCCGTTGGTGCTGCCCACCCTGCGCCTGCAGCGGCGGGTGGGCCGGCTGCTGCGCCAGACCCCGCCCGATGGTGTGGTGCTGATCGATTACATGGGAGCCAATGTCAGCCTGGGGCTCACCCTCAGACGCCGGCTGCCGAAGGTGTCGATCACGTACTACATCGCACCCCAGGAATGGGCGTTCCGCATCGGTGAGGGCGGCAGCACCCGGCTGATCGGCTTCACCGATCGCATCCTGGCGATCTTTCCGGAAGAAGCGCGCTTCTACGCCGAGCGGGGAGCCGACGTGACCTGGGTGGGCCACCCCCTGCTCGACACGCTCAGCGAGCAACCCAGCCGGGAGGAGGCCCGCCAGCAACTGGGCCTGGCGGCAGGCGAAACATTGCTGCTGCTGCTGCCCGCTTCCCGCAGCCAGGAGATGCGCTATCTGGTGCCCACCCTGGCGGCAGCGGCGGCTGAACTGCAGCGCCAGCGCCCTGGCCTGCGGGTGATAGTGCCGGCGGGCCAGGCGGCATTCGAAGCCCCGCTGGCCGCCCTGCTGCGTCAGGCTGGCGTCCGGGGTGAGGTGGTGCCCGCCGCAGCGGCGGACCGCCTGCGGCCGGTCCTCTCTGCCGCCGCCGACCTCGCCCTGACAAAGTCAGGGACTGTGAATTTGGAGCTGGCCCTGCGCGGGGTGCCCCAAGTGGTCGGATACCGCGTCAGCCGCCCCACAGCCTGGGCCGCCCACCATCTTCTTCACTTCCGCGTCGATCACATCTCACCGGTGAATCTGGTGCTCTCTGAGCGGCTCGTTCCGGAGTTGCTCCAGGACAGCTTCAGTGCCGAGGCGGTGGTGGCGGCCGCCCTGCCACTCCTGGATCCCGGCCCAGCGCGCGAGCGGATGCTGGATGGCTACCGCCGGCTGCGGAAGTGCCTGGGCGAACCGGGTGTCACCGCCAGGGCGGCCAACGAAATCCTCGACCATCTGCCCGAGACCCCCGAACCTCGAAAAGCCGTCGCCCCCCTCTCCCACCGGAGTTGACAGCCCTGCAAGATGATCGGACAACCTTCCCCACCACCAGTTCTGAGCCGGCCATGACGAATCAGCAGACCAGCCACTCCGGTGCCCTGCGCTGGTCTGGGCTTGTGCGTGGTCTGCTCTTAGGTCTGGTCGTCCTGCTGATTTCCGCAGCGCCGGCTCAAGCCGTGATCGAGGAGGCAGTGTTCGCCGGTGGTTGCTTCTGGTGCCTGGAGCACGACCTTGAGGTGCTCCCCGGAGTGGTCGATGCGGTCAGTGGCTACAGCGGTGGGTCCAAAGACAACCCCACCTATCGCCAGGTGACCGCCGGTGGAACCGGCCATCTCGAGAGCGTGCAGGTGCGCTTCGAGACCGACCAGATCAGCTATCCCACCCTGCTGCGGGCGTTCTGGCGCAACGTCGATCCCCTCGATGGTGGCGGCCAGTTCTGTGACCGTGGTGCCTCCTACCGCCCGGCGATCTTCACCAGCGGCACACGTCAGCAGGAGCAGGCCCTCGCCAGCCTGCAGGCAGCGGGCAGGGAACTGGACCAGAAAGCAGCCGCGATACGGGTGCAGATCCGACCGCTCAGCAAGTTCTGGCCAGCCGAGACCTATCACCAGAACTACGCCCGCCAAAACAAGCTCAAATACAACTATTACCGCTGGTCATGCGGACGCGATCAGCGGCTCAATCAGATCTGGGGCTCAAAAGCTCGAACCTCTGTGCCATGGCCTGAGCAGAAGTCCTGAAGGCTACCCAGGGTTGAACCAGCCGCTTGCAGAGAAGGATCACTGATCACTTCATGGGCAACGGGTTCCCAGGTTTCTGGCCTGCTCCAGGCCCTGCCTAGGCAGGGGATTTGAGCCTACGCTGGGTGGATGGGAAGGAGGTTGCAGATGTATTTACTGACGATTCGCGATGGTCTGGTGACCCGCCACATCGGTCCCTTCGCCAGCCCCAAGCATGCGGCCGATGATCTCGATCGCCGGCTGGCCGGTTTCGGCGAGCGGGTGAGCTGGCAGATCCACGAACTGGAAGCCCCCGAAGCCAGCCTGATGCAGGGCCTGGAGCAAGTGGCTGCCTAGCGGCTCGTTAGCGGCCAGGTGTGCTGGTTGGCATACGCCCCTGGCGCGGATAGCCGCGCAGCAACCCACTTTCCACCATCAGACCCACCCCGGCTGTCACACAGATCAGACCAAACGTTCCGTACCAGAACCAGGGCCCGGCCGGCGAGACCATCTGATTGAGCAGGGCGACTTCCTGCAAGGTTCGCCGGGTGATCGCCTCACCGACGAGACAGATCCCCGACGGCAACAGCAGCACTCCGAGCTGGGCGCTGAGGTACCAGCGGATCTTCTGAACGGCCATGCGTTGCGGTCAGGCGTTGGGGCCAACTTTAAGCGGGTCCTCCCTGGCTTACCCACTCGACAAGGGTGCGCACGCCGAACCCCGTGGCACCGGCTGGATCCAGCCCCCGCCCCTTGTCACTCCAGACCGTGCCGGCGATGTCCAGGTGGGCCCAGGCCGGTCCTGCTTCGATGAAATCCTGCAGGAACAGAGCGGCGGTGATGGAGCCGCCTGCCCTTGGCCCGGTGTTCTTGAGGTCGGCCACGGGGCTCTTGAGCCCCTCCTTGTAGGAGGCCTGCAGCGGCATCCTCCAGAACTGCTCACCGCCGAGGCGTCCGGCTTCGAGCAGGGCGTCGGCGAGGCCATCGCTGGGCGACCAGAGGCCGGCGATCTCGTTACCCAGGGCAATCACGCAGGCCCCGGTGAGGGTGGCCAGATCCACCACCGCATCAGGCTGGAGCCCGCTGGCGTAGACGAGGGCATCGGCCAGGGTGAGCCGGCCTTCGGCATCGGTGTTGTTCACTTCGATCGTCTTGCCGTTGGAGGCCGTCAGGATGTCGCCGGGGTGGATGGCCTCGCCACTGATCATGTTTTCGCAGGCCGCCACGATCACGTGCACCTCCACACCGTCTGGCTTGAGCTCGGCGATGGCCCGGGCGGCTCCGAGCACGGCGGCACTGCCGCCCATGTCGTACTTCATCATCTCGATCTGGGAGCCACCGGTCTTGAGGTTGTAGCCGCCGGAATCGAAGGTCACCCCCTTGCCGATCAACACCAGCCGGCGGCTGGCCCCGTCAACGGGCCGGTAGGTGAGATGGATGAACTTCGGCGGCAACGCGGAGCCCTGGGACACGCCCAGATAAGCGCCCATGCCGAGAGCTTCACAGTCGGCGCGCTCCAGCACCTTCAGCTCCAGGCCATAGGTGCCGGCGATCTCGGCCGCGGTGTCGGCCAAGGCCTGGGGCGTGACCACATTGGGCGGCGCCGCCACCAGCTGGCGGGCCAGCTCCACGCCGCTGCAGATCGCCCCCAGGCCATCCAGACCGGCCTGGGCCGACTCCGGCAGCCCCAACAGGCTGATCGAGCCCGGCACCGCAGCGGGTTCGACTTCGCTTTTGAAGCGCTGGTCGGCATAGAGGGTGAGCCGCACCGCCTCGGCGATCGCCTGGGCCGCGGCCTTGGGATCGAGTCCGTCGCTGGGCAGGGCGATGCCGAGATCGGAGGCTTTACAGGCTGCCGCTGCCCTGGCGATCGCTGCAGCGGCACTGCGCAGACCGGCGACATCGCCAGCCTGCGCCTCCCCTAGCCCCACCACGATCAACTGGGCCGGTGCCTGGCCCAACAGGGTGAAGGTGAGAACATCGCCGGCTTTGCCCTTGAAGCGGCGCTGCTCCAGCAGGGCGCTCAGATCGGGGCCGAAGCGGGCTTCCAGGGCCTGTTGCAACGGTCCGTGATCGTCCTGGGCCAGACCCACCGCCAGGGTGTCACCGCCCCAGTCGCTCAGCGAGACGGGCGTGCAGCGAAACTCCATGGGGGGGCGCAAATCTTGAGGCCGCGATCGTAGCCAGGCTCCACGGCCTGCCCTGGACGGGTTTCAGCCGAGGTCGCTGGTGAAGGGCGTCGCCCAGCGTTGGCGCGTTTCCTTGTTGAACGGGGGCTGCCAGCGGCGGATCAGCGCCTGCTCAAGGACTTGGCGCGCCCTTGCCGCGACCGGCACGTCCGCCCAGAAGCGGATGCTGGCCAGGCTCTTGAGTTGGGCCTGCTGCAGGGCCTCGCCGTAGGCCGCCAGGTAGGTCTTGCAGTCATGGTCGCCCTTCCAGCGCAGATCGGCCCGCGAGGTTTCGCCGATGTACAGCAGCAAAGGGATGTTGAGGTGGGGCGGCTGGTCAATCACCACATAGAGCGCCGCCCCGTTCTGAGCCTGCTGCGGCCAGCGCCAGAACTGCAGGCTCTGGGGGGTGAGGGCCAGCGGGTTGAAGTGGGCAGCCAGAGCAGCAGGATCGGGGCCCATGCCAGGCCGTCCCGTGGCGAACAGCTGCCCCTGACTGGCCTCTCCCGGGGCCTGGTGGTGGGTCCCCAGTGCCTTGAACAGCGGCTGCTGGAAGCTGGCCAAGCGATTTTGCCAAGCGAGCAATTGCCGCTGCCGCAGCGGCAGCAGGGCAGAAACGGCCGCGCCGGGTCCATCACCGCTGCCGGCACCCGCCGGGAACAGCTCCCCCTGTCGAGCGGAGTTTGTCATCGCCGCCGGGGCAGCTCCGGCCCCAAAGGCCCCTTACCGAAGCTCACCTTGCCAATCAGGCCTTCGACCAGGTCAGCGGGAAGCTGCAGCCGTTGCTGCAGATCGGCCAGGTCCTGGAACGGGCCGCGGCCCCGCTCGCGCACCAGCCGCTGACCACGCTCCGGATCCAGGCCCAGCTGAGCCTGCAGCTGGGCTGTGCTGGCGCGGTTGAGATCGAGGGCCAGCAAACCGTCGCGGGGGCTATCGCCGTACCAGCGGAACGCCAGCAGGGGCTCCCAACAGTGCACCTCGGCGGGCTGGAGGCCCAGCACCCGTTGCAGGTCGTCGATGCCGCTGAGTTGAACGCCTCCGGCCTGCAGCCGCAACAGCAGGTCCACCTGATTAGGAGTGATGCCGGGCAGGCGCAGCCAGTCGGCGGCCGTGGCCCTGTTCACATCCAGATGCCAACCCAGGGCAGCCAGCTGACCAACCTCATCGGCGTTGCGCAGCCGCAGGTCCGGATCCTGGGCCAGCTTCAAAGCCAGCAGATCCCGCTCGATCTCATCGGCACCCGCTAGGCCCGCGGCGCTGGCCGGTGTCTTTGGGCCAGCCGGGTTGTTTGCACGGGCGGCCGGGGCCGGCAACTGTCCGGTCGCCACCAGCAGGCGGCGGGCCAGCGCATCCAACCACTGCCCCTTGGCCATGGCGGCACTCGCCCAAACGCACAACTGGCCCGAAGTTAGCGGTAGTGGCGGCTCGATTACGTCAATCCGCACTCCCGCCCAAGCCAGGTGCCGCCCAGAATCGCTCCTATTGCACCACGGCTAGCCGCTTCCATGGGGTTCTTCGAATCCGAGATCGTTCAGGACGAGGCCAAACGCCTGTTCGGCGACTACCAGCAGCTCACCCAGCTCGGGGGCGACTACGGCAAGTTCGACCGGGAAGGCAAGAAATTGTTCATCGAGCGGATGGAAACGCTGATGGATCGCTACCGGGTGTTCATGAAACGCTTCGAGCTCTCCGAGGATTTCCAGGCCAAGCTCACCGTGGAGCAGCTGCGCACCCAGCTCGGCCAGTTCGGCATGACACCCGAGCAGATGTTCAGCCAGATGAACCAAACCCTGGAGCGGATGAAGCGGGAGCTGGGCGCTGAAGGCTGAACCTGCCCATGGCTGAGCGAGCCGGGGAGGTCAGCAGGGTCGCTGCCTACGATCGCCGGCAAAGAGAGACAGGGCCAGATGGTGGGGGCGCCGCAGAGGCAGGGGTTTGGCTTGCCGCCGTGGCTGGAGAGGGGCTTGGCCGATCTGTTTCCCAATGGACGGGGGGGCGATCCTGATCAAATCATGGGGGCGCGGCTCGCCGAAGCAGAGCAAGCCGGCCGGCCCCTGCGGATCAAGTTGGGCATCGACCCCACCGGCAGCGACATCCATCTCGGCCACAGCATCCTGTTTCGCAAGTTGCGGGCGTTCCAGGACGCCGGCCACACCGCCGTTCTGATCATCGGCGATTTCACCGCCCGCATCGGCGATCCCAGCGGCAAGAGCGCCACCCGGGTGCAGCTGGGCGCCGACGCCGTGGACGCCAACGCCGCCACCTACCTGGCCCAGCTGGGCCAGGGCCAGCCGCCGGAGCACGCCCTGTTGGATTTCCAGACCCCCGGCCGGCTGGAGGTACGCCGCAACAGCGAATGGCTCGCCGGCCTGGATCTGGCCAAGGTGATCGAGCTGCTGGGCACCGCCACGGTGGGGCAGATGCTGGCCAAAGAGGAGTTCGCCAACCGCTACAGCTCCGGCACGCCGATCAGCCTGCACGAGTTCCTCTACCCGCTGCTGCAGGGCTACGACTCGGTGGCGGTGCGCTCCGACCTGGAGCTGGGCGGTACCGACCAGAAATTCAATGTGGCGATGGGCCGCGATCTGCAGCGCCATTTCGGCCAGCGACCCCAGTTCGGGGCGTTGCTGCCGATCCTGCCGGGGCTTGATGGGGTGCAGAAGATGAGCAAGAGCCTGGGCAACACCGTGGGCCTCTGTGACGACCCGCTCTCGATGTATTCGAAGCTGGAGAAACTGCCCGATGCGGTGGTGGATGAGTACCTCACCCTGCTCACCGGGCTGAACCTCACCGAGCTGCCGACCGGCGGACGGGAGCGCCAGAAGGCGATGGCCCTGGCGATCACCGCCGGCCGCCATGGCCAGGCTGCGGCGCTGGCGGCCCAGGCCGATGCCGCGGCCTTGGTAGCCGCAGGCAGTGGCAAGGCTGCAGGCGCGCTGGGTTCAGCCGGTACGGCAGAGGCGACCGTGCCGGAGGTTTCACTGGCGGCGGTGGAGTTCCCCATTGAGGCCTTTGCCCTGCTGCGCGAGCTGGGGCTTTGCGCCAGCGGCGGCGAGGCCCGGCGGCAGATCCAGGGGGGTGCGGTACGGCTCGATGGCGACAAACTCAGCGACCCGCTCCAGGCCTTCGCCGCCGCCGAACTGGACGGCAAGGTGCTGCAGCTCGGCAAGAAAACGTTCCGGCGGCTGATTGGTACCTGACGGGCTGGGATCTTTAATCTGAGCAGCGGTCGGTGAACCCCCTGTGATCCCAAAGTTGGGCGGAGATGCCGCTGATCGAATCATCGTGGCGCTCGATTACCCAGAGGCCGCCTTGGCCCTGGCGCTGGTGGATCGCCTGCCCGAGCTGCGCTGGGTGAAGGTGGGCCTGGAGTTGTTCATCGCCTGCGGGCCGGCGCTCGTCATTGAGCTGCGCCGCCGCGGCCTGCGGGTGTTTCTGGATCTGAAATTCCACGACATCCCAGCCACCATGGCCGGGGCTGTGGGCAGCGCCGCCCGCCTGGGAGCGGAGCTGATCACGGTGCACGCTGCGGCCGGCAGCCAGGCACTGGCGGCGGCCCAGGCGGCGGCGGTGGCCGGAGCGGCGCAAGCGGGATTGCCCGCTCCCACCCTGCTGGCCGTGACCGTGCTCACCAGCTGGGAGCCCGATCGCTTTCGAGATGAACTGGCTGTTGGCGAGCCCCTGGAGCGCCACAGCTCACGCCTCGCGGCCCTGGCGGTGGCCGCCGGTGTGGGCGGTGCCGTCTGCTCCGCCCATGAAGTGGGGCGGCTGCGGGCCAGTCACCCCCGCCCCTTCCTGCTGGTGACACCCGGCATCCGCCCGAGGGGAAGCGCGGCCGGCGACCAGGCCCGGGTGATGGGACCCCATCAAGCCCTGGCGGCCGGCGCCAGCTTGCTGGTGATCGGCAGGCCGATCCGTGAGGCCAGCGATCCTGCGGCAGCCTTCGCGGCCTGCATGGCCGAGAGCATCGGGCAATCTGGGGAGCCTGGCCCAGCGATGCGGTGACACGGAACAACCCCGAGCCGCCCAGCGAGAGCCTCGTTGATGTGGTGGTGCTGGGCGCCGGTCTCGCCGGCCTGGTGGCGGCCCGGGCGCTGCAGGTGGCCGGCCGCTCGGTGCGCCTGATCGAGGCAGCCCCTGAGCTCGGCGGGCGCATGGTCGGCCAGCGGTTGCAGCTGGCTGGTGGGGAGATCGGTGGCAGCTTGTCCGGACAGCAGAACCCCTGGATCGACCTGGGCGGCCAGTGGGTGGGCCCCAGCCAGAGCCGCATGCAGGCCCTGCTCGATCGCCACGGCATTCGCCGCTTCGAATCGCCCCATAGCGGCAAGACCGTGCTGGTGTTCGGCGAAAGCCGCTGCAGCTTCGCCGGGTTCTTCCAGGGCTTTGCCGAAGGCCAGCCACCGGCAGTGCCGACTGCCGACTGGAACGACGCCATGGCGGCCCTGGCGCGCTTCGAGGAGCTGGTGGCCCAATTGCCCGAAGGTCACCCCCACCACCATCCCGCCGCCGCTGAACTCGATCAGCTCAGCTTCCAGGACTGGATCGACGCCCACTCCCACACCCCCTTCGCCGCCTGGTATTTCGCCTATTTCTGCCGCGCCGTCGGCTTCCTCGGCCCAGCGGAGCCCGAGCAGGTGTCGCTGTTGCATGTGCTCTGGGGCCAGCGCACCGCCTCCCAGGGCGAGCAGCCCGAACAGGAGCTGCTGCATGGCGGCGCCGGCCAGCTACCGGCCCTGCTGGCCACGCAACTGGGCGAGGGGGTGGTGCGGCTGGGCGAGCCGGTGCGGGCCGTGCTGCAAAGCGTGGTTCAGGACCAGCGCGAGGGCGAACTCCCAGGAGCTGGGGCCGCTCACCCGGTTCTGGTCCAGACCGACCGAGCGCACTACCCCTGCCGTGCCGCGATCGTGGCGATGCCGCCGGCGATGGCCGCTCGCCTGCACTTCATGCCGGAACTGCCCGCCGACCGCCTGGAACTACAGCGGGAGATGGCGATGGGCGCCTGCGCCAAAATGCTGGTGGTGTACACCAGCCCCTGGTGGCGCAAGCTGGGGCTCTCGGGAATCGCCATCGGTGATCGCCCCTGGGTGGAACTCTGCGCCGACAGTTCCGATCCCCAAAGCGGTTGGGGAGTGCTGGCCGCCTTCGTGGTGGGCCATCGCTACCAGCGCTGGGCAAAGCTGGACGAAGCGGAGCAGAAGCAGGCGGTGCTCGGCGATCTGGCTGCCTATCTGGGGCCGCAGGCCCTGACTCCGGCGGCCTTTGTGGTCAAGGACTGGCCGACCATGCCGTTCGTGGGCGGCGCCTATGCCGCCTGGATGCCGCCGGGGCTGTGGAGCCGTTGCGGCGATGCCCTGCGCCGGCCCCATGGCCAGGTGTTCTGGGCGGGCACCGAGGTGGCCGAGCGCTGGCCAGGATTTTTCGAGGGGGCGGTGCGCAGCGGCGAAGACGCTGCAGCAGCGGTCCAGCAGACGCTCGACTGAGCCGCCGTTCCCATACTTGGCAGACAAAGCCCTCCTGCACACCCCCGACGCCATGCCCAAGCTCCTGTCCTGGCTGCTGGCCCTGTTGCTGGCCTTCGCACCAGCCCCGATGGCCCAGGCCGCCGATGCGGCCTTCTCGCTGCCGCCCCTGCCCTACGCCAACGCGGCGCTAGAGCCGGCAATTGAGGCCACCACGATGGCGATTCACCACGACCGCCATCACCAGGGCTATGTGAACAACCTGAATGCGGCCGTGGCAGCGGAACCGGCCTTGCGCGGCCTGGAGCTCGAAGCGCTGCTGAAGCGGCCGTCGCGGCGCTCGAACGCGGTGCGCAACAACGCCGGCGGCCACTGGAACCACAGCTTTTTCTGGGCCTCGCTGACGTCGCCCGGCCAGGGCGGAGCACCATCGCCCGAGCTGCTGACAGCGATCGATCGCGATTTCGGCTCCTTCGAGGCGTTCCAGGCCAGTTTCAAGGCGGCGGGAGCAGGGCGCTTCGGCTCGGGCTGGGTGTGGCTGATCGTCAATCCGAAGGGAACGCTCGAGGTGGTGAGCACCGCCAACCAGGACAACCCGCTGATGGACCTGCCAGAAGGGCGGGGCACGCCGCTGCTCGGCAACGATGTCTGGGAGCACGCCTACTACCTTCAGTACCAGAACCGCCGCGCCGACTACCTCGACGCCTGGTGGTCGGTGGTGAACTGGCCGGTGGTGTCCGATCGCTACGCCAAGCAGCTGGCCTGATGCTCAAGCGGCTCGATCAGGCCTTGTTCGATAAGAGGCTGCAGCCCGGCACCTACGTGAGGCCCCACTGTCACCTGCGCTCCGCTCCCGCCGCCGCCTTTGAGTGTCTCGTTGTGCTGCAGGGGGCGATCGGCCTGCTGCTGCTCGATCGCCAGTTCCACACCCTGGTGGCACTGCAGCCGGATTCGGTGATGCTGGAGATCAAACAGGGCCCCTACAGCCCGGCCACCGATAAGGATTTTCTGCCTGGTTTCCCAGCCCAAGGCAGCACCGAGGCCGACCAGCTGGTCCTCAGCTGGAGCGCCCCCGGTTCGGCTGAGTCAACCGCGGACAACCGCTGCTCCGATCCCCCCGTCCTGTTTCCCAGTCCCTGACGCTGCCCTTTGGAACCCCATGCCCAGCGCCGCGATCCAGGGCGTCCAGCCCGGCCTTCGCTTCATCCCACCGGATTACACCCCCTGGTTCCATCGCCTGGCCCGGTTGGCGCTGCCCTTGTTGCTGCGTTGGCGCGGCGTCCGGGCTGTGGAGGTTTGCGGGTCCGAGCCCCTGGCCCGCTTGTTCGCCGATGCCCAGGCCGGCCGGATCCGGCTCCTGATCGCCTTTCGCCATCCCTCCACCACCGACCCGCTGGTGATGGCCCAGTTGGTCTGGAAGGAGGTACCCAAGGCGGCCCGGCGCCTGAAGTTGCCCCTGGCGCAGCCCGTGCACGGCCAGTTCCTCTACGACAGGGGCATTCCGCTCTGGGCCGGCCAGACGGCCGGCTGGATGCTCTCGAAACTGGGCGGGATCACAATCAAGCGCGGCAGGCTCGATCGCCGGGCCCTGAAAACGGCCCGCAACCTGTGCGCCCATGGCCCCTTCCCGCTGGCGATCGCGCCGGAAGGGGGCACCAACAACCACGGGGAACTGCTAGGCCCGCTTGAACCCGGCCTGGCCCAGATGGCCTTCTGGTGCTGCGATGATCTCGCCGCCGCGGGGCGTGACGAACGGGTCGTGATCGTGCCGGTGGCGCTGCAATACCACCTGGTGGCTTGCGACTGGAACCGGATCGATCAGCTGCTGGGCCGGATGGAAGACCTGCTGGGACTCCCAGCAACCGGGGCTGCAGCAGAACCCGAGCGGCGCTACGGCCGTCTGATTCACCTGGCCGAACAACTGCTTGGCCAGCTGGAAGCTTTCTACGGCCAGCCCCCAGTGCAGCCCACTGACCAGCCCCCAGGGCAGACAGAAACGCCCAGCAGCGCCGAAGAACCCGCCTTTCAGGCCAGGATCGTGCGCCTGCGGGAGCGGGCCCTGGCGCAGGCTGAGGCCCATTTCCAGCTACGGCCCAAGGGCTCGATCGTGGAGCGCTGCCACCGCATCGAGCAGGCGGGCTGGCAAGCCATGTACCGCGACGATCTGGAGGGCAGCTCCGCCCTTGAGCTCAGCCTGGCCGACTGGAGCGCCCAGGAAGCCGCCATCCAAATGAATCACATGCGGCTGGCGGAGCAGTTTGCCTCGATCAGCGGCTCCTATGTGGCTGAAAAACCCAGCATCGACCGCTACGGCGAGCTGCTGCTGATCCTCTGGGGGGCGATCGCCTGGATCCGTAGTCCCCAGGCGGAAGCGCCCCCCTCGCTGGGGCCGCGCCGGGTGACGATCGTGGTGGGGGAGTCGATCGAGGTGGGTGATCAGTTCGGGCTCTATCGCTCGGATCGCCGGACCGCAGTCGACCAGCTCACCGCCGTGATCCGCAGCCGACTGGAGGCCGCGATGCTCGGCTGAGCAACCCGCCCGAGGCCAGACTCAGGCCGCCAGCGATGGCAAGGGAACCAGCTCGGCATACAGCGATTCGAGCGCTGCGATGTTGCGCCCGAGGGTGTAGCGCTCCAGGGCGCGGGCGCGGGCACGGACTCCGAGCGCGGCCGTCAGGACCGGCTGATCCCGCAACACTGGCAACAGGGTGCGCAGTTGGGTCGTGACCCCCTGGGTACTGATCACGATGCCAGCGCCGCCCTCAAGCACCTCACCGTCAGCGCCGGCATCGGTGGCCACACAGGCCGTTCCGCAAGCCATCGCCTCCAGCAACGCCAGGGACAGACCCTCCACCAGCGACGGCAGCAGAAAGACCTCGGTGAGCTGCAACAGGGCCACCCGCTTGTCGCAGTCGGCTTCATCGCCCCACCACTCCACATCGGGGTCGTCGGAGCTCGCCATCAGTGACCCGCGCAGGGGGCCATCGCCGACGATCAGCAGTACGCAGCCCTGGGGGCGGACCAGCCGCCAGGCCTTCAGCAAGGCCTCCACGTTCTTCTCCGTGGCCAACCGGCCCATGTAGAGGAACACCCGACGACCTTGGAACCGCCTGCGCAACTGGGCGAGTTCGGCCGTGATCGCGCCGGTGGGGGCAGGTTGCCAACGGTCGGTGTCCACCCCGTTGGGGATGACAGCCAGCCGCTCCTCGCGCACCCCCAGCCGGGCGAGCAGCTCGGCCTGCCGATCGGAGAACACGATCACCCGGTCGAACTTGGCCAGGGTCGGTGCATAGATCTGATAGGTCAGCTGCTGGGTACCGGCCGACAGGTTGCGCAGGCCCGCATCAAAAGCCGGATGGAAGGTGGCCACCAGCGGCACACCCAGATGCTGGCAAAGGTCTGGCAGCCGAAAATCCAGCGGCGAGAGGGTGAGGCTGGCGTGGACGAGGTCAGGCTTGAGCTGTTCAAGCGATTCGCGCAGCTCCCGTTGCGCTCCGGGCGAAGGGATCGTGTAGGCCTGGGATTTGACCAGATAGGGCAAGGCCACATCACCGCTGTCGCCCTCCGATCGGCCAACCGCACTGGATCGGCTCTCAGCACTGCCTCGGGTCTGGCGGCCTTCGAGTTGCAGGCCATCCCAGCCAAAACCCAGGCCAGATGACGGATTATCGAAGTGGATGAAGCTGATGCGGTGGCCCAGCTGCTGGAGCCGCTCGGTGGTGGAGAGGCCGTAGGAGACGTTGCCGCAGAAAGGGGATTTCTTGCCCAGCCAGGCGATATGAGCCACCTGCCCCGCTCTTCTGAAACTGAACGCTAGCAGCGACGCCAGGGCTGCTCCAGCAGGGCCGCGACAGCGGCGATTGCCGCCAGGATCCAGAGCACCGGCAGCAGCCCGTAACGACTCACCACCGTTCCCGCCAGGACCAGCGGCAGGCTGAGCGCGATGTTGATCAGATTGTTCTGCAGGCCGAACACCTTGCCGCGCAGGGGCTCTGGCGTGTCTTCCTGGATGGTGGTCTGGGCCGGGATCGCCAGCAGCGAAGCACCAATACCAAGCAATGCACAGAGCGCCAGGGTGAGCACCAAGTTGCCGGTGACCTGGCCAAGCAGGACCAGGCTGAACGAAATCATGCCCAGTCCGGAGGTGGCCATCAGCCGGCGGCGCAGGCCTTGACCGAGCTGGGCCACGGCCAGGGCGCCCACCGCCATACCCACGCCGCTCATCGCCAGCAGGGTTCCGAACTGGGTGGGCCCGAGGCCCTGGATGGCTGAAGCCAGGCTGATCGCCAGAACGTAAAGCGCCGCAAGAATGCTGTATAGGAGCACCAGCTGGAGCATGGCGCTGCGCAGGCGGGGCCGCTCGCGCAAGACGTCCAGTCCTTGGGCAATTTCACTCCAGACGCTGGTTCCGCGTTCCTGCCGCGGCGTTTCGCGAATCGAAATGGTGCTGATCGAAAAAGCCGCCAGCCCGTAGCAGAGCGGCAAAAGCACGAACTCGCCGCCGCCGATCCCGATCGCCGCGAAGCCGTTGCGCAGCAACCGCAGCACCGGATCCCCCAGGGCAAAGCCCACGATCGTGGCACCCATGCTGGTGGCCTGATACAGAGAAATCGCTGGCAAAAGCAGCGGCCTGGGCACCAGTAGGGGAATGGCAGCCTGCTCAGCCGGGGCGAAGAACTGGGTCAGCACCGATTCGAGCAGCGTCATCCCGATCAATCCCCAGTACCCCCAGCTCAGGCCGAACAGATAGGGGCCAGGAATCAGGGCCAGGGGAGCCAGCAGCACCAGGCCGCCGCGCAGGGCATTGGAAGCGACCATCACCTGACGCTTGGGCCAGCGATCCGCCCAGACACCAGCCACCGTGCCCAGGAGCATGGCGGGCAAGGTATTGGCGACATAGATCCCTGTGGCCAGCAGCGTGATCATCTGGGTGCGGGTCTCGAAGTCGAGCCGCAGGGTGGCGGCAGCCTCGGCCAAAGCTCCGTTGTCCTGGGGGGTGTCGGTGACCCAGTACTGGGCGATCAGGAACACCATCAGCACGATGTAGAACCTGTCAGCCAGCTGGGAGAAGATCTGCCCGATCCACAGCCGCCGGAACTCCGGCAGGGCCAGCACCGCCTCAAGCCCTTCCTTCCCTTTCGGTGGATCCTGCTTGGTTTCGTCCTGTTTGGCTGCGGCATCGGCCGGCCCCGGCGGGGGCGTGGGTCTGGAGTATCCGCTCAAGGTGTCAACCGTTACGGGGCAATGATGGCTCAGAGCCCATGGCCAACCGGGTGGATGGCTCGAAACAGCCGCGCAACAGGCTGAAGGCACGGCAGCGGCGGCCCAGGTGTTCGCCGCCCCAGACCTCCACCAATTGCAGCAGCCGCAGCCATACCCCTTCGGGCCCGATCAGGGTTCCGTCCCGGCGTCGGGGCAGACCGGGCCGCGGCAGACGCTGCAACAGGGCCAGCTCCGAGGCATTAAGCACCAGCACGGCACCTGCTTCGGCCCCAATCAGCAGGCCCAGGCTGGGCAGCAGGCTGCAGCGCCAGTCCCAGTTCCCCACGGGGGGCTCCAGCGCACGGCCGCTGCGGGCGCAGCTCTGCAGCGGCAGGCCGTAGCCGCCGAGGGCGAGCAGGTGAACGCTGCCCTGCACCGCGATCGCCAAGGCCTCGAGGTTGGGCTGGTGTTCCTTGACCACCTGCTCCAGGCGACCCAACTGCATCAGCAAGTCGTCGAGGACCCCGGCCACCCCATCGCCACTGGGCACCAGCTGCAGGCAGAGCTCGGCAAGGGCCTGGGCGACCGCCAGGGTTTCCAGCCTTTGGGCCAGCTGGCTGTAGCTGCGCAGCACCTTGAGCTGACGAACCCGTCGCAGGCCGCTGCCCCCACTCACCTGCAACTGCAGCAGTGACAACGGCACAGCCGCCGCCAAGCTGCTGCGGGGCCTGCGGGCGCCGGGCACCGCCAGCCGCGTCAGGCCTTCGCCATCGCTGAGCAGGGTGAGTAGGCGATCGTTCTCTCCAAGAGGGCCGGATTTGAGGCACAAGCCCTCAAGCCGCCCGTCCGGACTCACGCCGGCCCATCCCCGCTCTGGCGGCTCGTCGATGGAATGCTGGACGCTGAACCAGTGGAGGGTGGACGGCGCAGGGCCTCCATCAGGGCCACCCCCCGGCTGGTGCCCAGCCGAGTGGCTCCCGCTTCGACCAAGGCAAAGGCCTGCTCCAGGGTGGTGATTCCCCCCGAGGCCTTGATGGCGGCACGGCCACGCGCCAATTCCCGCAGCTCACTGACCTGCTCGGCGGTGGCGGCCGGCCCGAACCCACTGCCGGTCTTGAGAAAGGCGGCGCCGGCGTCGATCGAGGCCTCCACGAGCAATTGCAGGGCTTCGCGCCCCAGTCGACCTGCTTCGAGGATCACCTTCACCGGCAGGCCCAGCTCGACAATCGAAGCAATCTCGTCGTAGACGGCGCCGCCATTTCCATCGGCAAGGGCACCGAAATCCGGCACCAGATCGAGCTCATCAGCCCCGGCCTCCGCCGCCGCCTCAGCCTCAGCTCGCTTGATCGCGTTGGGCACAGCGCCGAAAGGGAAGGCCACAACGCCAATAAGTTTCACCTTGGTGTCACGCCCGAGTCGCTCCCGGGCAACCGGCAGCCAGCGGGAGGACACGCACACTCCGGCAAAGCCGAAATGCCTGGCTTGGTCGCAGCAACGCCCAATCGCCTCCCGACCTTGGTGGGGATCGAGCAGGGCATGATCGATCAGAGGAGCAAGGTCAGGGCGATCGCGGGCCAAAAGCTCAGGACTCCTTGGATTGGATCACTCCATAACCGCCGTGATTACGGTGATAGACCACCTGAATTTCACCGCTTTTGCTATCGCGGTAAACATAAAAATCGTGGTCAATCAGTTCCAGTTGATTGAGGGCTTCCTCCAGGCCCATGCGTGGCATGGAGAAATACTTCCGCCGCACCGCCGGCGGCGGCAGGGCAGGCTCACGATCACCGATCAGATCACCCGGCTGGATGGCTGCCACAGTGGCCTCATCATCCAGCTGATCAACCTGCTTCAAGGCAGACTCTTCGCCATGATGATCGCTGAGACGTTCTTTGTAACGCTTGAGCTGACGACTGAGCTTGCCGGCCACCATGTCGATGCTGGAGTACAGGTTTTCGCTGCGTTCCTGGGCTCGAATCACCATGCCGTTGGCAAAGACCGTGACCTCGGCCGTCTGCTGGGTCACCCGCGGGTTGCGCGCGACGGAGAGATGGACATCGGCTTCCTGGACGAGACCCTCGAAATGGTTGATCGCCCGACTTAGCTTGGCCTGCGTGTAATCGCGGATGGCTGGAGTGACCTCAAGATTGCGTCCGTGGATCAAGAGCTTCATCGAACACCTCTGCATCAAGAACAGTGGAAACAGCAATCACCCCTGCCCAAGCGGCCGGAGCAACGTTCACTGCATCAAATTCCACTGCAACGAATTGAACTGCATCGAACCACCTTTGCAGCGATCCGATTGGTTTGATTCTAAGCAGGCGAGTGCATGAATTCCCGACTTGACGCAATCCTTTTCGATCCCATTTCGATTGTTCCCTTCCAGCTGGCCTGGGGCTGGCAGCGGGTGCTGCAGGCGCGCCTGCTGGCCGACTCCAGCGGGCCTGAAGCCTTGCTGTTAGTGCAGCACCCCGATTGCTACACCCTGGGACGGGGGGCCTCTGAGCAGCACCTGCGCTTTGATCCGGCCGCAGCGCCGGCCCCCCTGTTCCGGATCGATCGGGGAGGAGAGGTCACCCACCACCTGCCTGGTCAACTGGTGGCCTATCCCGTGCTGAACCTGAGCCGTCATGGCGCCGACCTCCACCTCTATCTGCGCGAGCTGGAAGCGGCGGTGCTCGATGTCTTGGCTGTCCTCGGACTGGCCGGCGAGCGCATCGAGGGCCTGACCGGTGTCTGGTTAGAGGGTCAGAAGGTGGCGGCGTTCGGGGTGGGAGCACGACGCTGGATCAGCCAGCACGGTCTAGCGCTGAACGTGAACTGCGATCTCAGCGGATTTGGCGCCATCGCACCCTGTGGGCTGATTGATCGTCCGGTAGGCCGCCTTTGCGACTGGATCCCCGGTCTGCTCCCCGAGCAGGTGCAACCCCTGCTCCAGCAAGCGCTGGCCAGCCGGTTTGGCTTGACCCTGCGTTCGCCGACCCTGGCTGAGCGGCTCTGGAGGTGATATGGCTAGGGGCCAACCGAGCGGGATCCTTCGTGAAAGGCAGAGCTGAGATCCACTGGCAGGGCGATCGCCTTGATCAGCAGGCCCTGGCCGCGCGCCATGACTGGAGCGGCCTGAACGGCCTCGAGCAGCTCTGGCCGGCCCTGGCGGAACGCTATGGCGAAGCGCTGGCCCTGGAGGCCCCCCACAGCCATCCGCCCCAGTGCCTCAGCTATACGGGCCTCAACACCGCCATCGGCGAGGCCGCCGCCGCCTTTGCTGCCCTCGGGGTGAGGGCCGGTGATGTGGTGGCCCTCTTCGCCGAAAATTCTCCCCGCTGGCTGGTGGCCGATCAGGGCCTGATGCGGGCCGGCGCCGCCGACGCGGTTCGGGGAAGCACGGCGCCAATCGATGAACTGCGTTACATCCTCGAGAATTCCGGCGCCATTGGCCTGGTGGTGGAATCGTCCGAGCTGCTTCGGGATCTCGATCTAGGCAGCCAGCAACGGGCAGCGCTGCGCTTCGTACTGGTGATTGAGGACAGTCCGGCTGTGAGTCAGACTGTGGCCCCGACCAGCCCCACCACAGACGGCCCTGTGCGGCCCGTGCTGCCCTGCCTGAGCTGGGACGCCTTTGCACAGCGGGGTGCGGCGGCGCCCCTGCCGGCCTTACCCGCCGGTGGCCCCCAGCGCCTGGCCACCTTGCTGTACACCTCGGGCACCACCGGGCGCCCCAAAGGGGTTCCCCTCAGCCACGCCAACCTGCTGCACCAGCTCGGCAGCCTCGGGGTGGCGGTGTCTCCGCAGCCAGGAGATCGGGCGCTCAGCGTGCTGCCGATCTGGCATGCCTACGAGCGCATGGCCGAATATTTCCTGCTCTCCTGCGGCTGCCAGCAGGCCTACACCACGCTCAAGCACCTGCGCAGCGATCTCCAGCGGATCAAACCGCAGTACATGATCAGCGTGCCCCGCCTCTGGGAAGCGCTGCTGGCCGGCTTCGAGGATGCCCTCGCTGCCATGCCGTCCTCCCGGCGCCGCTTGATCGGCACGGCCCTGGGCATCAGCCGGTTCCATGCCTTGCAGCGCCGGCGGGCCCTCAATCTCACCCTCACGAACGAACCCCCGGCGCGGCGGCTGCTGGCGGCCAGCCTGGCGTTGGCAAGCCTGCCGCTGCATGGCGTGGCCTCCCGGCTGTTCTGGCCCAAGGTGCGCCAGCAACTGGTGGGGGGGGTGATGCGTACAGCAATCAGCGGCGGCGGTGCCCTGGCCCTGCACGTGGATGGCTTCTTCGAAGCGATCGGCATCGAGCTCCTGGTGGGCTACGGGCTCACCGAAACCAGCCCGGTGCTGGCCTGCCGGCGGCGCTGGCACAACCGCCGCGGCAGCGCCGGACAACCACTGCCCGGCACGGCCCTGAAGATTGTCGATGCCGAGAGCGGCGCTCCCCTGACCTGGGGTGAGCGGGGCCGGGTACTGGGCCGGGGCCCCCAGGTGATGGGCGGCTATTTCCGTAATCCCGAGGCCACAGCCGCGGTGCTTGATGGCAAGGGCTGGTTTGACACCGGCGACCTCGGCCACCTGATGCCCGACGGCACCCTGGTGCTCACTGGCCGGGCCAAGGACACGATCGTGCTCAGCAGTGGCGAAAACATCGAGCCCGGCCCCCTGGAAGACGCCCTGGTGGCCCACCCGCTGGTGGAGCAGCTGATGCTGGTCGGCCAGGACCGTCGCCAGTTGGCGGCGCTGATGGTGGCCCGAGCAGAGAGGCCCAGCCCCGAGGTGCTGCGTGCACTCAAAGGAGAGTTCAACCGGCTGCTGGCCGCTCGCCCCGGTTCCCGCTCCGATGAACGGATCTGTGGGGTCGCTCTGGTGGAGCCGTTCACGATCGAGAACGGGCTGCTCACCCAGACCCTCAAGCAGCGCCGCGATCGGATCGCCAGTCGCGATGCTGAGGCCATCGAGTCGCTATACCGCAGTTGACCCCTTGACTGCTGGTTGACCCATTGACCGCTGGCCTGAGAGCCTGGGGGACGCTTCCCCCTTCCCATGACTGACGGCCATCCCTTAACGATCAAACGCACGATCACCGTGCGTGCCGTGGTGACACCACGCTGGAAGGAGGATGCCGAGCGGGAACTCAGTGCCGCGGTCAGCAACAGCGACCAACAGCTTGCCCAGCTGGAACAGGAAGGTCAGCAACTGGTCAGCGAGATTCGCCGGCAGAGCCTCAATCCGCTCGACCCGCGCGTCCAGGAGCAGGTGGGCTCCGTGCAACAACAGGTGGCGAGCAAGCGCAGCGAACTCGAAGAGCAGAAGCGCACCCTGCTCGAGCAGCAACGCCAGGTGCGGGAACTGGTGTTCGAGCAAATCGTTGACCAGGGCCAAATCGAGGGCACCTGCAAGATCAGGGTGGGCGACAACCTGGTCCAGAAGCTGCAGGTGGCGGTGCTGGTGCGTGACGGCGTGATCGAATCCATCGAGGGAGGCGAGACCACCGCCCCTGAGACCACGACCTCTGAGTCGATCTCCCTCTGAGGGCGTCGCCCTTGGAGAGCACCTCCATGAGGGCCTCCTCCATCAGGGCTACGCCCAAAGCGGGGCCGCAGCTCCACCCCTAACGGCCCCTTCACCGGTAAAATGCGTGGCCGGCAGCTTCTGGGATCAAGACTTTGGCGACCCACGACATTTTCATGCCCGCCCTGAGCTCCACCATGACGGAGGGCAAGATCGTCGAGTGGCTGAAAAAGCCCGGCGATCCAGTTGCCCGCGGTGAATCCGTGCTGGTGGTCGAATCGGACAAGGCAGACATGGATGTGGAGGCCTTCCAGGAGGGATTCCTTGCCGCTGTGTTGATGCCAGCAGGAGAATCAGCTCCCGTGGGCGAAACAATCGGCCTGATCGTCGAAACGGAGGCCGAGATCGCCGCCGCCCAGGCCAGCGCTCCTAGTTCTTCTGCCGCTGCCGTTGCGGCACCCTCCAAGCCGCCTGCAGCGGCAACGGCCCCGGTGAAACCGGCGGCTGAACCAGCTCCAGCGGCGAAGGCCCTCGTGGCTCCAGTGGCGGCGTCACCGGCAACGGCGCCGGTGGCGGAGATGTCCAACGCCACGACAACTGCAGCCAACGGCCGGTTGGTGGCCACACCGCGGGCCAAGAAGCTGGCCAAGCAGCTCGGCGTGGCCCTGGAAAGTTTGCGCGGCAGCGGCCCCCATGGCCGCATCCAGGCCGAGGACGTGGAGCGGGCCAGCGGCCAGCCGCTGAGCGTGCCCCGGGTATCGGAAGGCAGCAGTTCCTACGCACCTGCCACCGCTGCGCTGGCAGGCAACGGAGCCTCCGCCGCAGGGGCAGCGGGCGCGGCACCTCTGGGCCAGGCCTTCGGCAGCCCCGGCGAGACCGTGGCCTTCAACACCCTGCAGCAGGCAGTCATCCGCAACATGGCGGCCAGCCTGACCGTCCCCTGCTTCCACGTCGGCTACACGATCACCACCGATCGCTTCGATGCCTTCTACAAGCAGGTGAAGGCCAAGGGGGTCACGATGACGGCCCTGTTGGCCAAGGCCGTGGCGGTTGTCCTGGCTCGCCATCCTCAGGTCAATGCGGCCTACAGCGAGGCCGGCATGGCCTATCCGGCCAGCGTCAATGTGGCGGTGGCGGTGGCCATGGATGACGGTGGCCTGCTCACGCCCGTCTTGGCCAACGCCGACAAAACCGACCTTTATTCCCTCTCGCGCAGCTGGGCCGACCTGGTGGCCCGCTCCCGCACCAAACAGCTCAAGCCAGCCGAGTACAGCACCGGCACCTTCACCCTCTCCAACCTGGGCATGTATGGCGTCGATCGCTTTGATGCCATCCTGCCGCCGGGCACCGGCGCCATCCTGGCTGTGGCGGCTTCGCGGCCCTGCGTGGTGGCGGCCAGCGACGGCTCCATCTCGGTGAAGCGCCAGATGCAGGTGAACCTCACCGCCGACCACCGGGTCATCTATGGCACCCACGGCGCGGCCTTCCTCAAGGATCTTGCCGCCTTGATCGAAACCGACCCGGAAAGCCTGGCCCTCTGACGTGAGCGCAGCGCCTGAAGACGGAGATCTCCACCCCGACCTACGACTCTCCAGCTACGACTTCGATCTGCCTGAGTCGCGCATTGCCCAGCGGCCGGTGGAGCCCCGCCACGCCTCCCGGCTCCTGGCGGTCGAGCCCGACGGCTCGGCCCGTCACCTGCAGGTCTGGGATCTGCAGGCGGAGCTGGAACCCGGCGATCTGCTGGTGGTTAACGACACCCGCGTTCTCAAGGCCCGCTTGAAAGCCCGCCGGGCCAGTGGCGGAGCTGTGGAGCTTCTTTTGCTCGATCCCCTCGGAGATGGCTGCTGGCGGGCCTTGGCCAGACCGGCCAAACGGCTCAAGGCAGGCGAGATCCTGCAACTCGAAGCCGAGAATCAACCGCCGTTGGCCGTGGAGGTCGTCGGGGTGGACGGGCCAAGCGGCGGCCGGGTGATCCGCTTTGCCAGCGAGCGCGACACGGCGGCGGCGATGGAAGGCCTGTTGCAGCGCTACGGCGAAATCCCGCTGCCGCCGTATATCCACGCACACGATCCCAGCGACGACGAGCGCTATCAGACCCGCTACGCCAGCAGACCCGGAGCGGTGGCCGCCCCCACGGCCGGCCTCCATTTCAGCGATGCCCTGCTGAAGGCCCTCGCCGATCGGGGCGTCGAGCTGACCCGGATCACCCTGCATGTGGGCCTGGGCACCTTCCGCCCCGTCGAAGACGAAGACCTCACGGCCTTGGAGCTTCACAGTGAATGGGTGGAGGTGAGCCCCGAAGCCGTGGAGGCCGTGGCGGCCTGCCGGCGGCGGGGACGGCGGGTGATCGCGATCGGCACCACCAGCGTGCGCAGCCTCGAAGGGGTCGCAGCGCTCCATGGCGGGGTGCTGACCCCTTACCAGGGACCGGTGAACCTAGTGATCCAGCCCGGTTTCCGCTTCCAGGTGGTGGAGGGTCTGCTCACGAACTTCCACCTACCGCGCAGTTCACTGCTGCTGCTGGTGAGCGCTTTGCTCGGTCGCCAGCGCTTGCTGGATCTCTATGCCGAAGCGATCACGGCGGGCTACCGCTTCTTTTCCTATGGCGATGCGATGTGGATCGCCCCAGCCGCCGTGCGGCCGGCGGCAAGACCCGCTGCAGCAGCCAGCGAAAGCGGCTCCGCAGCGGATCAAAAAAAAGCCCCCGACGGAGCGGAGGCATCAAAACAGGGTTGAGACGATGCTGAAGGAGCAACACCGGAATCGCTGTCTGGATCAGGCGGCGGCCAGGTTGGCGGCCACGAAGTCCCAGTTGACCAGCTTGTCGAGGAAGGTGGTCATGTAATCAGGACGCCGGTTCTGGTAGTCGAGGTAGTAGGCGTGCTCCCAGACATCCATGGTGAGCAAGGCCTTCTGACCATGGGCGAGGGGAAGGTCGGCGTTGGCGGTCTTGGTGATCTTCAGGGTGCCGCCATCGAGCACCAGCCAGGCCCAGCCGCTACCGAACTGGGTGGCACCGGCCGCCTTGAACTGGGTGGCGAATTCCTCGAAGCTGCCGAAATCGGCGGAGATCTTGTCGGCAAGGGCTCCGCTGGGAGCACCGCCGCCACCCGCTTTGATCCCTTGCCAGTAGAAGGTGTGATTCCAGACCTGGGCCGCGTTGTTGAAAATGCCTGCCTTGCCGGCGTCACCGGCGACCGCCAGGATCACCTCTTCAAGACCCTTGCCATCCAGATCGGTGCCTTCCACCATCTTGTTGAGGTTGGTGACGTAGCCGGCGTGGTGCTTGCCGTGGTGGAACTCAAGGGTTTGGCGGGAGATATGGGGCTCAAGGGCGTCGAGTTCGTAGGGAAGCGCCGGCAGCTGAAAGGTCATGGGGTTCGAAGAGGAAATTCAGGGAAAGCGGCGGGGGCGTGAACGCCAGGGCCCGGGCGCCAGGATCGCGATCTGCAGGCAGGCCAGACACTGGAAAGAGGTCTGGAAACGGGTCACACCGCCCACCTCCATTGTAACAATTGATTCAGGTTGATGTTGCCTGGTAGCCCCCCTAGCCGTTAGCGGCCGACGCCGAGGAGCTCCACTTCGAAGATCAAGGTGGCATTGGCCGGAATCACGCCGCCAGCCCCACGCTCGCCGTAGGCCAGATCCGGCGGAATCACCAGCTTGCGCTTGCCGCCCACCTTCATGCCATCAACGCCCTCATCCCAGCCCTTGATCACACGACCGGCACCGAGGGGAAAGGAGAAGGGCTGGTTACGCCCATAGCTGCTGTCAAATTCGGTGCCATCTTCCAGAGTTCCGCGATAGTTCACCGACACGGTCTGGCCGCTGCTGGCCCCATCGCCCTCGCCGACTACCAGATCGGTGATCCGCAGCCCGCTTGCCGTGATCCGTTCCTTGGCTGCCACCATCTCGCCACCAAGATTGGCCGCCTGGGCCAGGTCGTTGCTGTCACTGGACATGGTTTCAGGTGCAACGGATTCAGGAGCCATCGTGAAAAGAGTGGGGTTGGGATCGTCGGGGTCGAGTTCAAGGCGTTCAGGGGCGGTGGCCACCGCCGCTTGAGCTGCGGGTCTTACGGCAGCTGTCTGGACGGCTGCCTGGGACACCGCCTGGAGGGCGATTTGGTCAGCACCCAGCGTCGAGCTGGAAGCGTCAACGCTGCTGGGCGCCAGAATCTGGCTGAACAGGGCCACCATCAGACAGGCCACGCAGACGGTCGTACTGATCAGGATGTCGCGCATCGCACCGGGTCAACCTCAAGGAGAATTGATTCTGCCAGTTGCCCCTCGCAGCCAGCGAGAGGTCGCTCAACCATCGGGGGTCTCCGACTCCCGCCTGGCTCGCAGCTGTTGCTCCAGGCGGTCGATGCGACCACGCAGCTCATCGATCTCTTTCTGGCGGGCCAAGCCCACGTCCTGGAGAAAGTGGTCGATGTTGCGCTCCATCTGACGACCGGCCTGCTTCTCCAGTTCGGGGTTATCGCCCCGCAGCGCTCGCATCACGTCGTCGACCAAGGTGGTGGCCTGGGCGGGATCCAACTGGCCACTGCTGACCCAGCCCTGGGTCACACTGCGCAGACGTTCTGCCACCAAGGAGCTGGTGCCAAGTCCACGGAGCAGAAGCTGTTGCAGCAGGTTGTCCCGGTCCATGGCGACAGTTGGTTTGGCGGTCCTTAATCATGGTCAACGGTTCGGCACCAAGCCATGGGCGATGACCGGCAACCTGGCTGGGTGGTCTCCACACCCGTTGCGGCCCTGGCCGGGACCCTCGCTGGACTGAGCCTGGCCCCGTTGGGCTGGCCACCCCTGCTCTGGCTGGCGTTGGTGCCGCTTTGGGGGCAGTCACTGCGGGATTCCGGAGCGCGGGGCAGGAAAGGACTCGGCGCCGGCGTCTGGGCGGCGGGCCTGTGGGGGGGCACGGCTGTGCTGGCGAGCCATCGCTGGCTGTTGTGGCTGCACCCACTCGATTGGGTGGGGATCCCTTTGCCGCTCAGCCTGCCCGTGTGCCTGGCGCTCTGGCTGGGTTGCGGTCTGGCGGCGGCCATCCTGGTGGCGCTCTGGTCGGTGCTGGTGCGTTGGCTGGGGCCAAGGCGGTGGAGCACGGCTGTGCTGACGGCAGCGATCTGGGGGCTGGCAGAAGTCTGGTTATCGCGCAGCCCCCTGTTCTGGATCGGCCTGGGAACCTCCCCCCTGCCGGGAGATCGGGCCTTGGCCGGCCTGGGGGCCCTCGGTGGGGCCGCCTTGGTGGCTGCGGCCCAGCTCTTGATCGCCTGGCTGCTCTGGCGGGCCCTTGAGGCGACGGCTGCGGCGAGAGTGGCGGCAAAGGTGGGGCGACGGCGAAGCGGCAATCGGAGCTGGTGGCTTGGCTTTGCCACCCTGACCGCGGCGTTGCATCTGCTGGGGTGGAGTCAGCTGCCCCCCGCTCGAGCCGAGCGGGGGGCTTCGGTCGAGGTTCTCGTGCTGCAGCCGGCGGTGCCGACCCGGGAGAAGTTCGAACCGGGCCGGCAACGACGCCTGCTTGAGCAGCTGGCTGCTGCCCGCCAGCAGGCTGCCCAGGAGGGTCTGGGGCCCTTGCTGCTGCCGGAAGGGTCGCTGGTGCTGGGCCAGAACTTGCCCAGCCAGGAGCCGGTTGAGGTGCTCAGCGGCGGTTTTCGCCAGGAGGGCGAGGAACTGCGCAGCAGCGTGCTGCGTTTTGGTCCCGATCAACTGGTGGCCAGCAGCTGGATCGACAAGCACCGACTGGTTCCGCTCGGTGAGTGGGTACCGCTTGCGCGGCTCTGGCGCTGGAGCGGCCTATCGGCCGTCGGTGGAGTGGAGCCAGGCGCACGCTCACGCCTGTTGCCGCGGCCCGAGGGCGCAATTGGGGTGGCCATCTGCTACGAGCTCTCCGATGGTCAGGCCTTGGCAGCAGCGAGCCGGAACGGTGCCGGCTGGCTGCTGGCCTCCGCCAACCTCGATCCCTATCCGCTCCTGCTCCAGGCTCAGTTCTCGGCGCTGGCTCAGTTGCGGGCGATAGAAACAGGCCGCTGGCTGGTGAGCTCCGCCAACACCGGTCCCAGCCAGGTGATCGACAGTCAGGGGAAGGTGCGGCGCCGGCTGCCTGCCGGACAGGCGGCAACCGCCCGTTTCAAGCTCGACGTACTCAGCGGCCTCACTCCCTATGCCCGCTGGCAGGAAGCCCCCCTGCTGGCGCTGGTGATCGTGGCGGCAGGGGCCGCCTACCTGCTGCCTGGCGATCGACCCTGAGCGTTAGGCAGGCCATCTGCGGCCATAAAAAAACCCCGCCAAAGCGGGGTTTGAGCGGATTACGACAAGAAACAGAACCTGATTTCAGGCCAATCTATCGAGGTAAGACAAGCCTGAATTCAGAACTCGGTTCCAATGGCACCGGGGAATGTCTTGGACGAATTCAGTAACGGCTGCGGCCACCGCCGCCGCCGCCGTAACCGCCACCGCCACCGCCGTAGCCGCCACCGCCGCCACGGCTGCCGCCGCCGCCGCCGCCACCACGGGGCTCAGCCTTGTTCACCCGGATCATCCTGTTCATCCATTCGACGTTCTGCAGATCGTCGATGGCCTTCTGTTCTTCGGCATCATTGGCCAGCTCGACAAAGGCGAAACCACGCTTACGGCCGGTTTCCCGGTCGAGGGGCAGGCTGCACTGGCGAACCTCTCCGTACTGACTGAAAAGGTCACGGAGATCCTCTTGTTCGGCGTCGAACGAAAGGTTGCCTATGTAAATTGTCATGTAACGTAAAAAAACTTGAACTGATCCGTCGAGGGCTCTAGCCCAGTTGTGAGCTAGCCAGAGGTCTATGAACCGCAATCACCCTACAACTCGCCAGCGACCTTTTGGCATTCCAGGTCTTTGAACTTGCGATCTTCACCTGACCTTTACCATCCAGGCCCGATGCCATGTCAAACCGTGATCAATTGCTGCAGGCCATGGCCACTCCAGGCCGGTGCACCGACCGGCAGATGGAACAGCTCATCGAGGCATTAGAGCAAGAGGAACCAGCGGATCTCGCCGATAGCCGCGCTCCGCTGGCAGGGGTCTGGGAGCTGCGCTGGAGCAGCAGCAGCCTCCCTTATCTAATGGTGGCGCCCTGGCTGGAAAATCTGCAGGTGCTGCGGCCGGAGCTGGGCCGTGGCATGAATCTGTTGCGGCCGGCCGGTCCTCTCGCTGGTCTGACGGCGATCGGCGTCGAGGCAAGCCTTGAGGTGGTGGGTAACCAGCGGGTCAACGTGTCCTTCCAGAAGGGGGGCTGGCTTGGTCCACGCCTCGGTGATCAGCGCCTGCAACTGTTCCGCCGAGTGCAGCAGAGCACTCCCGCCTGGCTCGACATGACAGTGCTGGATCAGGAGCTGCGGGTTTGCCGGGGCAACGCCGGCACCCTGTTCGCCCTGAAGCGGCGCCCCGATCTCCGCAGCGAAGACTTTCTGCCTGATCTATAAGCGACCCGACAGGCTCAGCCTTGGTGCTGGTCGCTTCTGGCTGTGCGTGGCACCCTGTGGCGATGAGCCGGTTCCCAGACTTGCCTCCGGAGGTGGTTTTGATGGAACCGCTGCGTTTCGAAGACGTCCTCGATGCCGTTCATGCGGTGCGTGAGCGCAAAACGGTGCTGCTCAATCTCGGTTCCATGTCTGCCGAGGAGGCCCAGCGCTCCGCGGACTTCGTGGCCGGTGGCGTCTACGCCTTGAATGGCCATCAAGAACGACTGAGCGAACTGGTTTTCCTGTTCGCTCCGTTCGGAGTGACGATCAACCGCGATGACAGTGAATTATCTGATCCTTGAGCCGTGGCTTTAAGCCTTGGCCTTATATCTTGGCCTAAATAAAGCCTGGACCGGCTCAATCGGGGGCCACCATGCCGAAGTGACGCAGACCTTCGATGATTCCTGCGCAGCCATGGTCTTGAGCCAGGTAGATGTTCTTGAGTTCGGGATGGAGGGCGCGGAGTTTGGGCTCGGCATTTCCCACCATGACCCCCTTGAGACCGGTTTCGAACATCGAGAGATCGTTGAGTGTGTCACCGGCTGTGACCACACGCTCGGGGGGAAGGTCCAGCAGCTGGAGCAAGCGCATCAAGGTGGAGCCCTTGTTCACTCCAGCCGGAAGAAGGTCGAGAAATTGATTATCGGAGAGCAGGCAATCCACCCCCAGGCTCTCCAGGCTGGCGAGAATGGAGGGATCAAACGTTTCGGGTTCGTAGTTGAAGGCGTAACGGCGCTCGGGGGGCTGGGCCTGGGGCTTGAGCCCGGCGACCCCGTCCAGGCAACCATCGACCAAAGGGGCCACAACCTTCCACTGGGCCTCGATCGGATCGACGGCCATCGGCACGGTTTCCAGGCTGAGGCCACAGGCCACCGTGCAGCCCACATCCCCGATCACCAGATGGGGCGCTGGCGGCGGCGGCTGAACTCCACCATCCAGCATGGCGCGCACGGCCCGACGGTCCCGACCGGTACAGAAAATATGCAACACCTCCTGGCGTTGATCCGCCAACCAGCCATAGAGCTGGCGGCGGCTTTCAGGTGAACCGCCCAACAGGGTTCCATCGAGATCGGTGACGAGCACCAAGGCTGGGTCGCGCGGCAGCACGCTTGAAATCTCAGCCTCAAATTGCTGACGGCTAGCGGTTTTGGAGATAGGTATGGAATTAATCGCGAAGATAATTATTTTATCATAATCATAAATTTCTGTCAAAAACTTCAGGATGTAGCTTCATGGGCAGCCTAAGTTCACGACACAAGATTTAGCAAAAAACCTGTGATTACAGCCCAAAGCCTAGTTTAAATCACTGACAAGTTGCTTTTACTGAGCTCACAAAGGCCTCTGTGGAAGCCTCTTCGCAGGGGTGTCCATACCTCTAGTTCCATGTGCTGCCATCCATCATCCAATGGCGCCGCAATCAAATCCATCCTATTCCGAGAGGTTCTGCAGGCCAGTCCGTCGGTTGCCAGCCCAATCGGCAGGATTTGAAGCAGACTTATCGTCTTAGCAGCTCCGCCATGTCCCGCGAACAGGATCCTTTTCGTATTCCACGCGCCGGCTGGGAGGTGGCTCCTCTGGCGGGCTTTGCCAGCGTCGATCTCAACGCCAACGGCGGTGCCTTCGGTGGTGGTGAGTTCATCTCCGAGTCCACCGTCGGTGGGGTGCTCACCTATGCGATCTACCAGGCCCTGCTCACCGCCCTGCGCACCGAGGCCCTGCGCAAGCGAGGTGAGATCGACCGCGCCACCCAGTTGAAACTGATCCTCAGCACCAGCCTGGAAACAGCCAAAACCGGCGTTGCCGTCGGAGCGGTGCTTTCCGTAGTGCTGCTGGTTTTCCCCTGGTTGGCCTTCCCCCTTTCGCTGCTGGGGGCCGTGGGGGCCGGCAAGGCCTCGCTCGATCTCTTCCACGCCTTCTGGGATGGGCTCGATGAGGACCAGAAACTGCAGGTCACCGTGGCGGCCCACGAGGCGGGGATCAGCCTGGCCAGCTTCTTCGGCGCAGGCAGCGACGGGCTCGGCAGGGCCGCGAAGAGCAGCTGAATCAGCTCAAGACTTCTGCTCTGCGTCTGGCTCTAGCTTTGAGTCTGGCTTTGACTTTGGCTCGCCATTAGGCGTTCTGCCACGGCCCAGTTCCCCCGCCACGACCCGCCATTCATGCAAGATCCAGCTCACGCAGCCAGAGGCGATGAGCGGGTCGCCGCGCACGATCGCTTCGGCTTCTGCAAAATCATGGGCCTGGAACAGGAGCATGCCACCGGCACCGCTGCCATTCCTGCCGAGTGACTCGCGCCAGTAGCCCGTACTCGGGTGATGGCCCAGCCGCTCAAGCTCCCTGACCCAGGTGAGATGGTCGGGGAGAAAACGATCGAAGCGGGCGCGGTCGACCACGCCTTCTTCGAGCTTCACGAACCAGGGCATGGCATCCGGTCGCCTTCCCGGCCATCTTGAACTGGCGCAGCAGGCGGCTACGGCATCGGGGAGCCAGCCCCGCCCAACCACACCCGGCCCGCCGGTTCAATCGCCATGGTTGAGGCCGGATCACAGGTCAACAGAATCACCTGCAGCCCCCGGTCGGCGGCCTCTTGCAGCATGTGCTGGACGCCGGCCTGGCGCTCTGGATCGGAATGGGCGAAAGCGTCGTCAAACACCAGGGGCAGGCTGCCGTCGTAGGCCTCCGCCAGCACCTCGGCCATGGCCACCCGCAGGGCGGCAGCGAACTGCTCACGGGCACCGGTGCTGAGCAGCTCGAAGGCAAAGGCCGCCTCGTTGCCACGGCGCCACCGAAGGCTGCCGAAGCCGCCGCGGGCGTCGTAGGCCAGGCTCGCGCGCGGAGCCTCCGGGAAGACATGGGCCAGGTAGGCGCCAATGCGCTTGGTCAGAGGCGCGGCGTACTGGCTGGCCATGGCGTTCTGTTCTTCCTCCAGCAAACGCCGCAGCAGCGAGAGAATGTCGGCCTCCTTCTGGAGGCGCTCGAGCTCGGAAAGCCGCGACTCCAGATCGGCTTGCTTTTGCTCCAGCTCAGCCTGGCGATCCACCTGCCCATCGCCCTGCAGCTTCCCCTCGGCGCGGATGCGGGCCTCGCTCGCCTCCCGTTCCTGCTGCTGCAGCGAGCGGATGGTTCGATCCAGAGCCTGGGCCTGGCGCTGCAGGTCCTCCGGAGCCAGAGCGGATAATTCCGCCTCAAGCTCACTGAGCTGGGCCGCTCCACGCTGGCGGCGTTCATCCAGGCCAGCGATTTCAGCCGCCAGGGCTTCGCTAGAGCCGCGGCGCTGCAACACGGCATCGATTCGGGTCCTGGCCTCAAGCAGCTGGTTCCGACTCTCGTTGAGGGCCAAGTCGGCGGACTTGAGCGCGTTCAGAAGCGAATCGAGCGCGCTCTCGGCCTCCTGGACAAAATGCAGCTGCCGCTGCTCGGCATCGAGGGCCTGCGTCCTGGCGATCCGGGCGATCCGCAGGTCGGACTCCAGCCGGGCCATCAGAGTCTCAGGGTCCTGATCGAGGCCTGAGTCGGAATCGGAGTTGGAGTCTGCGTTGGCGTTGTAGTTGGAGTTGGCGTTGGCGTTGGTAGGGGCGAAGTCAGCGGCGTGCGCATCCATCTGCTCCCGCAACTCATCCAGTTGTTGACGAATGGAGGCCGGATCCTCTGCACCGCGCTGCTCCAGCAGCCGTTCCCGCTCACCCAGCAGGTCGCTGCGACGCCGCTCCGCTGTGGCGGCGGCATCCACGGAGTCGAGCTGCCAGCGCGCCAGCTCCTTGCTGAGGGCGGCCTCACTCGCCTCCAGCTGCTGCTGGGCCTCGGCGGCCGTTGTTCCTCCTCCCGGGACCAAGCGCAGCTCGACGTTGTCGCCCACCTCAAGAACGGCGGTGGCAGAGAGCGTCCTGGTGCCGCCACTCGCCAACAGGTCCCCATTGATCCGCACCGGTTGGCCGGCGCGGATCACCTCGATGCCGGCGGCCATCGCCTCGGCCCTGACCCGGGCAGCCTGCAGCGCCTGCTGCCGCTGGCGCAGACGATCCACCGCCTGTGCATCGATCCCCGGGAGCAGAGCGAGATCCTTCTCCAGCGACGCCAGATTCGCCTGAAGCTGCTCGCCAGCCCGCAGACGGCTGGCAAGTTGCTGCCGGCGCTGCTCGAGGCGGGACCAACGCAGCCGTTGCTCGATCCCCTCTGCCCAAGCCGTGCGCTCTGCACTGGCCTGCCGCAGGCTTTCGAGCTGGCCGCGGGCCAACTGACGCTGCTGCTCAACGGCTCGGTGCCGGCTGTTGAGATCAACCTGCTGCCGTGTCTTCGGAGCCAGAGCAGCTTCGAGCGCTGCGGCCTGCTTGCGCTGGTGGTCCAGCTGGTCCCTGTCGGCCACGCGATCGTCAAACTCTTTGCGCAGACCCGTTAGCACAGGGCGCTCCTGGTTCACACGGGTGATCAGTTCCCGGCTGCGGCGCAGGCGGCCTTCAAGGGCCTGGCGCTCTTCGCTGCAGCGGGGCAGCTCAGAAGCCATGCGTACCTGAATGTCGACAGCCTGATCAAACGCCTGCTGGAACCCCTGCTGCTGCTGCAGGCTGTCCTCGATGTCCTTGAGATCATTGCGGGCTGCAGCGGCGGCGGCGGCGGCTCGTTGCAGGGCTGATCCCTTGCGCACCTGGGGTGTGCGGTTGCTGCCTCCGGCTGTGAACACCTCAGCCCAGCGCCTCTGGATGTCGTCGAGCACGGCCAGATCAAGGGGCGATTGCACCCCCAGGTCGGCACCGGCCTGCAGCCGCTCGACCAAGCGGTCATGGTCGTAGCTGGAACTGGGCAGGCCGAGAGGGTTGTCGCTGGAGGATCCCTGCCACACCCACAAATGCCCCCAACGTTCCTTGAGCTGCTCAGCCGCCGCACGGGTGCGGGCCACAGCTGCCGTACCAATCAGCTGGGCCAGCCGTTCCTCTGCCGCCTCTCCCTGCAGGCTCCGGCCTCCGGAATCCTGCAGCGAAACGCTGCCCCGGGTGCCGGCAAAGCGTTTGCGCAGGACCCAGCTGTCACCGGCGCAGCTGAAGGCCAATTCCACCTCGGGATCGGCCATGAAAGGGTCGCTCTTCATCGCATCAAGCACGCTGCCGCCGGTCTTGACCGGCAAGAACAGGGCGCGGTGGAGGGCTTCGGCGATGGTGCTCTTGCCGGACTGGTTCGGGCCAGCAATCACCGTGAATCGTGGATCGAACGCCAACGCCAGATCACGGTGGAGGCGGTAGTCGCGGACTCGAGCAGAGAGCAGGCGCATGGGGTTGGTTCTCTCCGGTCTGAGCCGTGAGGCGTGGTGGTGATGGCTGCGGGTCTAAGGGGAGCCAGCCGTTTCGGCATGGCCACTTAGGCAAGCGCGGTGCAACTCACGCAGACCCATGCGGGCCAGCTCATCAGCAGCAGCGGAATCGCCACCGCCCTCGCCGGCTTCAATCAGTTGCTGCAGCCGCTGGGCCACCCGAGCGACCAGTGGATCACCGGCGCGCTCGGTGAGCTGGCGCAACTCGGCTGGATCGGGGGCAACGCTGGTGCGATCACGCCGTTTGAGCCGCAGCAGCCGGGCCTCCAGGCGCTCCAGCAGATCCTGCAACCGGGTTGCCATCGCCAGGCTGAGGCTGCCGTCGAGTTCGAGCAGCAGTAGATCTTCATTGCTGCGCGAACCGATCGCCTCGCGCAGCAACTGCTCCAGACGCCCGAGATCGTCGTCACTGTTGAAGCGATGGTGGAGATGGTGCCAACGCAGGCCGCCCGTGGGCAGCGGAACAACATCAGGGAGGGCGCCACGGGCAACGCTCACCACCAGCACCTGACCGGAGCAGTAATCGGCGGAGCGGGGGAAGCGGTCCATCTCGTGACAGCCTGCGTACCAAGCCCGCGGCCCCACCTGCTTGAGCCCATGCCAATCGCCGAGGGCGATGTAGTCGATCTCGGCGGCGGGAAGGGAGGACAGATCGATGCGGTTGGTGGGCACCGGTGGGTTCTCGTCGTCGGTGTCGGAGCTCTCGAGTGCCCCAAAGCCCTGGATCGAACCATGGGCGATGGCGATGCGTGGTTGATCGACCCAGGGCGAAAAGTCGAGATGTCGCAACCAGGCAGTGGGATCCAGGGGCTCGGCTTTGCGCAGCAGCGGACAGGGCAGCACTACGCCACCTGCCAGCCCAATCGTGCCCAATGCAAAGGGCTGGCGGTCCAGCAGAACCTGCAGGTTGGGAGCCAGCTGGGCTCGCTCCTCCTTGAAATAGGCCTCCTGCCACAGACTGCCGGCACCGCCATGGTCGTGGTTGCCAGGGATCACCAGAACCGGAAGTTTCAGGGCTCCAATGGCACTGCAGGCCGCCGACACGTCTGCGCGGGTGGGCTGGGGAGAATCGAAGAGATCCCCAGCCACCACAATAAAGGCCGCCCCCTGCTGGCGCGCCACAGACCCAAGCCGGGTAATGGCAGTCAGCCGCTCCTGCCTGAGACGGGCCCGCTTGTCAGCATCGCTGACGCGGGCATAGGGCTTGCCAAGCTGCCAGTCAGCCGTGTGGAGGAAGCGGAGCATGGAATCGGCCCAAAGTCAGGGGTGTGAGTCAACGAGAAACCGTTCTGGCGCTGTACGCCATTCATTAGTACTGCCCTTAAGATCATCGCGTCTAAGCCACCAACAGATCCATAGGAAGTTTGCCTTCCAACAGACCATCACCCACGGAAAGAGGCATCAAGCCTAGAAAGCTGGGTACTGTCTCATCTTGGTACTGTCTCACTAATGACCGGCCTGATCAGGAGGCAGGCAAGCAGATTACCTATTGGAATTGGATCGGTTTCGCCAAGATCAATAACAAGGCCAATAAGCAGACCAGACCTTTCAGACTGACTTCGAAGACTGTTGATCTTGCCATATCCAGCCTGCCAGCTATCGCTGAAGATTCTGCAGAGAGTTTTTGGCGTCATCAGAAGAAGCGATCATTGACTTGTTCGCTATGCTTGATAGTCGCCAGTTCACCTTTATTTTTCTAATTTTAACTTTTGAGTGACGCTCCACTCAAATAAAGAATCGGGACGGATGTTGCAGGCAAATCAACCGGATTCCAGCAGCTGCAAATGGTCCATGCTCAACTACCAGATAACATCGGATCCTGCGTGGCAGGCGGAGCGGGCGCTGAATCCTGCAGTTCGCAGACCGGGAAGCGGTTGATCGCCCGCAGGGCCTGGCGGGCTGTGGTGCGCAGCTGGGCGCTGATCGCTTCGGCATAGGGAACCTGGGCCAGCAGGTCGACGGTGCGGCGCAGGATGCGCACCACATCGCCCTCATCCAAGGAGGTATTGGCGATCAGGTCGCTCCAGCTGGTGCCGGTGGCCCAGGCATGGACCAGACCCATCAACTCCGGTTCCCACCAGGCCGGCACCACCACCCCGGCCTTCTCCTGCTGGCGCAGCAGCTCGCGGCGCAGCCCGCCGAGATCGTGCAGGGCCTCTTCCGCCAGGGGCGGTGAGAGGAAGCCGCTCCAGAGATCCGGCCGGTTCACTTCGGTGCTGATCGCCTCGAACACCGCGGCCAGCTCGGCCGGGTTGAGGGCATCGAGGTGGCCGCTCATCAGGGCCAGGCCCAGCCAGAGCTCGTTATCACCACGCAGGGCCGCCACGGTGCGGCCCACTTCGGTGGGCTCGAGGCCATCGGGGCCATCGAGCGCACCGAAGAAGCGCAGGATCTCGATCAAGGAGAGAAACGTGTCCCAATGGCGATTGGAGCGATGGTGCAGCAGGCGCTGGCGTTCCTCGATCTCCAGATCCAGCTCCTCCATGCGCCGCCGTTGCTTCTTGAGCTGGCGGCGGTCTCCCCAGCGGTGGGCGGGGTGCAGCTCGAGTTCCCTCTCCTGTTCCGCCACCAGCTCGGCCTGGCTGCGCACCTCACCAGCCAGGTCGTACTGGGGGGTGACCATGTCGTGGCGGCTGGCCATCGAGCCCACCGCCAGGGCCAGGCCGCCACTGGCCTGATCGCCGTGGCGCAACTCACCGGCATGGCGCAGCTCGGGCGCCGCAGCCTGGCCCACCTGCAGGCAACTCAGCTCGGCATGCAGGCTCACCACGCCCTGGCAGGGCACCAGGATCCAGACGTTCTCGTCGGTGAGGCAGAGCAACAGGGGGAATTGGCCCGGACCCTGCAGCTTCTCAACGATCACCGCCGGGGTGACCCGGCCCTTGAGCTGGGGTGCCTTGAGGCTCACCAGGGTTCCTTCGCTGGCGAACTGCAGGGCCAAAGTGAGTTCGTTGGCCAGGGTCTCCTCGGCCTGCTGCTGCAGGATGCGCAGCAGGCGCCGCTCCTCCCTCAGCCGCTCGCGCTGTTTCTCATAAACCTCAAAGGCTTCCCAGGGCACATCGCTGACCGGGCCACTGAGCGTGTCGAGTTGCTGGCGCAGTTCCAGGATGCGGGCTTCGTCGTCGAGCAGATCGAGGGTGGCCAGGTAGCGGCCGAAGCTGCGTTCCACCAGTTGCTTGGCCTTGGCCAGCTCATAGCGCTGCAGCAAGTTGAGCACCATGCCGTAGCTGGGCGTGAACTGGCTCACGAGCGGATCAGCCGGGCTGGTGGCCAGCGTTCCGGCTTCACGCACCCCTTCGAAACGGCTCTGCACCGTGACGACATAGCCCTGCACGTCTAGGCCACGCCGCCCGGCCCGGCCCGCCATCTGCAGGAACTCACTGCCCATCAGCGGCCGGTGGCCCCGCTCGGTTCGCTTCGAGAGGGCCGAGATCACCGTGGTGCGCGCCGGCATGTTGATGCCGGCCGCCAGGGTTTCGGTGGCAAACACCACCTTGACCAACCCCTGCTGGAAGAGTTCCTCGATCAGTTCCTTCCAGGCCGGCAGCACCCCGGCGTGGTGTGAGGCAATCCCCCGCCTGAGCGCGTCGGCGTGGCCGCCCTCCCGCACCGCCTCAGGCGTGGCCGCCACGAAGGCGTCAAGGCGGCGGTCGATCACCGCCTGCTCCGCCTCGCTGACCAGGCAGATCCGGCCGAGGTCGCGCACCGCCTTGTCGCAGGCGCGGCGGCTGAAGATGAAATAGATGGCCGGCAGCATGTCGCGCTCGGCCATCTGGGCCACCACGAAGGGCAGGGGGGCGGCCTCCGGCTGGGGTGGTCTCGAACTCTTGCCCTTGCGACGCTCGCCTTTTGGAGCGCGCCACACCTTGCAGTTGGGATGCAGGCCCGTCTTCTCGTCGTTGAGCAGGGGATGCAGCCCCTTGGCACTGCAGAAGCTGAAGGCCAGGGGCACCGGCCGGTGATCACTCATCACCAGGGTGGTGGGGCCATGCACCCGCTCGATCCAGTCGGTGAGCTGGCCGGCGTTGGCCACGGTGGCCGAGAGCGCCACCAGCTGCACCGCCGGTGGGCAATGAATGATCGATTCTTCCCAGACTGTGCCGCGCTGGGAGTCGTTCATGTAGTGGCACTCATCGAGCACCACCGCCTCCACATCGGCGAGGGGGTCGTCGCCGCGATCCACCTCCGCGTAAAGCATGTTGCGGAAGATCTCGGTGGTCATCACCACGATCGGAGCCTCCCGGTTCGTGCTCAGATCACCGGTCATCAGGCCGACTTGATCGGCACCGAACTGCTCGCGGAAATCGCGCAGTTTCTGGTTGGAGAGGGCCTTCAGCGGCGTGGTGTAGAACACCTTCTGGCCGTGGGCCAGGGCCCGGTGGATGGCGTATTCGCCCACAAGGGTTTTGCCGGACCCCGTGGGAGCGCTGACCACCACCGAATGCCCCTGGTTGAGGGCATCGATCGCCTCGTGCTGAAAGGGATCGAGCGGAAACGGAAAGAGCTGCTCAAGGGCAGGCACCTCAGCCGAGGGAATCCCAGGCGCAAGGGGGGCAGGTGAATCGCGCCCCGCCTCGGGGCGTGGGGCGTCGGAGCCGACAGTGAGCATGAACAAACTCTATGGGCAGCGGGCCGATTGGGCAGACTGCAAGGCCCTGCCGATGCCCGGTTCTGGCCGCTCGCCGCGTGGTTGTCGACCCCCTCTCTCCCCTGAGCGAAGCCCTGGAGAGGCTTCCCGCCGATCAGCGCCGCCAGTTGCGAAGCTTCAGCCCCGCTGGAGCTGGCCTGCTTCAGGCCGACCAGCCCCAGGCTCCCCTGCTGCTGGACCTGGCCAGTAACGACTACCTGGGCCTCAGCGCCCATCCGCGACTACGGGCGGCGGCCCACGCCGCCATCGATGCTCAAGGCATCGGGGCCGGAGCGTCACGCCTGATCAGCGGCAGCCGGCCCGTCCACGCCGCCCTGGAAGAGCGGCTGGCGGCCTGGCTCGGTCGGGAGCGGGTTTTGCTGTTCCCCAGCGGCTTTCAGGCCAATCTGGCGGCAGTGATCGCCCTGGCTGATCGCCACAGCCTGGTGCTGGCCGACCGGCTGATCCACCATTCGCTCTTGGTTGGGGTGCGCGCCAGCGGCGCCAGGTTGCGGCGTTTCGCCCACAACGACAGCGCCGCGCTGGAGGCCCTGCTGCAACAGCAGCGCCGTGAGGATCCGCAGCGGCGGCTACTCGTGCTCACAGAAAGCCTGTTCAGCATGGAGGGGACGAGTCCTGAGCTGGCCGTCATCGCCGGCCTCTGCCAGAACTACGGGGCTCTGCTGCTGGTTGATGAGGCCCACGCCCTTGGGGTGCTCGGATCCGGTGGGCGCGGCCTGGCCCATGGCCTGGCGGGGGTCAGCCTGATCAGCGGCACCTTCGGCAAGGCCTTCGGAAGTGGCGGCGCTTTCCTGGCCGGCGATGGTCCGATCGGTGAGTGGTTGCTGCAGACCTCCGGCGCCTTCCGCTACTCAACGGCCCTGGCCCCGCCCCTGGCCGCCGCCGCCCTGGCGGCCCTGGAACTGCTGGAGGAGGAGCCCTCGATGGGCCGCCAGCTTCAGGCGCGCGCCCGCCACTGGCGGCGGGCCCTGGAGCAGGCGGGCTGGGGGCGGCCAGCCGGGGAAGGCCCGATCCTGCCACTGCCGGTGGGCCCAGCCCATGGGGCCCTGGCCCTGCAACAGCAGCTCGAGCGCGGCGGCCTGTTGAGCGTGGCCATCCGGCCGCCCACCGTGCCGACGGGCAGCTCCAGGCTGCGGCTGGTGCTGCGCCGCGATCTTCCCTCCGGAAGCCTGGAGCGGTTGCTGCTGGCCCTGGGCGCACCACCCCAGCGAGGCGCGCCATGAGTGCCGGTGCTGCCGAGAAACATGGTCAAGATCATGGCCAGGAACCTGCGCCATGGCAGCTGATCGCCATGCACGGCTGGGCCGGCGACAGCCGGGCCTGGCAACCCTGGCAGGCCGCTGCCGAACGGCGCGGCTGGGCCTGGGGCAGCGGGGAGCGCGGTTATGGCCCCCTGACGCCACGGGCTCCTGAGTGGCTCCCCGGCCAGGAAGGAGCTGGTAGGCGGGCCGTGATGGTGCACTCGCTCGGCCTGCACCTGTTGTCGGCAGCGGTGCTGCAGCAGGCCGATGCGGTGGTGCTGCTGGCCAGCTTCGGGCGCTTTGTGCCGGAAGGTCCGAGTGGGCGGCGTTGGCGCACGGCCCTGCAGGGCATGGCCGCCCGGCTGGAGGCCGGTGACGCCCAGCCCATGCTGCGCGATTTCCTCACCAAGGCGGCGGCACCGGAGTCAGCTGCCCTGCTGCCGCTCGGCCCGGGGCTCGACTCCAGCGAAGCGATCAACGCGCAGCGGCTGCTCCATGACCTGCGCCGCATGGAAACCCTCAGCGGCCTACCAACCGGATTTCCCGCCAAGGCCCGGGTGCTGATCGTCGAAGCCGGTCAGGATGGGGTCGTGGCACCGATCAGCCGCCTGCTGTTGCGCCAGTCGCTGCCCTTGGCCGAGCGCTGGCTGATCGAGACGGCAGGCCACAGCCTGCTGGGCGCCGACCTGTTGGAGCCGGTCTTCGATTGGCTGGAGAGGCCCTGATGAGCAGCGCCGGGCGCAGCCAGCCTACCCTTCGGCCTGCTTCGAATTTCGCCACGCGGGTGAGGGACGGCTTCGAGCGCCAGGCAGGCCGCTATGAACGCGGAGCAGAGCTGCAACGGGCCGTGGCATGGCGCCTGGCCCACCACTGCCGCGGCCTGCCCCTTCCGGCAGGCCCCTGCGTCGATCTGGGGGCGGGAACGGGCCTGCTGGCTCGGGCGATCGAACAGCAGCGTCCCGGCCTGGCCCTGCTGCGACTGGACAACTGCGCCGCCCTGCTCGGCTTGGATCAGGCCGCCGACCGGCTCACCTGGGACCTCAACCTGGGGCTGCCCGGCCAACTGCAGGGCGCCTCGCTGCTGGTGTCCAGCTTTGCCCTCCACTGGCTGGAGCAGCCCGAGCGCCACCTGGAGCGGTGGTGCCAGTCTTTGGGCCCGGCAGGCTGGCTGGCCCTGGCGGTTCCCACGGCCGGCAGTTTTTGCCAATGGCGCCAGGCCGCCCAGGCGGCTGGCCTGCCCTGCAGCGCCTTGCCCTTGCCCGTGGCCAGCCGCCTGGTGGAGCTGGCCAGCCGGCACCTGCGGATCGAACGCGTCGACCACCTGCGCTTCAGCCGCCAGGCTCCGAGCGCCCTGACCTTTCTGCGCCAGATCCGAAGCCTTGGGGCCGGCACCAGCCCTGTGGCCCCGTTGCAGCCCGGGGAGTGGCGCCGGATCGAGGCCCATTGGCCCGCCGTCCCCGCTGCAGAGGGTGGCGGCAAGCGCCTGAGCTGGGAGATGCTGCTGCTGGTGGGGCAGAAACCCGCGCCATGACCTCCTCTTTCCTGCCATGACCCAGCGGCTGATCGTCTGCGGCACCGACACCGATGTGGGCAAGACGGTGGTGAGCGCCCTGCTGGTTCAGGGCCTGAAGGCCCGCTACTGGAAGCCGGTGCAGTGCGGCCTCGAAGACGGCGGCGACAGCAAGCGGGTCAGGCGCCTGCTGGGCCTCAGTGAGGCCGAGGCGGAAGGGCGGATCCTGCCGGAGGCCTACCGCTACAGCCATCCGGTCTCCCCCCACTGGGCCGGCGAGCTGGAGCACGACCTGCTCGACCCAAGCCGCCTGGAGTTGCCGATCGGGACGGCCCCCCTGGTGGTGGAGACGGCCGGCGGACTGTTGGTGCCGTTGCGCCGTGACCTGCTTCAGATCGACCAGGTGCGCCATTGGGGACTGCCGGTGCTGCTGGTGGCCCGCAGCGGCCTGGGCACCTTGAACCACACCCTGCTGTCGGTGGAGGCCCTGGCCCAGCGGGGGATCCCGCTGCTGGGCCTGGTGTTCAACGGACCCATCCATGCCGACAACCCCAGCACCCTGGCGGCCCTGACGGGTGCCCCCGTGCTCGGCTGTCTGCCGCCGCTGGCCTCGCTCACAGCCCAGACCCTGGCTGCGGCCTGGCACGACTCCGGCCTGGCAGCGAGCCTCACTTGTAACGTAGCCCCATGACACGCACCAACCTGCTGGTCAGCACGGCTGTCGTCCTCCTCTGCGGTGGGATCCTGGTGCTGTTCACCGACATCGAAATGGCAGCGGTTCGGTGGGTCAACTGCTCCCTGGATGCGAGGGCCGCCAAGCTCGACCCCCGCTGCCGTTGAGCCTTTCCTCAACCTGGCACCCCAACCTCTGGCATCCGACCACCCAGGTGGCGAGCAGTGAGCCGCCGCTGCGCGTAATTCGCGGCAGTGGCGCCCTGCTGGAACTCGCCGATGGCCGCCGCCTGATCGATGCGATCAGCAGCTGGTGGGTCACCCTGCACGGCCATGCGGAGCCCAGCATCGCCGCGGCCATCGCCGCCCAGGCCCTGGAGCTTGAGCAGGTGATCTTCGCCAACTTTCGCCACCCCCAGGCCGAGCGTCTGTCGATGCGGCTGAGCGCCGCCAGCGGCCTGGAGCGTCTGTTCTTCTCCGACAACGGCTCCACCGCCGTGGAGGTGGCCCTCAAGATCGCCTGGCAGTGGTGGCGGAACCAAGGCAGCCCTCGGCGCCAGCTGATCGCTTTTGAGGGGGCTTATCACGGTGACACCTTCGGGGCCATGGCCCTGGGCGAGCGGTCGCTGTTCTCCGCCCCGTTCGAGCCCCTGCTCTGCCCCGTCGCCCGGGCCCCCTGGCCGGCCAGCTGGTGGGACGACGAAGCGGTGGAGGCCAAGGAAACCGCGGCCCTGGCCAGACTGGAAGAGTTGCTGGCGGTACCCACCGCTGCGGTGATCCTCGAGCCGCTTGTGCAGGGGGCCAGTGGCATGGCGATGGTGCGGCCCGAGTTTCTGCGGGGCGTGCAGGAGCGCGTACGCCAGGCTGGGGCCCTGTTGATCACCGATGAGGTGATGACCGGCTTCGGCCGCACCGGCTCCCTGTTCGCCGCCCAGGCCGCCGGCCTCCAACCTGACCTGGTAGCTCTCTCCAAGGGGCTCACCGGTGGCTTCCTGCCGATGGGGGTGACCCTGGCCCGTGAAGCCCTCTATCAGGGCTTCATCAGCGACAACCCCGCCCACACCCTGTATCACGGCCATAGCTTCACCGCCAACCCGCTGGGCTGCGCCGCCGCCAATGCCAGCCTGAGCCTGCTGGAAGCACGCCCAGGGCTCTTCGGCAGCTTCGAAGCGCGCCATCAGCCGCTGCTTCTGCGCCTGGCGCGCCACCCGCGGGTCTGCCGCCCGCGCCTGCGCGGCACGATCGCCGCCTTCGATCTGAAGGTGGAGAATCCCGGCTATCTCAACGGGGCTGGCCGCCAGATCCAGCGCCATGCCCTCGGCCATGGCGTCTTCCTGCGGCCCTTGGGCCATGTGGTGTACCTACTGCCGCCGCTCTGCCTCGATGACGCCCAGCTGGAGCGGTGCTACGCCGCCATCGAAGACAGCCTCGACCAGCTCTGATCCGGCGCGCAGGTCGGGATCGGGCTTGAGCTTCGCCTTGGGATCAGGGCCCAGCCAGGATGGCTGATTCCACGTCGGCACGGGAGAGGCCGTAGGAGAACAAGCGCACGGTGGTGCGGCCCTGCTGCTGCCAGCTCACCTTGAGTTCCTCGACCTCCAGTTCAATCAAGGCACTCCAGAGGGGTTGGGGCAGGTCCCAGCTGCTGGGATCCGCCTGGCTCCGGGCCGCACCCAGCTCCACCAACCAGCGCTCAAGGGCCGGCAAAGGATGGCTGTAGAGGGGGGTGTGGCGTGATGGCAGCGCGGTCATCCCCGATGTCGTCTGTTGGCGGAAGGGCAGTCTGCACCGCTGGGGCCTCCAGCCAGCTGATGGAGGGGGTGACCAGCTCCATGCCCCGCCACCAGGCCAGGCTGATGCCAAGCACCAGGCTCAGCAGCAGGGCCCCCGCCAGCAGAACCAGGGCAAACCACTCGCCGCCCGAGAGGGCCCGGCGCACCGACTGGACTCTCTCGACCCGCCGCACCAGCACTGGCGGGGGAGCTACCACCTGCAACTGGTTGTCATAGGCCCGGCGTTGATTGGGATCGCTCAAGGTGAGATAGGCCAGCTGCAGAAGCCGAAATCTGTTCTCCGCATCAGCGGCCGGCAGGCTGGTGGTATCGGGGTGATAAAGCTTGCTGAGAGAACGGAAAGCTCGCCGCAGATCCTGGGGCGTGGCGCTCTGGGGGAGCTGCAGCAATTGGTAGTGATTTGGGGCCGACGAGGCGGTTTCGCTACCTGCCACCAACCACGCCCGCAGACTGCGCCATCCTAGAGAAACCTTCCCTGATTGATGCGTGGATGGCTGCTGAGCAGGACGACGCGGTGTGGTCCGCTCTGGCCTGGCAGCCATCGGCAACGCAACGCGAACAGTTCCTGGCCTTGCAGCAGGTCCTGCGCCACTGGAACAGCCGCCTCAACCTCACCCGGCTTGTCGAGGGCGACGACTACTGGATTTCCCAGCTCTACGACAGCCTCTGGCCCTGGCAACAGCTGCTGCGGCAACCGCCCACCGCACTCTCGCTGATCGATGTCGGCACCGGCGGCGGTTTTCCAGGACTAGCCCTGGCGATCGCCCTACCCCAGGCCCAGGTCACCCTGGTCGATTCGGTGGGCCGCAAAGCGGAAGCCGTACGGGCCATGGCCCATAGCCTGGGTTTGAGCCAGCGGGTCATGGTGCGCTGGGAGCGGGCGGAGACCACCGGCCAAGACCCTGATTGCCGTGGCCGCTTCGACTGGGCCCTGGCCAGGGCCGTGGCGGCGGCGCCAGTGGTCGCGGAATATCTGGTGCCCTTGCTGGCTCCCACTGGCCACGCCCTGCTGTATCGCGGCCAGTGGGAGCCAGCCGATCAGCAAAGCCTGGAGCGGGCGCTGCAGCCACTGTTGGCGGCCGCCGAGCGGGTGGAGCGCTGCGACCTCCCATCGGCTCGTGGCGTGCGCCACGCCGTGGTGCTCCGGCCCCTGGCCCCCTGCCCGGCCAGCTATCCCAGGCCGGTGGGCGTACCGGCCAAGTTGCCACTCGGCGTCCTCTGACCCCACACACAGGGGAGCCCTGAGGATCGTCTTGGGAGATCGTCAGTCCGCCGTGATCAGAAGCTGGCTGGGGCTGCCCCCCAGCCGCTGGCGCAGGCGGCGCAGGAGGTCTGGGATCTGCTCGGCCCAGGGGCTATCGCCCAGCACCGCAAGCAGCTCGCCTTCAGAAACGCCGTGATCGAGCGCATCGGCATTGGCGCCGGGGAACCAGTGGTCACCCTGGCCCAACAGGCCATAGCGGGCCCGCCCGTAGCTCTCCAGATCCCAGGCCTCCAGCAGATTGTGGAGCCAGAGCAGCACCGGCAGGTTGATGCCGCCGGGCGTGTCGGGCCACTCCGGCAGCCCCTGGGACCAACTCTCCAGCCAGGCGGCGCCGAGGGTCTCTGCCCGGGCGTTCTCCAGGCGCTCCAGGATCGGCGGCAACAGGCGAGGAGCCTGCGGCAGCAACGCCACGGCTTCGAGGTGAAGGTCGAGATCGGCCGGACCGGCCGCACCCACACTGATCGTGTGGATTCCTGGAGCCGAGAGGCAGAACAGATCGTTGAACACGATCGGGTGCAACGGCGCACAGAGTTCGTTCAAACGCGGCGAAGGGCTATGCAGGTGGCCCCCTTTGTCGGTGGGGCTGATCACGAAGAGGCCCATGTCGTGGGCACGGGCGGCATCAATCGCCGGGCCGTTCTGCTGGCGGATGAAATACCAGTGCAGATTGATGTAATCGAAGGCATCCGATTCGATCGCCTCAAGAATCAGGGGCAGTGGCGCATGGGTGGAGAAACCGATCGAACCGATCCGGCCCTGCTGCTGCCAACGCCTGGCCACCTCCAGGCAACCACCGGGGAGCAGGGTCTGCTCCAGGTGCTCGGGAAGGTTGAGGCCATGAATGGCCAGCATGTGCAGGTGCTGAGCTCCCAGCCGCTCGAAACTGCGCTCCAGTTCGGCCTCGAACACGGCCGGGTCTGGGTTGGGTGGAACCTTCGTCTGCAGGAGGCGCTGGGGGTCTGGCACCTCGGGCAAGAGCCAGCCCAATTGTCTTTCTGAGGTGCCGTAATGGCGTGCCGTTTCGATGTGGTGCATCCCCACCGCCACGGCGCGCTCGACGGTGGCCCGAACCTGGTCCTGGCTTGTGGCAGTGATCTGATCAGCGGGCAGATCACTCCAGCTCTGCTGGTAGCGCATGCCGCCCAGAGAAAGCAGCGGCATGGCCAATTCGGTGCGCCCGAACCGCCGGGTGGGCACACTCAATGGCGGGGAAGCGTGCGCTTCATGCGGGAGGAAGACGGCAACCCAAGCGGCTGGATTTCCTGATTCTGCAAATGCTCGTCGAGGGCCGCCACCTCCTCATAGGCCACCCAGTGAATGCAGTCGACCGGGCAGGTATCGATCGCCTCCTGGATCTTTTCGGTGCTGTTGCCGTCCTGGCGGATGGCGCGGGAGCGGCCCCAGAGGGGTTCCACCAAAAAGGTGTTTCCAGCCACATGGGCGCAGTAGCGACAGCCGATACAGACGGCTTCATCCACCCAGACGGCTTTTTGCCGGAGCGAACCACCCAGAAGCGGCTCCTCGCCGCTGGCACTGGACCGGACCTGGGCCGGTGCGGTGAAGGCGAGCGACGGATCCATCACAACTCAGCTGTCCCAGCGGGTCACCACCAGTTCAATGCTGCCGTCGGTGTGCTGCGACTGTTCACTCACCTGAAAACCTTCCTGAGTGGAGGCCGCCAGGATCGTGCGCAGGGCGTAGCGCTGGGTGAGCTGGGCCAGGAAACGCTCCACCGGCACCGGCTGCTTCCAGAGGTCCAGGTCAGTCACCAGCTCATAGCTGCCGGATTGCTGGTTCCAGCGGAAACCGATGTCACCGCCTTCGCTCTGGGGCAAGGCCAATTCGGCGAGCACGGTCTGGCCGCGGTAACCCCGCACCGGACGCTCACCCAGTTCAGGCTCATGGCCCAGGTCACGGAGGGCCTCAAGGAGGGCGTCGCGATCCTTGAGTTCCGTTTTGACGGTGCTGAAGTGGGACATCGGATCGGCTGGCGAACGAAGGAAAGGGAACAGACCTGAAGTCAGGAGGCCGACTGCTGGAGGGGCAGGCTGGGGGTCAGGGTCTGGGGCTGGGCTTGGAACGCTTCGGAGGTGCTGCGGCGCTGCTGAACAGTGCCAAGCCTGGCCTCGATCCGCTCGGTGAGCTGTTCACAGCCGGCCCCCAACACTCCTTCCACCACCTCTTCCACCCGGCCGTCGGGCCGAATGCGAAAACGAATGGTGTGTTGAGACATCACGAGGTCAGTCGTGGCTCTCAACATTAACCGGGTTCCAGCTCAGCTGAGAGATGCGAGACCAGCGGTGATTTAACAGCCAGCAGCCCATTCAGCTGAGCAGGCCCTCTTCCACCAGCGTCTGAATCTTCTCAAGAACGGCGGGGCTTTCGAGTTGCTCCAACGCCACCCTGGCCTCATCGCGCACGGTCGCGTCGATGTCCTTGAGCATCACCAGCACCAGCGCCTCCACCAGTACCTGCTGACGGGGCTCAACGAGATGGTCGTAAAGACGTCCGAGCGACCAGGCGCTGTTGCTGCGAACGGCAGGCTCACTGTCGATCCGCAGGCTGAGCAACAGCTGACCCGCGGCCTGGTCGGCCTTGGCCGCGCCGGTGCTGCCGGCATCGGCGAGGGACCCGGCGGCCCAGAGCCGCACGGCCGCTACGTCCACCTGCAGGGCCCGGATCAACGGCAGCAACACCGGGGCCTCGGGGTAGTTGCCCAGGCTCCAGGCCACGGCCTTGCGCACATAACCGTTGCTGTCGTTCTGCAGCAGGCTGAGCAGGGGCTCCACAGCCTGCCGATCGGGGTTACGGCCCAGTGCATAGACGGCGCTCATCCGCAGAATCGGACAGCTCGCCTCCAGCAGGGGCAGCAGCCTTGGAATGGCGCGGGGGTCGCGGTGTTCGCAGAAGATCCGCAACCCCTGCATGCGGTCTTCGTGGCGGCCAAGGGCGAGCAGCTCAAGACCGAGATCGCACTCGGCGGCGATGTCGGAGCTGGAGAGCTCAATCGTGTCGAGAGCATCGAGCGGATCGACGGCCAGCTCTTCGGCCAGCTCCCCGGCCAGCAGTTCCGGATCGAAGCCAAGCTCAGCGGGGCTGGTGGAAAACGGCGGCACAGATTCCGGCATGGGCTTTTCTCTGCTCCCCGCTCATCCCGCAGGAGCCGGGGCCATCATGTCGCCGGGCAGCCAAAGCCGGGCACTCACAACGAACAGGGCCAGGCCGAACAACAGCACGATCGCGGCCGGCAGCAAGGTGGAGCGGATGAAGGACACAGGCCGTGATCGGGTTTCCTCGCATTCTGAACGCATAGGGTTCGCCCAGTTGTGCCTGGTCTGTGCACCCTGAAACTCTGCCCCCTGACTCGACATCGGGTCATTCAGGAGGCGACGCCCGCTCGCGGCTGGTGGCCGTGGCCGCCCAGGGAGTGGCCAGCGGCACCCCCTACATGGTGGGCAGCAGGCTGCTGCAGGGTTGGCTGGCTGCCAGCAACGTGCCCCTCAGCCTGATCGGCCTGCTTGGCCTGGCGGAGCTGCCCTACACGCTCAAAATGTTCTGGGCGCCGTTGCTGGATCGCTGGCCTTTGCAATGGCCAGACCGGCGTCGGGGCTGGTTGCTGGTGCTGCAGCTCACCCTGGTGATGGTGATCGGGGCCATGGCCCTGCTGCGGCCCAGCTCCGATGCGGCCAGCCTGACGCTGATCGGAGTGATGGCGGTGCTGCTGGCCGTGGTCAGTGCCAGCCAGGACATTGCCGTGGACGCCTACCGCACCGACCTGCTGCCAGCCAGCGAACTCGGCGGTGGTGCGGCGGCCTCTTCGCTGGGATACCGGGGGGCGATGTTGGCGATCGGCGCCGGCGGCTTTGTGCTGGCCGGTCGCTTCGGCTGGCCGGTGGCCTTCCTGGCCGCCGCCGCCCTGATGCTGGCCGTGGTGCCGTTCACCCTGGCGGCGCCACGGCTGGCTCCGATCGTCCATCCGGTGACGAGCCTGCGCCAGGCGGTGGTGGGGCCGGCGAAAGAATTTCTGCGCCGCACAGGCGGCAGCCGGGCGCTGCTGATCCTCTTACTGGTGCTGCTCTACCGCTGGCCTGATGGACTGCTGGGGCTGATGGTGGTGCCGTTCTTGATCCAGGAAGGCTTTGCGCCGGAGCTGATCGGAACGGTGCAGGCGGGCTGGGGCATCGCCGCCACCATGGCCGGCACGGTGTTGGGGGGCGTGCTGTTTGCGCGCCTTGGCATGAACCGCTCGCTGTGGCTGTTTTCAATTGCCGGCGCGATTGGCAACTTGAGTTACTGGGCGCTGGCCCGTTTTGGCGGTGGGGTGCCGGGGTTGCTGGTGGCGGTGAGCTTGGAGAACCTGGCGGGCGGAATGGTGGGAGCGGTGTTCGTGGCCTTGCTGATGAGCCTGTGCAATCCGCGTTTCTCCGCGACCCAATACGCCCTGCTCTCCGGGGTCTATGCCCTGAGCCGATCAATCCTGGCCGCCCCGGCAGGTGTGGTGGCCGAGCAGGTGGGCTGGCCCAGCTTTTTCCTGTTCACGGCCTTGGCGGCCCTGCCGGCTTTTCTGCTGATGCTGCGACTCACCCCCTGGAGGGGCAACGGCGTGATCGGCGCGTTTGATCCGATTCGCGACGCCACTTGAGCTATCAGTTGCTGGCTCAGCTCAAGTGAGAGGTCAGACCTCTTCTATTTCCTTGAGCGTTTTTCCAGACTTATCGCGCCATGCGGTGAGACCGTTCGCCCCACCGCCGTGTATCACTGCCGCTGCAGCACTTGGGCTCGAAAATTCTGTGCTCTGGCCAAAGACGAAGACACCCTCCTTTTCGACAAGAGTTCCGTTTTTGATGAGCTTCTGTCTCAGGACAACAACAAACGGGTGTTGGACCTCAGCAGAAGGACGTAGGGCCAGCACAGCCGTCGAATCCTTAAAGACAACGAACCCGGTCTCTGTTCTCCTGCCATGCGCCAAAGCATTCTTAATCTTGCAAACGAGGTTTGGCTGATCCTTCGTGGGGCTGGCGGATCCAGCAATGGGGGCAAGCAAGTCTGAGCCGAGTACTGGCAACACCTGCCTAATTTTGGAGAGATAAACTTCCATTTCCTCACGATCAGACTCAGGCAACTTGGGGTTGCTTCCGTTCACATTTTCGAGCTCGTACCGCCCCGCAATCTTCGATTCTTGCCACAGACGGTTCTCCAAGAACCGCACATGCGCCTTGGTGAGGTTTTCGTCCTTACTGACAAAGACAACGACTGAGCTCCAGAATTCCAAAGCCTTGGCCTTGTGTTGCTTCAACCGATCTCTGATCACTTCAGCTTCACCGATATAAGCCTGAGGATTCCCCGTATCGGGATTTGTTCCAAGCAAGAAGTAGATCCCTGCGCTTTCAAGCTCCTCCCGCGCAAGAAGGTCGTCAAGCTCCGTTCGCGGCGCCGCAAGTGCCTTACCTGTCCAATTCGAAACTTCGCCAACCCGAAGTCGCTTGGCATCTCCGTACAACAGGAAGAGTTTGATCGTGGCAGAAGTCATGCGAGCTGGCTACGAGCTGGTTACGCACTTCGTGGTGCACAAGCTGCTTGAGGAGAGCGAGCCACAACCCATCACTGATTAAACCTGCAAACCAGCCAACCGTTAACCCACCGCCACCCGCCGCCGGAGCTGGCCGCAAGCGGCATTTTCGTCCAGTCCCCGGCTGGCGCGCACACTCACCGCCACATGGCGCAGCTCCAGCGCAGATTTGAAGGCCGCCACACGCTGCGGGCTGGGGCGCTGGAAATCTTCCTCGTCGATCGGGTTGTAGGCGATCAGATTCACATGGCTCTGGAAACCGCGCAGCAACTGGGCCAGGGCCGCCGCCTGGCGGGGGTGGTCGTTGAGGCCGCCCAGCAGGATGTATTCAAAGCTGATGCGCCGGCCGGTGGCGGTCACATAGTGGCGGCAATCATCAAGAAGTTTGGCAATCGGGTAGGCATGGGCCGTGGGGATCAGCTCCTCGCGCAGCGCTTGGTCGGGGGCATGCAAGCTCACCGCCAGGGTGAACTGATTGCGACCCAGGCGCTCGGTGGCAAGGCCGGCCAGTTTCGGAATCTGGCCGGCCACGCCCACCGTGCTCACGGTGATCTGGCGCTGGGCCATGCCCAGGTCGCTGCAGAGGCAGTTGATGGCCTCAAGCACTGCTTCGGTGTTGAGAAGGGGCTCGCCCATGCCCATGAACACCACGTGGCTGGGGCGTTGCTGCATCACCTCGCGGATGGCCAGCACCTGGTCGATGATCTCGTGCACCTGCAGGGAACGTTGCAGGCCGCCTTTGCCGGTAGCGCAAAAACGGCACCCCATCGGGCAACCCACCTGGCTGGAGACGCAGACCGTCAGACGGTCTTTGCTGGGAATGCCAACGGTTTCGAGGCTGAGGCCATCGGCGGTGGAGAGCAGCAGCTTGGTGGTGCCATCCCTGGCCACGCTGCGTTGCAGCTCATTGGAGCGGCCGATCGGATCAGCGCCGGTTTCCTGTGCTTCGCCTGCAAGCTGCTCACGCCAGAGCTTGGGCAGAACATTGATCTGTTCAAGCCGGCGGGCCCCTTTGGCGTAGAGGCCATCGTGAAGCTGCTTGCCGCGATAGCCAGGTTGCCCTTGGGCCTTGGCCTTGGCTTCTAAAGCAGCAAGACCTAAGCCAAGCAGGGGCACAGCCGCAGGCAAACGATCAGGACTCAGGGCCACGCCAGCAACCCATGGCCCAACTGCCACTCCAGACCAACCAAGGCCATGAATCCGAGCATCGCTAAACGACCGTTCAAGCGCTCGGTGTGGCGGTGGAAGCCAAAACGTGGCAACTGGCGCTTCGGCACCAGCCGTGGCTGCAGCGGCAGCGTTGAATCAAGCGTCATGCTGCTCATTCCTCGCTCAGCAGGCCTTCATCCTGGAGGCCCTCGACGGCAGCAGGATCAGGGATCAGCTCCTCTTCCAGGCCCTCTTCTGTGGTTGGCCGGGCAAAGGCGGCGAAGGCGCTCTTGGTGGCTTCCAAGCCCCGCTGAATGCGAACAGCATCGAGCTGAGCTTCAGAGGGATCGTCGAGCACGGCCTTGGCGCTGATCTGGGGAGCTGTCGGCATCTCGACGGTGTAGTCGGGACGCAGATTGGGCATGCGCCGGTAGCCGCCGCCTTCTTCATCAAGAATGTCGGGGTGAGGACCGGCCTCAGCGCGCAATTCTTCTTCAAAGCCACTGAAGCCCGTGCCGGCCGGGATCAGGCGACCGATGATCACGTTCTCCTTGAGGCCGCGCAGCCAGTCGCTCTTGCCCTCGATCGCCGCTTCGGTCAAGACCCGGGTGGTCTCCTGGAAGCTGGCGGCAGAGATGAAGCTGTCGGTGTTCAGCGAAGCCTTGGTGATGCCCAGCAGCACGGGTGTGAACTCAGCCGGCGCCCCGCCGGTGATCGCCATCGCCTGGTTCACCTGCTCCACCTGACGCAGCTCGATCAGCTCACCGGGCAACAGGGTGGTATCACCGGCATCCTCGATGCGAACCTTGCTGGTCATCTGGCGCACGATCACTTCGATGTGCTTGTCATCGATGGTGACGCCCTGGGATTTGTAGACGTTCTGCACTTCCTGCACCATGCGGAACTGCAGTTTCGAGATAGCTTCCTGGGCCGCCTCCATCGAGGGCTTGCGGCTGCGCAGGTCGTCGAAATAGCACTCCAGCAACTCGTGGGGGTTGATCGGACCGTCGGTGAGCATCTCACCAGCCGTCACCTGCTGGCCGTCGTTGACCATCACGTTGCGCCCGAGCAGGATCGGGTAATCGGTGGTGACATCGTCGTGTTCGATCACCGTGACGGTGACAGAATCATCGTCTTCACCGAACTTGATCTGGACCGTGCCGGGCTTGCGGCAGAGCACCGCCGATTCCCTGGGACGGCGAGCTTCAAGCAGCTCCTCGATCCGGGGCAGGCCCTGGACGATGTCACCAGTTTTCTGGCGCTCAAACACCAGCAGGGCCAAAGCATCACCCCGCTGCACCAGTTCGCCATCGCGGACGTGGAGCACCGAATCCGGTGACACCATGTAGGGGCGACCAAGGCGGATCGTGATCTTGCCAGGATCCAGGGCTTCCACCTGGCCGCAGCAAGGGGCCATCACCCCTTCGGCCAGCAGCTCACCATCAACCAGGCGCTGGCCGACGGAAACAACCGGCTGGGCCTTGCCGATATCAACGGTGCGGGTGTCATTGGCCCGCTCAACGATCATGCGGCGGACGGGTTCGCCATCGATCAGATCAGGCAGTTGAACAATGCCGTTCTCCTTGCCAAGGATCTGGGTCGTGGCCACCACATCGCCACGTTTGACGGAAACACCGTCCTGCACCTGCAGCTCAGTGTGGGTGGAACCATGGCTGGCGTCAGAGAGGGTGTCGCGGCGAACCAGCAGGGTTTCCAAGATGACCAGCTGCAGTCGCTCGATCGTCTTGGCACGCTTGTCGGGCACCGCTTCCACATCCACCGTCATCTGGGGAGTGGTGTCAAAGGTGTCGAGGATCAGCTGGGTGCGCAGCAGTTCAATGCCCTCCACCGACTTAATCAACTCACCATCTTTGTAGGTGAGGCGTTGGATCGCCTTGAGACCCATCGACGGGCCGCCATTTTGCTTGACACTGCCGAGATCGGGCAGATGGGCCTCATCGGGAATGGCATATTCCTCCACAGGGCGCAGCAACAGAGCACCGCCTTCAGGCGTATCCACAGCCTCAACAAACACCATCGCTTCGGTGGTCAGGCCTGAGGCAAGCTCGTCACCGGGGTTGTGCATTTTGCCCTCATCGCTGTAGCGGGAGAGCACCTTGCTGTCGGCCACCAGATGGAGGCTGCCGGAGCGCACAATGATCTCCCGCAGAATGTCGTTCTTCTGGGTCACCGTGACGATGCCGGCGGTCTGGGAGAAGATGTCCTTAACCACTTCAGTGCCGGCCTCGATCCACTGGCCGTCCTCGATCATCAGCAAGGAAATGTCCTTGTTGATCTCGTGGGTTTCCTGGGGAACCCAGAGCAGGGTGCCGCCTTTCGACACCTCAAAACCATTCTTGGCCGAACGTGCCTTCTTGATCGAGAGGCCTGGGGCGTACTTGACGATGCCACCGGTCTGGGTGCGGAAGCGATTATCGGCGAGTTCGGCGATCACCTCGCCATTGCTGATCTTGCTGCCTGGCATCGTCTTAAGCAGGTAGCGGATGTTGTCCTTGCCTTCGAGGTGCCAGATCTCGCCGGAGTGGGTGGATTCACCAACCAATTTGCAGTCTTTGAGGGTGAGGCTCGCAGTGACGATCTGCACCTCACGTGAATCACCTGCGGATTCACGCAGACGAACGGCGCCGCCATGCTCACTGACCAGACGGCTTTCCGCCAGCACGTCACCATTGGTGACCTCAGAGTTCCCCTCGACTACAGGAATGGCATTGGGGGGAAGGTTGTAGACATCGCCAGACAACACCCACAGCCGTCCGAGCCGCTGGGCCTTCAGGGTGATGTTGTTCTGGCGATCGGTGACCTCCCGGGGCTGGATCACCTCCTCGTAACGCACCTGACCAGCCAGGTCGCAGATCACATCCTTTGTGGCCTTCTCAACGCTTTTCTTGACCGAGGACCCCGTGGAAACCTGGGTCATCACCGTATCGGCTGGAACGGCGTCACCATCGGCAACGAACAGAATCGAGCCCGGGGTGATATCAACTTTCTGGGCCTTCTGTTTTCCGGCGAACTTGACCTGCAAGGTGAAGTCGGTTTCGGACACCTGGGCCTCCACGCCATGGGGGGTGCGGAACGGACGCAGGCGGGCTTTGGGGCCGAACTCGACGACGCCCTCAAGGGTTTTGTGGGAACGCACCACGCCACTTTCAGCCGTGGACACACCACCGGTGTGGAAGGTACGCATCGTCAGCTGGGTGCCGGGCTCGCCGATCGACTGGGCGGCGATGATCCCCACCGCTTCACCGACATCCACCAGCTGGTTGTGGGCCAAGGCCCAGCCGTAGCACTTGCGGCAGACGGAGCGGGCGGCCTCGCAGGTGAGCGGTGAGCGCACCACCACGGTTTTGACGCCGGCGGCTTCGATCGTCGCGGAGAGTTCAGGGTCAATCTCGTCATCACGATCAGCGAGCAGCTGCTGGCTCTTGCCGCTGCCGATGACAACAGGTTCAGCGGCGAGACGCCCCACCAACTTGGCGAAGAAGCGGCCCTTTTCATCGGCATGGATCGGGATGCCCCGGGTAGTGCCGCAGTCGTCTTCACGCACGATCACGTCCTGAGCCACATCCACCAGACGGCGGGTCAGGTAGCCCGAGTCAGCGGTGCGCAGAGCCGTGTCGACCAGGCCCTTACGGGCGCCGTAGGAGGAGATCACGTATTCAGTGACCGTCAGACCCTCGCGGAAATTGGTACGGATCGGCAGGTCGATGATCTCCCCCTGGGGGTTGGCCATCAAGCCCCGCATGCCCACCAGCTGCCGCACCTGGGACATGTTCCCCCTGGCGCCGGAGTTGGCCATCATCCAGACCGAGTTGAGCGGGTCGTTCTCGTTGAAATTGCGACGCACCGCCGCCACCAGGCGCTCGTTCGTTTCCGTCCAGGTGTCGATCACCTTGGTGTGGCGTTCCACTTCGGTGATCTCACCTAGCCGGTAGCGCTCCTCGGTGGCTGTGATCTGCTCTTCGGCCTGCTGGAGCAAGGCCGCCTTGTCGCCAGGGATACGCAGATCCTCAACCGAGATCGACACAGCCGCCTGGGTGGCGTAGTGGAAGCCGAGATCCTTGAGATCATCCGCCATCGCTGCTGTGGCCGCCGTGCCGTGGTGCTTGTAGGCCCAGGCCACCAGATTGCGCAGCGATTTCTTGTCGATCTCCCGATTACGAAAGCGGGGGGGCTCCTTGCTCAACGGAGCGATGCGGCCCAGATCTGACGTGGATTTGGAAGGGGTGGTGGTCATGGCGGCGCGCAGTTGAGAAGGACTGGGAACGGTTGAACGGGGAAGGGCTGGAGAGCTGAAGCTCAGACGACGCCGACAGAACTGATGATTGTGGTGTTCATCACCACCCGGCCCACTGTGGTGAGGATGTAGCGACTGATCAGGGCACCATCTTCATCAAGGCGATCACGGCGGTACTTCCACTGCTCGATGCGAGTGCCGTCGCTGAGGGTTTCCTCCTTGATCGGGGTTTCGCCTTCGTCGTCGTCGTCAAGCTCACCGCTGAAGCGCACCCACACCCATTCGTGGATCTTGAGGTGGCGTTCATCGAAGGCATTGAGCACGTCGGGCAGGGCCGAGAAGGTGCGGCTGCGGTCACCGAAGTCAGGCTTGGACTCCTTGCGATCCACGGCTGTGAGGTAGTAGATACCCAGCACCATGTCCTGGGACGGGGTGATGATCGGCTCACCGGTGGCCGGTGAAAGGATGTTGTTGCTGGCCAGCATCAACATGCGGGCTTCCGTTTGAGCCTCGATGGCCAGGGGCACGTGAACGGCCATCTGGTCACCGTCGAAGTCGGCGTTGAAGGCCGGGCAAACCAGGGGGTGCAGCTGGATGGCCCGACCATCGACAAGCTTGGGCTCGAAGGCCTGGATGCCGAGACGGTGCAGGGTGGGAGCCCGGTTGAGCAGGATCGGGTGACCTTCGATCACCTCCTGAAGCACCTGCATCACCTCATCATCGGCGCGCTGAATCAGCTTTTTGGCGGCCTTGATGTTGTTGACGATGTTCTGCCGGATCAGGCGATGGATCACGAAGGGCTGGAACAGCTCGATCGCCATCTCCTTGGGCAGTCCGCACTGGTGCATCTTGAGCTTGGGGCCCACCACGATCACCGAGCGGCCGGAGTAATCAACCCGTTTGCCGAGCAGGTTCTGACGGAAGCGGCCCTGTTTGCCCTCAATGATGTCGCTGAGTGATTTGAGCGGCCGGTTGTTGGCCCCCACCACGGTGCGTCCGCGGCGGCCGTTGTCGATCAGGGCATCAACAGCCTCCTGCAACATCCGCTTTTCGTTGCGGACGATGATTTCAGGGGCGAGGATTTCCTGCAGCCGGGCCAGACGGTTGTTGCGGTTGATCACCCGCCGATAAAGGTCGTTGAGGTCGCTGGTGGCGAAGCGGCCACCATCAAGCTGCACCATTGGCCGCAGATCCGGTGGGATCACCGGGATCGCATCGAGCACCATCCACTCGGGGCGGGCATCGGTGGCGATGAAGTTGTCGATCACGCGCAGGCGCTTGATCAACTTGGCGCGTTTTTGGCCTTTGCTGCCGGCGATGTCTTCGCGTAGCTGCTCGGCGATTTCTGCAAGATTGAGATCCTCAAGCAGGCTTTTGAGGGCTTCGGCGCCGATGCCGACCACCGGCTCATTCTCAATCTCAGAATCTTCGGCGTAGATCTGATCCTCGATCTCCAGCCATTCATCTTCGGTGAGCAGCTGCTTGTAGGTGAGATCCTTGTGATCGCCCTTATCAAGCACCACATAGCAGTTGAAGTAAACGATCTGCTCCACATCCCGCAGCGGCATGTCCAGCAGGATCGCCACATAGCTGGGGATCCCCTTGAGATACCAGACATGGGACACCGGAGCCGCCAGCTTGATGAATCCCATGCGGTGCCGGCGCACCCGGCTTTCGGTGACCTCAACGCCGCAGCGCTCGCAGACAATCCCCCGGTGCCGCACCCGCTTGTACTTGCCGCAATGGCATTCCCAGTCTTTGGAAGGTCCGAAGATCTTCTCGCAGAACAGCCCGTCCATCTCGGGCTTGAGGGTGCGGTAGTTGATCGTTTCGGGCTTGGTGACTTCGCCCACCACTTGGCCATTGGGAAGCGTGCGTTGCCCCCACTGCCGGATCCGCTCGGGAGAAGCGAGCGTGATCTTGACGTAGTCGAAGTGGTTCTCGATGCGGGAGTTGCTGTTGGTCATGGCCGGGTGTCGCGCGGACGTCGAGTGAAACGGAGGGGATCAGGCTGAGAGTTCAATCGTCGTCATAATCGGCAACGCCGAGTGACTCATAGGTGGGACGGTTGGGGGTGCTGCGCCTGGGATTGACGTCCTGCATGAGATCCACCTCGGTGCCTTCATCGGTGTAGACAGCGATATCGAGACCCAGGGACTGCAGCTCCCGCATCAGCACCTTGAACGACTCCGGCGTGCCTGGACGGGGAATTGGCTTGCCCTTGACGATGGCGTTGAGTGCCTCGTTGCGGCCCTGCATGTCGTCGGATTTGACGGTGAGCAGTTCCTGCAGGGTGTAAGCAGCGCCGTAGGCCTCCAAAGCCCAGACCTCCATCTCCCCGAGCCGCTGTCCGCCCTGCTGCGCCTTGCCGCCCAACGGCTGCTGGGTGACGAGCGAGTAGGGACCGGTGGAGCGGGCGTGGATCTTGTCGTCCACCAGGTGAACGAGTTTGAGGATGTGGGCATAGCCAACGGTGACCGGCTGGTCAAAGGGTTCGCCGGTGCGGCCATCCACCAGCTGGATCTTGCCGGGGTTATCGGGGTTGTAGACCCAGTCCTTGCCAGGCTGGGCAGCCGCCTCCTCCAGATACTTCTGAACAGTGTTCTTGGAGGTTTCGTTGCCGTGCATCTCGTCGAAGGGCACCACCTTGACGCGGCAACCGAGATGGGAGGAGGCCCAACCCATCAGGCATTCGAAGACCTGGCCCACATTCATCCGTGAGGGAACCCCCAACGGGTTGAGGACGATGTCGATCGGTGTGCCATCGGGCAGGTAGGGCATGTCCTCGCGCGGAAGGATGCGGCTGATGATGCCTTTGTTGCCGTGGCGACCGGCCATTTTGTCGCCCACCTGGATCTTGCGCCGCTGGGCCACATAGACCCGCACCACCATGTTGGCGCCAGGTGGCAGTTCATCGCCCTGTTCGCGGGTGTAGATGCGCACGTCGACAACCCGGCCACGCTCAGTGTTCGGAACCCTCAGGGAGTTGTCACGAACATCACGGGCTTTCTCGCCAAAGATGGCGCGCAGCAGTTTCTCCTCAGGTGGTTGGTCGGATTCACCCTTGGGGGTCACCTTGCCAACAAGGATGTCGCCGGATTCAACGTAAGCGCCGATCCGGATGATGCCCATTTCATCGAGGTGGCCGAGGCTCTCCTCAGCCACGTTGGGGATTTCCCTGGTGATCTCTTCAGGGCCCAACTTGGTCTGGCGGGCTTCGATCTCGTATTTCTCGATATGCACCGAGGTGTAGAGGTCGTCCTGGACGAGACGCTCACTGACCAGGATGGCGTCTTCGTAGTTGTAGCCCTCCCAGGGCATGTAGGCGATCAGTACGTTCTGACCAAGAGCGATTTCGCCGCCCTCGCAGGCCGAACCATTGGCCAGCACCTGGCCGGCGATCACCTCATCACCCTGGCCGACAATCGGCCTCTGGTTCAAGCAGGTGTCCTGGTTGGAGCGCTGATACTTCTGCAGGTGGTGGATGTGGTCGGTGCCTTCCGCATCCCTGATCACGATGGCCGTGGCATCCACGAAGGTGACCGTGCCGTTCACCTTCGTGATCGGCACCATGCCCGAGTCACGGGCGACCTGGGTTTCCAGGCCCGTTCCCACCAGGGGACGCTCCGGGCGCAGCAGCGGCACCGCCTGGCGCTGCATGTTGGAGCCCATCAGGGCGCGGTTGGCGTCGTCGTGCTCCAGGAAAGGGATCAAGGAAGTGGCGACCGAAATCACCTGAACCGGCGAGAGCTGGACGTAGTCGACCTGCTCCGGTGGCACCGTCTCAAAATCCTGCCGGTAGCGCACCGGAACCAGCTCGGCGGTGATGTGGCCGGTGGCGTCGGTGGCCACATCGCCAGGGGCGACGCGGCACTCATCTTCCAGGTCAGCGGAGAGGTAGATCGGATCGTTCTGCTTGTTGACGATGCCGTCCTGCACCCGCCAGAACGGTGTTTCGATGAAGCCGTATTCATTCACCCGGGCATGGGTGGCCAGGGAACCGATCAGGCCGGCATTCGGACCTTCCGGCGTTTCAATCGGACAGATCCTGCCGTAGTGCGACGGGTGAATGTCGCGAACAGCAAACCCGGCCCGCTCACGGGTGAGGCCGCCTGGGCCGAGGGCGCTGATCCGCCGCTTGTGGGTGAGTTCCGCCAGGGGGTTGGTCTGATCCATGAACTGGCTGAGCTGGCTGGAGCCGAAGAACTCCTTGATCGCCGCCACCAAGGGCTTGGGGTTGACCAGCTGGGCAGGGGTGAGCGATTCGGTCTCGCCGACCGTCATCCGCTCCTTGATGATTCGCTCCAAGCGGTTGAGGCCAACCCGAACCTGGTTCTGAAGCAGTTCGCCCACCGAGCGCACACGGCGATTACCGAGGTGGTCGATGTCATCAAGGGAAGCGCCGCCAACATCGAGTTCCAGATTGATCAGGTAATCAATCGTGGAGAGCACATCTTCTGAGGTGAGGGTTCGCACCGCATCAGGAATCGTCAGCCGCAGCTTTTTGTTGATCTTGTAACGGCCGACCCGGCCCAGGTCGTAGCGCTTGGAATCGAAGAAACGGCTGTGCAGAAGCTGCTGGCCACCACTCACCGACGGAGGCTCACCGGGCCGCAGTTTCTTGTAGAGCTCAAGCAGGGCCTGGTCTTCGGAACTGATGCCCTCGTCGTTGGCCGCCTCGATCGACTTGCGGTAGTACTCGGGATGCCTGAGTTTGTCGAGAACGTCGTTATCGGACAGACCGATCGCCCGCATCAGCACGTGGGCATTGATCTTGCGGGTCTTGTCGACGCGCACGTGCAGAAGATCGTTCTTGTCGGTTTCGAACTTCAGCCAGGCTCCCCGGTTGGGGATCAGACTGGCGTTAAAGGTCTTGCGACCGTTTTTGTCCTGCTCATCTTTGAAGTAGACGCCCGGGCTGCGCACGATCTGGTTAACGATCACCCGCTCGGCGCCGTTGATGATGAAGGTGCCGCGTTCGGTCATCAGGGGAAGTTCCCCGATGAACACTTCCTGTTCCTTGATCTCTCCGGTTTCCTTGTTCACCAGCCGGCAGGTGACGTACATCTGCGAGGCAAAGGTGGCATCGCGTCGCTTGGCCTCTTCCACGTCATGGCGTGGCCGCTTCAGCCGGTACTCGGTGCCAACGAAATGGAGCTCAAGCTTTCCGGTGTAGTCAGTGATCGGCGAGAAGCTATCGAGCTCCTCGATCAGACCCTTCTCCAGGAACCATTTAAAACTCGCCCGCTGTACCTCCACAAGATCGGGCAGGTAGGTGACGGTCTTGGCGACCTGGATCGCGCTGCTCATGCGTGGACCTGCAGAACGGATGGGAAGGATGGAATGGCCGAAGACGGCAATGTCAGCGGTAGGGGGAAAACCGACAGGGGGTTTCCCGGCGGCAAGCAGCCCAAAGGGCTGACCACGGTGTCCCTTGAAAAGAGAACAGCCCGGGCCATGATCACTCCTATGGAGCTCGGTTTAGGGCTGCCGACGTCGATAATGGAGCGCTCGCGCTGCCAGACCAATAAAACATCATACACATTGGGCGTGACGATGGACTGGAAGACCAAACAGGCGTACCGCATTGGCCGTACTGGTGGCCGCCACCTGCGCGAAGGACTCCTCCCGAAGGACGGCCATGCGCTCGGCAACTGAAACCACAAAGGCTGGCTCGTTGCGCTTGCCCCGCCGCGGGACGGGAGCCAGGAAGGGGCAATCGGTTTCGATCAGATAGCGATCGGATGGAACCTGCCGGGCACAGGCGTGGGTTTCGGCGGCACTGTTGAAGGTGACAGTGCCGCTGAAGCTGATCGACAGACCGAGCGCCAGAAAGGCTTTCATCTCATCGGGGGTACCGCCCCAGCAATGCATGACACCGCGGGGACAGCGGCCATCCTGCTGGCGCCGTCCCAACTCCTCGAGCATGGGCCCAGCAGCGTCGCGGCAGTGAATGATCACCGGCAGATCCAGCTCGATGGCGAGATCAAGCTGGGGGCGAAGCATGGCCAGTTGCTGGTCAAGGTTCGAAGCCTTGAACAGATCCAGGCCCAGTTCTCCGATCGCCACGACCCTGGGATCGGCCAGGGCCGCCTGCCGCAGCAGGGCTGGAGTGCCTGGCTGCCAGTGCTGGGGATCGAGTGGGTGCACGCCAACGGAATAACGCAGCTCCGGAAAACGATCGGCCAGGGCACGGATCGCCGGAATTTCGCCAGGCTCCACGCAGGAGTGGAGCAGCGCCACCACACCAGCTTCCCGCCAGCGCTGGGAGACGTCAGCGAGATCGGCTTCGAAGTTGCGAAACACGATGTGGCAGTGGCTGTCGATCAAATCGACGCAACCTGAAGGAAGGGTCTCGACGACTGGAACCGGCTGGCTGGTGGCGGCCATGTCCGTGGTGCTGGTCGGGCGGATGGAGCGGCTCAGGCGCTGGTGGCGGTGGGTTCGATCGCCTGCTTGACCACGGCACTGAGGCGCGACTTTTGGTTCGCGCCGGTGTTGCGGTGCATCACGCCACGCTTGACCGCCTTGTCGATCTTGCTGAAGGCTGCGTTCAAGCTGGTGCGAACCACGACCCGGGTTTCATCATCCGGCTGCTGGTTGTAGGCAGATACCGCCGTGAGGCAGCGCTTCATCAGCGTGCGCACCGCCGATTTGTAGGAGCGGTTGAGCAGCCAGTTGCGCTCGGCAACCTCGATGCGTTTCTTCGAAGACTTGTTATTGGCCACAGGCAGTTTTGGCGCTGAATCGGCGACTCTTCATCTTAACGCGGCGCTGGCCCCTCCCATCCTGGGCCGGGCTCTAGCTTGAATCTCGCCTTTCTGTCCGCTCGCCGTGGCCGCCACCTCCCCGCTGACCGTTCCGGCGCTCCACGATCTGGCCCAGGCCGGGCAGCGGCTTGAAGCGATCGCCGCCCGCACCAGCAACCCCGAAAGCGAAGCGGCCACCGCGCGCGTGGCGGCCATCCTGCGCCAGGTGCGCCTGGAGGGCGACGGGGCCCTGCTGGAGTTGAGCGAACGCTTCGATGGGGTCCGCCCCGATCCCTTGCGCATTCCCAGCCAGGATCTCGCCGCCGCCTGGGAGCAGTGTCCGCTGGATCTTCAGGAAGCCCTGAAACTGGCCCACCGGCGCATTCTCGATTTCCACCAGCGCCAGAAGCCCCAGGACATCAGCGTCAGCGGCGTGCATGGCGAACGGCTCGGACGCCGCTGGCGGCCGGTCGATCGCGCCGGGCTCTACATCCCCGGCGGCCGCGCCGCCTACCCCAGCACGGTGCTGATGAATGCCGTACCGGCCCGGGTGGCCGGCGTGGAGCGGCTGGTGATGGTGACACCGCCGGGCGGTGACGGCATGCCCAATCCGATCGTGCTCGCCGCCGCCCACCTGGCGGGGGTGGAGGAGGTGTACCGGGTGGGGGGAGCCCAGGCGATCGCGGCCCTGGCCTACGGAACCGAGTCGATTCCTGCCGTTGATGTGATCACCGGCCCCGGCAACCTCTACGTGACCCTGGCCAAGAAGGCGGTCTATGGCCTGGTTGGCATCGACTCCCTCGCAGGTCCAAGCGAGGTTCTGGTGATCGCCGACCACAGCGCCCAGCCCCAGCAGGTGGCCGCCGATCTGTTGGCCCAGGCCGAACATGACCCCCTGGCCGCAGCCATCCTGCTCACCACCAGTGCGGCCCTGGCCGAGGCGGTACCCGCTGCCATCGAGGCCCAGTTACTGGACCACCCCCGCGCCGAGGTCTGCCGCAGTGCCCTGCGTGACTGGGGCCTGATTGTGGTCTGCCCCAGCCTGGAGGACGCGGCCCGCTTGAGCGATCGCTTCGCCCCGGAGCACCTTGAACTCCTGGTGGAGCGGCCGGAACCCCTGGCCGAACGGATTCGCCATGCCGGAGCCATCTTTCTGGGGGGTTGGAGCCCGGAGGCGGTGGGTGATTACCTGGCTGGCCCCAACCACACCCTGCCCACCTCCGGCACGGCCCGCTTCGCTTCGGCCCTGAGCGTGGAGACCTTTCTGCGCCACACCAGCCTGATCAGCTTTAACCGCGCGGCGCTGGAGGCCACGGGCCCCGCCGTGGTCACCCTGGCGCGCAGCGAGGGGCTGCACAGCCATGCCGAATCGGTGCGGTTGCGGCTCAGCGCTTCGCCAGATCCCGCACCACCGGCCGGCCGTCGCTGATCTCCCCCACCAGCACCTGGTCGGTGATGTTCACGAACAGGCCGTTCTCCAGCACCCCCGGCAGGTTGTTGATCTGTCCCTCCAGGCTGGCGGGATCCTCGATTCCAGCGGCCAGCTTGAGATCCAGCACCAGGTTGCCCTGATCGGTCACCACCGGTCCGGCCTTGCGCAGGGCCATGCGCAGGGTGACGCCTGCGCCCATGGCCTCAAGATCCCCTTTCACCTGGCGCCAGGCGGACGGCAGCACTTCCACCGGCAAAAGGAACTCCAAATTCAGGCGCTCCACCAGCTTGCTGGCATCCACCACCACCACGAAACGCTCAGCCCGCCGAGCCACCAGCTTTTCCTGGACATGGCAAGCGCCGCCTCCCTTGATCAACTGAAAGTGCGGGTCCACCTCATCGGCGCCGTCGATGGCCAGATCGATCCGGTCGACAGCATTGAGGCTCTGCAGGGGGATGCCGAGGTCGGCGGCCAACACTTCCCCTTGGAAGGAGGTGGTGACGCCGGTGATGCCGGAGAGCTGGCCGGAGCGGAGCTTGGCGGCAAGGGCCTGGATCATCAGCGCCGCCGTTGAACCAGAACCCAGTCCCACCACCATGCCATCGCGGATCTGCTCGACAGCCGCTTCAGCCACCGCCTTTTTCACCTGGTCCTGCAGCTCAGCCATGGAAGGTTGGAAAGGGGCCGTGACCGTAGCAACCAAGCCGGTCCGCTCATGCCGGGTGGGGCAGGGCCGCAGGACGGATCGAGAGCTGCAGTTCCCTGGCTCCACGCACCACCTTGAGCGGCAGCACCTCACCCACTCGTGAGACTTCAACCCGTTGCAGCAGGCTGGATGGGTCGCTCACCGGTTGATCGGCGGCGGAAACGACAAGATCGCCACGTCGCAGGCCGGCAAGTTCGGCGGGGCTGTCGGGGAGCACACGCTGCACCAGGGCGCCATCGCGTTCGGGCAATTGCAGCACCGCATCGGGGTCCTTGTTGTTATCGCGGGCGCGGCGGGCCGTGAGCGGCACCAGTTGGAGGCCGAGGTAGGGGTGGATCACCTGGCCACCATTGCGCAATTGGTCGGCCACACCCCGGGCCAGATTGATCGGGATCGCAAATCCCAGACCGGCCCCAGGTCCGGAGCGCACCAGGGTGTTGATGCCGATCACCTCGCCGGAAGAATTGATCAGTGGCCCGCCTGAATTGCCGGGATTGATCGCCGCATCGGTCTGGATCAGGTCGAGACGCTTGTCGGCAAAGCCCAGGCTGTTGATGTTGCGGTGCAGGCTGCTGACGATGCCGAGGGTGACCGTGCGCTCAAGGCCGTAGGGGCTGCCCAGGGCAATCGCCCAATCCCCCACCTCCAGCGCTTCGGAATCACCGAGGGGAGCGGCCTGCAACTCGCTGAGACCGGGAATGCGCACCACGGCCAGATCGGTGACCGGATCCGCCCCGACAACGCTTCCATCCACCTGGCGGCCATCGGCCAGGGTGACTTCAACCACGTCAGCCCTCTCAACCACATGGGCATTGGTGAGCACCAGGCCATTGGCATCGATCACCACCCCCGACCCCTGGCCGCGCTCACGGCTGCTGCCGGCAGGGTCGCCGAACAGATCACGCAACAGCGGATCGAGCAGGGCAGGGTCGAAGGCCTGACGGGACACACTGCGCTCCGTATCGATCCGCACCACCGCGGCGCCCACCCGCCGGGCGGCCTGGGCCACGAAGCTGTGGGCAGGTGGCATCAGAGCGTCGGCTGCTTCGGCAACAGGCGTGCTTGAGAGGGAGCCTGCCAAGGGCTGTTCGCCGATAGCGAGCGGAGCGGCAGCCGCCACCGGCAAGGCGGGCATCAGAACCAGCAAAGCCACCAGGGCAGCCATCAGCACGGCAACCCGGCGGCGCCAGCGCAGCTTGGCTTCGGTCCATAGCCAAGCCTGGCTCGGCAGGGAAGGTGAATCGGTTGGCAGGCGGGCCAGCAACACGGCAGTACGGGGCAGGGCGACAAGGCTAGGGAGGAAATCTTCACGGAGAATCCCGAAGCACGCCGACGGCCTGCACCTTGCACCCATCGAGCTCAAGGCGGGGCAGACCAGCGCAGCAGCTCCTGCCGCCAGCACCCATCGGGTCCCAGTTCGAGCCAACGTCCACCGGGATCCACGGGGCGTCCAAGCGGGCAGGGCTGGACGGCCTCAAAGGCGCAAAGGGTGGAAGGGCAGGCGAGCAGGGGCACCTCCGGTCGCCCCGGCAAGGCGCCCTGCCAGTGCTGGTGCACGTGGCCGAACACCACCCCCTTGACCGCCGGACTTGCAGTCAACAGGGTCAGTAACCGCTCCGGTTGTTGCAGGGCGACGGCATCGAGGCCTGGGCTGCCGATCGGCACGGGCGGGTGGTGGATGGCCACCCAGGTGGGAGCGTCATCGCCGGCCAGCTGGCATCCCAGCCAATCGAGCTGGGCCCCATCGATGGCTCCGGCGGTGCTGCCCCTCTGGTGACTGGAGAGCAGGATCAAGCGCCAGCGGCCCAGCGGCAGCACCGCCGGAGCCAAAACAGTCGGCACCAGGCTCGCCTCCTGGCTGAAGACCTGGCGAAGCAAGGCAGGGTCGTCATGGTTGCCGGGCAGCAGGGCCAGGGGAATCCCGAAGGGCCCAGCGAGTTCGCGCAGCTGGCGGTAACCGGCCAAGCTCTCGTCTTGACAGAGGTCGCCGCTGATCAGCAACAGGTCGGGGCGATGCTTGAGGCTGCCTAAGGCCTGTTTCAGCCCGTGCCGCAGCCCGCGCAGTGGGTTGACACCCCGATACAAAGCAAAGGCCTCGGCGAGCAAGTGGGGATCACTGAGCTGGAGAACGCGGACCAAGGGAAGTGGGTCTGATGCAAGCGGGTCTGATGCCAGCGGGTCAGTGGCCATCGCATCCGCAACTCCTGTCGATCAACTCTTTAGATCCAATTCCAGCCAGTTCCAGCGCACAAGGTCCAGCTCTAGATCCAGATTCACGCCCTCACCCAATTCCTCGACCTAGCCGTTCTCTTCGCCCTCACCTGAGGGTGCTCTATGTGGCACGGCTCGCAACATGGCAAGCCCAATGCTGAGGGGGAAAGCTTAAGTTGCCCAGACAGCGCAGGCAAAACCATGGGCACGATCCTCCCTGGAACCCTCAAGCGGTGCTCGCTCTGTCAAGTCGAGATCCGGGGCTTGGCAGGGGGGCAGGAGCAAGTGATCTTCAGCCAGGGAGCTCCGGGCACCCGGGCCAAGCTCTGGGCCCGGGTCTGTCAGTACGTCAAGGAACCCCAACGCTGCCTCAACCAGGACGTGACCCAGCGAGGGGCCGTGCAGGTCGACGACTTCTACGGCGAACCGCCCAGTTTCGGACCGTTCGATGGGGCTGGAGCCGTAGGCGCTGGCGAACCGCCGGCCTCCAGCTGAATGCAGTCTCCGCCAGGGCATCGCTTACGATTGCCTTATGCCCGGCGGGCATTATCCCAAAAGTTTCTTGCAATGGCTTCATCAGGCCCTTGCCCGAAACGGGGGCAGTTCACTGCAGAAGCCGGTCGGGCTTCTTGAACCGCTACCCGTTTCTGCCCCATTGAGCGATCCCCTCACAGCCGAGCTGCTGCTTTTGGCCCAGCCGGTGGCTGACGCCTGCGCTCTGGAGCTGGTGACAATCCAGATCCAGACGAACCGTGTTCCCTTGAGCCTGCAGATCCAGATCCGCAAGGCCGATGGGGGCGATGTCACCCTGGATGAATGCGCCGACTTCAGCGCTGCCATCAGCGAGGTCCTCGATGTCAGTGAGCGACTGCCCGAGGCCTATGTTCTGGAGATCAGCAGCCCAGGCATCGGCGAGGTCCTTGCCGACGACCGCGACTTTCACAGTTTTCGTGGATTTCCCGTGGAAGTGCGCTTCCAGGACAGCAAGGGAGCTGCGATCGCCCGAGAAGGTCTCTTGCTGGGGCGGGACGACCAATCCGTCTCCCTGAATCTGCGCGGTCGCACCAGCAAGATCCCCCGGGCTGATGTGCAGAGCGTGCGGCTGATCACGCCCCAGGCCTAAACGCCCGACCCTTCCTTTCCACCACCACTTCTTCTTTTGATCCGATGGCACTCGTTCTTCTCCCCGGCCTGCAGAACCTGATCGAGGACATCAGCGACGAAAAGAAACTGCCCACCCAGGTGGTGGAAGCGGCGCTGCGGGAAGCCCTTCTCAAAGGCTACGAGCGCTATCGCCGCACGCTCTATCTCGGCATCAGTGAGGATCCTTTTGAAGAGGATTACTTCAGCAATTTTGACGTCGGTCTCGACCTTGAGGAAGAGGGCTACCGGGTTCTGGCCAGCAAGATCATCGTCGAAGAAGTGGAGAGCGACGATCACCAGATCGGGCTCGTCGAGGTTCAGCAAGTAGCCGAAGACGCCCAGATCGGCGACACCGTGGTGCTTGATGTCACCCCGGAAAAGGAAGATTTCGGCCGGATGGCGGCCTCCACCACCAAGCAGGTGCTGGCCCAGAAACTGCGCGATCAGCAGCGCCGCATGATCCAGGAGGAATTCGCCGACCTGGAGGATCCGGTGCTCACGTCCCGGGTGATCCGCTTCGAGCGACAGTCGGTGATCATGGCGGTGAGCTCAGGCCTGGGAAGGCCTGAGGTGGAGGCTGAGCTGCCGCGCCGCGACCAGCTTCCCAATGACAACTACCGGGCCAACGCCACCTTCAAGGTCTTCCTCAAAGAAGTTTCCGAAGTGGCGCGTCGCGGCCCCCAGTTGTTCGTCTCCAGGGCTAATGCCGGCCTGGTGGTTTACCTCTTCGAAAACGAAGTTCCCGAAATCCAGGAGGGTTCGGTGCGGATCGTGGCCGTGGCCCGGGAAGCCAATCCACCGTCCCGCTCGGTCGGTCCACGCACCAAGGTGGCTGTCGACAGCATCGAGCGTGAAGTGGATCCAGTTGGTGCCTGCATCGGTGCCCGCGGCTCGCGTATCCAGCAGGTGGTCAACGAACTTCGCGGCGAAAAGATCGACGTGATCCGCTGGTCTGCCGATCCAGGCCAGTACCTTGCCAACTCACTGAGCCCGGCCCGCGTCGAAATGGTGCGGCTGGTGGACCCCGAAGGCCACCACGCGCACGTGCTGGTGCCACCTGACCAACTCAGCCTGGCGATCGGCCGCGAAGGTCAGAACGTGCGCCTCGCCGCCCGCCTGACCGGCTGGAAGATCGACATCAAAAATGCCCTGGAATACGACCAGGTTGCCGAGGATGCCAAAGCCGCTGAACTGATCGGCCTGCGCGAGGAAGACGAAAGAATCCAAGCCGAAGCTGAGGCGCGGCTGGAGGCTGAACAGGCGATCCGTGCCGAGGAAGATGCCCGCCTGCGCGAGCTCTACCCCCTGCCAGAGGACGAATTCGAAGAGGGCGACGACGCCGAGGACGCTCAGGGCGAATTCGTAGCCGGCGAGCCGGAAGGGGTCGCTGTGGCCAGCTCTGATGAGCCGGCCAACGAAGCCGCTGCAAGCGATGGAGAGGCCGAGGCTGTTACAAGCGAGGCTGCTATCAGCCAAGACGGGCTCCGTTGAGCGGCCGGCCAATTCTGCGCCGGTGCGTGAGTTGCAGGCAGCTCCTGGATCGCCGACTGCTCTTGCGGGTGGTCCGTTTGCCAGCCAAACAAGTGGTGCTTGATGAGGGTATGGGTCGTTCGGCCTACCTCTGCGCGAGCCTGGAGTGCCTGGAGGAGGCCAGACGCCGCAAGAAGCTGCAACGGGCTCTGCGCTGCCAGGTGGCGGATTCCATTCACACGGCACTTCAACAGCGGCTGGAGGACGCACGGGCTGCAGCCGCTGAGGCAAGATGAACAGTGGCCGCACCGTGCGTGGGGCTCGGCGGCACCCGTTGCCCCGACCGATTGGAGATCTGAATGACCAGCAGCGGCAAAGTCAGAATTTATGAGCTGTCCCGGGACTTGGGCCTGGAGAGCCGCGACGTGCTCGATGCCGCCGAGAAGCTGTCGATCGCGGCCAAGAGCCACAGCAGCTCGATCAGCGATGACGAGGCCGGCCGCATCCGCGACTTGATCAAGCCCAATGGCAACAGGGCCTCCCGGCCAGTTGCCCCGGCAAGGCCTGCAGGGGCAACCCCAACGCCAGCCACCCCTGCTCCGTCGAAGGCCATCCTCTCGGTCAAGAAGGCCGTGACACCCGCGCCAGCTGCTCCATCAGCCAGCGCACCGGTCACAGCGCCGGCCAAGCCTGCTGCCCCAGCAACGACAACGGCTCCAACCAGGCCTACCGGCCCCAGCAAGCCCCAGGCCGCCCCATCGGCTCCCAAGGCAGCTCCATCGTTGCCCAAGATTGTTGGCGCCCCGGCAAAGCCAGCTGCCGCACCGGTCAAGCCGGTTACGGCGGCTGCAGCGCCCTCACCAGCCAGGCCCGTCGGTCCGCCTAAAACCACCCCAGCCCCGGCCAGGCCCGCTCCTCCGGTCGTGATCAAGCCACCGGCGCCGGCCCGCAAGCCCGAGGCTGCCCTTTCTCCCAGCCCCAAGCCGGCCACCAGCCCCCGTCCCTTGCCCAGGGGCAGCGCACCGGCACCCCGCCCCGCTGCGCCGCAGCGGCCTGGATCGTCGCCACGCCCGGCCAGCAGTGGCAGTGGCAGCCAACCCCAGCTGATCGGCCGGCCCCAGAGCGGTCAACCGAGCCCCACCAGCAGCCGGCCGGCTCCGCCTTCAGCCCGGCCTGGACTCAGCCAGCGGCCCAGCGGTGCTCCGCAACGTGCGCCATCGCCGGTGCGGCAGGTTCCGCCCCGCAGTCCACTCGAGCTGGTCGGCAAGCCGATCCGCCGCGATGCGGCTTCTCCCGCGGCACCGGTCCGCAGCACGGCCGGCGCACCCGTGCGCCCGGGCGGCATGCCCCAGGGCATGCGCAAGCCCGTGTCTCCCGGCGAGCTGATGCAGCTCCAGACCCCCGGCAGTCGCACCCCTGCCGCTCCACCCCGGCGGCCGGAAGGGGGAATAGGCAATGCCACAGCCGACGGTCCTCGGCCAACAGCAACGGCCCCGGCAGCCCCCAGACGGCCTGGATTCCGCACACCGCAGCCCGCAAGCCGCGCCCGCCGGCCGGAATGGGATGACAGTGCCAAACTCGAGGCCCTGCGCAGTAAATCACCGCAGAAGCAGCGTCAGAAGGTCCACATCATCGGTGAAAACGATGATGCCCTCACCACTGAAACCAGCGGTTTCGCCGGTGAACAGGAGGCCCTGATTCTTCAGGCCAGCCTGGCCCGTCCGGCCCGGCCCCGCACCCGTGCGGCCACCCCTGGTGTCAAGCCAGTGGCGGCAATCCGCAAACGCAAGAAAGAAACCACGCGCCAGCGCCAGCGGCGCCGTGCCATGGAACTGCGCGCCGCACGCGAGGCCAAGGGCGCCCGGCCCGAGATGCTGATCGTGCCCGAGGGCAACCTCACGGTGCAGGAACTGGCCGACCGCCTCGGTGTGGAGAGTTCCGAGATCATCAAGTCACTGTTCTTCAAAGGGATCATCGCCACGGTCACCCAGACCCTTGATCTCTCCACGATCGAAACGGTCTCCGATGAGTTCGGAGTGCCGGTCCTGGAAGACGACGTCCAGGAGGCCGCCAAGAAGACGGTCGAGATGATCGAGGAAAGCGACAAGCTGCACTTGATTCGCCGGCCGCCGGTGGTCACCGTGATGGGCCACGTCGATCACGGCAAAACGAGCCTGCTCGATGCCATCCGCAAAACCCGGGTGGCCGCCGGTGAAGCCGGTGGCATCACCCAGCACATCGGTGCCTACCAGGTGGATGTCAGCCACGCCGGTGAACAACGCACCATCACGTTCCTTGATACCCCCGGCCACGAGGCGTTCACCGCCATGCGCGCCCGTGGCACCAAGGTCACCGACGTGGCGGTGCTGGTGGTGGCCGCCGATGACGGCGTTCGCCCCCAGACCCTCGAAGCGATCAGCCACGCCCGCGCCGCCGAAGTGCCGATCGTGGTCGCGATCAACAAGATCGACAAGGAAGGAGCCCAGCCCGAGAGGGTCAAGCAGGAGCTCTCCAACCAGCAGCTCGTCGCTGAAGACTGGGGCGGCGACACGGTGATGGTGCCGGTGAGCGCGATCAAACGCGAGAACATCGACAAATTGCTGGAGATGATCCTGCTGGTTTCGGAGGTCGAAGATCTCCAGGCCAACCCCGATCGGATGGCCAAAGGCACCGTGATCGAAGCCCACCTCGACAAGGCGAAGGGCCCAGTGGCCACCTTGCTGATCCAGAACGGCACTCTCAGGGCAGGAGATGTGCTGGCTGCCGGACCCATCCTTGGCAAGGTGCGCGCGATGGTGGATGACACCGGCCAACGGGTCAAGCTGGCTGGCCCTTCCTCCGCCGTGGAGGCTCTGGGCTTCAGCGAAGTGCCCACAGCCGGCGACGAATTCGAGGTCTATGCCGACGAGAAGGCCGCCCGCGCCGTGGTGGGTGACCGGGCCAACGTGGCTCGGGCGACTCGCCTGGCCCAGCAGATGGCTTCCCGCCGGGTGTCGCTGGCTTCGATGTCGGGCCAGGCCAGCGAAGGAGAGCTCAAGGAGCTCAACCTCATCCTCAAGGCCGATGTCCAGGGCAGCGTTGAGGCGATTCTCGGCTCGCTCGAACAACTGCCCCAGGGCGAAGTTCAGGTGCGGGTGCTGCTCTCGGCACCCGGCGAGATCACCGAAACCGACGTGGATCTTGCTGCCGCCTCAGGGGCGGTGATCGTGGGCTTCAACACCTCCATGGCCTCAGGGGCCAAGAAGGCGGCCGATGCCAACGGCGTCGACGTGCGCGACTACGAGGTGATCTACAAGCTGCTGGAAGACATTCAGTCGGCGATGGAGGGCTTACTCGAGCCAGAGATGGTGGAGGAAACCCTGGGTGAAGCCGAGGTGCGGGCCGTTTTCAGTATCGGCAAGACAGCCGTTGCCGGCTGTTACATCACCAGCGGCAAGCTGCAGCGCAACTGCAAGGTCCGGGTGCATCGCGCCAAACAGGTGGTCTTCGAGGGCGACCTCGACTCCCTGCGTCGCAACAAGGACGACGTCAAAGAGGTGGCCACCGGTTTCGAGTGCGGCATCGGCTGCGATCGTTTCGCCAACTGGCAAGACAAGGATCGCGTCGAGGCCTACAAGCTGGTCACCCAGCGGCGCACCCTGAGCACCAACTGAACGCCGTGAACCCGCGCAGCGAGCCCCTGCTTTGGGTCCAACTGCTGGGCCTGGCTGCTGCTCCTGCCGAGCTGCTACTGCTATTGCTGCTGCTGGCCGGAAGCGATCCGGGCCCCTTGCCAGGGCTCGAGCGGCTTCTCTGCTGGGGCCTCGGCGCTCTTTTGCCTGCAGCCCTGCTCTGGCAGCAGCCCGCTGATGTCTGGTCACTGTTGCTGCTGCAGACACCGGCCAAGGGGCGCAGTGAGCAGCAGCGCAGGCTCAGCTGTCTTCAGTCGCCCTTGCCGCTGAAACTGCTCGCAGCGGCCGGAGCTCTGGCTCTGCTGCCGGTGTTGTGGCTCAGCGACAGTCAGGCCGCCATAGCCACGGCTCTTTCCCCCTTGCGCCACAGCAGCAGGCTGGTGGCCCTGTTGCTGGCGGCTGCCCTGCTTGGGCTGATGCTCTGGCAATGGCAGCAGTTGCTGCAGGCTCTCTGGCTGCTGAGCAGGCCCGCCTCCCAACTGGCCACCGCCAGTCCGCTGGAGCCAACGGAGCCGCAAGAGCAACGGCTGAGCCTGGGGCTGCCCTTGCTGCTGCCCGAACCGCTCTCGCTAGCTGTCGCTGGGCCTGGGACTGCGATCACGCCAGAGCAGCAGACCGAAGAGCAGCAGCGCACCGACCTGAATGAGCAGATCCCCTGAGCCCAGCTCACCACCAGCGGAGACCCGCAGAGCCATGGTGGCCAGACCAATCGCTGCCGAGGCGCTGAGGGCGAACCAGAGGGCCCGGCGCAGCCCCCGCCAAGGAGCGTGAACCTCTTGGAGCAAGCGAGCCCTCAGTTCCGGATCCAGGGGCCGAGGTTGGCGCGATGGCATGGACGGCAAGGGGGGTGGGAAGTCCGATGCTAGTTTCAGGCAAGCGCCGGTGTAGCTCAGTGGTAGAGCAACTGATTCGTAATCAGTAGGTCGTCGGTTCAAGTCCGATCACCGGCTTTCTCAAAATCTCGAACAGCAAACTCCCCCCTACGGACCGGTTAGTTGGCTGGTATCAGCACAACAACGTTGCAGGTAAGAGCAGCGGGCTGAGCGAGGAACAAGACATCGACTATCTCCTGCCCCCTGATAACAGAAGATCGACCAAGTTACTGGAGAACTCACTCGGATTCCCCAAAGAACGTTTCTCCAGAACAATGTGCAGATTGGGAGGCAGAATTAAGATTCTTGGCCGTTATTTGACTGTTTTTATCGTTCAAAATTGGATTTGGGCAAAATAGGCGTGTTGCTGCGTTGACCAACACGCACACCGGATGGGACGCTCAGCCGTCTTCAGCCCCTGGGGCCTTTATCGCTACGTGCTCTGGCGCCACTGGCAGCGCGACGATGCCACCACTCGCCGCTGCATCCGCTTTGCCCAGGACTGGGGTTATGGCGGCCTGTGCCTGACCAACCTGTTCGCCTTTCGGGCCCGCCATCCCGCCACGCTGCTGGCGGCGGAGAAACCGGTGGGGCCTGAGAACGCTGCCTGGCTGCGGGCCTGCGCCGCCAGTTCAGCAACGGTTGTTGCCGCCTGGGGCCGCCAGGGCACGCAAGCCGGACGCGACTGTCAGGCGACCGCGCCGCGATGGCTTTTCTGCCGCCGCTGCAGGTGTTGCGCCTCGGCAAAACCGCCCAACCCATGCACCCTTTTTACCTGCCGAAAAACCTCAGACCTATTGCCTGGAGAGCGTTCTGATCCAAATCGTGGCAGCAGCGATCCAACGCTCCCAACCCGCCCTCCTCCATCAGCAACATCAGCAGAACTGATCATTTTTTAATTGACCGATAAGAACCACTTGGATTAACTTCGATCCCAACGCCTGATCAGCCAAGCCGGCTTGCCTCAGCACAATCCTGCAGAGACCCGAACTGATGGCCAACACGGAGACAAGCCCCCCGGAATCCAACCGCAGGGCGTTCAACGACACGGAGCAGACCAGCCACGAATCAGCTGAGCTCTCAGCGAGAGTTTCTGATTTGCCGCCCAAAACGGGCAACCAGGCCAGCAAGTCCAAAACTCCAGCCATGGCCTACGCGATCGCCAACGGCCATCGCATCCGAACAGAGCCGTCGCCTGCAGCCCCATCCAGCCAGTCAGAAGGCGTGCCCTGGCACCAGACCTTCCGTCGGGTCCAGATCGTCCAGGCTCTTGAAGTGGTTCAAGACCTCATTGCGGTGTCGTTGTGCGTGGGTCTGTTCTGCGTGATGGCCCTGCAACTCAGAGCCATCTTTCTGTCGTTGTTTAGGAATTCCTGAAAAACAAAAGCAAGGCACTCACGCAAAATGCAAGTGCTTCGCCGAAACAGCCAGCGACTCGATGCTGCCTATACCGCAAGCAGCAAATCGTGCGATTGGCCTCTGAGAGAGTAGTA